>ERZ1740059.1074-NODE-1074-length-13943-cov-4.767857_pt1 | contig 13943 bp, 10 predicted proteins | sample MGYA00581744_ERZ1740059 | MGnify/ENA primary metagenome ERZ1740059 (study PRJEB43018, sample SAMN04849738) | marine metagenome | isolation source: floating plastic debris | place: Pacific Ocean | collected 2008-08-28 | study: EMG produced TPA metagenomics... | reverse complement strand
CCCATAATGCCTTAAATTTCTTAGGTGTCGGGTAAGGTAAAGACATCATTGTCTTTGTCTCCCCTCAGAACCAAGTATGTAACTTTCAAAGCACTCTGCTCAAGCAACATCACTCTTTCTGTGTTTCCATTTGATAGTGTACTTTATGATGACAGAATAAATGTAACCAAGCTAAGTTTTTGATTGTGTGCTTGTTGCTTTTGCTAACAGTTGCTATGTCCTTTGCTTCTAAGTCATAACCTGTCGAGCAATTCCTTGGATTACCTTGGAGATTTGATTATCGGGATACCGAGCCGCAAAAATTCCTTTACTTGCCAGTCGCATCACTTCATCTGACTGTTCGATAATCCCTGCAACTCTAATTTTGTAATTAGATTCTACTTCTTGAGCAAGTTGAGCAAAATTGTATTCTTTTAGGGCTTTATTGATGACAATACGTATTTTGGGTACCTGGAGTTTTCTGGCTACGTCTACTGTTACCGCCGTCCCTTGAAAATCTTGACTATCGGGTCGCATAATATAGAGAACCATATCAGAAATGGTCAAAGATACCAAAGTCTCCTGATTTAAGCCAGGATGAGTATCAATAAATAGATAGTCCAGTTTTAAAGATTTCGTTAAGTTTTTGAATCCCTCTAGCATAAATTCAAAATCAAAACCTTCGCGGAGAATTCGAGAAATGTCACTAACTTTGATGCTAGAGGGAACTAAATACATTGCGCTATTAGCTGCCTTTTTATTCATAATGTGAGAAACATCTAAAGCCGCTTTTTCGATGGGATATTTTCTCCACAAATAGCCATTTAGGTTATTTTTCATTTGGTCTTCATTCAGTCCAAAAAGGACGTGAATTCCAGGAGAAGGTAAATCGGTGTCAACGATGGCAACACGATTACCATTCCCTGCTTGGGCTACCATCGTGGCTACGTTTGCCGTTAGGTTAGATTTACCTGTACCGCCACGATATGAGTGAATAGCAATAATTTTAGTCATTATTTTTAAGTATAGTCCTTGAATAAAAAAGTTGAGACATTCATAAATCCTAAAAAATGGCGTTCAGACAATCAATCTTTATTGTCTGAACGCCATTTTTTTCCTAGTTCGGCGATAGAATCAAAGGTGGTGCAATCTACAATTTCATTGACTTCTTTTTGTCGCTCATCTTGATCTACATCTATCTTGATCATTAGTTTTGTTAGTTGCGTAAGCTGTGTCAATTCTTTTTTTGCTGTTTGAAGATCGACATTGACGTTATTTAATTCTGAAGTTGTCTTTTTTAGAGAAAGATTTAACTTTTGATTGGCTAGTTTAAATCTTGCCAGTACTAGAATGATACCTAGCACCGCTAAAAGAGAAATTCCCCCTAGCTGAAAAGAAGTTTTTGATAAGCTGTTACGACTTTGCAGCACCATATTGTTGAGGGGTTGTTTGACTTCTAGTACTCCCCGTAGCTGTCCTACTTTCCAATCGCGCTTGGGACTGTCTGGGTGGCTATTGTGGCAAGCAACACAACTAGGCTTCATGATGTCTGGTTGTGCATACCGCAGGGTGGGATTGCCATCCATCTCTTCAATGCGATAAAAAACTTCTTGAGGATTTTTTTCTAAAAAAGTGATGGCTTCTTCTTCAAATTCGTCCCTAATACCCCACCCAGCCTTACGCCAAGAAAAAGGATATCTGCTGTAGAGTCTAACTGAAGTTCCTAAGTTGTTTTCACTAATTCTATGGTTGAGTTCGATTAAATAGGTTGCAGGGATAGGAATAGCAGTAGATTTACCTGAATAGTTGTGGGTAACTTCAACTCCAGGTATATTTTTTATTCGATTAACAATTTCAGAACTATACAGCGAACGAGATTCTCGAAGTGACTGAGCCAGCACCTCTGCGCTTTGGAGTGCCTGAGACTCAATTAATTCATGGGAAAGAGTAAACATACTAGATATTGCGATCGCAATACCAGCAACAAAAAGAATAACAAGAATGTAAATAATCTTGTCATACAGTAGTTTTAAAAACCATTTTTTTATCTTGGAGAATAGAGACACAATTATTTTTATAATTCGTTAAATTCTACTAAACTATTAAATCAATAGTTTTTTGTGCAACTGATATTATTTTTAACACATATGTCTCTCGCTTTTGACTAATTGTATTTGTAGACAACCTTCCCAAATCTATGTTTTACATTATAAGTTTGTTCAAAGAAATCCTTGATTTCTTTGGTGTCAAATATAGAATCAATGATGACATTCAATTCCCCTTGTTGATAATCATTAATGGCTTGTCTTAAATCGTGGGTATAACCTATGCAATTGCCGATTATTTGAATATTTTTTATTAAGGCATATGATAAGATTTCTCCCATAGAAGAACCGTGATAATAAAAGTCTTGGTTTGTTAGATGGGAATACTGATTGTAAAGACCGCAGGTTATATATCTGCCTTCAATAGCAATTGCCTTAATTACCTTGCCTAAGTAGATGTCGAAAAGGGGATCGATAACGCAGTCAAATCCACCTATTTGCTTCACAATCGCCGCTACAGATTCATTTTCTAAAATACTATCTTTTTGGGGATCGATTTGAATTAGTTCTTTGACTCCCATCTGCTTTAATTCATCGGCAAACTGCATTGATGTAGTTAAAGCATAAACATTTACATCGTATTTTTTTAGGGCGTTAATTGCAAACAAAGAGGTATTAGATTTGGCAGCAGTAACTAAAATATTCTCCCCTGGGGCTATGTTTAATTTGCGAATCATACTATAGCTGGTTTGTCCGCCGATTTGGAAAGCAGCCGCGACTTCATCGGGCATTTCGGGGGGAACTTTAATTAGTTTAGTTTGGTGAAATTTTTGATACTCTTTTGAACCATTGTTGGTTGGTAAACCAGGGCGTATCCCTTCAGCTTTGACATGGGGATAGCAGCCATCACCAATAACGCGATCGCCAATTTCCAGCTCTGTTACCTTTGAGCCAATGTCTATTACCTCTCCCACAAATTCTGAACCAATGACATAAAAAGATTTTTCAGGAGCTTTGGTTGCTGCTTTAAGAATGAAGTGTTTATCTCGATAGTTACAGGAAAAAGCCTTGGTTTTAATTAACACCATGAATTCATTTTCGGGGGCATTGCGGTCGAATTCGAGGTCATTGGTATGGATCAAACCAAAGTTAACTTTTATTCCTTCCATATCGATAGTTTCAATTAGGTCATTATTAATAATAGAAGGAGTAACTTGGTTGCCACAAACAGCAATATTTCTCATTATTTTTTCTGGGATAATATAAGATTGGTAAATAGTCAACTAAAGTTTTTCGATTTTTAATAACCCTCCTCGTATTAGACGGCGGATTAAGTTTATTTTTTTGTCCTCTTTTAAGGAATCAGGTAGAGATTTTACTGAGAAAGATGTAGTAGTTTTGGCAATATATTGCATAGCCAATTCATAAGACTTTGGCCCATTAATACTGTTGCCTGGAAATTGCAAACTAACGGATGATATTTTATCAATTAAACGACAGGGCATATTCGATCTTTTGACCACTTTGGTATCTAAAGTAATATTATTAATCTGATTGATTTGACTAAAGTGTCCGTCGGGAATGGGAGTACTTTCTCGAATAAAGCGATCGCATAAAAGCTCTATAGTTTCTTCTATACTGGCTTTGTCTGCCAGAGCTTTTGTTAGTTCTTGAAGCCCCAGTTTAAGATTTTTGTATTTCTCTTCTGAATTGAGATAATTGACTGGCAAAGCTTTACGAAATTGGCGATTATTTTGGCTAACTGCTAATAGGGCATTAGAAATTAAATCGATCCATTGAGTAGGATAAATACCAATAGTAAGGTGTAGTGAAAAGGATTCGTTTGTAGCCGCATGATGAATATATCCACGGGGTATATATAGTAGATCTCCTGCTTCTAAAGATACTGAGTAAAGTGGTTTTCCTAATTGTTGTTCGGGGATAACTGGTTGAAAACTATTGAGCAGGGGAGTAGCTTGAATGGGGGAATGTACCTCCCATTTTTTTGAACCTTCTACTTGAAGCACAAATACATCGTGGGTATCGTAGTGGGGATGCAAACCTTTGGAGTTGGGGGGGGACAAATACATATTTGCCACTACATTATGGTGCAGGAAGTTTTGTAAGTCGCTACAAAATACTGCTAGGGGATGCCAAAACTTATTTAATCCATTGATTACTAAGGTATGGTCTTCATAATATGCTTTGTAAAGCTGGTTGAGGTTTAAATTATTTTGATCTTTGGTGTATTTGGCCGGTAAAAGTTCTTGCTGGTTTTCTACTACTCTAATTTCGGGATAGCTCATATGGCTATGATGCAGTACTCGATCAACATCATTGACTGAAAAAAGCTGTTGATAGTAATCAGTCTGATTTCGAGATATATATAGTGGTTTTTCTTCCCAATATTCTTGGAAAAAGTTTTCTAACGTAATAGGATTTACTATTTTAGAAAAATCAAAATTAGTGTCTGTTAACATGGTTTAAAATCACTCCCAAATAAGAATTGAAGGTAGTAGCTGTGGTTGAGCAATTCTTAATAACTGATATCCTATACCTGACATTCCATGAAGAAAACCAGGGTAATTATTATTTCTATTAGCGATTGAGTCTAATTTATAGGAGTTAACACAATTATCATTAGCAATAGTATTTCCCCAGCTGGTAATCAAGTTATTTAGCTGAGGCATTTCTAATTTTTCAGCGGCAAGCAAAAGCATTTCTATACGCCCACAATTACCCCAAAAAAGATTGTTATCTCCCCATATTCCTTGGTGCTTGATTAAAGAAATGGCTCGATCTATTTCTGCTCTAATTTGAGGAGTATCCAGCCAAGAAATTCCCCCTAGTCTGCCTAAAGCTACTTCAATTTTTGCCTGATGGAGATTTAATTTATCTATGGTTTGGGATTCTAAGGAGATGGCATTTATGGCAGTAATTAAATAGCGTTGATCGCCTGTCACTTTAGATAGACGCAGCAGGGCATAGGCAATCCCGCTAATTCCTCGCCAGTAGTTTAGGTTTTCTGGGTCTATTTTTGTCCTTGGGGGTGCTTGATGCTGTAATAAATAGTCACCACAGGCGATCGCTTTTTCTAAGCATTCTGAGGAATTAGACACTCCTGCATCCCAACATCCCAACAAACTTAAAAGAGTCGAACCAATACCACTAATAACGTTTAATTGAGTAGAATTATTAATGCGATCGAGGGTAATTAGGGAAAGAATATTTTCAGCTATTGGTATTAAAGAGGGTGCGTCGATTAGCCGCGCAATTTTCATTAGACCATAGGCGGAAGTTCCTAAACCATTAACCCCACCGATTTTTATTTGGCGATGAAATTGAATTGGATCGGCAACTATTCGAGCAATTCCCTCTGCAAACGAATTGATAATTTGCCAGACTAAATCGTGCCATTTTTTATCTCCTGTGATTTTAGCTAAGGCTGCAAAAAATAGCGCAATGCCTAAATTTCCATCCGCCAGATTTATTTGATTTAAGGGTTGGAAATTAAAGCCCCCAGTTACCGATTTATAATCTAAACCAAACCAGGCTAAGGTATTATCTTCACCTTGAATTGCTTGAGATTCAATGGAGTTGGCAATAGCAACAGCAGCTTCTAATAGTGAATTATTATTCGATATTTCATCGGCTATTGTAGCAGTATGATACGATATATTTTCAGACCATTGAGGCTTTTTAATGTATCGAGCTAAAAAAGCAGATTTAATAAAATAAAGCTGTTTCTCTCTATCCGATTCGCTTAAGCCTTTAACGTTGTTTATAACTTTATCAAAGCTTTTTTCTGCTAGGACTCGCTCTGCTTTTTTAGAATCAGATAGCTGTAGATCTCTACTGCTAGAGTTGGTTGTAAATAGAGGAATATCTAATGCTTCTAATGACTTTATTTCTGCATTCAAAATTTGCCAATATTGAGTTTCTGATTTAGTTAAAATAAAGCCTCGACTTGAAATATCTAAAGCAATACTGCGGTCTATACCGTGTTGCAATACTTGGGGAGCATAGGATTGCTGTAAAATTCTATTGTAGATACCTGTATCTCTAAAAAGAAAGCGAATATTTTGTTTGTTTAATAACTGTAATTGGCTATTCTCTGCCAGTAATGTATCCTTGTTTAGCATCAAGAAATCGTACATCTGTCTGAATCCCCAGAGTACTTCTGCTACATACTTAGCTGCGGAAACTTTCACGCCTACTAAAACAGGAGCATAATTATAATCAAGTTTTAATGCCTCATAATCCAGCTTCATACTGTCCGTATTAACATTTCGCCAAACTAAGGTAGGTAGAGTAATGTCGTCATTTATATCCCCTAAGCCGCCAATGTCTACCTGCATTACATCTTTTCCATGTACGCGCCATTGAGGTAATAAATATGTTTGAAAAACCGATTCGTGAAATTGCTTATGGGCTAAACTTAAAGCATGTTTTTTGGTTTTCTTGTTAGAGTCTATGGTGCTGTGTAATAAAGCTTCAAGATCTACTAATACGGGATGTTCTCCGCGAGCAATTAAATTTTCAACATGAAAATCTTGTCCTGCTAAAATATGAACCAAACAAATTAAGATACCCGATCGCTGATAAAATCTTTTGACTTCTGCTTCATCTTCACAAGGCAGTGCGGCAATATATTCCGACCAACCATGAGTTTTGTAATTCAAAAGTTTTAGACTGCTTAAAGAAGGCAGTTGCGATCGCTCATTATACCAATCAACTAATTTATAAAAACCAACTTCTAAACTTAAGTCCCGTGGCTTATAAACTAGTTTAAGTTTAGTATCAAAAGTAATAATAATTACGGACTGACCGCGATTGTGGGAATCGGATAAATTACACTGACAGGCAATAACTTTTTGTAATGATTGTTGGGGGCTATAATTATCATTAATTGCCTGCCAATTATCGGTTAGATGAGTTAAAAATTTAGTCGTACCCGATACCCAAAAATCAGTTACTGTTGCTAATAATCTTCCTAATACGCTGTATTTGTCGAAAAAAGACCAAAGATTATCGGATAAAAGTTTTTCAATAAATAGGTTGTATTTTTGATTATTTTTATTTAAAGATAACTGTACATCAAGTAAATCTTTTAAACTATTATTGTCAACTCGGAAATTATTAAACTCTTCGATTAAAGTGGCTCCACCAATTTCTATTAATCTATATAATAATCCTTGACATAAATTTATTTGTGCCTCCTCGCTTAATTTTTCCCATGCCTCCTTGTGGGTGGCTAATAACTTATCCTTAGCTACTTTAAAAAACGGCAGATAAAAGTCTTCAAAAGGTACGGGCTTGTTAGGAACAAAAAATTGCTTGCCCAAATTTTCATCAATAGATTGGGCAGTTGCGATCCGTAGGCTAGGCGCAAGCCTAATCGCTTTTTCCAAAGTAATCGCCCAGTCAGGTATTTCTAAAGTTGAATCGCCATCATTTACAGAATAATCTGCTAACAAAGGCAATAACTTATCCTTCTCTAATCCCATCCAGGCTATTCTATGCTGAAACTTAGATTCGTCTCCGCTAGCGACAACTTGTTTCCATCGGTTTATTCTTTTTAAACTAGTACTTAAATCGACTTTTAAATCGTCATTATCTGGGAGACTGTTTGTATAATAGCGATCGATTCTTTCTTGTAAATTGCTAGCTTTAATAACAATATTAAGGAGCTTATTGTTAGTGGCTTGTTTTGTTGGCTGCATCATGACTTAAATAATCAATAATAGTTAATAACTATTTCTAAGCTATTAGTTGAGGTGTTAAAGACTGTTTCATATAGGGAGGTAAAGCAAAGTTAGCAATATATTCCGTATGGTTGCGACAGCGGTAGCGAGGGTGGGGTTGAATTTTTGGTAAACTATCAAGATTGGTATTTCCCTGGGCATCAATTGACAAAGCTAAAGCAGCGATTGCCGTGGAAATCATTTTATGGTTATCTAAATACAGGGAAATGTCGTGATCTTTATCAAATACTGTGCGAGTTTGCAGTTGTTTTAATATATTTGTTGTTGAGCCGAAAACATTAGCCTGAAGCATATTTTCCAGCAGGGAAGATTCTTTTTGAGCATCTTTGATCAAGGTAGAGTAAAACGGAATGGCAACAGGTGATTGCCCAGAAGGTTTAATAAACTCCAGTAGTTTTAATTGAGATGCTTGCAAACCTCGACCTCGATAGCCTAATGTATCCATAGTTGCGATGGCTAAAGATGTAGAAAAGGCGCGATCGAATGTGCCAAAAGAAAAGTCTTCGTTACGACTGGCTAGCACTTCTGTCAGTAGCTGTTGGCGTAAGTCTTTCCCCGCATCATCTTGAGAGATTGCTAGGGCTAGATAATAATCTACTAGATAGGGGTTAGCAAAATATAAACCGCTGCGGGTAGCCATTCCCTGTTGTAACAACTCCACGGGGGTTTTAGACGGTAAACCAACTTTCTGTCGCAAAGCTCTAATCATGCAGGTAGTAGCATAATCTGTCTGACACCAGTGCTGGCAACTATCGTCTAAAAGCATTTTATTGGAATCTTCAGAATTACTCCAAAGTTGAGGATAATAACCCCCCGCACCATCGCTAAATTGCTCTAGAGCTTCAATTGACTCGACGGTATCTAAACCCTGTAGAATAAGAGCAGAGTCGGTGGCGGTAATTAGGCGATCGCTTTCAAAAGCCCATAGGCTATCCTGCTGTTTATCTAACAGGTATTGCTTTAATTCTGCGTAACTATCGGATAACCCTGCGACTTCCAAAGCTTTTAGCATAAAGCCCAAGGGTACTAAATCCCCATAGAGAAAAGGCTGGGCTGGTGCGGGAGGAAAACAAGTCATTGCCATAGGCTGCTGACAGGCTGCTGTAGTTAGCTGGGCAAGTGCTTGAAAAACTCGTTCCTTGCTCCATTGAATCCGCTTAGTTGCGGCTTGTAATAATCCTGTTTCTAAATTCTCATCGATATTGCCCTGTTGCAGAAAGAAAAGATTGCAGTTGGCAGTACGCTGGAAGTGAGAAAGAATACCTGCATGGATGTGAGTAGGTAAACGATTTTCAAACTTGGCAAGATAATACTCGTCGTGGCTTTCTCCCCCTTTAAAAGTTACTCCCACCGCCCGCAATAGCTCATAGTGTTCTCCTGTCGGCTCTTGTTCAAATATAGCTTGGGCTTTACCACAGCCGTCTTCTAGCCTGAGATGGAGCAATACAGGAGCATAGGGAGCTTGTTCCCCTAAACCGAGGCAATGGGCATTATCCACATCAAATAGTTTTAGCTGTGACTCAAAACGATCGGCTAAATTAGCTTGGGGAGTGACTATACTATCGAGGGTAACGGCATCTAATAGATTATCGTCGTCATTAGTAGCTAAGTATCTGCCCTGGCTGCTCATATCAACATTTCTGTAGCTATCTATGACTGTATCATCAGGTTAATTATTCATCGCTTTCGAAACTTTATCACACGCAATTTGTCGTATTGTTTGAGGAAGATTGAACAACACCATCCATTCCAAACTGTCGGGTAGCGATCGCAAAATTCTGGATATCAGCATTTATTTGCTCCTGTAATAGCGTTAAATTCTCGAACATCAATTTCGTTACGGCTGACATAGAGATAAGCCTTTGCTTCTATTGCTTGGTTGTTTTGATAACTTAGTTTGATGTGGTGCAATCCCCGAAAGAAAACGGTTTCTTTCTTGTTACCCAGCATTTGCTCTACCTTTAACGTGCCATTAGATTTAGCTTGGCGATCGCGCAAATAACCAGGATAATTTAGCAGCTTGTCTTGCTTTTCTGGAATACAAAGCCCCAATTCAACTAAATATGCCAATAATAGTTTCCATTTGGGCTGCAAGCTTGGTTGATAAGTTAGATAACACTCCAAACCGATTTTGGGATAAATCGTGTCTCCTAGATCGACATCCAAATCAACGCGATCTGTAAAAGGATCTAACTCTTCTAATAATTTAGTCAGGTTATCGATACAGCCCACCCAGCCCATTTGCTGTAGCCAAGGAACAATCTCTTGGGGCTTAATGTTGCGAATACAAAGTCGTACTGCATCTATCTGGCGAGACAGCATCAAGCCAATTTGGAATACATGAGCATCGGCAGGCAAAGTAGCAAAACATTGCTCTACCTGTTGTTTTACTGCTGGCGTTAGGGGGCGATTTAGCAATAAGGGCAAGGCAGTTTCTGTTACCCAGCCCATGTCGTTATTAATATCTGTCTGGGTGTCTGGCGGCAATAGCCCAAAGAAAACACTAGGAATGGGAAGATCGGGTACTGTTGGTTGGATGTCAAATTCCAACCAAATATTATGAACCAAATTGCCTAGGGGAGATTCTCCTTGATGCCAAACTTGACTAAAGTTAATGAGCTGTTGCCACTGCGACTGTTGAGTTATGGTGGTGGGTAGCTTGATTGGATATTGACTATCCCCTAATATTTTTTTACCTGCATCACCCGAATCAATACAAAGCAAAAAATCAGCATAAGCATCATTATTACCCAAGCGATATTCAAAGCCAAAGAAATTGCTAGTTGACTGGGGAAAAATATCGGCGATCGCTTTTATATTATTCCAGTTTCTATGGTCAATTAGTTCGGGAACTGTTTCTGATTCAAAAACTTTGACAGATGTGTTTAAAGACTGTTGTTTTTTATTTGTTGCTAGGTAATTGTGATTGGTTTTATTACTAATAATAACCATGGCTTTATTTTTGCTTTATGAATATATTGTGCGGTTAATATTATTTATGCAAAATTTCTTTTTTGCCTTTTTTAATTAAAATATTGCCCAAGTTTAACATTGAATCAGATAATATTTTTGTTGAGCTTTTTTCTGATATTTCAAATTCATTCAGCTCTTGAATAATATTATTATTGGCAATATATTCTGAGCTAAACATTAATTGAATAGGATCGATAAGATTGACGTTTTGAGGATATTTTAAATCTGTTCCATCTAAAAGATATGCTTTTTGAAAAGTACGATATTCTCCATTGCATAAAGCATAATCCCAATCGCGATCGCGTTTAATTAAACTATATAAGGTCGAAGCTGTAATATAAGTAAAATAATTGGCTAAGGCATTACGACCAGATTTGATTTTAACTGTCGATTGAGTAAAATCTAAATACCATTTCTCTTCGCCATCGGGAAAAACAATAATCAACTGATAAACAATATTCCACTGTTGGTGTAGCTTAAATAAAGACTGAAGATTGTCTTGAATAAACTGAGGTAAATTGATGCTTATTTCTGATTCAATCTTCTGGTACATCAAGTCTGTATCAAACTGTTCGGGATTGCGAGACAGCGCATTGCGTGCCTTTTTTTTGCTGTAGCGACTGTCGAGGGCGCGATCGACTAAATCATTACCTGCGACTACAGGAGCAAAATCAACCAGCTCGCGGTCATCTACGGTCATTTGAGAATAAGCAGAAGCTTGTTTGATGACAGCACAATTATTAGAATTGAATTCAACAATATCTCCAGGATCGAACTCAAAAATATTATTTATCAAACTAGGAAAAGCAGTTTTAAGGTCGTGGCAAAATCTTTCTCTAGTTAGAGGAAAGACAACTTTATTTTGCCAAGCTGAAGAACCAATATATTTAAAACCTTGCGCCCCTGGAGCGATCGCTTTTGGTTCAATTACTTCAATTAACTTTAATAAATAATTATATAATTCGTAAGGAAAACTAACAGGCTGATTGTACTGATATTTACCTTCCAAACTAATATGCCAAGTTGTCAGTAAAAAATCAATTTCAGGAAAATTTTCTTTAACCTTAGCAATAGTCTGAGGAGCAAAAAAAGTATCAACTGTGTTCCAAAAAACTCCTGAACTATCCTTAATTACAATGCCAAATTCAGGTACTCGTACTTCCGAACGAGTAGTCATCATCATTGTCGAACCCGATCGCACTTTAGTAAAGTCTGCCAGGGGATATATCTGAGAATATCCTAGCTGCAATAGACAGTCTTTAATTAGATTATCTTGAGGAATTAAAACATCAACATTTTTGGGTAAATAAGCCAAAGAACGCAAATCAAAGTGGTCTAAGTGTCGATGAGAAATCACCAAAAAATCATATTCTGGGAAGTTTTCTGGAGTAATCAATCTTTGGTGACAAGACTCATTTAATCCTTCACAAAAAGGATCTTGTAAGACAGGATCGATCAGAATTTTACAATCCTCTGTTTCTACAAATAAACTAGCATGACCTAATAAATGAACTTGCATATTTAGCTATCCGTTTTAATTAACTTGGGACTCCGAAATAATGGCAAAATCAGGAATATACTCTAATCTTTTGGGGGCTAAATAATATTGTTCGCAGATTAAACTAATACGAGGCTGGGAACTATAAAATGGCTTAACCGAATGAGTCAGATTACCCAAAAAATAAAGCAAAGTATTATATTCAGGAGGAATTACTTTAACAATATTTTTCCCTTCCAAAACTAATTCGCCCCCTTCAATATCTAGAGGTACTTGTACGTATAGCACGCTAACTAACTGAGGAATAGCGATCTCCATTTCATAACTAGAAATGCTACAGTCTACGTGGGGTTTAACATCTCCTCCCGCTTCAATTACCAGAGGATTAAGATAAAAAGCATTACATTTTGACTTCAATGCTGCTGTCAAATAAGGCTTAAATTCAGGAAAATGTTTAATTACTTTCTCAATTCCAGAACGCTTAAAAACTACTGAAAACCCTTTAGTACCTGCAAAATTCTCGCTTAACTGACTGGCTGCTAAATAAGGAGAAGTTAAAATAGCCGACTGCAAACGATCCAAATATTCAACGGTAAAGCGATCGCGTTTTCGCGCAAATATTCCTAGAGATTTATTCGACCGATTCTTAAATTGCGATTGTGTTTTTACCATTGTTCCCTCATCCCAATTAAGTAGCCACTGGCTAAAAGAGGTAAGGCGAGATTTCCTCGCCATACTCACTTTAGTTAAATCAGCTGATTACCATTTAATCTGTGACTTGCCTATACCAATAGTTGCTCCTGCTGCTACACCTCCGATAGTGAAAGCAACTAAGGTTCCTACTCCTATCGCAATTTCACCACCAGCTACCGCTTCTAGTTCCTCATCGCTTAATTCTCCTGCTTCTTGCTTGGCTTGAGCCTCGGCTTGGCTTTTTTGCACTTCTGCCCAAAGTTCTTCAGGAGTAAAGTCGTATCCTTTGCTTTCAGCTAATTCGGTCACTGCCTGGCGATCGTTTTCTGCTTCCAAAGCTGTTGCCAATTCTTTTTGCAAAGCTTCGTCTTCACCTACTTTAGTCAAAAACTCTTGTACGGCTGTAGTTGTCATAATCTTTGTTGTATTTCCCAAAAAGTTTGTTTTGTAACAATAGATTTATAATCAAATAAAATTAGTATTTGATTTTGTTTGCAATCTATATTTTTACGGTACAAAATGTAGTTTTTATTTTCAATACCTATAAGTTCAGGAAATAATTAATGTTGGGCAATTCAGCAAAGTTCAGTGAAATTAAGCCTATTATTCTCGTAAACAAATACTTTCTTTGCTTAATACCTAGCTACAAAAAATAGCTCTAAATATAAAAAGAGCCTCACAATACCTTTAAATATTAATTAAGAGTGCTAATAACTAATGGCTAATAACTAATGACTAATGACCAATGACTAATAGCTAGCACCACCAATAATTTTCTCCCACGCGAACTCACTTTAATAAAAAGCGCGATCGCAAGATACCTTATTTAGACTGCCGAAATAACCATCCCCAATACGCCAGGGAATTACCTCTGTAGAACAATCTAGCTGTTTCAACTCTTGAGCTACATCCTTAATCAAAGACTGGTCATGTTCGGTATATTGTCCCAATTCTGCCCAACTGTGAGCATAGGGCAAACAGGCTTTTGCT
>ERZ1740059.1073-NODE-1073-length-13946-cov-6.225542_pt1 | contig 13946 bp, 14 predicted proteins | sample MGYA00581744_ERZ1740059 | MGnify/ENA primary metagenome ERZ1740059 (study PRJEB43018, sample SAMN04849738) | marine metagenome | isolation source: floating plastic debris | place: Pacific Ocean | collected 2008-08-28 | study: EMG produced TPA metagenomics... | reverse complement strand
AAGCTCATCCATACATTCAAATGCCTGCTCGCCAAAAGCGTAGTCCATAACTACTAGCACCGGCCTTTCTTCATCGATTTTTATACCGGTCAATTCCGGGCACATAGCATGCGTTTCAAGTTTGTCGAGGTCAAAAATTTGTACACTAAGGTTGGTGCCTGAGTTGTCATGGATTTCATACATGCCGTGGACTAAGGCAAAATCTTTGATGGCCTCCTGGAGCAGCCCACTTTTGTCTTGACTCGTTTCCATTGCTAATTCTTCAACAGAACCAAACTTCATATCTTCCAGGGCTGCATATCCATATAATGTATTAAGAATGCTGTGCAGGTTAGCGCTAATAATGTGGATGGATCGTTTTTCCCAACCTTTTTCTTTCAGGAAAGTTTTGATACGCGTAGCCCATTCTTCGCCATAAATATGTTGACCAACCGAATCCCTCAGCTGGGCTGAAAAAGAGATTTCTTTGTCTCCTTTGCCTCGGACGTCATTAATAGCGAGACGACCTAACCAATATATAATATGATATAAACTATGTTGGGTGTTTCCCTTGTCAAATTGCCTGACTGCTTCTTCGGTCTCCCGGATCGTTCTGCCAAGGAAATTACTTAAGTAGACGGTAGCACGCTTTTCATCAAACTCTTCACCGGCAGTTTCCATTTGGACTACCTCTTCAAGCTTCCTCCAGTCTTCCTGAATCCTGCCCTTTTGATCCAGCGCTTTGTTCTTTATCTTGTCACTTTCGATATTCAAAAAAGTAAGGTGGGTTAGTATATCATAAATATCACTTTTACCCCTGGTCATTTCGATATACATGCGGTCCTTATCTATTCGAAAGCAGTTTCGCTTTCTCTTAGTAGGAACGATAGCTTTATATCCTGCTTCTTCATAACCTTCACGAGAAACCAATTTGATGAATCTGCATTCTTCTATACCATGGGGGAGCCGTTCCATTACGTAGAGCAACCCATCGAGTTCGGCCTTTTCAGGGTCTTTAATTGACCCATAGATTTCAGGCTTCAATACGAGCAGCGCCTCTATCAATGACTGGCCGGAGATGCCCATAGGTTTATAGCTACCACGCAAAAACAAATGACGCATGATAATATAAAGTCTTTCGATAGCTGCTCTTGATTGGCGTGTTCGGTTTTTGGTGAATGTGGTCATATGGCTGTAAAAATAGCCAAGAAAATCGTTGAAAGAAGGCAGTGATAAGGTCTTAAAAATTAGAAATCACTCGATACAGGCCTTTGGGGCATCTAAGGAGGTATAAAAACCTCCTTTTTGGGTGATTTTTTTCTCAAAGAATTGAGCTAAGTTCATGTAGGTCAACACAAACAACAATGCTCAAATCCAATAACAACAGGCTCAGGCCACGGTGGAAGAACTATGCCCTGCCCATACTTATCCTCTTTTTAATTTCCTCTCACTTATATGCGCTTAATTACAAAGGGTTCAATTTTGTAAATGATAAAACTGAAAGTGTAATACCCTTTCAGCTTATAGATAACCTTATTGTAGTCCCTGTTAAAATCAACGATGAACTGGAGGTTAATCTTGTACTGGACACAGGTGGACGCTCAGTGATCTTATTTGGTAATCACTTTACAAAAAAACTGGATGTACTTGATACAGAGATAAAACTTAACGGCTACGGACGCAATAGAAACAAAACAGCCCTTTTATCTCTTGAAAATGAGGTTCTCTTGGGGGATGCGCTTGGAAAAGGAATAAGTATATTAGTTGCCAACGGCCGGTATTTCTTTCCTTTTAATGGTAAAGTAAAAATTCATGGAATAATCGGTTATCAGGTTTTTAGCAGATTTGTAGTCTCAATAGACTATCCAAATAGCAAAATTGTACTTTCCGAACCCCAATCCTATATTCCGCCTGTCGACTATACTGAACTAGATCTAACTTTAAAGGATACCAAACCCTATGTTAAACTTAGATATCAGACTTTTAAAGATAAAGTAGTAAATGGGTATTTCCATATTGATACGGGTTCTTCGCGCGACGTACTTCTGTTTTTAAAGTCAAATATGGATATCAAAGGTGCAGAGTTTGTATCTGCTGAAGTAGGAAGAGGTATTAATGGCGCTATCAACGGTCACAAACCTTTAAGAAGCCCAATGAAAATTGAGGAGTTCAACGCTGCTGCGGAATATTTTGTAGTAAAAAGGAAGTTTAGTAGGAAAGAGATTCAGGATGCTGAAGGTTCAATTGGGTCAGGTCTGCTCAAGAACTATATTGTGGTTTTGGACTACGTGAATGAGAGATTTTACTTTAAAAATAATGCTTAGCCGTAAATCTTATTTAACGCCGCTGCAAGGCGAGCGCCGCCTTGTGCCAACCTAAGTTCTACTGTGTCCCAGTTATCATATCATACCTATAGCGATAACCAATTCGTTGGTTTTCCGGAAGATTATATACTGACCTCTAAGCGCCATGGATTCTTGAGCCCAATCGAGCGCTGAAGCTGCCTGCCATTCCTTAATTTATTCTTTAGAAACGTTGGATACAATTTCGGCCAGCTCAGTGAAGCTATATCGCGCGCTGTTGATCATGTCGATCCCAAACCCGGTACAGATTTGACTTCTCGCTGAACCAGTCTATTTTCACATCATTACCACCTTTATCCCCTCTTGTGCCAACATGCAAAGGTTGATGGATATCACCAATTAGGTGGACTAATATTTTTATATTCACTGCTTCCTTCTCCTTATCAAGCCCTCCCACTTTTAGTTCGGTTACAATACGATTAATAGTTGTAATAAAGTCTCCGTGGGATTTTTTCCGTTTCCTCATACGTCTTTCCAGAAGGTATCGTTACCCAATGCCAATCAAACATACGCCGATAGGCATCATCCAATTTTATGTCATCTATTCCGGGTAAACATTTAGTTTTCGTCCCAAACTCCCCCATCTAAAATGTTATTCCAAGTTTCAGTATAGATCTGGGCGTCATTTCAAGGCTCCCAGCCGCTTCAATTACTCCATTTGGGTACCGAACAGATCTGTTCGTGGAGTCAATTCCAATAGGTGTGAAAAGATATTTTGAGAGGATGGGTCTATTTCCATACCACTTGCATTCTTTATAATCTCACCCAGCACAATCATATTGCTTCCGGAATAGGCAAAGCTCTTGCATGGTGAACTTTCCAGAGGTCTTTTCAAAAAAGTGTGGGTGGTCCCTACCGCTAAACTAGATGCGTATCATATCGTTTTTTGTACTGCTCAAGTAGGGAAAGGAGTGCTCAACCTTGGAATTATATATGTCCTTGCTCTTTCAGGTTTTTTAGCGTTCTATTTAAGCTTCGTTTCGTAATACCCAGATAACTTACTAAGTCTTTTTTGGAGATCACTTCCAATAAGTCTGGCATATCTTCGAGCATTTTTGTGAGTGTTTGCTCTAAAGTGTGAGTCTGGGTGAAAGAAAAGCGAGTGGCTTTATATTTCACTTTACCTGCTAGAAGTTTTAGAACGTGATTGTTGAATACCGGGTCTTTAGTGAGTAATTCGATAAATCGGTCTCGCGTCAGTCTTAACACGGTCATTGGGGTAAGCGCCTCTACTGCCGCAAAGCTAAATTCATTGTTTAGCATCTCAATTTCACCAACCACTTCTCCGGGACCAAAGAACTCAAGTATAAAATCCGTTCCATCATCCTGATAAAGATAGCACTTGGCAATACCCTCGTTGATTATTGAAACAGCGTTTACTAAAGACCTTTGTCTGATCAGTTTATGTCCCTTCTCTATGCTCAGTTCTTGAACCAAACTTTTAGGATAACGATCCTGATTTGCCAAAATAAAATCAAGAAATGCGGTATTCGTTCGGATCATTCTACTGGTGGGACAAATGTCCTTTACTTTTCACAAGAGTAATCATTTCTTTGAAGCTGTTGAAAGGGAAGAGGTTAAAGTTCTATGGATAACTACTTAATCTTTATCTGAGAACATCCATTTTGAAGTCATCTCGCAGTGAAACGGAGAGATCTTTTTCAGTATCAAAAGCAGTAGACTTGCTTCGGGTCAAGGATTTCTTCGCTATTGCTACGAAATGACTTTACTAATAGTCACAAGATTCATGATAATTGGTTATGAGGATTGTCCATGGGGCAAGAATATAGTAAAATTAAGTATGGAACAAAATAGATTGATCAAGCAATTAGCCTTCATTAAAGAGATTGATAAGCTGAAATACATTGTCCGCAAGACTCGTCTCTTTAACAGTGACAGGCATGAGAATAATGCGGAACATAGCTGGCACCTGGCCATGATGGCCCTGGTTTTGGCAGAGCGCTCCAATCACCGCACCGATATTCTCAGGGTGCTGAAGATGTTGTTGATCCATGATATAGTCGAGATTGATGCGGGAGATACGTTCCTTTTTGACAGCGCCAAGGATCATGTGAATTCTGACGAAGAGCTTGTCGCAGCGGAAAGAATTTTCGGTCTGCTTCCTGAAGAGCAACGAACAGAGTTTATTTCCATATGGAAGGAATTTGAAGCAGGGGAAACAGCAGATGCCAAGTTTGCCAAGAGCTTGGACCGTTTTGAACCGGTGTTACAAAACCTATCAAATAGAGGAGGTACCTGGGCCGAATTCAATGTGCCTCAAGAGAAGGTGATGCAAAAGATCAGTCCTATCAAATCTGGCTCGCAAGAGCTTTGGGATTATACCAAGGAGGCTATTCAGAAAGCCCTTAATGACGGAACTTTGCTTAAAGTAAATGAGAGGTTCATTGGAGTATGTAAAGATTAAGATATCAAAAGCTTTAAAATGAAAAAAGGCATGATGGCCAAGACTAGATTGAGCAGGGCAATTCCGTATCCAAAACCCTGGATTTTTGATAATCCAATAACCATTGTTCTCATGTAGAAGACCCAAACAATCCACTGAAGAGCAATATTTACTTCAAAGTCTGAAATGACTTTGCCAAAAGCGGAAAATAAGATTTGCTCCATAAGTATGACAACAACTGGGATTTGACCTAACCCTATTATTAACAATAATTCCGGTTTTTCACTTTTCCCGTTCCAGATTTTACCGACCTGTAAGATGAGCCATGGCCATAGTTGTGTAATAAAAAGGTATCCAAGTATAATACCAATAAATATTAAGAGGAGACTGTAGACCGTCCCAATTCCAATAGGATCGGTGAACTGATCAAAAAACAAAGAAAGACAGGAAAGCAGGATAGGTATGTGATAGTTAAATCTCACCTTTCCCAGCAGGACGCTGTTAATGGTTCGAGAGGTCCTGAACCAGATCGAAAGATATGGATTAGTCATTTAACACGCTATCAACAGCACTCTTTGCTAAGGGCGCCATGGCTTTGTACCTCGCCTTATTGGGATGGACCCCATCGTACGTATACTCTGCTTTTAGTCTATCTTGAACATCCACCATATGTGAAAAGTAATCCAGGTAATAGCGCTTCTCCTTGGAACAATACTCCTTTAAAATCTTATTGAGTTTGATGACCTTCTGGGCAGGTTCTAACCCTCGGTTCCAGGGAAAGTCCAGGGCAGGTAAAACAGAAGAAATGATAACTCGAATATCGTTTGATCTGGCTAATTCAGCCATAGATTCAATATTGTTCATTATGATTTTTAAGCTGGACGGACCGGTATTTCCAGCTAAATCGTTAATACCGGCGAGAATAACCACGAGGACAGGATTCAGTTCAAATCACATCCTGACGAAAACGTATGAGCATTTGAGGAGTGGTTTGCCCACCGATGCCGCGATTGATATAGCTATTCTCTTGGAAGAAGCTTAAGCTATCATTCAGTATCAAGCCTTCAGTAATGGAGTTGCCCATAAATACTACTCTTTTTTAATCGGCTGTTGGCAGACCCAGTGCATCATTTGCCTCGGTAAAGCGAGAAAGGTTGGGCCAATCTTGGGATTGGACAGTTTCTATCATGAACATACAGATTAGGATAGGCAGGAATCTTGATGAATTTTTCACGCTGACGGTTCTAAGTTATTGCGCCATTTGTTTTACCAATCTTGGCACTCCCCAGGGTAAGTTATCAGCCAGGTACGCATTGTTCGGATCCATAGGATCATAAATGAGTATCTCCTCATGCTCGTCTTCCAGTTTGTGTGGTTTATGTGTTTTAGCGCTCACCTGGTAGGACTGCCCATCTTCTGCTTTGAAGCTGAAAGTGAGCTTGTAAACCGTTTGGTCGTTGACACTTGAATTGGTGGGTTCCTTACTTTTAAGTTCACCTCTACCAATCTTGCCGCCGCTGATTACTCTAATCTTTTTCCGACCATTCTTAATGTTAATAAGGAGCCAAACTAAGCCCACCAAAGAAGGTATGGTAAAGAAAAATGTTGAACCACCTCCTAAAGAACTGGTGGTGCCTGCTATCCTGTTGATTTCAGGGGTGTCTTTATTGTATTCTATATCTACTTCCTGCCCCACGTCAAAGTAAGCCTGTCCGTAGGATGTCCACTCTAATGGTCCCACAGGAGAATCAAATATATAATCATAGCCGTAGATGGGTTCTTCATTTACTGAAAAGCTGGTTTCAAAAACATTTACCACCCTACCTTTTCCAATCTCTGTATCGCTAGTCAGGTATATAGTCGCAGGTATATCTATGCTTTGTAAAAGTCCATATGAAAGGAACAATCCAAATAACAAAAGGAATAAAGGAATGAGACCTAAGCTGCCATTAATAAGCAGTGCAATCTTGGCGGAAAGCGGAACGTGATTTCTCATGGTTTGGTTTAGACAATCTTCATTCAAAATAGTGGAAACTCTTAGATAAACCTAGAATAGATTGTATACAAAACAAAAAGCCTCCAGTCATACGCCTGGAGGCTTTTTGTTTTTACTCAGGCTACTTCGCTAATAAGCCATTTCTACGATTTTCTCGGTATCAGCAGGAGTGAGATTTCGGTGTTCGCCTAATCCGCTCACACCACGTTCTTCAAACCTGCGTGCCACTTCTGAAGCGGCGCCTTTATAATTAGAGGTATAGTCAGACAGCCTTGTTTTTATACCGAGCGACTGGTTGAACTCAATAGTTTTTTGATTTCCGGCTTTGGCCTTCTCCTTAATGGAACCTTCGGTTATATTCCACACCCGCTCCGCATATTGAGCCAGTTTTTCCTTCTTAGATTCGAAGTTGTACGTGTAATGGCTTTCGGCTATTATGGCCAAGGTCCGGGCGTGATCAATACCAAACAGGGCCGTAAGCTCATGACCCATCATGTGAATGGCCCAATCCGTAGGGACACCAACGCGTATTGTGCCGTTCAGCGCCATGGTGCAACTCCACATGAAGTTAGCGGCTGCCTGATAGTCGGACGGGTCTTTCATAATAGCAGGAGCTATCTCAATTAGGGTTTGCATTACGCTTTCAGCCATTCTATCCTGAAGCAATGCATCTATAGGGTAGGTCATATATTGTTCAAGAACGTGAGTGAAGGCATCGGCAAGGCCATTAGCGATTTGCCTTTCAGGGATAGATGCTACCACACTCGGATCCAGAACGGAGAACACAGGAAATACACCCGGTCCGCTAAACGCCAGTTTCTCTTTGGTCGCAGACCTGGTAATTACTGAGGCTGAATTCATTTCCGAGCCGGTAGCCGGGAGGGTCAAAACTGTACCAAAGGGTAAACCTTTTTCAGGCATTATTTTCTCAACTAAAATATTCCAGGGGTCCTCACCGTCATAAAGGGCGGCAGCAGATATGAACTTGACGCCGTCTATGACAGATCCGCCTCCTACGGCTAACATAAATGTGATGTTCTTTTCTTTGACCACTTTGAGCGCCTCCATGAGAACATCATATTCCGGATTAGCAGGTATACCTCCGAATTCTTCCAGGTTGTATCCTTCAAGAGCAGTTTTCACTTGCTCATAGATACCATTCTTCTTGATACTACCACCTCCATAAAGTAGTAGAATGTTGGTGTCTTGAGGAATTTCTTGTGATAGTTTTTGAATCTGGTCTTTCCCGAAAAGGATTTTAGTGGGGTTTTTGAATTCGAAATTTTTCATGTTTTATTTTTATGATCTTTTATCAGATTTTGGGCATTTTAATTTAAACCCAGTTCCCTAAATAGTTCAATATTAATCATTCATTTAAGCGTAATACTTCCCACTAAGATACTACGCCTAAATCAGTTTGAAATATTGAAATGAGATTTTCAAAGCTCCACTAGAAGCCGATTCATTCAATAGCTTGTATTTTACCTTCCTGCCATGGCTCCCCCGGCAAATAGAAATTCAGTTCAAGTTCCTTTTCAAGATCAACTAAATTGTTACGTAATTCTAAGCTACGCAATCCAAGTTGAGCGCGATTTCTATTAATCTTTTGTACTGAAGGAGCTCCCTTAATAGCTCCTAAAAAACCATAAGCTGTAGAGCTGTGATTACTTTCTACCGCCATTTTCCAGTCTGATACCAGAGCAAATTCAAAAGGTGACATTTGACCTTTTTTGACGGCTTCCCTCAGTTTTGGCTTGAGAAACTGGAAAAGAGTGTCTTGCTTCACATATTCCTCCGACATAGAATTATGATGACTCAATATAGTAGATGCCCAGAAATTATTTGCAATAAGTCTTTCTCCAGGGTAACCGTGCTGTTCGAGAATTTGGTTAAGCTCAGCGATTTGTTGTTCACTATGCGGGGCAAATTTCCGATTGCCATATTTTTCTTGTGCTTTGTTCCCAACTCTCAGCAAAGTGCCAAATGCTTTTTTCTGATCCTTCTTGAACATCTCGTGTACCTGGGATCTTAGTTTGTAGTTTATTTCCAGGTATTTAGGATCTGAACTGTAGTTTGATTTAATGCTTTCCCACCGATCGTCTTCAGTAAGTGTAACCAGTAGTTTATTTTTCGAAATACTTTTCGGGTTCCAGCCTTTTGCGATGGCTTTCTTTATAAGAGTTAACGCTTTGTTTCGGTCTCTGGTTAACATCGCCAACTGGGCGGTTACCTTATAGTCTCTAAGAAAAACGAACTCATAGGATGCGAATAATGCCTCCATTTCGGCCAGGGCGTCATTGAATCTTCTATCTACAATAAGCTGCTCAGCCTTAATCCTAGTTTTATAGTACTGGCTGTAGTCCTGCTGACCTACACAAACGCTGGCCAGGAGAAGTAGATATAAGAGTAAAGAATAGCGCATCATGAGTACATAAACGTATAGCCCGCGCTAGTTTATTGTAAAAATGTTACTAATCCTAGTTTAATTGATTTATCTGTTTCCACCTGTACGTTCCACCTCAACTTTTTCTTTCCTGCAGGATCAGTCTTTGGGTAGATATATTTCCGGAATAGGATTTGCCACGGATTCCTGCATCCAATAGATAGTAATGATCCACCACCTTTCCCCGTCATTCAATAGCTGAATACTATTAATTCCCCTCATAAACGGTTTTTTTGTCTGCCTGGCTTCTAAACGACTCATATGTACTGAATACCTGAGTGATATTTCCAAAAGTATCAACTTGTCGATGGATCTCCTTTTCAAAGAAACCATTTTCAATCAGCCAGGGTCCGGATCTTTCAATATAGTCATCGGGGTTCATAAAGCGGGCAAAATATTTTCCTTCTTTATTTTTTCCCGACGGGATGAGCTTAGCATCGGGATGAAACAGCGATTTGAAAAGCTCCCAATCGCGGGCCTCGCCTTTTTCCCCTGAAATTACTGCATATAAAGTGTTTAGAATGTTATCTAAACTGTTAACGTTCATAGTCTTAGTCTGTGCCAAAGTGTTTACAACGGCAGTTAGCGAGATGATAGCTATTATCAATAATGATTTCATACTACAGAAGGAACGTTGGTTTCTAATGCAATGAAAATACGACTATTTTATATATACAAATATGAAAAGAACGCTTCAGTGCTTAAGTTTACTGTAAGGGGTGCCTATTTACGGCTGAGATCATACCCATTAAACCTGATCCAGGTAATGCTGGCGTAGGGATGGTTCAAAACCAATGTATGATAATCATTGTAGGAAGTCCCCGCTTCCTATTGTTGAACTGAAAAATTATTAAGTAATGAGATTTTTATGTTTATGCGTGTGCATGCTACTTACGCATTTGTCTTTTTCACAGGATTCCTTGAAAACCATTAATCTTGAAGAGGTGGCTATCAGTGCGGTGAGAGCTTCAAAAAAAGCGCCGGTACCTAACACCAATTTATCTAAAAAGGAGATCGACAGGGATTATGTTGGTCAACATCCGATTTTCCTGCTGGAAAAGTCTACACCTGGCTTATACACATACTCAGAGTCAGGAACCGCTTTTGCTAATTACGGACAACTTCGTTTAAGAGGAATTAATCAGGAACGGATCAATTTCACCCTGAATGGTGTGCCGTTGAATGACATGATTGATCAGGGTGTCTTCTTCTCGAACTTTACTGACATCACCTCAAATTTCGAGAGTATTCAGGTACAACGCGGTGTAGGTACCAGCTCCAATGGCGTAAGTAGTTACGGGGGCTCCATCAATTTTGAAACACTAAACCTTAGAAGTAGGGAATCCTTTACTGCAGCCCAACTAGGAGCAGGCTCTTTTGATACCTACCGCGGCAGTTTTCAACATTTTACTGGAATTAATGAAAAAGGTTGGGGCTTTATGACCGGATTTAGCAAATTAACATCAGCGGGTTATCGTGATAATACAGATTCGGATGCAACGTCTTTCTTTCTAAGCGGTGGGCGCTATGGAGATAATGATATTTTTAAGCTGACATTTTTTACGTCTCGTGCTGAAAATGGGTTAGGGTATTCTACCATTGAAGAGTCCATTTTGGATGAAGATCCCACTTTTAATAATCTTAGCGAAAACGATGTAGATGATTTTAGCCAGTTTCTTCTCCAGATGCAGTACAACCGAATTCTGTCTGATGATTGGACGTTAGGATTAACAGGGTATTATGGTGGATCTGAGGGAGACTTTACCTTTGGAACACCGGATGTGGACAGCGTTTTTGTAGAGAATTTTGGAGCAAGCTTCCGCACTACCTTTTTTGTACAAAACTTTCCGCTTCAGAATGATCATATTGGTGGGATCTTAAATGCTGACTACTCCAAAGGTGATTTCTTTTTTAATACTGGGCTTCATGCCTATACCTTTTTACGGGAAAATGAAGAACAAACGCTGCCGGATAAAGCGAACCCCTATTACAGGGAGGAATCACAAAAAGATGAAGTAAGTTGGTTTGCCAAAGCCAGTTATCAGTTTGGAGCGCTTACTGCTTACGCCGATGTTCAGATAAGGAGAGCTGAATTATCGATATCACCAGACTATAACTGGATAGGCATTCCTTCAGAAGGAGATATTTCCTATAATTGGACATTTGTCAATCCTAAGGTGGGAGTCAATTTTGAAGTTAATAACGCCATTTCTTTGTACAGTTCTTTTGGTAGAAGTGGAAGAGAGCCAACCAAGGTAGACCTTTTTGGAGGCTTTCAACTCAATATAGATAATTATCAGCTCGTACGTGCCGGCGGGTCCTTTGAAGAGGAATACGTTAATGATTTTGAGATTGGAGTCCGGTTTACTAACCCAAAGCTGACGCTAGATGGTAATTTCTATTTTATGGACTTCGAAAACGAGATTGCACCAATTGGCGATTTTATTGCTTTTGGACTTCAAGAACGGCGCAATATTGCGAATAGCAGCAGATCTGGTTTTGAGATGGTCTGGACTTACCTACCCACATCTAAGCTTACGTTTTCCGGTAATCTGGCGTACCTGGATACTAATATTGAATCATTGACACTCAGTGGTGCGGAGTTTACGGATAGAGAACATATTTTGAGTCCTGACCTAATAGTTAACGGTCAAGTTACCTATCAATTCTTAGAAACGTTGAGTGTTGGTCTTTCCGGGAGGTATTTGGGGGAACAGTATATGGAGTTGACCAATGATCCTACCTTTACCGTTCCGTCTTCATTTGTTTCCGATTTGCAAGTAGAGGCGCAAATTTCGCCGTCCTTGAAGATTTCCGCTTTTGTCAATAATCTTTTCGACAATGAATACTTCACCTTTGGGGCGCCGTCAGATGTTGATTTTAGTGGTATATTAGAACCAGGATTCTTTGTACAGCCGGAAAGAAATTATTATTTGAGTATTACCCTGAATTTATAAGTGAATGACAAAATTGACTCTCGCGCTGGATTGGACGCCGAACGTTAATCATATAGGTTTTTTGGTAGCCAAGGAAAGGGGGTATTACTCAGATGCCGGTTTAGATGTAGAAATCATCTCGCCCGCAGTGGATAACTACCAGCTTACCCCAGCTAAAAGAGTTGAGTTGGGGCACGCTGATTTCGCGCTCTGTCCTATGGAGAGCGTCTTGAGCTATAGAACTAAAAAAGCGCCTTTTAATATTAAGGCAATTGCTGCCATCTTTCGTGAAGACGTGAGCGCGATAACAGTACTAAGAGGTTCGGGAATCAGGCGCCCGAAAAACCTTGACGGCAAGGTCTATGCCTCCTACAAAGCGCGTTACGAGGATGAGATTGTGAAGCTCATGATCAAAAATGATGGCGGAAAGGGCGATATTGAATTGATCTATCCTGAGAAGTTGGGAATATGGGAGAACTTGATAAGTAAAAAATCTGATGCCACCTGGATATTTTTAAATTGGGAGGGTATTGCAGCGCTTGGACAGGGTCTTAAACTCAATACCTTCAAGATGGCTGATTATGGCGTTCCTTATTCTTATTCTCCTGTAATTATAGCTTCTGAAGCTAATATTGCACAACGTAAAGAGGAGTATTCGAGTTTCTTGTCTGCCACGAAGGAAGGGTTTATGTATACTATTTCAAATCCGGAAGAAGCTGCGGAAATACTAAAGCGAAAGATGGCGGAGTCGGATTCTGAAATGAACATAGTTGACGCAATAAAATACTCTGTCAATTACTTTGGAGATACGAATACCTGGGGTAAGATGGAATTGAATAATATTCAGAGGTATTTAGACTGGATTTATAAGAATAACCTTGAAAGCACTTCAATAAAAGTTGAAGACATGATAACCGATGAACTGTTGAGCTGAAAAGTTTAAATCACACTATAAAATTGTGTTTTGGAATTTATAAGTTATGTAACCTGTACTCATGTATATCATCAGACAGCTAAACTTATTAGGCTAGAGCGATATATTGACTAATTAAATAACTTTTTATTATTCTCAGCTTTTGATATGTCATCAAGATAAGTTTCATGCTCTGGTCTGTTTCAGTTTTCTTTGATAAAAGTGGTGGAAACCGGTAGCAGCTAATAGCGCTAAAATTGGGAAAAGTGGAACAAAGAATCTGGCGTCCCAATCCACCCAAGTATTGCAAACAATAAGTAGGTGTACCAAAAAATAGATAAGAAATGGAACGAAAAGTTGTTGAGGTATTAGTTTTCTTTTTAGAGCTAATATGCTGAAATAGTAGCTTGGCCAGATTATAAGAAGAACAGAAACGATATGGTTCCAGGACAATAGGGACGTATGTGGCTAAGGTAAACAACGAGTTTGCCGAAGAATAATTTTAGCCAGTAAATGGGATTACGAACCATGAATTCAAGCATGTTTAATATTAGTGCATTCTCATTTTCTGGCATATGTATATTCTTGGAAGGAGCGACCTTTAGAAAATCATAATAAGGGGAGTTAGGAAGTTCATGAATTGCAAAAATAATGTCGCCCTCCTGATAAATGACCATGACGCGGTGCATACTGATCATTTCATTGGCTAAACTAAAAACACCGACTGTAATAATAATCAAGCCGGTCGTCTTTAGGATTCTATAGGACCGGTTAGACAAGAATTTTATAAGAAATGGAATGATCAGTGCAAAAATAAGTGCAGGTGAAGTTGGTCTGCATAAAAAGCATAACATAACAGTAAAAACAAGAAAGGCCAAGTTTAAATTACTTTTTAGCTTCATATATTTTACC
>ERZ1740059.1072-NODE-1072-length-13947-cov-4.049957_pt1 | contig 13947 bp, 6 predicted proteins | sample MGYA00581744_ERZ1740059 | MGnify/ENA primary metagenome ERZ1740059 (study PRJEB43018, sample SAMN04849738) | marine metagenome | isolation source: floating plastic debris | place: Pacific Ocean | collected 2008-08-28 | study: EMG produced TPA metagenomics... | reverse complement strand
GCAAACACTGTATCGCGACCAAAGGCATCGTTCTGCGCGTTGTCGTTGAAAAGATCATTTCCGTTGCCAAGAAACGCGCGGTCATTGCCGTTTCCAGCATTGATCGTGTCGTTTCCGCTGCCGCCGCGCAGAGTGTCAGCATCCGCACCGCCGGCAATGCTGTCATTCCCGTTGCCGCCCCCAATACTGTCATTCCCAGCATCGCCGTTCAGCGTATCATCGCCCTCACCCCCGCTGCGCGTGTCGTCATCCGCCCCGCCGCGCAGGTCATCATTGCCAGCCAGGCCCTGGATGTCGTCATTGCCGTCACTGCCGCGCAGCTGGTTTTCTGCCGCATCCCCGATCAAGGTATCGGCAAAGTCGGATCCGCGCAGATCGGTCAATCCGATTAGCGTGTCGGTGTCGCCATAGCCATCCGTGGCTGTGCCATTTGTCAGATCCGCGCTGACCCCACCGGGATCCGACAGGTAATCGGCCTCATCCCCAGCATTGCCGCCGCCGTCGAGCGTGTCATTGCCCGCGCCGCCGTCGAGCGTGTCGTCATTGGTTCCCCCGGTCAGGCTGTCATCGCCGTCGCCCCCGGTCAGATCGTCCTCGCCGGTGCCGCCATCGAGCGTATCGTTCCCGTCCTCGCCGTTCAGCGTGTCATCGCCGCCGGCGCCGGTCAGGCTGTCATCCCCGGCACCGCCTTCAAACAGGTTATCGGCATCATCGCCGGTGATTGTGTCGCCTGCGGGCGTGCCGATGATCTCTTCGATATTGGCCAGCGTGTCGGCGTCGCCGAACGGGTCGGTTGCAGTACCCGCGCCCAGATCGACCAGGATGCCAAGTGCGGCATTGCCTGCCGTGTCGGCATCATCCGAATAATCCACCCGGTCCTGGCCACCTGCGCCGTCAAAGCTGTCAGCCCCTTGCTGGCCAACAAAGATCTGCGCGCCATCCGCGCCGGTGAAACTGTCATCCTGCTGCGTGCCGACAACCCGTTCGATGCCGGTAAAGGTGTCTGTATCGCCAGCGAAATCGGTGATCGTGCCATCGTTTTCGCCAGTGAATTGGACCGTGATGCCGGTGGTCTCAGCCAGGTCCGAGAAGAGTTCGCTCAGGTAGTAATCCAGCGTGTCATTCCCGCTGCCGCCGATGATGACATCACTCCCGGCGCCGGGGCGCAGCAGGGCAATGCCTGCGCCGCTGGTCAGGTTGTCATCGCCGTCACCGCCCAGAATGTTGGTAAATCCGCCCGGGTTGTTGGCCACGATCGTATCGTTGCCGTCATTGCCATCAAGGCGCAGAAAGCCCAGGCCAAAGCCTGTGATCACATCGTCAAAGGCACTGCCGTCAATCCATTCAACGGCGATCAGCGTGTCGGTGCCACCAAAGCCGTCTTGCACGACACCGGTCGACAGGTCCGCCACGATCCCCGCCGGGTCATCGCTGTAATCGCCCAGGTCGCGGGTTCCATCGCCGCCGATGATCGTGTCATCCCCGGCGCCGCCCACAAGCTCATCATTGCCACCATTTCCAGAGATGGAATCATTGCCCTCCATGCCATCGATTTCGTCATCGTTGTCGGTGCCGTTGAGCGTATCTGCAGCATTCGTGCCTGGAATGATGGCCATTTACTTGCCCTGCCTTTCATCGTGTTCGCGCATGTCGCGCTCTAGGGACCATAGGGGTTCGATCTGGCCAAACAAGCTGCAAAAGCCTGCTCTGCCGGGGTCCGGGAGCGCGGCTTTATTTACATAACGCGTCTTACATCAGCCTTTTTGACTGCCGGGCCGTGCCCCGGACTCGCAGGATCAAATCATCCCCTATCTTAATCTTGAATTGAGTTTGGGGGGTTTACAATTTACTGTACACCCTGCATCCACTCGTCCCTGCCCCGGGCTTGATCGCCGAAACTGGGGATGCGGCGGGGGTGCAACGGACGGATGGAATGGCTGACACGACACAACATCTGATACTGGGCGGTGCGCACAGTACGGCGGATGGCACGGTGCCTGACACCGCGTCAGCATTCTGGCTGTCCGAATTTGCAACACTGTCGGATGCGGACAATACCGCCTATGTGGCCTTCGGTCAGACGGGCGACTTGCAGGATCTTTCGATTGCCGAAACGCCCAACTGGGCGGTTGGTGCAGATATCGCAGATTGGATGGGTCTTGAGGCGGGCGGTACCGATGCCGTCTGGGTTCATCCCGAAACAACGATCCAGTTTGCCGCCCCCTCGGTGGCGTATGCCGGGCAACTGACCAGCCCGCTTGACGACGTTCTGGCGCTGATTGATGCGGTTGAGGCCGCGGCACCCGGCACCCCGATTGTCATCTACGAAGACTGGGCTGATCCGGCGCCGTTCCTGATCAACGGCCAGCTCGCCGATCTGGCGCAGGTCCTGATGCCGGATAATCCCGAAGACGGGGCCGCGGCGCGTGCGCTTCTGGCGGGCGCTGTCGGATTTTCCGACACCTTTGATACCGCGCTGCCGGATGCTGCTGCGGTTGTGAAACAGGCGGCGCCCGGCCTTGAACCATTTTATCCGGATGTCACGGCAGAGATCACCAAGACCTTTGCCGATATCCCGACCGTCACGGATCCCGACGATCCGGATGTCACGGATCCCAGCATCATCCTGGGCACGGAGGCCGCCGATACCGTGACCCTGGGGCCCAAGACTGAAACGGTCGATCTGGGCGCGGGTCTCGATACCGTTGTTCTGGCCGCCACGCGCCTGGAAACCACGATCACCTTTGCCGAGGATGGCAGCCTTGTCACCGAAACGCTCGATGGCCCGGTGGTGACAGTACAGAATGTCGAACGGCTGGCCTTTGAAGATGGAACGCTGGCTTTCGATACCGATGGCATTGCGGGTCAGGCTTACCGGCTTTACCAAGCCACCTTTGACCGCACACCCGATGCCGAAGGGCTGGGTTTCTGGATTGACGAGCTGGATAGCGGCGAGGTCAGCCTGCTGGAAGCGGCGGATTTCTTCATGCAGTCTGAAGAATTTGCCGCCGCCTATGGCACCCCGGATGAGGTCACGGATGTCCTGTTTTTGACCCTGCTTTACGTCAATGCCCTGGACCGCATGCCGGATGACGAAGGCTTTATCTATTGGCGCGATCAACAGGAACAGGGTGTGACCCGTGCTGAGATGATGGTGTATTTCTCCGAAAGTGTTGAGAATGTTGCCCAGGTTGCGCCGGATGTGGCCGATGGGATCTGGTTTCTCTGATCCCCTGACGGGCTGGCAATGGACCCCGCGTCCAAAGCCGCCTACCAGACAGGCGCCGGCATTATCCGATGACAGGTAGCACCAGATCTGGAACTCAGACATGACACGCACCTTCTTTGATATCACCGATATCGTGCATTATGTCCGGCTCCACAGCTCGATCAGCGGGATCCAGCGGGCCGCTGCGATGATCGTGGCAGAGGTTGCAGCCCGCGCGCAGGCCGATCATCCGGTGATGCTGTCCTTTGTCGATCCAAATGGTGGCGGGCATGTCTGCGTTCCGGTGGAGTCTTTGCTGGCGCCGCTGACCCGGTTTGACACGGATCAGCTGCGTCAGGCCTTTGGCATCCGTGCCAAACACGATGCGTCGAAACCCTTTGCCGCATATCTGGAGCGCTACACATCCAACCCGCTGAAATACGGGTTTCACAGCTTGCGTTTGCGTCTGGCCGTTTGGCAGCGCGATACGCGCTATCTGCAACGCCGCGGAATTGATCTTGAGGCACTTGGCTCCGATACGGCCCATCAGACCACAGGCCAACGGGTGTCCACGATCCCGTTCAGGGACGTGGCCGAACCCGGCGACAGATTGTGTCTCCTGGGTGCATCCTGGGGTAAGCCCAAACTGGACAAGGCCTGCCAGGAGGCCAATGCGCGCGGCGTGCAGGTGATCGTCATGGTGCATGACCTGATCCCGATGAAATTTCCCGATATGGTCGAGATGAACACCACGCGGTTCTATTACGACTGGCTCTCGGCGACGCTGGCCTATTGTGCAGGCTACATGGCCAATTCACGCTCCACCGCGGCTGATCTGCGGGCGTTTCTGGGTGAACTGGGGTGTGATCTGCCGGTCTCGGTCACGCCGCTGGCCCAGGCGCCGCTGGCCGGCCCCGCCCAATCGATCACGCTGGCCCGGAACGCCCCTGCGGCCCATGTGGCTGTCCTCCAACGGGCCCGCGATGCCGACGCGCTCAGCAGCGCTGTGCGCGAGGCTTGCCTGACGCCCTTTGCGCTCTGCGTGGGAACGGTCGAACCGCGCAAGAACCTCTGGCGTGTGGCCCGGGCCTGGCAGCTCCTGGCCCAGGAGCCGGACCTTGATCTGCCCCGGCTCGTCCTGGCGGGCAAGAAAGGCTGGCTGTCCGACTGCTTCCTGTTGCTTCTGGCCGATATCGGCTGTTTTGGCTGTTTGTGCGTTCATCTCGTCCGTCCCAGCGAGGCAGCTCTCGATTACCTCTATCTCCTGTGTCAGTTCTCGGTCACCGCCAGCCTGTATGAAGGCTGGGGTCTGCCGATTGGCGAAGGGCTCAGCTACGGCAAAACCGGTATCGTGTCGAAGACATCGTCCATGCCCGAGGTTGGTGGCGATCTGGTGGAATATTGCGATCCCACGGCCATGTCCGACATTGCCCGCGCCTGTCGCCGCCTGATCAGCGACCCGGCGCATCGCCGGGCGCTTGAAGCGCGGATTGCAGCCGCCACGCTGCGCAACTGGCAGGATGTCGGTGCCGATGTGGCCGCGGTTCTGGCCGATCACACCGTGTCGTCATCCGTTTCAGGCACAAACTGACCCGCATTGACCGCGCGGATAAAGCGCCAGGTTGGACGCAGGAAACTGCGCGGTTGCGACAGCGGAAAGAAATGCCCGGCCTCGGCGATCTGGCGCAGCCGTGCCGCGGGGCAAAGCCGTTTGAGCGCAAAAGCCGAGGGCCGTGTCGGCGATTTGTCTCCCACCAGGATCAGCATCGGGCACTCCAGCGCAGCCAGATCCTGGGCCGAAAAGCTTTCGCCAGTGGTCATTTCTTCGACAAAGCTCGCGCGTTCGGCTAGGGTGATCCACTTCTGGGCATTTCGGCGCGACCGAAAGAGCCCGGGATGCTGGTAGATGGCCGAGAGCAGCGCATCCGCCTCTTTTCCGGCGGCGAGCTGGATACGGGCCACGGTCTCCAGGTAATGCACCCCGTCCCCGGTTTCCGATTGCGGGATCTCTGCGATGCCCAGGTCATCCAGCCGCGCGCGCAGCCCGGCGGGCAGGCGCACTTTGGGCAAGGTGATGGTCTGCTGCAGGGGCCGGATGCGCGTATCGGCTAATGTCAGGCTGACCACGCGGTCTGGTGCTTTGACCGCGGCGCGCAGGGCGATCATGCCACCAAAGGAATGGGCCACGATATGGGCTTTCGCGATCCCCTGCTGGTCCAGCAGCCCCAAAAGATCATCGGCCATATGGGTCAGGCCATAACCCGTGTTCGGGGTGTCGCTTTTGCCGTGACCGCGCAGATCATACATCAGGCAGGCCCCGTGCCCGGTCAGCGTCTGGACCCCGGCCGCCATCCAGAACGCGGAAGAGGCGGCCAGCCCATGGACAAACACCAACGGCACGGCATCCGGCCTACGCTCTGCGCGCCGATGGGGAAGTGTTTCGGCGCGCAGCCGCACGCCATTGACCGAAACGAAGGGCATTCCGCCTAACCGAAAACCAGGGGGCGCAGGTCGATCTGCGCGATTCTAGTCTTCCAGATAGCCAAGGAGCCTGAGTTGAGCCAACATTTCCTCACGTTGCGCTTCAGTGGCTTCGCCTTCGGCGCGTTGTGTCGGATCCTGGCTTTGCGTTGCACTGGCCACCCGGACCGGGTGCCGGGTCAGCCAATCGGCGTCAAAGAGCGCCTCAGGCACCGCCCCCTCAAAATCCTGCGGAATGTCGAGCCCCAGGCTATAGGCGGTGATGGCGGCGGTATCGACAATCGACAGGGTTTCGCCCTTCGCCCGGGCCACACCCGGGCCGGTCATGATGAAAATGCCATCGGGGTGATGCGTGCCCATGGGGATCGGCCGGTCCACCACGTAAGGTGCCAGATCGCGCACCGATACAAACCCGTAATCGGACAGCAGCACCGTCAGATCGGGCGCCTGCTCCATCGCCGCGCCGGGGAAGGCATCTTCGCGGGTCATGACCTTCTGGATCACCTGTTCGCCGGTGGCCGGATCGGTCATCGCGTTCAGATCCGCGATCAGTTGGGCGCGAAAGCTGTCATAGTCCTCGGCACGCACGCCGTTCGGGTTCTTATCGCTGGCCATGCGGATCACGATGCCGTTCGAGGACGGTGTCGGACAATAGGCCTTGGTCTGGCTCCAGTCGAGATTGGCGAAATTGGCTAGATCGCGCCGGGCCGCGGCGGCGCTGTCATCCTTGGGGCGATAGGCCAGATAGCCCAGGCTTTCGAGATACTTGTTGATCCGGACAACTTTTTCCGCCCCGGCAAAGCCGTGGTCAGATACGATGATCAGGTGGCTGTCCGGACCCGCCGCTTCGTGCAGCTGGCGAATGTAGTCATCGAGGCCACGGAAGTAATCCAGCACCAGCTTGCGCACCTTCTGGCGGCTTTCGGGGGCGTCCCCGGACCAGTATTTGGGGTCCAGCACATGCCAGGCCTGGTGCTGGATCTTGTCGGTGCCGTCCAGCATCAGCGCCATCAGGTCGGGCTTGTCTTCGGTCAACAGATGCATGGCGATGTTGAACCATTGCCGGTCCCGCGGCAGGTGCCGTTCGACCCAGGAAAACAGCTCGTCATCGGGCATCGCCTCGCCGATCTGGCTTTCGCGCTCGAAATCCCAGGACATCTCCTTGGCGCTGAACCCGTCGATCCCGGCAATCCGGTCCCACAGCGTGTCGGGCCAGGAATTGCGGCGCAGGTGTTTCCACGACACAAAGCCCGGCACCAGCGATCCGTTGATCTTTTCGGGCGGCGCCATCATCGGAAAGTTCAGCGACACCACCGATTTGCCCGCGCGCCCGGCAATCTGCCACAGGGTTTCGCAGCGGATATCGCGCGCATCATAGAGCGTGAAATAGACATCATCGCCCATGTCTTCGAAGCGCACGAAATCATAGATGCCGTGATTGCCCGGTGTACGGCCCGCGCAGACCGTGGCCCAGGCGGGTGGCGCCAGCGGATGGTTCGCCGAGGTCAACGTACCCGAGAAGCCGTCATCAACCAGCTTGGCCAGGCAAGGCATGACCACGCCTTCGGCCGCCGAGCCGTCAATCAACGGGGTCAGCGCCGTGAACGTGGCGCCATCCAGGCCAAGTAAAATTGTCCGGGTCATCAAAAAAGGTCCCCCATGCGGGCTTTACAGAAGCCGAGCTTCCAGAAAGACCTGAATATCTTGAACGCGCAGATCATCGACATACCGTCCGTCTTGCATCAGCAAGTCCTGGAACCCGATCTGGCGGCTTTCAAATTCATTTTCCAGTGCGACGGTCAGCTGGATCACGTCAATGGAATCGAATTCGAGGTCTTCCACGATCAACGTGGAAGCGGCGATATCCACATCGAGGCCCCAGTCCTCGACAAATTTCACCAATGTCGAGAGCGTACGCTCCCTGACCTCGTGGGCATCCATTCACGTTCCCTTTCTGCTCTTTCAAGCCTGCGCATTATCGTTGCGCTTTGATTATCCCGACGGTGTCAGGACGCGGCAAAAAATCCCAGAGCACACAAACCGTCACCAATTTGTGCGAAGCGTGTATCAACGGTTATGCCCCCATGTGCAACCCTTGCCAGCCCTTGGGCCGGGGCGAAATGGGCGATCTCGAAGCGTTCCGGTTGTCCGGTGAGCCCGGTCCCGATGGCCTTGGCTGCAGCTTCCTTGATCGCCCAGTAGGTGACAGCCATGCCGCGCTCACCCTGACCGGGCAACGCCGCCTTTTCGCTATCGGACAGGATGCGCGCGATGAAGTCTTCCGGCGCCCGCACCCGGTCAACCCGTTCATAGTCCAGTCCAACGCGCCAGGATGGCGCCGCGACAAAGGCGCCGGCGATATCGCCCACATGGGACAGTGACACAGACGGTGTCCGCCCGTTGGCCCGCGCAATGCCCAGATAGGGGGCACCGCCCTCTGCTTTGCGAATTTCGATCTCGTGATCTGCCAGCGCCAGACCATCACCCGCCAACAGCGTGCGGGCCGCGCGCTTGGCTGCCAGCCGGGCCAGCGCCCAGCCCAGCCAGCGATCCGCCTTTTGTGACAGGGCCTGCCCCTCGGCCTGTTCGGCCGCACTCAGATACGGGGCCACAAGCGCCGGATCCGGAGCGCCCTGGAAAAGGTATCCCTGAAACGCGAAGGGCAGCTGGAAATAGTGGGTCAGGTCGATCATGCCAACCGTTTGGCCATCCGTCCTGACGCCCGGCGCGGGACGACCCGCCGCCGCGGCCACCGGATGGCCCAACGCAGCCTGGGTCACACGCCCCTGCCCCTGCAAGAAGGCATCCATCATTCCCAGATGGCGCCGCGTGGCGGCGTCCCGATCCGGGGCTGGCATGGCGGGGTGCGCAACGGGCTGTGGCGCAGGCTGGGCCGGGGCTGTGGCCGCAGTGGCGCCCGCCGCCCCAAGGCCAAGCCGCGCCCGGATCTCGGCGCCTTCGTCCTTCGAAAAGCGCACGAAGGGCAAATGATCGTCCAGCGGTGGCGCCGCTGCATGGCGTGCGCGGGCTGCCTGCCGCCTGGCTTGCGCAGGCGTTTCTTCGGGGTTCAGCAATGCGGGATACGGCATCGCATGTCCTGCGGTACTCAGCCGGGCCACCAGGTGGCGCAGCTGCGACACCATTCCGCGCCGCAGATTGTCCGACGCTTCGGCCACGAAAACCCGGTCCCCCAGGATATCGCGCACAAACGGCGTCAGCGTGGCGTTGGGCCCACATTCAACAAAGGTGCGATAGCCATCCGCGTAAAGCCGCTCCACCGCTTCGGTGAACCGCACGCGCGAGACATATTGCTGAACCGCGGTGTCGAAAAAGGCATCCCGGTCGTCCGGGAACGGGGCGGCGGTTGCACAGGAATAGAGCGTGATCTCAGACGGCTCCAGCGTCAGCGTCTCGGCCAGCTCACCAAACTTTGCCGCCATGGGGCGGACAAATTCGGTGTGATAGCCCCAGGAAATCGGCAGCCGGGTACAGATCGCCCCATCCTCCACCAACCGCTTCTGCAGCCGGTCGATGCTCTCTTCCGGGCCGAAGACAACCGCCTGGTTGGGGCAATTGTCCATCGTGAAATGCAGCGCATCATCCTGGGCCAGGGCCGCATCCAGCGCGTCCTTCGGCAGGCTGGCCACCGTCATCAGCACGCCTTTGGGCACCACCCCGCTCTCTTCTACGGCGGCAAAGGCGGTGTTCATCTGGCCGATCATAGCGCCGACCTCGGCCCGGCTCAGCGCCAATCGCCCGCTGGCCACCAGGGCAGCATTTTCACCGGTCGAATGGCCCAGCATCCCGTCCGGCTGCACCCCCAACTTGCCCAAAAGCTCAAAGACCATCTGGTCCGCGGCAAAGACCAGCTCCGATCCATAATCGACCCGGTGCAACGCCGCGCCAAGCTGCGCCGCCACCGCTTCCGAAAGGCCTGAGGAGGGCGGGAAGGCAATATCGCGCAAACGGGTCTCCCGGCCGCCATCGAAAAGCCCCCCGATATCGTCCAGCCAGGCCGCCGCATCGGGAAAGGCCAGCACCGCTTCCTGCATCAGGTTGGGGTATTGCGCCATCTCGCCAGGGAAAAGGACCGCGATCTTGCCACCCAGTGGGGCTGCCTCGAAATAAATGCCGTTGCGAGTTTGCAGGCGCGCGGGATCGCCCTTGGTCAGCTTCTTTTCCGCACTGCCGAGCTTCTTGGCCAGATCGCCGGGATCCTGCGCCACGATGCTGCGCCGGGCCTCGCCCTGCCCGGCCTCTGCCGCAGCCCAACTGGCGCGCGAGGCCGCCTCGAACCCTGCCGGATCAAGCGTGGCACAATCATCGGCCAATTGGCGCGCGGCGGCGGCAATATCCGTGGCGGTCGCGCCCCGCAGCAGGAAAACGGCCTCGGTAAAGCAGGCCGTGTCCGCCGGGCGCAAAAAGGCAGCAGTGGCATCCACACTGCCGGCGCCAGGCGGCTCTTCGAGGATCATATGCGCGGTGATGCCGCCAAAGCCGAAGGCGTTGATGGCCGCGCGCCGCGGGGCTTGCCCGGTATGCAGCCATGGCCGGGTCTGGGTGGCCACGTAAAACGGCGTATCGTCAAAGCCCAGATCCGGGCTGACCTCATCACACAAGGTGGGCGGCAGGATCCGGCAGCTGAGCGCCAGGGCATTCTTGATGATCGCGGCAGAGCCTGCCGCGGGGATGCAATGGCCAATCATCGACTTGACCGATCCCACCGGTACCGAGGGCACGGCCCCGGCCCGGTCGCCAAACACGTGGCGCATGGCGGCAATCTCGGTCTGATCGCCCAGCGGAATACCGGTGCCATGGGCCTCGATCAGCCCGATGCTCGCGGGATCAATGCCGGAATGTTCATAGGCCCGGCGCATCGCCAGCACCTCGCCCTCCAGTCGCGGGGCCATCAGGCCGGAGCTTTTGCCGTCCGAGGATTGCCCGACCGCCTTGATCACCGCGTAGATGCGGTCATCGCTGGCCAGCGCGTCGTCCAGCCGTTTGAGCACGACGGCCCCCACGCCCTCGCCCAGCACGGTCCCGTTGGCCTGCGTCGAAAACGGGCGGATCCGCCCGTCGCGCGACAGTGCGTCCACCCCACAAAAGACGCTGTAGACCAAGGGCGACGTGGTGGTGTTCACCCCGCCTGCCAACATCAGATCCGCATTGCCCTTGCGCAGTTCTGTCATCGCCAGATCGACCGAGATCAGCGACGATGAACAGGCCGCATCGATCACGTAATTCGGCCCCATCAGGTCAAGCCGGTTGGCGATCCGGCCGGTCAGGATATTGGGCACCAGGCCCGGCGTGCTGTCGGTCGAAATACGCGGCAGCCTGTCCTGCATCATCTCAACAATGCCAGCCACCTCGGCCGGATCGGCTTCGGGAAAGATGGTGCTCAGCATTTCGCGCAATTGCGCATGGAACCAGACCTGCTGGACCCCGTTCACATTGGCGCGGTGGGCGTGGATGGCATGGCCAAAGATCACGCCGGTCCGTTCATGGCTGCCCTTTTCGGGGGCATAGCCTGCATCTTCCAGCGCATCCTGGCAGATCTTCAGCGCCAGGAACTGATCGGGCTGGGCCCCTTCGACCGAAAACGGCATCGTGCCAAAGGCCCGCGCGTCAAAGCGCGCCAGATCGCCCAGAAACCCGCCTTTGGAAGTATAGATCTTCAAAAGATCGCTGGAGGCCGGGTCAAAGATATCCGCCCCGTTCAGCCATTCGGGTGGCGCGTCGCGCACCGCGTCATGCCCGGCTAGGATATTGTCCCAGAACATGTCGATATCGGGCGCATCGGGATAGAGCCCGGCCATCCCGATAATCGCGATGTCACCGCTGATGTCGGTCATTCGGCGGCATCCAGATTGGCCGGTGGCACCGTCGTGCGTTCCCCGCCGGTCCAACCGCCAGCCAGACGGTTGCGCGCCGCCGTCGCCTGACCGCGCAAGCCTTCGATCTCGTAACACAGCCGCCCGTCCACATCCCAGGAGCGGATGTTCGACAGAACCTCGCCATGATCGCTGAAATTGACCAGCTGGGTTTCCACCCGCAGCGGCCCGCGCTGGGGATCACCGTCAAACCGGCGCACCGCATCAATCGAAAGCGGCAGCGCACACATGTCATGCAGCGCCTTGGTCCACATCCAGGTGCTTTGCATCATCCCGTCCAGCATGGGCGGATCAAAGAGCCAGTCGGCCATCGTGGCGTCGGCCACAAAGCTGCGCGGGCGCGTGGCCATAACGGTATGCTTGATCCCTGTCTCGTCCAGCGCCAGCAACGACCTGGCTGTTTGGAACCGCGGCCCATGGCTAAACCAGCGTTTGTAGATCGTCGGGATATCCGGCCCCGTCCAGGCCGTCCCCGGCCCGACCAGCGGTTGCGGCCCCGCCGTCGGCACCGCATCGGCCAGAAGTAGCTTGGCACGGTAGCAGGCTTTCAGCGCGCCATCCTTGTCGCTGACAGCCTTGATCGTTGCCGTACCGTCGGCGGCAAGGTCAAGCTGCACCTCAACGGCCCCGCCATTCAGCGTGATCCCATTGAAGAACTGAATGTTCTCCAGCCCGATCACCTGTTGGTCACCGCGCCCCAGCACCGACGGCAATTCCGCCATCATCTGCATCGCGCAGGCCATCGGGAAAACCGGCTGGCCATCAAAGCGGTGATCGTCGGTATAGGGCGCGCTCACCAAATCAAAGCGCCAGCGCAAGGACGTGTCACCGGTGATCTGCGCATCGCGCAGCAGCACCGCAGGGCGGCTGACCGGGGTGATGCCGGGCGCGGGTGGCAGGCTGTAGGCTTCTTTTTCCTGGGTTTCGGTATCGGCCACCCAGATGCTGGTTTCGATCTCGTCCGGATCGGTCCAGAAGAGCTCCTTGAAGAACGCCTCGCGCCCTGGGATGGCATCAACCATGCCAATGCCGCGGGCCAGGAACTGCGCGCGCACCCCGTCGGTGACCATGCCGGCCCCCGTCGTGGTTTCCGACCAGGGGCCCCAGTTGATGGATTTGACCCGCACATCTTTCAGCGGCCCGCGCTTGAGCGCCCAGGCATAGCGGTTGAGCACCTCGTTGGCCGCCGCGTAATCGGCCTGGCCTGCATTGCCGTAACGTCCGGCCACGGAGGCAAAGAAACACACGATCTTCAGCTGCGGGTTCTGCACCCCGTGCGCCAGCAGGAAGGCGCTTTTGACCTTGGTGTCAAAGACACGGTCAAAGCTCTCGGGCGTCTTTTTTTCAAAGGCCGTATCCTCGATCACGCCCGCCCCATGGACCAGCATATCGATCCGGCCATAGCGCTCCAGCAGCGCAGCACAAAGCTCTTCGACCGCGTCCGGGTCGCTGACATCGGCGGCGCGGTAATCGACCCTGGCACCCATTTCGGCAAAATCACGCAGGTTCTGGCGGATATCGCGATCCCCCAGATGCTTGGTGATGCGCGCCTCGATCTGTGCGGGGCGCAGGGTTTCGCCATCCGCTTTGGCCCTGGCAAAGAAATGCGCCCGCAGACCGGCACTGTCGAGCGCGGCCAGCTCGGCCGGCTCCTCAGGCGGCAGCGGCGCGCGGCCGATCAGCACAAGCGATGGACCATACGGGGCCAGCGTGCGCAGGCATTCTGCCGTGATCCCCCGCGCCCCGCCCGTGGCCACGATCACCCAATCGCGGGTCGGTGTGTCACCGGGGTCCAGCGGCGGGGCCAGCGAGGCCGGCTCAGTGCGGAAAATCGTCCGGGCGCCGCCGGGATAGCCAACCTCGCGCCGCCCGGTCCAGAAGCCAAGCTCCACCACGACATGGGCGACCTGATCGTCCATTGCTTCGGCCGGGTCGAGATCGACGGCCTTAACCATCACCTCGGGCCATTCCAGCGCCAGCACCTTGGTCATGCCAATCGCGCCGGGGGCAATTGACATCGCCGGGGCCGTCGCGCTCAGATCGCGCCCGAACTGGCCCCCAGTGGTCATGACGGTGAGCACCCGGCCCCCGCCGCGTTTCAGCGCAGGGCTGCAGGCCTGCAAGAGCCGGAACAGGGCTTTTGAGCCTTGCTCATGCGCCGCAACCCAGCGGTCATATTCCGCGTAATCCGCGGCACCCAGGCAATCGCGCGCGGTGCAATGGACAATGGCCAACGGCCCTTCCGCGGGCAGGGCTTGGGCCACCCAATCCTTCACCGGGGCCGCGTCGGTGGGGGGCGCCCCCGCCACAGGCACGAAGACGCCGGCCAGGGCCGCCGGCAGAAACGCGGCGTAGACCCGGCACTGG
>ERZ1740059.1070-NODE-1070-length-13968-cov-5.780565_pt1 | contig 13968 bp, 10 predicted proteins | sample MGYA00581744_ERZ1740059 | MGnify/ENA primary metagenome ERZ1740059 (study PRJEB43018, sample SAMN04849738) | marine metagenome | isolation source: floating plastic debris | place: Pacific Ocean | collected 2008-08-28 | study: EMG produced TPA metagenomics... | reverse complement strand
CCCTGCCGGCAATCATCGAACAGCAGGTCAAGCCGATGGAACAAATCGAAGGCATCAAGATCCTGCATGTCGATGGTCTTGGTGGCATGGGCGGCGGCGTCGAAGGCGGCGAAGCGACCGGCAATGGCAATGTCGCCGACCAGGCTGTGAACGCGGCGCTTCGCTATCGGGCTCAAGTGCCTTTGCTCGACAGCTTGCTGGGTGAACTTGGCCTGAAAGACGCCGATCTCAACGACGCCCTGTCCGGTATAAGCGCCAAGCCGAACGGCAGCGCCGCATCGAACGGGAAGGAAAACCAGTTGCCAGAGTAATTCAGGCCTTTTGGTTCCCTCTTCGCTTCAGTAAACTACAGACAATCATCTTTCGGAGGACACTCTATGAGCACGACCAGCCCAACCGCCTTGCAATATCTCGACAAAGCAATGGGAGGGCTGCGCGAGCTCGGCTTGTTACCCGAAGCCGATGGCAGCGCCGCGCCCGTCGTGGCCTTGCTCGAGCAGATCACAGAGCTTGAGCCCGACAAGGTCGCTGCCATTGCGCGGACCCTGGATCAAGCCAGCGTGTTCAATGATGTCGTGCGCGAACAAGTCTCCAACATGACGATTGCCCAGCGCTATGAAGGCATCACCAAAGCGTTTGACTCCATTCGCGACGATGCCAAAGCGCTGGTCGACCAATATGCTGATGGCAAGATCTCGACCATGGAACGGGTCTCGAATGTATGGATGAAAATGACCCGCGGCGACATTGCCAGCCGCTTCGGCAAGATAAAGGACCTCTATCTCGAAGTCCAGGACGAGTCAGCGAACCAGATTGCACGTGAGCGGAATATTCTAGAAGCCTATCTCGATTTCCGGGGTGCGATGAAACAGTCTGAAGTGCTGGCTCTGGAAGTGCTCAAAACGGCGGAGGGCGTGCTTGAAACGGCGCGTGGCGAAGTCACAATGGCGGTAGAAGCGGTCAACGCCTTTACGGGCGACGACGCCGCTGAACGCGCACGGGTCGAACTTGCTCGCGATGAAAAGCTCCGCGAGCTGCAAGCCGAAGAGAAACGCTATCAGATCGCCAAGGACCTGTCGGACAATCTGACCATCGGGTACAATACATCCGAAGTCATCATGGCGCGCCTTGTTCAGATCACGACGGCGAAAGAACGGGTCTATGCTCAGTCGGTCAGCTTCTTCTCAACCAATGAAGTGGTGCTCACGGCCCTCACCGCGAGCTTTACCGGCATGCACGGTCTTCATGAGAGCACGCAAACCCTCGAAGCGATGAAAGATGGCGTGAATAAAAGCCTGGAAGTTCTGGCCGAGATTGGCGGCGAAGTTCAGGAAGCCGCGACCCGCGCGGGTTATGGCCCAACTGTCTCTGCCGCGTCCGTCAAAATGCTGGTCGACAGTGTGGTCAATTTCCAGGAGCGCTCGCAAGTCATCATCGCCGAAATGCGCGACCTCTCGACCAAGAACTCGGCTGAGATTCGCGATGCGGTCGAAGATGGCAAACAGCGCCTGACCAAGCTGGTTCAGGATGGGGCCGCCCTGGCGCTGACCGCTTAAGGCCAAGATGACTGCGACGCCTCAAACCCAAACGCTCGACGATGTGCTCGTCGCGATGGACGTGGTCGACACGCTGCGCCATCGCGATCTGATCCTGCAAAAGGAACTGGATCAGGAAGGCCGCGAACAGCAGCTGATTGCCCGCTTGCGCGAAATCTATGCCGCGCAGGGGATTGAGGTGACCGATGAGGTCTTGTTGCAAGGCGTTCGCGCGCTGGAAGAGCAACGCTTTCACTATCGCCCGCCCACCCCATCGCTTGGGGTCCGTTTGGCGAAAATCTATATTGCGCGCGATCGGTGGTGGAAACCCCTCGCGGGTAGCTTCGCGGCCTTGGCGGTGGGCGTCTTCGCTTATCAAGTTGGCATCGTCCAACCGGCGAAAGCCAAAGAGGCGCGGATCGAACGCGCCATTACGCAAACGCTTCCAGATCAACTGGCCGCTGTGCATGGCGACATTATCGAAATCTCCCAGTCCGAGACCGCCAACCAGCTCGCCGCCACCTATCTGCTTGATGGTCAGACCGCTTTAGAAACGCGCGATGTGGAGACGGTCGAAACCGCAATCGCCCGGGTGAACCAACTTAAGACGGATCTGTCGGTCGCCTATCAAGTCCGCGTGGTATATGGGCCGGGCGAACCTCGGTCTGGTATTTTCCGGATCCCGGATGACGCGCCGAATGCCCGCAATTACTATCTCATCGTTGAAGCGGTCGACCCGGCCGGGCGTCTGGTCGACGTTGAAATCGATTCAGAAGAAGATCGCAAAACGGAGCGCGTGACACGCTGGGGCCAACGGGTCAGCGAAGACGCGTTCAACGCCATCGCCTCCGACAAACGCGATGATCAAATCATCCAAAACGCCGTGATCGGCAGCAAGTCCGCCGGCACCCTTTCTCCAACCTTCACCGTCGCAACCCCCGGCGGCGCGATCCTGGAGTGGTAAGCATGGCGAAGTATATATCCGGACGCGACGCACTTGAGCACCTCGATCGGCGGCTGGGCCGGCTGCGCGAGCGGCTCAATGACGCCATTCAAACCGCGGATAGTATTGATGGCCGTTTGGCTGAGATACAAAGTCATCGCGTCGGCGCCCTGCAGCGCCTGGCTGATATGCGCCTGGATGTTATTCAGCAAGCCGATTTCGAAGATCTCGATCGAATGCATCAACAGGCGCTGACAATGCTGCAATCGCACAACGCCTATATCGAGGAGGAACGCGAGGCGATCGAAACAGCATCAGGCAAGATCACCGATCTCGAAACGCGACGCATCGACCTCGCACAACAGCACGAAACGCTGGAAGCCGAGATTGAAGCCAAGCTGGCAGAAATTGAAGCCCGGTTGAAAGAGGATGAAACCTATCGCGGCCTTGTACAGGCGTTCGAGGATGCCGATGCGATTGCGGATCGCGCCGACCAAAAGCTTGCGGTCGCCATCGACGAACGCGAAGAGAAAAGCGAAGCCTATCTCAGCGACCCGCTCTTCTCCTACTTGTGGGAGCGCGGTTTTGGCACGACGGCGTATAAAGGTGGCGGTCTGTTCAAGATGCTCGATGGCTGGGTGGCCAAGCTCTGCAAGTATGAGGGTGCGCGACCAAACTATGCCCGTCTAAACGACATTACCGACTGGCTTGGCGATCATGCGAAAGACACGCGCGACGCTGCGGAGCTTGCCAAGACCACTTTGGAGGCTGCCGAAGGTCAGGCGATTGAAGCGGCCGGCGTCCCCGATGATGAGGCCAAAACGGACGGATTGCGTGCGGATATTGCTGCCGTGGACGCCAATATCGTCTCAGCCGAGACCCGGCATTCCGTTCTAACCGAACAGCACGCTAAGACGCTGATTGGCGAAGAAGGCCCAGCCAAACAGGCCCGCAAGCTCCTCGAACGGGGCTTGCAGAATATGAGCATACCAGACCTGCGCCAGCTCGCGGCCGAAACCGTGACGCTGGATGACGATGAAATTGTCGACGATCTGGTTGAACTCCGCACAGAAGAAATGTCGCTGGAACTTGAGACCGAGCGTGTCTCGGACGCCCCCACCCGTTTGGGGGAAGAGCTGGGGGCGTTCGAAGCTCTGCGGCGACGGTTCAAAGAGGCGCGTTTCGACAGCGATGCCGCGCTGATCAAAATTGCGCTGTTTGATGATGCATTAGAGAATTTGGGGTCCGGTCGCCTGTCAGTGAGTAAGGCCATAAAACAAATCCACCAATCGGTGCGCCGAAAAGAAAGCCGCACCCGGAACGGCTTTGGCGGCCGACGCGGGCGGAATGATTTTGAAGTCTATGATATTATCGGTGTGATTGCCGAAGAAGCGCTACGACACGGCATGAGCGGTGGACGTCGACGCGGTGGGTTTGGTGGTTTTCCGACCCGAGGCCGCGGCACGTCGAGACGTTCTAGTCCGCGCAAACGCGGCGGCGGGTTCAAGACCGGCGGTGGCTTCTAAGGCGCCTGAAAAGACGTTCAAATGTGTTGTCACAACGCTTGAAGCGTGCATTTGCCTCGTCTAGGTTCCGACCAAACTTCCAATCATTCAGGAGTCGCCATGCTGCGCCGCGCATTCACTGCACTCATCGTCTTGTCTTTTTCCGTATTCGCCGCACCCGCTTTTGCGAAACCTGTCGAATATTTCCAGGTCGAAGGCGTCACCTATGATGAGACTGTCCCGGTTTTCGAGTCCGAGGCGGGCTATGAAATTGGCGATCGTCCGGTGCGCTATGGAGACATGATCACCTATTTACGCGGCCTGGCCGAACGCTCTGACCGCATCAGTGTCGAGACCATTGGCCACTCTCACGAGCGACGCCCCATCCTGACCTTTATTGTAACCAGCCCCGACAATCACGCCAATCTGGACTCCATCCGCGAAACGCATTTGGCGCGCCTTCAGGGAAACGCAGCGCCCGATGCCGCACCGATGGTGCTATGGATCAATTACGGCGTGCATGGATCAGAGACCTCGTCCATGGATGCGGCCATCCCGCTTCTGTATCATTTCGCAGCGGCTCAAGGTCCAGCGATCGAAGCGCAACTCGACAATGCGGTGATGATCTTCACTGTGGTTTTCAATCCGGATGGCCATGCCCGGCGCATCGATCATGTTGAGACGTTCTGGTCCTATGGCGAAAACACAGATCTGAATGACGCCGCCCACACTATGTGGATCGAGGCGCGCACCAATCATTACTGGTTTGACCTTAACCGTCAGTGGTTATTGCTCACACAACCAGAGAGCCGAGCCTGGATCAAAGAATGGCACAAGTGGAAACCCATGGTATCGGCGGACTATCATGAAATGGGCTCCGCCAGTCCCTACTATTTCCACCCCGGCGAGGAATTGCGGCGCAATCCGCTGATCCCGGAACGCGCCCGCGAACTGACGCAAGGGATTGGCGAGCGTCACGCCGCCTTCCTAGACAGCGAAGCGCGGCTGTATTGGACGGAGCAGGGCTTTGACAATTTCTATATTGGCAAGGGCTCGACCTATCCCCAGATCAATGGTTCGCTTGGCATCCTGTTTGAAGCCGGCGCGGCCCGCGGCGGCGCGGTTGAAACAGAACGCGGGCTTGTCGAGACGGCAGATAACGTGCGGACCCAGTTCCGCACCGCACTGACCACGATCCAGGGCGCGCTAGATCTTCGCACCGAAATTACCGCCTATCAGCGCGACTTCTTTGCCGAGAATGCGCGCCAGGCCGCGAGCGGAAATCAAGCCGGCTGGGTGTTCACGGCCGAAGGCGATCCGGAACGCGCAGCGCGCTTCGTCCGCCTGTTGCGCCATCATGATCTTGAGGTCCGTCGCGTCAGTTCAGATGTCACCGTCGATGGCTTCACCTATTCCGCCGGTACGAGCTATTATGTCCCCATGGATCAGATCAATAATCGCATGGTCCGCGGCATCTTTGAACGATTCACTGAGTTCGAGGAAAATGTCTTCTACGACGTGTCCGGATGGACCCTGCCTTTGGCGTATGACCTCGAATACGCGCCCGTCGGCGGTCGCGCCATCCGCGGCGCCGTATCGGGAGCGCTGGCAAATGGTGACTTTCAGCCCGCCCCGGTGCCTGACCGCGCACCTTACGGCTATGTCCTGGACTGGTCCCACACATACGCGCCTCGCGCGCTCAACCGAATCCTTTCGGCTGACCTGCTGGTTCGCGCGACGATGGAAGAAACCTCCGTCAGAACGACGTCTGGAACGGTTGAACTGGGACGCGGGGCAATCTTCGTCCCGCGCGCTCGCCAAGACAGTTCAAGAGAGGACATCCACGCGGTGATGACCACAATCGCAGCAGAAGATGGTGTCCCCGTCTTTGCTGCCACATCTGGGCTGACGCCGGTGTCGGGACGCGATCTCGGCGCGGCACGTACTTTCCGGGCGCTGAAACAACCGCGCGTCGTGCTCGCCTATGATGGCGGCCTCTCGCGCTATGATGTTGGTGAGATCTGGTGGACCCTGGATTATCAGCACCGTATGCCGGTGACGTTGGTCGAGAAAGCCCGCCTTGGGTCGCTGGACTGGGACCAGTACACCCATTTGATTCTGGCCGGCACGCTGGCGCGTCCAGGCGATGCTCAAAAACCTGTCCTGGATGAAGCATTGACCGAGTCCGTTCTCGGCTGGGTCGAGCGTGGCGGTACTCTGGTGGCGACCCGCGATTCCGCCTTGTGGGCACAGAATGCTATTCACTTGCGGGCAGAAGCTGCGACACAGACGGGTGAAAGCGGCAAAGTTGAAGCGTCCAATGAGACGGAGGAAGAGACTGATGCGACCCCTAATAGGTTTGATTTTGCCGATATGGGCATTCGGGACGCCGAGCATGTGATTGGCGGTGCGATTTTCGCTGCGGACTTGGATACCAGCCATCCGCTGGGCTTCGGCTTTTCAGATAGAGACCTACCCGTCCATCGCAATGTCAGCTTTACGTTGGATCGCCCCGAGAAGAACCCCTATGCAGTCCCGGTACTATACACTAACGAACCGTTGCTCACAGGCTATGCCTCCGAGCGCCGACAGGCGGAAATTGCAGGAACACCTTCGGTCGTGGCGCAGCGCTTAGGCAGCGGAGCAGCGATCCTGATGGCCGACAATCCGGTATTCCGGGGCACCTATCCGGGAACAGAGAGACTGTTGATGAACGCCATCTTCTTTTCTGGCCTCATTGACCGTCCGCGCGGCGATTACTCCGCCTCTCCGCCGACTAGATAAACCACCGGCGCTCGAAAAACGCGCGTGATCGCAACAGAAAAGGCCGTCCCCTGCGAAGAGACGGCCTTTCTTGAATTGAGCTATGAAACTTAGTGGCGGTTGCTCAGACGAGCGCGACGCCGACGCCGCTTGTCCAACATGCTTTGGCCGCGATCCTCTTCTTGTACGGGAGCTGGCGCTTTGATTTCGATGACAGGCTCAACAATTTTGAGAGCATTGACAGGCGCCGTCATCGGAGTGGTGCTAGGAACCGCGATTGGGGTCTGCTCAGTTTCGCGGACTTGCGGGGTCATGATATTTTCTTTCTTTCAATTCAGGCCTTTAGGCCTCATCGGCGGGGGGTTGAGAGGGTTAATGTCGTCCGCCGATGGATATCAATTGGGCACCTACATATCGTTTTTCAATATGCCGTTATTGTTTTTCGGTAATTAATTTTAAAATTCTCACGTTTTCAAGGACATAAGGTCAAGTATTTTTTCCAATGAAAACAATGTTAGCGCAAACAATCGCGCGGGCGGACGTCTCTCTGACCGCAAAAACCGGTGTCTGTCAGCTCCGACCAGCCCTGCTGGCGGCAGAATCTCTATTTCGCAGCCCCAGTCATTGTTTTATGATCCTACCAGACAACAAGCTTTGGCGATCCAGTACGGATTGCCGGGAGGGGAGAATGGCCACGCAAGCAAGTGCCGACCAGCTGACGGTGTTTGTTTCCTATTCACGGGCGCAAGTACATTTTGCCGACGAGTTGGAACTCTATCTGTCCAATCACAACCATAGAGTCTTGCTCGACCGGCACGGTATTTCGAAAGGCGAGGACTTCCAGGCGCGCCTGGGTGAAATGATCCTCGATTGCGACACGGTCGTGTTCATTCTGTCTGACGAGTCAGCACAGTCCGAAGTTTGCGCCTGGGAGATTGAGGAAGCAACGCAGCTGTCAAAGCGCGTGCTCGTCGTCACTTTGAACGACCTGTCGACCGGCATTCACGCACCGCAGGCGCTGGCTGGCATTGATTGGATTCACTGCTGGAACAATCCCACCGTCCCCGGTTCAAGCCAGACCAAAGGGCTGATCGAACTCTATACGGCCTTGCGGACAGTTGTGCTATGGTTGCGGCTTTGCACCGAATACCAACGCCAGGCTGCCAATTGGGGCCGGCGCGGCAAGAAGAAGGAAAGTCCGATCCTGCTGCGCGATGATTTGCTGGCAGAAGCGCTGGAATTCGCCAAGAACACGCCCGCAAATGAAGACCTGCCCGAAGAAGTCGCTGAATTCTTTGCCAAAAGCTCGGAGTATCAGGCGACGCTGAACAGCACAGCTGTTACCCGCGCCAAGGCCGTGCGGCGAACCGGTCTGATCGGGGCTTTTGTTTCGGCGGTTTTCTTCCTTGTCGCCATGGGGTTCGGTTATGTCGCGCTGCAACAGCGCGATGCTGCTGTCGCTGAGCGCAATGAGGCCACGCGGCAATCCAATCTCTCCTTCTCGCGGGCTTTGGCTGCGCAAGCCGCAACCGAACAAGACAATGATATCGACCTGTCCCTGCTGCTCGCCATTGAAGCATTTGCAGCAGCTCCGACGATCGAGGCGCGATCGGCTTTGTTAAGCGGCGTCACGCGCATTCCGCACGTCGAGCGTTATTTGCGCACCTCTCGAGAGGTCGGGTCCGGCGCGATCAGCGACAATTTTTGTTCGCTTGGCTATGTCGGTGATACAGAAACGGTTACCGCGCCGTCGACACGTGACGACGGCCAGGTGGATTTCTTTCATCTGCCGAGCGGCGAGCGCACCCATCAGATTTCGATCGAAAATTCGAACAGTGTTGCCGTTTCGCCCGATGGGACCATGGTCGCCTATTTCACAGACGGCATGATCAAGGTGGTTCGGTCGGACATGGGTCAAACCATTGCCGAGGCGCCCCTCGACGACACATATGGGTGCATCGTGTTCAACCCCGGATCCGATGCCCTGCACGTCTCAAGCGGGACGAAAATACATGTCTGGGATTTTCGGTCCGAACCTGCACCCCGCTCAGTGACCGTGCCAGGGATGCGATCCATTTTTCGCGCCAGTCCTGCCGCGGATGGGGTCCATTGGCTGGCCTCCGGATTTGCAATGGGGGGCAATCAGAAAGCCACCGTCTGGATGAACTTTGACACGGAGGAAGTCCTGGGCGAAGTGCCAAATTCGCTGCTGGTCGCACATGACCGCACACGCGATATAGCTGCGATCGCCAATCCCGATGGCTTGTTCACGTTCGCGATTGGCGAAGATACCAGCCTTGTCCACAGCCTAACCGTGCCGTGGGAGAATTTCGAATTCGCCGCCACCGCGCTGTCCCCAACCACGAATGAGGTCGTCATCTGGGATGACGGCACGCTCAGCCTCTATGACCTCGAGACCGGACAAGCCTCAGTGACGCAGATGCAAGGCTATACCGGCCCGGTTGAAGCCATCCTGTTCGAACCGGATGGTCGGCATTTCGTCACTATGGGGCGCGATGATATGGTGACACGATGGTCGACTGAGCCAAACCATCGCCTGATCGAAAAGGTGATCCCGCCACGCGACGATCGTTTGAGCGATTTGCCGGAAGTCTTTACCGGTCCTCTGACAGGCGCCGAAGCCGGATGGCTTTACACAGGAAGCCTGGAGGCCCTCCACACGGAACAACTCGACGTCCTGGTTCAGCTGCTCACAGGCGAAAGACCGCCGGAACCCGATATCGCCGATGTTTTGGCAGAGGAGGATGGTCCCGCGGACCCGCCAATACCGCCCGCCCCGCGCGACGTGCTGGATATGTTCGACCGGCTCGAGCCAACCATGTATCAGCCTCTTGCTTCCCTCTCTCCAGACCATACGCGGGTGGCCGCGCTGACACAGGCGGAGCAGATCCACCTGCTCGACGCCCGCACACTTGAGCGTGTGGCCGAGAGCGCCACACTTGGTGTGGTGTTCAAGGATATGGCCCTGCTGAGCGCCAATCGGTTGCTGGCCATCACAGAGCAAGGCGCGGTCTGGCAGTGCGACCGGGATGCCGAAACCTTGTCCTGTCGCGCCTTCGCCCAGCAGCCGGTTCGCGAAAGTCTGAAAGTCCTTCCGGCGATGGATGACAGCAAGGCCTATGCGCTTGGGTATGAGGAAATCTCACTCCTCGATCTGGAGACCGGCACCGTCATAACCAACCTTGCCAAAGGCAGTGGCCTGGGTGCACCCGCCAGCGCCTCGCTGGATGAGGCGTCCAGTGTGCTCGCCTTTTCAAGCGGGCTGGGCTGTGTGGCCTTGTATGATCCGAACCTGGTTTTTCCGTTTGCCGCCGAATTGTGTCCGCCAGAGACAGACACGTTTGCGATGAGCTCCGGCTTGGCCTTCAACGAGACGGGCGACACGCTGCTGACGGGTCATACGAGCGGGATCGTCCTGTTCAACCTCGCGCCGGACGCATTGATTGAGACCGCCTGCACGATCGCCAATCGCAATCTCACAGCCTCGGAATGGCTCCGATACATGGGCAATCGCCCAGAGCGGCAGACCTGTTAAAGTCGGTCAGACCGGCTCGAGCTCTTTTTCGGTCTCGACCTCTTTTGGGGCGGATTCGCGTTTGCTGGTTTTTTCGGCGCGCGGCTTGGGCAGCAGGCGGAATCGCGTCTGGCACCAGGCAAAGCCGACCCCGACATCCAGCAAGGCGTCTGATCGTCCGCACGGACACATGAAGGGCATCACGCCCCAGACGCGATAGGTTTCACCCTGCACCAGCGGCACGGGATCACCTGTGACATGGTTGGGCTCTGCATTCACGCACAGCACCAGATCGCCGGCTCCGACATCATAGGACATGCTCTGCGTGTAACACAAAGACGGTCCTTCGCCTATCTTTCCCAATCGAAATCATGGACGCCCGCGCGACTTGCGCTAGGTCAAACAGAACCGGGAAGACATCGGCAGCAGATCAGGACGTCTGAAACATGAAAGAGCTTCGAACCAGCGCGGGATCGATCCTGTCCATTTTCGCGATCGTGATTTCACTGTCGGCACTCGGCGTGTCCGTATTTGAAGTCACGTCCCTGAAGGATCAGCAGAAGGCCAGCGTCTGGCCCTATCTGGAAGTGTCGCCCACCTATTCCAGCGCCGGTTTCGAGATCAAGGTCCAGAATAAAGGCATCGGGCCTGCTTTGCTTGGCGATGTCAAACTTTTTCATGATGGCCAGCACCTGGCCTCAAGCCAGGAACTGGATGCGCTGATCCTGACAACGATCGGACCGGATCGGGCCTTTTCCTATGATACCTATCGGGCCCGTGACGTTTCGAATTCAGTCCTGTCTCCGGGGGAGGACGTGGTCCTGTTCGGCGTGCCGTGGACGGCCGATACGCGCGCCTTTGTCGAGCAGACGGCGTTCAAATTCTCCGCCGAAGGTTGTTTCTGTTCGGTCTATGAGGATTGCTGGACCGTCGCCGATGACCGCGTCCCGGAACCGGCCAAGGCGTGCCGCAAGACTTCGTAATCTGACAGTGGTCGCACGCGGCCTAGTCAGTCCAGACGGCCCCTTCTGGTCAACACACTGCCCGCCCTGAGCTCTGACCGGCGCGAGGTGATCTCTAAATTTTTCGAACATGGCCGTCGCGAAGCCGGGCAAGTCTGATATAGGGACGTTCAACCCGCTCCCGGACCCGTCGTCCCACACCCCGTCAGAGAATGACCTGATGAAATATTTCGCGCTCCTTATTCCCTTTATCCTGGGCCTGGCCGTTCTGTTGTTGAGCGCCACACTGGCGGAAGCGGCGCTGATCAATGCCATTGGACAATTCATCCTGTTCGCCTTCGTCGTTTGCCTGCCGCTCTATCGCACCGGGCGGATGTCCTATGTCGACATTGGCTGGCCAACCGGCATTGTGATTATCGGGCTGGTCGCCGTTCTGACCCTGGACGGTTACTGGTTGCGCAGCGCCGCGATTGGCGCGGTCTATTTGCTGGTCGGCGGACGCATGGCGATCATGGCGCTCGGCCATCTGGCCTCCAATGCGCTGAAGGACGAGCTGCCGCGCTATGCCTATCAAAGGCGCCGCTGGGCCAAGACGGGCAAGACCAACAAGATGCTGGCCGCACAAGTCGAGGTGACGGCGCAGGGCGCGTTCAATGCCACCTTTCTCGCCTATCCCGCCCTGATCATCGCCGCGAACCCGTCGCCAGCCATCTCCCCGTTCGAATGGATCGGGCTCGCCATCTGGGCCGCTGCCTTCGCGTTCGAGGAGACCGCAGACCGGCAGAAGCGACACTTCATTCGCGCGCAAAAGCAAGCCGGCCTTCAAAACGGAGTCTGTGATGTCGGTCTCTGGGCGTGGAGCCGGCACCCGAATTATTTCGGTCAGTGGATGGGCTGGAATGGCGTCCTCATCGCCGCCATCCCGTCCTGGCTGGCGTTGTATCAGGCCGAGTTCATTCTGGTCTGGCTGGCCCTCGGCGCCGGGGCCTTGATGGTCTCCTACTTCATGTACAATACGCTCGTCTTCTATTCCGGCGCGGTCCCGGCTGAATATTATTCCGTCCGCAAACGTCCCGGCTTTGCCGACTATCAGGCGCGCGTCAGCCGATTTGTTCCGAAGCCACCACGCAAGGACGCCCAGAGTGACTGACATTCCCTATCCCGACCTGTCCGAGCGGCCGCGCGAGATGAACTGCGAGCGCCTGATCCAGGCCACCCCAGCCGCCCTGTTCGAGGCCTGGACGACACGGTTCGACCTCTGGTTCGCGCAGCCCGGAACACTGGCCCTGACACCGGAAGCGGGACAGCCCTACTTCTTCTACAATCGCAATGACTGGGGCCGGCACCCGCATTATGGCCGCCTCCTCACAGTCGAGCCGGACACGCGGATCGAGATGACCTGGCTGACTGGCAATGGCGAACGGATCGGCACGGAAGGCGCCGAGACCGTGCTGCGCATCGCGCTCACGCCCGACGGCCCTGGCACACGCGTGCAGCTCACCCATGCCGGATTTCCCTCGGACGAGGCCCTGGCCGGACATATCGAGAACTGGCCACTGGCCCTGGACATCCTGGCAGAGTGTCTGCGCGCCGAGGCCTAGAGGTCCGCCGAGACAATAGCACAGGCGCTGGCCGCCGCGGCATGCGACGTCCACATCATTTTCCGGATCAAGAACCGCCCGACCTATGGCACCCAGCCGGGCTCCAGACAGTCCCGCGCCAGGCGGTCGAGCCAGTAGAGCGCTTGTTGCGTCTGGCTGTTTTTGTCCCGCCGCCGCGCGCCGGGGGGACGGCCGACCCGCATCGGCGCGCGGCGGGCGGGGCCAAGCCGGGCTTTCGCCGCCGCCCGCGACAACCAGCGGGCCATGCGGGCAGTGTGATAGGCGGGCCGGTCGAGGACATCGCGCAAAGCCTCCATCCGGCGCATTATGTTTTCAATGGACAGCACCGCCGCGTCTGAATGGGCCGGATCCAGTCGGGTCGCCGCGTTCAGGACGACAAAAGGCGACCGATCCGGCACCGGCGCGCCGAGCGGAACTAAAATATAATCCGCGGCCCGCAAAACGGGTTCAGGCTCAACCAGACAAAATCGAGGCGGAGCGGATGCGCGGGGTGCCCCGGCATGCGTGTATGGGGAAACGGGGCGCGCCTGGCGCACGGCGGGTTGGCCGCCATGAGCCCCTGCATTCAGGACGAGCCAGCGCCGCATCAGACTCTCCGTCACCCGCAAGAGATGCAAAATGTGCAAATGCCGCGCGCGGCAGATCTTTGGCAGGTCAAGGCCAGTGATCTGTGCGAACAAGGCGCGCATAACGGCCCAATGACGGGCCAGGACGGAGTCAGTGTCGTTTGGCATTCCGGGATGGAGACTAGCGTGGGCTGAGTTCGGTCGGATTGAGGGGGGGAAACGAGACGGGTTTTCGCTAAGAGCAGGGACGAACAGAAAGGACTTCTAGTTTCTATTAGCAGACCTAAGCAAATAGCTGTTTCCTACCAGAAGCGGATATTAAAACGGGATTTCGTCGTCAAAATTTGCGTGCTCTACTTTCGTCTTCGGCTTCATCAAAAATGCTTCTCCGCGATGGATTAGCTCTCGATAAGTCAAAACTTCAATACCGTGCAAAGAGTGGTTCAGTCTGCGAAGACCTGCTCGTTCTTGCGATGCCCAGTCTTCGCTATTACCGATCAGGATAAACGCTCTTGGCTTCAACATCGAAACACTGCG
>ERZ1740059.1069-NODE-1069-length-13983-cov-5.615164_pt1 | contig 13983 bp, 17 predicted proteins | sample MGYA00581744_ERZ1740059 | MGnify/ENA primary metagenome ERZ1740059 (study PRJEB43018, sample SAMN04849738) | marine metagenome | isolation source: floating plastic debris | place: Pacific Ocean | collected 2008-08-28 | study: EMG produced TPA metagenomics... | reverse complement strand
GACAAAAGCAGATGACGCTGGCAGAGGCCCGGGGAGAGCGGCACATCAAGATCGTTCATGAAGACTGAGCCAGTTCGACCATGTCGAAACTGACAGGCCTCGTGCAATCTCCGCGCCGCAGTCCACGATGTGCCACAACGCTGAGCTGGATACCCTGATCCACATGCACGATGGCTCGCCAGACCGACAGGCTGGGCTGCCTTTGGCGGAAATGAATGCGACCGGACCACCCAGCGGCCTTTTTCACAGCAAGGGCGCATTCTCATGTGTGCGGGCTGACCTACAAGGGCGCGACTTCATCCAGGATCTGCCGCCAAGAGCGCTTGCAGCCCGGTTTGATAGTCGGGATAGATGAGGTCGACGCCCAGCTCTTCTTTGATCCGTGTGTTGTCAACCTTTTTGGATTCGGCATAGAAGCTGCGCGCCATGGGGCTCATTTCGGCCTCTTCAAAACTGACTTCGGGCGGCAGCGGCAGACCTAACAACTCTGCTGCGTATCCGATCACATCCTGCGGCGGGGCGGGATTGTTGTCACAGACATTGTACGCAGCCCCGGGATTGGGCCGTAAAGTCGAGGCCGCCAACACCTGAGCAATATCCTCAACATGAATGCGGCTGAAAATCTGACCAGGTTTGATGATACGCCGTGCCGTGCCGTTGCGGACTTTTTCAAACGGCCCGCGTCCCGGTCCATAAATGCCGGCCAATCGAAAAATGTGCAGAGGAAGACCGGGGATCTGTGCCCATTCCCTTTCCGCCTCCACCCGCATCTGGCCGCGTCTGGTCGCCGGCGTCAGGGCGGCAGTTTCATCGACCCAAGCGCCTTGGTGATCGCCGTAGACACCCGTGGTGGAAAGATACCCCGCCCAGCTGAGGCGTTCCGCGATTTCAGCGATTTCCAAGCCGTATCGCGCCAAGACCGGATCACCCTCTTCCCCGGGGGCCGCGGACATCAGAATATGCGTCGCCGCGTTTAAAGCCTCAGACAAATCCCCATCCGGCCAAAGTATCGGGATCACCCCTTCCGCCTCAAGTAAAGCGCATTTCTCTGGCTTTCGGGTGGTGCCGTAGAGCGTCCACCCCCGGGGCACCAAAAGCCGCGCGAGCGCCCTGGCGGAGTAACCGTGGCCAAAAGATATCAAGGTCTTGGTCATGGCATGTGTCTTACGCAAAGCGATAGGAGCCGTCCACCGCAGTTGATCCTTTCCCGCACGCATGAGATCATATGCACAAGGTCACCCAAACATGGCCTCAGACAAGAGCAGCCCCAATGCCGGACGACCAACAACCCATCGACACGCCGACACTGGCAGAGCCCCAGTTCTATCGGGATGCCCCCGCCGCTGTGGATCGCTTGATCGCACTATACGATGAGGCCACAGATTTCCTGTGCGCGCGGTTCTCTCAGGCGCTGGCTGGTGGCGCGCCAGATCATCGCGTGCGCGCCTTCTATCCAGAACTTAGTGTCACAACGACAAGCTATGCCAAAACCGACAGCCGCCTCAGTTTCGGCTACGTGACAGATCCGGGCACCTATGCCACCACAGTAACGCGCCCCAGGTTGATGCGGGACTATCTGGTGCAGCAGATCACTCTCGTGATGGAGAACCATGGCGTTCCTGTTGCGGTTGGTCTTTCTGACACACCCATACCGGTTCACTTTGCGGTGGCGGGCCATCCAGGGCTGAGCGTTCCCCAGGAGGGAGCGACAGAATTTATCCTGCGCGACGTGTTCGATGTCCCGGATCTGAGCACAACCAATGATGACATTGTGAACGGCACCCAGGCACCTCGCCAAGACGGGGTGAGCCCTCTGGCGCTCTTCACGGCGCAGCGGGTGGATTACTCTCTCGCGCGGCTGTCGCATTACACGGCAACCGATCCCGATCACTTTCAAAACTATGTACTCTTCACCAATTACCAGTTCTACGTCGCAGAGTTTGAGGCCTATGCCCGCGCCCAGCTCTCTGATTCCAAGAGCGGCTATGAAAGCTTTGTCGGCCCTGGCAATCAAGAGATCACAGACGCAAACGGCACGCTTAGCGCGCCGGACAAGCTGCCGCAAATGCCGACATACCATTTGAAGCGCCCCGGCGCGGCAGGCATCTCGCTTGTGAATATCGGCGTGGGGCCGTCGAACGCCAAAACCGCCACGGATCACATCGCGGTGCTCAGGCCTCATGCGTGGTTGATGCTGGGCCATTGCGCAGGTCTGCGCAATTCGCAAAGCCTCGGTGATTTTGTCTTGGCCCATGCCTATTTGCGCGAGGATGGGGTTCTTGACGCGGATTTGCCCACTTGGGTGCCGATACCGGCTTTGGCCGAGATCCAGATTGCCCTGCAAGAGGCGGTGGCAGAGGTCACGCAGCAAGACGGCTATGACCTTAAGCGGATCATGCGCACAGGGACTGTGGCCAGTTTCGACAATCGCAATTGGGAATTGCGAGATCAATCCGGACCGGTGCAGCGCCTGTCGCAATCTCGTGCCATTGCTTTGGATATGGAAAGTGCGACGATAGCTGCAAACGGCTTTCGTTTCCGAGTGCCCTATGGAACGCTCCTTTGCGTCTCGGACAAACCTTTGCACGGTGAACTGAAGCTGCCAGGCATGGCGAGCACCTTTTACACGCAGCAGGTAAAACGGCACCTGATGATTGGAATCAACGCAATGGAGCGCCTGCGCAAGATGCCGCTAGAACGGATTCATAGCCGAAAGTTGCGTTGCTTTGATGAGACAGCGTTTCTTTAGCTCGCAAAAAACGCATGGAAAACAGTTGAAACCCCTTCTTTTTCTACACTATCCGTTGTGTTGAACCACGATATACAGTTAAAATCAGGCAAGAGGCCCATAGAAGAGGGCAGTTTAGGGAGACCATGAAATGGCAAAACCAATGACAAAAACACAGCTGGTGGCAGCACTGGCGGAAGAAATGGACAGTGATAAGAAAACGGCAAGCAGCGCTCTTGATGCTATGATCGGTGTGATCACCCGTGAAGTGTCCGGTGGCGGCGCGGTGACATTGCCCGGCGTCGGCAAGATCTACTGCCGTGAGCGTCCGGCGCGCATGGTCCGCAACCCTGCCACGGGCGAGCAGATCAGCAAACCCGCTGACAAGGTCGTCAAAATGACAATCGCCAAAGCGCTCAAAGACAGCGTCAACGACTGAACTTGTAAGTCAGATCAGTTTGAGAAAGGGTCGCCACAGGGCGGCCCTTTGTATTTTGGCCGCGAATGCGCGAGGCAAAGGCAAAGGATGGACATTCGGGCAATCCTGATGGGCCTGGCATTCGCCTTTATGTGGTCGAGCGCGTTCACATCGGCGCGCGTGATCGTGGCCGCCGCACCACCCATCTCTTCGCTGGCATTGCGGTTTCTGATATCAGGTCTCATTGGGGTCATGATCGCGCGCTGGCTTGGCCAAACCTGGCGGCTGACGCCCGCGCAATGGCGCGCCACGATTGTTTTCGGGATCTGCCAGAACGCGCTTTATTTGGGGCTGAACTTTGTGGCCATGCAAACGGTTGAGGCCTCACTGGCGGCCATCATCGCTTCAACCATGCCCCTGCTGGTTGGGCTATCGCTTTGGATGATCTGGGGCGAGCGGATTGGCACATTGGGGGTTATCGGCCTGATCGCAGGCGTGATCGGCGTGGCGATCATCATGGGCACGCGGCTGCAGGGGGGCGCGGATCTTTATGGGGTAATGTTGTGTCTGATCGGCGTGGTGGCTTTGACATTTGCCACACTGTCGGTGAAAGGCGCCACGTCAGGCGGCAACTTCATGATGGTGGTGGGCTTGCAAATGCTGGTGGGTGCGGCGGTCTTGGGCGTGATCGGTGCCGCGACAGAGACGATGATCGTTGCTTGGTCCTGGCAATTGATCGTGGCGTTTGTCTACACGACACTGGTGCCCGGGTTGGCCGCGACACTGGTTTGGTTCATGCTGATGGATCGGATCGGTGCAGTGAAGGCCGCCACGTTTCACTTTCTCAACCCGGTCTTTGGCGTGGCTGTGGCCGCTTTGGTTCTTCGCGAGGCGCTTGATGTGTGGGACGCGGTCGGGGTCATCGTCGTCACGCTGGGGATTTTGGCCGTTCAGCTTTCGAGACAAAGCCAAACCACCAAATCCTGATCGAGTTTATGCAGAGCAACCGAAATTTTTGAAAAATTTCGGACCGTTTTCTTTCAAAGAAAACGGCCCCTAGCCGATCACACCGCGCGGACCAGGGCCAACCTGCCCTCGGTGGAGCAGCAGATGGTCCAGCACAATACAGGCCACCATGGCCTCTCCAACTGGGACAGCACGAATGCCGACACAGGGGTCGTGACGCCCCTTGGTGATCACCTCCGTCGCGCTGCCATCTGTACGAATGGATTTTCGTGCCGTTAAAATGGAAGAGGTCGGCTTAACCGCAAACCTCACCACGATGTCCTGGCCGGTTGAGATACCACCCAGAATTCCGCCCGCGTGGTTTGAGGAGTACTCAGGCCCATTCTCACCCATGAAGATCTCATCGGCATTCGCTGTTCCAGTAAGGCGCGCGGCCGCCATACCCTCACCGATCTCAACACCTTTAACCGCATTGATCGACATACAGGCGGCCGCAAGATCGGTATCAAGCTTGCCATAGATCGGAGCGCCAAGCCCGACCGGCACACCGCGCGCGCAGATCTCGATTTCCGCACCCACGGAATTCTGCCCCTTTCGTATGGAGAGCAGATACGCCTCCCAGTCGGGCAACGCCTGCGGATCAGGCATCCAGAAATCATTGGTATCGATGGCATCCCAGTCAAAGCGCGTGCGATCAATCTCCATCTCGCCCATGCGCGTCATGTAACCTTTGATCTGCAGTTCGGGGGCCAGCTCTGCCAACGCAGCACGCGCCAGACCACCGGCAGCGACCCGCGCAGCTGTCTCTCTCGCCGAAGAGCGGCCACCGCCGCGGTAATCGCGATGCCCGTATTTGAGGTGATACGTGATATCGGCGTGACCTGGGCGAAACGTCTCGGCAATGTCACCGTAATCGCGTGATCGCTGATCGGTATTCTCAATCATCAGCTGCACGGGCGTGCCGGTCGTCCGGCCTTCGAACACGCCAGACAAGATCCTTACCGCATCAGCCTCTTTGCGCTGCGTGGTGTGTTTGTTCAGACCCGGGCGTCGCTTATTTAGCCACTGCTGCAAAAAAGTCTCGTCCACGGGCACACCCGGGGGACACCCGTCCACAGTCGCGCCTAGAGCCTGGCCATGGCTTTCACCCCAAGTTGTCACGCGAAACACATGTCCGAATGTATTCAGGCTCATCACCGCCTCCCTTGATCGCATTCCGCTTAGCGTTGCACACGCGAGGTCTCAAGGCCAATTGCTCAGATCCGGGTGCGCCCAAGCGTCCGAACCTGCGCACTCTTTCAGAAAAGTCCACGTTGATGCCGTGAAAATTTGTGGAAAACGAATCGCGAGCATTGACCGATTCGGAACGGCCTGGCTATAGTCGCCGGAACGGTTCGACTTGCGGTTCCAACAGCAAAAACAAGTCGTCCTTAGGAAGGGTTAAGGGGCCATCTGACGTCAGGATCACAGGGATTCTTTCTGAAATGTCCAGAGAATATGTCGCAGCACTTCGGTATCGCTTGCATCAGGGCGCGCGACAGCAACGTTAAACGTGGCGGGAAGGACTGAGGGGCCGGATCAACGGCCCCCTTTCTTTTTGCAGGTCAAAGTGCACCACGAAAGGCTAACAAGCCCTCGATTTGTCTTCATACATGCGTTCGTCTGCCAAACGCCGCATCGTCTCATAATTGAGTGCATCGTCAGGACAATGCGCAGCGCCAATCGCTGCCGTGACAGTCACTTGCGTCTGCCGCGTGGTTTTTTCCGCGATGTTTTCGGTGCTTCCCTGCTGTGCATTCTCAGTGCTGAAGTCTGAAAGATCGACAGGAGCATTCAGACGGTCCCGAATGCCTGCGATGATATCGCAGAGGCTGGTTTGCGCGACAAAAGGGATCCAGAGCGCAAACTCATCGCCTCCCACGCGCGCCGTAGCGATCCAGGTATGGGGAAGAAAGGTTAGCTTTTTGGCGACGTGTACCAGAACCTTGTCGCCCGCCGCATGACCAAATTTGTCATTAATCATCTTGAAGCCATTGAGATCCAGAAAGATCAACGCGCCTTTGCGACCGGGTGCAAGAGCGAGGGCTTGCCGCACGCGGGCGGCAAAGGCGCGCACATTGAGCGCGCCTGTCAGGGGATCTGTTTCGCTCAATCTTTTGAACTTGAGGGCCTGCTCCCGCAATACACCGACCGGGCTGGGGCTGGGCGCTTGACTTTGAAGGGGCGCATAGTGTGCGGGTTTGCGTACGGTTTCATCAGGGACACGACCAACCAAAAAAAGCGTCTTGCCTCTGGCAGATGTGCCGGGCAAAGGCACGATGAAGTAATCTCGGCTTTCGGCACAGTGATTGAGCGTCACCAAACCGGGTTCCGTGCCAAGAGACGCTTGAGCGACAGCTTGATCCAATGCGGTTTTGATCTCAGCCGTTTCCAGCTGGTCCACTAAATCATAAGCCAACCTGTTTGAGGCCAGCACCCTACACGAGGTGTCAATGACAATGGACGCTGTCGGCATTGCTTGAATAATAACACCCAAGCCAGCTTCAAACCCGGCTTCGGCAACCGATTTCAGTTCCTCGCCTGGGCAATGTCGATCCGCGAACAATAATAGCGGATCACGTGGATCTTCTCGGACCTCGGGGGTCATACGGCAGCATCCATGATCTAAAATACCAACGCGTTGTCGTCATCGCGCTCGACGTAAAGGGTCGTTCACATGTCTTAACAATTGGTTAATTTCTCCATAGCGCGGGCGGGTCGGCGGAAAATGGAGCGACCCGGACCTGCTGGCCCGGGTCGTGTATGCCCTGTCAGACATCGACTTGAAATCGCTGTCTTTAGTGCAGCTTGGATTTGATGTCGTCGATAGAGGCGTCGATCATGGCGTTGCCCTGTGCCGCAGTGATCTGTTTCGCGACCACTTCTTTTGCGACATCAACGGCCACATTGATCGCGCGATCCCGAACTTCACGCACTGCACTGGCCTCAGCAGAGGCAATTTGATCCTCGGCTGCCTTGATACGACGCGCGATGGACACGTCCAGATCAGCTTTCGCTTGTTCGGCCGCTTCTGAGGCTTCCTCTTTTGCATGGGCAACGATCCGATCCGCTTGCCCCTGCACTTCTTTTTGCTTGCGCTCAAATCCCGCCAGCAAGGCCTGAGCCTCATCTCTGATGGCGCGGGCTTCGTCTAGCTCCGCCTGGATGCCATCAGCGCGCTTGTCCAAAAGGCCGCCCAAAAGGCCCGGCACCTTCAGGTAGAAAATGACCGAGAAGAACAGGATAAAGCCGATCGTCACGGCAAAATCAGTGTTGAAGAGCGAAAAGAATGGCTTGTCGCCAGCAGCAAGAGCAGGGGTGGCGAAGCTCGCGAGGATCATTGCGGGCCAGAGTCTCATCGTGCTCATCCTTTCACCCTCGCGCCGACAGCGCTGGCGATCGCCTTGACGTCGGATTTTGTGCCCATCGCGTCAACGAGGTCTGATGCAACGGCCTGCGCCACTTCCTTGACGCTTTCCAGAGCATTGGCCCGGATCTCGGCAATCGCAGCTTCGCCTTCAGAGGCCCTTGCAGCGATCTCGGCATCGGCTTTCGCCGTCGCCTTATCGAGTTCCGCGCGAATATCCGCCTTGGTTGCGGCGATGATGGTCTGTGCCTCTGCTCGGGCATCGGCAAGCGCCTTGTGATACGCCTCTTCCGCTTGAACCGCCTTCGCTTTCAGGTCCTCCGCCGCAGCGAGGTCATTCGTGATCGTGCCTTGGCGGTCCGCCAGAATGCCCGCAATACGCGGCAAGGCGACCTTGGCCAGCACGAGGTAAATGATCACCAGCGTAATCACCAACCAGAAAATTTGGTTACCGAACCAGTCGGTGCAAAGCTGCGGCATGCCGATCGCGCCACCTGCGAGATCAACGCAAGAGCTTGTCGTTTCCGCTGCTGTTGTTGGCTCGTCTGCCATGTCCGTAATCTCCCGAGGAAGCTTTCCGTTTACAGCGGGAGATGACTATGTGTCATCCCCCGTTCGTAAGGATCAGGTTCCGCGTGGATTAAACGGCAAACATCAGCAGAAGGGCAACGAGGAACGAGAAGATCCCCAGCGCTTCCGAGAACGCGATACCGATGAACATGGTGGCTGTCTGACCGCCAGCGGCGGATGGGTTGCGCAGAGCACCCGACAGAAAGTTACCAACCACGTGGCCCACACCAACAGCCGCGCCGCCCATACCAGTACAGGCAAGACCGGCGCCGATGTAAGCACCCATTTGTACGACGTCACCTTCCATTTGATTGTCTCCTTACGATGGAATTTCAGTTGTTTCTTGGTTTCGTAGGCCGGGGATCTCCCCGGCATATCTCTTAGTGATGCGGATGAAGTGCGTCCTTGAGGTAGACGCAGGTCAAGATCGTGAAGACGTAGGCCTGAATGAAGGACACCAGCACCTCAAGCGCGTAAATCGCTGTGATCGCAAGGATCGAGAGTGGGGTCACAACAAGACCGATGCCCGTGGAAATGAGAACCATAGGCGCAAAGGCCGCGAACACTTTGATTACCGCGTGACCGGCCATCATGTTGCCCGCCAGACGAATAGAGTGGCTGACCGGGCGCACGAAGTAAGAGATCACCTCAATCAGCGCCAAAATCGGCCGCAATGGCAGCGGTGCAGAGCTGATCCAAAAGACGCCCAGAAAGCCCAGACCGTTCTTTACAAAGCCCAAAATGGTTACCGCCAGGAACACGGCCATCGCCATCACAGCAGTGACCGCGATGTGGCTCGTCGTTGTGAACGACCCTGGGATAAGCCCGAGGAAGTTGGAAAAGACGATGAACATGAAAAGCGTCATGATGTAAGGGAAGTACGGCAGCGCGTCTTTGCCGGCCACGTCCTCCACCATCTTGCGAATGAACCCATAGGCCAGTTCTGCGATCGATTGCATTCGTGTTGGCACGGATTTTTTGCCACTCGTGCTCAGCACCAGCAGGCCGATGATGCACAAAATGCTCAGCACCATCCACATTGTCACATTGGTGATGGTGAAAAGCCCAACAGGTCCGTCACCGAACAAAGGCTTTACGATGAACTGATCCATTGGATGGAACACCAGTTCCTTGCCGTCACTTTCGCTCGCCATGCGTTGCCCTCACTTTTCGCCCGGTCCGGGCGTGTCGTCCGTTTCTTGTGTGAGTTCCTTGGCGGATCGCATCATCGTTTTGATCCCGGCCGCCAGACCCAACAATGTGAAAATGACAAGGAATAGCGGAAGCGTGCCAAAGAGGCTGTCGAGCCCGTACCCAATGCCAAAGCCGATCAGCAGACCGACCACAAGTTCAATCACCATCCGCCAAGCGAGATGCGCCTGGCTGTAGTGCTCTTCCATGTGGGGTTTCGGCGCATCCTTGGCTTTGAGCTTTTCAATCCGGTCTTCGAGCTCAGCGAGACGCTCGGAATGATCAGGATCTGGCACGTTGTCCCCGTCAGAAAACTACCTTTGTGCTATGACGCAGCACGGCATGAGTCAAGCGAGGTTTGGCCGCAGTGTAAGTCGCGACAAGATATTGTTTTTATGATATTTTTAATTCTACGCTCGACATGGAAACCTGCGGTGAGGCCCCATAACGGACGTCCTGGCCCAACTTGGCTTCATTCAACCAATCAGTTGAGTTTTGCCGCAGAGACACGGCCATTGGCACGGCGCGTGTTCGACATGCGGGCTGCGATCTCTTCGGCGCATTCGGCGTTTTCTTCCGCGAGTTTCCCAATTTCTTCCGCAACCACGGCAAAGCCGCGCCCTGCCTCCCCCGCACGCGCCGCTTCGATCTGCGAGTTTATCGACAGCATGCGGAGCGCACGCACCGAGAGGACGATCTTGTTGGCCAGACCAAGAATATCGCGATTGGCCGTTTGCGCTTCGGCTGCAGTTTTTTCAATGCTCTCGCGCAGCAGGCTTTCTTCGGTCGCGTCATTCACAAGGCCCTGAAGATAGACAAGCCTTCCCTCATCAAAAACCGCCGATCCACGTTCGCGCACGGGCATCACGGTGCCATCAGGATGGATAAGGCGATAATCCACATCCCATGTCTCACCCTTTTCAATGCAGGCATCGATTTTGGCCACCATCGGTTTGAGATCATCAGGATGGCAGAGCGATGTGTATCCCCGTTCGCGGTTTTCCATGATTTGCTCCGGGAAGTATCCCGTGATGTCGTGAAAGCACCCGGACAAAAAACGCATCGTGTAATCGGCGTCATTCTCGCAGCGGTAAACAAACGATTTGGAGGCCTGCATGATGCTTTCATAGAGGCTGATCGTTGCTTTGGCGTTGTCCATAGTGTCCTCTCAGGGTTTGCAGGCTACATCTCACGCTTTCCCTGTAAATTTGGCGATAAAATTGGTTGACCTCTCACATCTCAACGCGGTTAAAAAAGCCATGTCAGACCCGCTGGATGCCGTCTTTTCCGCGCTTGCAGATCCCACCCGCCGCGCCATTCTCATGATGCTGCTTGAGGATGACATGGCCGTGACAGATGTAGCGGAGCCATTCGAGATGTCATTGGCGGCGATTTCCAAGCATCTGGGCATCCTGTCGCGCGCAGGTCTGATCAGCCAGGAACAGCGCGGCCGGGTCAAGTGGTGCAAGCTGGAACCGGACGCGATGCGGGATGCCAGCATTTGGATGCAAAGCTGTGGTCAATTTGAGGCGATCAATCTGGACGCCTTTGAGAAGTTTCTGGAAAAAGAACTCACCGATGATTGAGGGCGATTTGGAACTCTCCTCCAAGTCCCTGCCACCGGCCCATGTGGAACGCCTGCAAAATGCGCTTGTGCTGCCCATAGACAGGAAATCCTCCATGGCTTGCGGCGTTGTGCGCGCCGATGGCAGGTTTTGCCACATGTCGCGCACCCTGCTTTCGGGCGCGCGGCTGTCCGGCGTGCCGGATCTGGAAGAGGAGCCCTTCGCAGAAATGCAAATGGGACGCTGGATGTTTGCAGGTGTGGGGCGGCATCATTTCGGTCATTTTCTTGTCGAGACGCTCATTCGGCTTTGGGCCGCGGGATACTACCGCGATGAATTGGATGGCATTGTGGTTATTCCCAATCGCGGCATCGATTTCTCACAGGCCATTGATCGGCGCTTCGGGCCGTTCTTGTCGCTCATGACGGATGGTTTGGCCGTGCATCTGCCGACTCACCCCACGAGATACGAAACGTTGCTTTTGCCCTCGCCAGGGTTTGGGCCACAAGGATGGATCACCGGCACGCCGATCTTTCGCCGTGAGATACGCGCCCGGGTAGCTGCGCGCATCAGACCGCAGGGCGACAATGACAAGGTCTATGTTTCGCGCACGCAGCTGCACAAGGATGATAAATTGGTGGATCAGGAAGCCGAGGTTGAGGAGGTTATGCGCAAAGCCGGATACGACATCTTTTATCCCGAGCAGCACAGCATCGCCGATCAGCTGTCGCGTTACATGACCGCCAAATCGCTAGTGGGCGCTGAAGGGTCGGCCTTTCATCTGGCCCCCTTCGCGATGCCGACCGAGGGGCGCGTCGCGCTTTATCAACGCCGCTACTGGACGCGGGCCTTCAATGCCTATCCCGCACAGATCGAGGCGTTTTGCGAAGGCGAGGTCACGTCGCTGCGCCCGCTTCAAACCCGGGATAAGAACGAGACCACTGGCGACAAAAGCCCCAAGCTCGATTTCGAAAAGCTGACCGATGGCTTGTCAGACGCGGGCTTTATCTAGCGGTGAAAGCTGGCCATGACGTCAAACCAGCTATCCGGCTAAGGGCCCCGGAATACTCAATCAGTGTTAAGACGAAGCCTGTCCTGATCGAGCCTCAGCCCCGATAGCAGAGTTTCAGGACGCCCGTAATGCGGCCGAAGTGGTCGCGACCGTCCGGAAAATCCAGAGACGTTACTTTGCGTTTGAAGGATGTTCTTCGCGCTTTGATGATCGACGAGCTGAAGAGAAACTGAAATGAAGGGAATTCGGGAACTGGTCGAGGTGTTCACGACTGTCGCAGAGTAGGACTCTCCTAGTTGCACCGAAGCTATTTGATCAAGCAGAGCCACCGCTCTTCTTCGTCTAGATATCTTCCCATGGATGCGCGCGATCCTTTAGAAAGCTCAGAAACGCCTGCACTTTGGTTGTCCTGTGCAAATCCATATGGGTCACAAGCCACAAAGGAGAGGCCCATTCTTCACGTGGTGCAAGCACTTCGATCAGGCCGGGCATTTCCCGCGCCTGAAGCCGGGACATAAACCCAAGCCCCGCCCCGGCCCGAATGGCACGACGCTGCGCATGCACGTCGCCACTGCGAAACGTAATGCGCTCCACAGGCACATTCTCACGCAGCCAGATGGCAAACGGCGCACGGGATTTTGGGTCGTCACTGCTGACAAACCAGTGCTGATCCAACTCGGCCTCGGGCGTGGGCAAGCCGTAACGCGCCGCATAGGCCTCGCTGGCAAACAGAGTGATCTTTTGTCGGTGAAATTTCTGCACCACGTTGTCGGGCTGATCCGGCGGGTTGCCCGCGCGGAGTGCGACATGCGCCTCACCGTATTCCAAGCGGAAAAGCCGATCACCGGTCAGATAGCGCACGATGATCCCGGGATGCTCAATCTGAAAATCCGTGAGGATCGGCACCAAAAGGTGGCTCAGCGCGCCCAGCGACGTGACCACCAATTCCCCTGACACATCATTGCCCCGCCCCTTGATGCGCCCGGCCAATTGGCTGAACTGATCGTCCGTGGCTTGGGCCACGCGCAAGAGGTCATCTCCCGCCTCTGTGGGCGTATACCCCCGCGCATGGCGCTGAAAGAGCTTCACCCCGAGCCGGTCTTCCAAGGCGTCGATGTGTCGGATGACCGTGGCGTGGTGAACCCCAAGAACATCGGCGGCGCCACTCACAGTGCCCACACGCGCCACATGGAATGCCGTGCGCACTTCATCCCAGTTGTCCATTATGCCATCTCCTCGGTTTGGGGCTTTTGCCATTCCATCATGATCAGGTACGGCGCCTTGTTCATTTTCGAGCCATATGGATGTGCCGGATCCACAGCGGCGGGTTCGTCGAAAAACCGCAGCCCAAGGCCAAGACCAAGCAAGGCTTGCATGTAAAAAGACAGCGGACGGTGCCAATTTTCGATCGAGATGCCATGCCATTCCGCGGGAAAGGCATGTTCTTCTAGATACCGGTCCACCGTGATGCGGACAGCGCCATCGTCCAACCGGTCCCACCCTCCGTCGCGGGTCTGCGAGGCCGTGTTCCAAGAGGCCAGGTTGGCGATCAAGAGCCGCCCGCCGGGTTTGAGCACGCGTGACATTTCGCCGAGTGCTGCCTTCGCGTCGGGAATGTCGATCAAGGAAAGATAAGACACAACACAGTGAAAAGAGCCGTCGTCAAAGGGCAAAGACTCTGCATGGCCTTCGACATAGGTCGCCCCGCCCAGAAGGCGCGCTTGGTCCAAGAGCTTTCTCGTTGGATCGAGACCTGTTACCAGCGGCACGTGCTCGGACATGATCCTGCAAAATCGGCCTTCTCCGCATCCCACATCCAAAACCGTCTGCGCTCCGGACGAGACGACCCTCTTGAGCATGGGTGCATCCAGCACGCCGAAACGGCTGAAGTCACCCGTCGACCCCATTACGGTCAACCAGGCCTCCGCAGATTGATCCCATCCAAGCACCATCTTGCGATCCAGTTTTCTTATGTGCAAATTCAAACAGTTTCTCTTCGCAAGCTATCGTTGCGTTCTTAGCGGCACAAGACCATCTTCTCGCCAATCGCAAGAAACACCAACCCCACAAGGATGCCCTCAATGCCCAACACTGATTTGCACATCGGCAGCTCGCCACGTTTCAACG
>ERZ1740059.1068-NODE-1068-length-13985-cov-5.049103_pt1 | contig 13985 bp, 13 predicted proteins | sample MGYA00581744_ERZ1740059 | MGnify/ENA primary metagenome ERZ1740059 (study PRJEB43018, sample SAMN04849738) | marine metagenome | isolation source: floating plastic debris | place: Pacific Ocean | collected 2008-08-28 | study: EMG produced TPA metagenomics... | reverse complement strand
GCGGCAATGTCCACCGCCGCAGTGAATGGCGCGCCCAGCAGGACGGCGCCGACCTCTTGCTCTGCGGCCAGTTGCACCGCCACCCCGGTGCCGAGGGATTCGCCCACCAGCGCAATCTTTCTGGCCTCAATCCCCGTCGCTCGCAGCCAGTCATAGGCGGCTCGTGCATCTGTCATAAAGCCTGTCTCAGACGGTGACCCGGAACTGCCACCATAGCCGCGCCATGAGACGAAGATGACGCCAAAGCCCGCATTCTGATAGGCCGCAAACCGGTTGGCACGGTTGGCAATCTCTCCGCCATTGCCGTGAAAGAAGAGAACATGCGGCCGGCCTTGAGGCGCCGGTGCGTGCCAGAGGAGAATGGTTTCCCGGTCGGGCGTCTCTAAGCTCACAACGTCGACGCCGCTCAGGCCCACATCGCGTGGATCGGGATTGACGTGACTTGGATGATAGAGAAGTTGCCTTTGCAAGATAAACATCCCCGCAGCAATCGCACAGTAAAGCACGATGATAGGAAACAGAAGTTTACATGCACCCGCGATCAAGCCAGCCTCGTGTCGTGTTACAGCCCACGAAATCTTAGGAAGATTTCGGCCCGAATTCTTTCAGAGAATTCGCGCCCGGACCAGAGGTTCCAGCAAAAACCCCGGCGTCCGTTTTGGACACCGGGGCTTGACCAGTCGCTCTACTGGAAGATCAAGCGACCATTTTTTCAATGACTTCGCCGAAGGATGACGGCGTCGGGACAATCGACACGCCTGCTTGTTTGAGTATGTCGACCTTCTCTTGCGCCGATTCCCCAAAGGCCGACACGATCGCACCTGCATGTCCCATCCGACGACCCTTCGGCGCGGAGAGGCCCGCAATATAGGCCGCAACCGGCTTGGTCATGTGATCGCGGATGTATTCGGCCGCCTCAGCCTCCTGCGGGCCGCCGATTTCACCGACGAGCACGACCGCATCGGTGTCGGGATCGCCCTCAAAGAGCTCCATGATGTCTTTGAAGCTGGATCCGTTGATCGGGTCGCCGCCAATACCGATGGAGGAAGACACGCCAATGCCACGCTCAGACATTTGGCTTGCCGCCTCATAGCCCAGCGTACCGGAACGGCTGACGATGCCCACGCGCCCCGGCTTGTAGATATGGGGCGGCATGAGGCCGGCAAAGGCCTGACCCGGTGTGATCACGCCTGCGCAGTTCGGCCCAATGAGCCGCATGCGCTTTTCTTCCTTGTAGCGGCGCATGTAGCGCTTCACGCGGATCATGTCTTGTGTCGGCAGACCGTCCGCGATGCACACGCAGGTTTTGATCCCCGCATCGGCCGCTTCCATGATCGAGTCTGCCGCAAAAGGCGGGGGCACGAAGCTGATGACCATGTCGGCCTGAGTTTCGGCAACAGCGCCTTTGACCGTGTTGAAGACAGGCAGGCCCAAGTGGGTCATCCCGCCTTTGCCCGGTGTCACGCCGCCCACGACATTGGTGCCGTGGTTGATCATGTCTTGCGCGTGAAAGCTCCCGATGCGGCCGGTAAAGCCGGTGACCAGAACCTTGGTTTCGGAATTGATGATAATCGCCATCACACGGCCTCCTTCAGATCGGCTGCTTTCCACTGGTGCACGACCTTGTTGGCCGCCTCCGCCAGCGTGTTCGCGGTCGTGATGTTCAATCCGCTTTCGGCCAACAATTTCTGGCCTTCTTCTACATTTGTCCCCGATAGGCGCACGACAAGCGGCATCTTGATATCGAGCTCTTTGACCGCCCGGATCACGCCTTCTGCGATCCAGTCGCAGCGATTGATACCCGCGAAGATGTTGACCAGAATGGCCTCAACATTCTTGTCGTTGAGCACGGCTTTGAACGACATCAGGACGCGTTCGGGGCTGGCACCGCCACCCACATCGAGGAAGTTTGCAGGCTCACCACCGGCCATTTTGATCATGTCGAGCGTGGCCATCGCGAGGCCCGCGCCGTTCACGATGCAACCGATCTTGCCATCAAGGCCAATGTAGTTGAGGCCCCGATCACCCGCATAGGTTTCGCGCGGATCTTCCTGGCTTTTGTCGCGCAGCTCTGAGATGCCCGGATGCCGGAAAAGCGCATTTTCGTCAAAGCTCAGTTTGCCATCGAGCGCCACGATCTCATTACCCGTTGTCACCACAAGCGGATTGATCTCGACCATCGCGGCATCTTTTTGGCTCATCAGCTCATAGCAGCCCATGATGGTTTTGCTGGCTTGACTGATCAAAGGCGCATCAAGCCCCAGTTGGAAGGCGATCTCGCGCGCCTGGAAGGCCTGCATGCCGACAGCCGGATCAACGACGGAGCGGATGATGGAATCCGGGTCGTTTTCAGAGATCTCTTCAATCTCCATTCCGCCCTGAGCAGAAGCCACGACCACAACGCGTTCGAGCGTCCGGTCCATCACGAACGCCAAATAGAGTTCCTGGGCGATGTTTGTGGCCTCTTCAATGTAGAGGCGGTTGACCAGCTTGCCTTGCGGCCCGGTTTGATGCGTGACCAAACGACGGCCCAGCATCCACTGGGCGGCTTCCTGAACCTCTTCCTCTGAGGCGCAGATCCGAACACCGCCGGCTTTGCCCCGCGCTCCGGAATGAATTTGGGCCTTGACGACCCACTTGTCGCCCGACAGTTCTGAACAACGGTAAACGGCTTGTTCGGGGCTGTAGGCAATACCGCCTCGCGGCACAGCGACGCCGAATTGCTTCAGCAGGTCTTTGGCTTGATATTCATGGATATCCATAGTGTTATCCTCCTCTCTTAACCTTTTGCGGCGATCGCATCGGCGACAACGATCACGTTGTTGGCCATGCGTTCGCTGGCCGCATCAATCATCTTTCCATCGAGCGCCGCTGCCCCACGGCCCTCGGCCTCGGCCTTGCGCAGCTCTTGAATAATCCGGCGGGCGCGGTCGACTTCGGCCTCAGGCGGTGAGAACACGCTATTGGCCAGCTCAATTTGCGTTGGGTGAATGGCCCATTTTCCTTCGATCCCGAGCGTCGCACCTCGCTTGGCCGAGGCGACATAGGCATCTGGATCGGAGAAATCACCGAACGGCCCATCGATTGCTCTGAGCCCGTAGGCACGGCAGGCCACAGTCATGCGCGACAGGGCGAAATGCCATTGATCCCCGGGATAGTCGGGGTTCAGGCCACCGATCACAACGGTGCGCGCCCGCGTCGAGGCCGCGTAGTCAGCAACGCCGAAATGCATCGCCTCAAGGCGACCGGGTGCTGCCGCAATCGCCTCAACATTGGCCATACCGAGGGAGGTTTCAATCAACGCTTCAAGCCCAATTTGGTGCTCGAACCCCATGGCCTCTTCGATCTGGTTCACCATGGTTTCCACCGTATAGAGGTCTGCAGGCACACCCACTTTGGGCACAAGGATAGTGTCGAGGTGTTGGCCGGCCTGTTCTACAATCTCAACCACGTCGCGATACATGTAATGCGTGTCGAGCCCGTTGATCCGGATCGACATGGTCTTGCCTCTGGCCTTCCAATCGATGTCGTTGAGCGCCTGAATGATGTTGGATCGCGCCTGCACCTTGTCTGGGGGCGCCACGGCATCCTCGAGATCGAGGAAAATGTAATCCACGTCGGTGTCAGCGGCCTTTTCAATCATAGATGGGTTTGATCCTGGAACCGCCAATTCCGATCTTTGCAGCCGTTGTTTTTTGAGCGGGTGAAGTGTGTAGCTCATGTGGTTGGTCTTCCTTGGAGTGGTCTTTTATGTGGCAACGTTGATGCGAAGATCGCATTCAGGGGTCCGGCTCAACACTTTCGCCTGGGTAAAAACCCGTGCCCAGGATGTGGCGCAGGATCGGAACGGGTAGGGCGGCCCTACCCGGCGCAGGCTGCTCGGGATGCATTCGAACACAGAAGCGGTGGCGCGCGTCTCCCAAAGAAATCAACTGTTTACGATAGGAAACTTAGGTCCAGAAGGGGTTATCGCGCGAATCAGAATTTTGCAAAATTCTGCAACAGAAAATTCCAATTTTCTGATCCATTTTCTTGCAAGAAAATGGGGTCACTGAAACTGACGGACCGGTTCTTGGTTGCAGAAAATAATGATCTGTCCAGAGTTCTCAACCGCACGGTAGCCGCGCCGATGGAGCTCCTGAACAAACCGCTCCCGACCTATAAACCTATCGATGTCACGGAGTTTTCGACGAACCACTTGCCCGTCTCGGGCCGATTTTGATGAGAATATATCTCTCATCCATTTTTCGGGATCAATCGGGCCATGATTGTTCAACATAGCCCGACTGTGGTGTGTCTTGGTTAACAAATCGTTGACGGTTCAGGTCACCAAATCGCCGGGCGTATCCCCACTGAGGAACGCCTTGAGATTTTCGATCGCACGGTATCCCATACCGACCCGCGTGCCATCCGTCGCACTACCCAGATGCGGTGCGAGAACGATGTTGCTGTAGTTCATGAACCGTTGATCAAGGGCAGGCTCATTGTGAAACACGTCAAGACCAGCTGCAGAGAGCTGCCCGCTGTCGAGCGCATCAAAGAGCGCATCTTCATCGACAACGTCGCCGCGAGCTGAATTCACCAAAATGGCCCCAGGCTTCAGTGCGTTGAACACGTCTGCATTGATCATTTTGTAGGTGTCAGCGCCGCCGGGCATGTGCAGAGACAAGAAATCGGCCTGCGCGGCCACTTCAGCAATCGATCCCAATTGCTCTGCATTGCCATTTTGGGCCTTAATGTCGTCCGGCACTTGCCAGGCATCCTGGAACACAACCCGCATGCCAAAGCCATAATGCGCCCGTCGCGCCATGGCCTGACCGATCCGGCCGAAGCCAACGATGCCGATGGTGGCACCTGTCACCTTCTTGCCGATCATATGCGTCGGGCGCCAACCGGCCCAATCACCTGCACGTGTTTCTCGCTCGCCCTCGCCAATTCGGCGCGCGGCAGTGAGCATCAGGCCCATGGCCAGATCTGCCGTACAATCGGTGAGCACCTCAGGTGTGTTGGTTACGGCAATCCCGTTGTCACGGGCGGCATCAATGTCGATATGATTAAAGCCCACACCGTAATTGGCCATGATCTTCACCTTGCCACTGGCCGCTGGATAGAATTCCGGCGGGATTTTGTCGGACACGGTGGGCATGATCACGTCGCATTCCTCGGCGGCCGCCATGAACTCATCTTTGCTCATGGGGCTGTCTGGATGGCGCAAAGTCACGTCGCCCAAACCTTGGGCGACGAGATGGTCTTCTGCTTCTTTTGGCCAGGCGCGGGTGACCAAGATCTTCATGTCACTCATATTGGTCAGGCTGCCTTCGCGCTGGCCTTCATGGTGGCAGGGGTCGTGGCACGGTACTGCGCCTGTGCCGCCGCAACGCCGGAGCCTGGCTCAATCTTCGCACCTGCATCAACAAGCGCCATTTCCGCCGCCGAGATCGCACCGCATAGCATGACCGGGTTCAAAGAGCCCAGGTGACCGATACGGAACGCTTTGCCCATCAGCTTGTTGAGGCCTGAGCCCAGCGATGTCTGATACTTGTAGTAGTCTGTAGAGATCACGTCGCGCGCGTCCACACCCTCAGGGGCGTAGATTGCAGACACCGTGTCAGAGGCCCATTCCGGCCCTTGTGATACGAGCTGGCATCCGTCCCACGCGGACACGGCGGCGCGGACACCTTCGGCCATTCGATTGTGACGGGCCCAGATGCTCTCCATGCCCGTCTCCAGGATCATGTCGAGCGAGCAGCGCAAGCCGCGCAGCAGCTGCGTTGCAGGCGTGTAGGGGAAGTAGCCCGTATCGTTGAGCTTGATCATGTCTTCAAAGCTGAAGTAGCACCGCGCCATGCCGGAATTGCTGAGCGCTTTGTTCGCGTCCAGCGCTTTATCGGACACACCAAGAAATCCCAAGCCGGCTGGAAGCATGTAACCCTTTTGAGAGCCGGACACGGCAAGGTCGACACCCCATTTTTCCATTTCAAACTCGATGGACGCGATGGAGCTGACGCCGTCGACAAAGAGCATCGCCGGGTGATCAAGCTCGTTGAGAACTTTGCGCACACCTTCGATGTCGGAGGTCACGCCGGTTGCAGTTTCATTCTGCGTTGCAAAGACCGCTTTGATTTCATGGTTTTTGTCAGCCTCAAGGCGCTTGGCATATTCCTCAAGCGGAACACCTTTGCCCCATTCAACCTCAACGCAATCCACGTCAAGCCAGAGGAGTTCGGCCATGTCGACCCACAGGAGCGAGAACTGACCAAAGCGCGACATCAATACCTTGTCGCCAGATTGCAATGTGTTCTGGATCGCAGATTCCCAGGCGCCTGTTCCGGAGGATGGGAAAATGAAGACCCGACCGTTTTCAAGACGGTAGGTTTTCTTCATGTCGGTCAACAGACCTTGGACCAAATCGCCAAAGTCCGGCGCGCGCATGTCCTCCATGGGCACGTTCATAGATTGACGGATGGGTTCCGGGATGTTTGTAGGCCCCGGGATGAATAGGTGCTGAAAACCGTTCATTTGCGTCTCCTTCGTAACCAGCTGCGGGGTCTTATGTCTCGGCATGCCCCTTAAAACTACGCCCGTGGGGATATGTGCGGCGATTAAGTGAGAAATCAAGCAGCCTAATGGGTGGCATCTCCCACCCGGCCGGGTAGCGAAATGCGGAAATTTGCCGTGATTCTCAACAGCATGCCATTGCATACTAACTTTCTGTTGTTTTTCAATGGCTTGCGCGCGACGTGTCGCGCTATTTTACTGAAGTATTTCGCGATATTTTTCGTGTATAGTTGGGATATGGGAGAATTAAGACCAGACACTGATCTAACAGTTGCACCGCAAGATGACCGGCCTGAGGTTGTGATCGCGGATCGGCAGCTAATCGTTTGTCAGGGTATAGCGTCCTTGGTGGCTCAGATCCCTGAGGTTCGTCAGGGCCAGTTCGCAACAGATTTGCCAAACCTGTCTAAAACACTGAACGCGTTGGAAGGGCAGGGCATTTTGATCCTAGGTGTGCGGCTTGTGGACGCCGATCTCACACGGGCGCTCGATATGGTCCGAACTGACTTTCCTCAGGTCATGGTGGTCGTGGTGGCAGAAGACACGGAGCTTGCCTTTATACGAACCGCCATCAAATCCGGGGCAAATTCCATCTGCATGATGAGCCAAATCCTGACGAGCTTGCCAAAGATCCTGGGCAAACTGGTTGAGGGGCACTCCATCCTGCCCACAGACATTTTACGCAAGCTGACCTCCGAGAAAACTGACAGCCTGTCTCGGCGTGAGCATGAGATATTGGCGCTTTTGGTGGACGGGCTGACGAATTTCCAAATCTCAGCGCGGCTGGGGCTGTCTGAAAATACCGTAAAGTACTACCTCAAAGCGATTTATCAAAAGCTCAAAGTGAACAGCCGCGGTGCCGCGATCGCGAAATACGTGGCGGGCAATTACTGAGCCGAGCTCAATTGCGCCGAATTCTTTGAAAGAATTCGGGCAGAAATCTTTCAAAGATTTCGCGCCCAGTCGCGCCCGGTCGCGCAATTCGGATCAGGATGGGGTCTCGTCGACACTGACCTGATGCCAGCGGATCCTATCACTTTTGAAGCCTGGCAGCCCTTTTACGCGCGGTGAGAGGCCCACGAGTTGGGTGCGGTGAAAGGGAATGAGTGTGCCGGAGCGTTTGAACAGGTATTCCTGCGCCTCAACGTAAAAGCCGCGGCGCTGGAAGAAATCCAGACTTTGCCGGGCTTGCCGCATTTTTTCATCGAATGTGTAATCCTGAAAATAGCTTTCATTCCACTTGGCCTGGCTTTGGAACGGCTCGTTGAGGGCCTGATCACCCGGGCGTTCCCCCCAGCTGGTGGCGAAAGCGTCCTTTTTCATCCAAACCTCTGACCAGTAGCCATCGGCGGACGCGTTGACGATTTCCACGTCGATGCCCGCCTGTGCCGCATGATCCTGAAACACCAGCGCCATCGCTTCCCATGCTGCGTCCACCGCCGCCACATGCATTTTGATCTTCAACCCGTCAGGATACCCGGCCTCGGCCAAGAGCTGCTTTGCCCCTTCAATATCGCGAGCGCAGTCCATATCGGCGCGGTACTGATCTGAGGGCGCCACCGGCGTGTCGCATGAGACGATCCCGCCACCGTCGAGCGCCAATTTCAACATTTCCTGACGGTCCACGACCATGCGCAGCGCGCGTCGGACGTTGACGTTGTCAAAGGGCGGCACATCCGTGCGAAACACCAGGCCGGACCAATTGCCAGTGGGTATCTCCTGTACCACATAAGCATCTGATCGGTTGAGTGCGCGCCGGACCAGCGGTTTGATCCCGCGTTCCATGTCCAACTGCCCGGCCAGGAAGGCTTGCAGCCGGGTTTTCTCATCCGGAATGCCGTAGATCTCCATCCGCGCCAAGAGGGGTTCACCTTCGTAATAGTCTTCAAACGCAGTCAGGACCGTCACCCCGTCGGCATCAAACGCGTCCACCTTGAAGGGTCCTGTACCAATGCCGGTCTGGCCGATTGTGTCGCCGGAGCCTTCTGGAATGATGCGCAGACGGGGATCCATCAATTGCAACGGAAGATCAGCAAATGTAGAATCTAGCGTCAACTCGACCGTCATATCGTCCAGTGCCTTGACACCTGCGACCATAGAGATCACCGACGCCGCAGGGCTGTCCGATGCGGGATCCAAAATGCGTTCCAACGAATAGACCACGTCTGCGGCGTTAAACCCGCTGCCGTCATGGAAGGTGACGCCGTCGCGCAGCTCCAGTGTCCAAACCGTCCCGTCGTCATTTGCGCTCCAGGACGTTGCCAGATCGGGCTGTGGAATGCCTTCTACCCCGGGCCGCACCAGCCGGCTCATCAGCTTTTCCGTGATCGTCAGGATGCGACCATTGGCAATCGGGTCAAGGCTCGACAGCGAACCCGATCCCACATCATGGGCAAAGCGAAACGTTCCGGTGGGCTCTGCGATGGCGCCCGAGGTGATGCCACCTGCACAGCAAAGCGCGGTCAGTACCTTCCAAACTTGTCCCATGCATCACGCCTTTCACAGTTACCTCTGCCACACCGTGACGCAGGTCCGCGGGTAAATCAATGCGACGCGTTGCGTGACTTTGGTCTGCCAGTTTGCCTGATCGCGGGCGCTAAAGATCGACGAGATGTCCGTATCTTCCGGATCTTGAAGCGGCTGCGAAAAGTACAGTCATGTCTCGTTTTCTGACGCGCATAGGCCCGCTTGCAAAAGGCGTAAATGCCACGCGAATGTCCACACGCGTGTCCAAGGCGCAGTTTTCCATTGTCTCATTTCCCAAGCGCCACTATCCAAACCATAAAAACAAAGAGATGGGCGGACACGTGGCAGAGCAAACATACTCACTGAGCGGGATCACTGTTGAAGATCCCTTTGGGGTTTTTTCACCCAAATTGCATCGCGCTATGGCTAAGGATCGCTATGAGCGTTTGGAACGGATCGCTGTTGAGCGGTGCCTGAAGCCTGATGATCGCGTGCTCGATCTGGGGGCGGGGTGCGGTGTTGTGGGCGCCCTGGCCGCCTCGATTGTCGGGGCCGATGCCGTCACCTCGGTTGAGGCCAATCCGGCGCTTACAGACACGATCAAGCACATCCACAAGATCAATGGCTTCGAAGATATCAACCTCGTGACTGGTCTCGCGGGCAAAGGCCAGGGCAACGCCACCTTCTATGTGTCACGCGATTTTTGGGCATCCTCGCTGAGCCCGGATACGCCCGATATCGTATCAAAAGAGAAAATAAAAAAAATTGATATTAATGATTTGGTCATAGACGTTAAAGCTAATGTCTTGGTCTGTGATATCGAAGGTGCTGAGTTTCCCTTGATCGATGTGCTGGACTTGAAGCCCTTCGATTTGATCATCATGGAATTGCATCCAACGCCCACCAACATCAAAAAGGTCGGCAAGCTCTATCAAACCATGATCGCAGCCGGGCTTTTTCCGGATCTTTCAACGGCGTTGCGACCCTCCGTCGCCGTGTTTGTGCGCGCAAAACGGTTTGAAGCTTAGGAAAGCCACAAACTTGCGCGCGCCTCGCGAGAGACGTTCTGCTTATGATGCGAAAACGGACTTCGACATCCAGTCGATGTATTTCTGAATGTAGGGCTTCGCCTCTTGATCGGGTTTCCATCCGAGGCGGGCAACCATCTTGTCATTGTTGATATGGACATGTCCCAGATCGGCGCGCCGTGCGGCATCGACATATGTGCGTTCGGCGGTCTGGCCCATCACCTCTTCTAGCATGCCGAGTATCGAGGCGATGGAATGGGACTTGCCAGAGGCGATGTTGACGATGCCCTCTTCGCCCATGTCCATGAGTTCCTGAACGGCGCGCATGGCGTCCTCGACGGTGATGTAGTCGCGCTCAGCAGAGCCATCACCGAACACGCGCACGGGTTGGCCCTTTTCGATCAGGCGGGAGAACACGGCGACGATGCCCTGGCCATCTGCGCCTGTCTGGCCGGGGCCAAAGGGGTTCGAAATGCGTGTGATCAAAGGCGACAGCCCATGTGCCGGGGCCAGGTTCGTGATGTAGGCCTCCGCCGCCAGTTTCACGATGCCGTAGGACGAGATCGGCTTGCACGTATCCGTTTCACTGTAGGGTCGGTCCTGCCCGATGCCATAAATCGCTCCGGCAGAGGAGAGATACACCAAGCGTTTTGCCCCGCAGGCGCTTGCCGCCTGAATAATGCTCACAGTGCCTTTGAGGTTGATGTCGATGTCCTGTTCGATCGCCACGTCAGAATTGCGCGACTTTGAGGCCGACGCGGCATGCACCACCGTCTCTGCGCCCTCAATCGCATTCGTGAGATCAAACCGATTGCTCATATCCCCGCGGAGGATTTCCGCGCCCTTCAACATCTCACGCTGCCACGGATCAAGACCATGGGCCCCGCGTCGTGACATCACCCGCACGGGATAGCCCTGGCCAATCAGCTGCTGCACCAGATACGGGCCGCAAAATCCAGTTCCGCCAATAACAACAACAGGTTCTTTGCCCATCTTCATGCTCTCTCGGTTCAAAATGCCGTCCGGATGCGATCTGGTATCTGGATCAGGCGCTTTTGAATGTAGTACGGCCCAAAATGATAGTCATTGCGCTGTTTTTCCCCGAATTTCTTTTGGAACATCCGAAACGGGCGCAACCCAGAGAGGCGGTCCGTCTGGGTAATGGGCCAGGTACGGATCTTGCGTATCATGCCTGCCGCCCGTTCATCCGTGACGTTCCAGTTGGCACCGCCCACACCCGCAACGTGCTCTCCGGTTTTCGGGTCTGATGTGGCCTCTCTACGGTCCCGCATCTTTTCCATGTACATGTCTTCATCAACGAAACGCAGGTGGAATTGGAAAAGGTCTTGCGCCAAATGCAGTTTTGGATGGGTGGCCGCATGTCCGCCCGAACACCAGCGCACTGGCGTGCGGATGATGCAGGGTTTGGAATAGGCCGTGTTGATCCTTGCGTATTCGCGCTGTTCCAAAATCGGTTTTTCATTGGTGATCGCGTCCGGTTCCAGATCGCCGCGATGCATCACTTCGAATCCGTGGGGCGAGATCACAGGTGCTTCGATTTTATCAATAAAGTCCAGTGGGTTTTCGCACACAGTTGGATCAGAAAACACGATCTCATCGGTGTCGAGATACATCACGGTGTCATATTGATAGGTCAGCCCAGATGCTAAGTGCGACAGCATGAGCCAACGGTTTTTCTCAAAGTTCGGGGTGATCTCGGGCCGCGTGATGTTGATGACATTACAGCCTTCGGCAATGGTCTCCAACGCCTCATCGCGACCGTGGATCAACACGTAAATCTGCTTTTTTGACACGAATTGCGCGTAGTAGCGGATCCACAATGGCAGGAAAAACGTGTCCTGATAGGCCATCGTGATCAAAGCGGTGGTCATGAAAGTGTCCTTCAGGATCTGCCCGGGCTTTGCCGCCTCTTAGCGTTCAGAATAGGCCCATTTTTGGCAATAAGAAAGCGTTTCGGTTAGATTCAACGCGTCTGCGGCCAGATGCGCACGGTGTATGCAGCCTGAAACGAAAATCGGCAGCGATGCCGCATCATGAGCGCGCCAAAGCTCCGTTAGAGGACAGGCGCGAGCAAGAGCTTCCTGTGCAGTCGTTCGTTTGCGATGTGACAGTGCATCAACGAGAACGAACGTATAGCCCATGACACTTTCCCTCCGATGCCGCGACCTTCGATCTCTTAAAGGGATAGATGCCTGAGATTAAAATACCCTTTTCGAAGTGTTTTAGTTGTCGCGTCCGCGCGGCGGCGGCGATGCTCTTGGTCGGGAAAGGCTGCCAAATGGCACTTTGAGTTCGTATTTGCGCGCTTTTCACAAAGAATAACGGTGAAATCACGATTGGCTGTGGTTTTGGCGCTGAAAATTCACGGCTGCGCTCACGCTGCACTAACGGCCGTCTCCTACCGTCGATCTGAGAAGAAACGCGGGGCCGCCGCGCTTCATGACAAGGAGACATTCCATGTTTGATCACATCCTCAAAAACGCAACGCTACCAGGAGCATTCGCAAATGCCACCTCTGTCTCCAGAGATCGCGACCTGGAAGAAAAGCGTCGTAGCGGCGGGAATGAAGGTGATAATACCCCAAAGCCCGATCGCAAACCCGTGCCCCTTGTGGTGTTGGCTCGGCTGCGGTCAATCCTCACGCGCGGTCCTTTTGAGCCAGCCAATCGCGGATGATCTCGCGATGGCGCGCGCCGTCATAGCTTTCAAAATGTCCGCCATGGACGACTTTGACCGGCAGATCATAGATGCGTTCCATGGAGCGGCGGTAGTCGTCAGCAGCTGAGTGATAGGTATCTTCGACAAGCGTGCCGGCATAGACTATGTCGCCTGCAATGAAGATACCGGTGGCCGCCTCCCACAGTGCGATGCCGCCCGGGGAATGCCCAGGTGTGTGAATAACCTCGAACTGGCGATCGCCCAGGTCAACAAGATCTCCATCCTCCAGCAGTTGCGTCGCCGGGGCGGGCGGTATCCTGTAGCCCTCAGAGGTGTAGGGCTCCGGCGGCAAGCGATAGAAAATGTCATCGGTGACATATGGATCGGCAAGCGTGGCGTAAGGCGTTGGATTGGCCAGGATCTCCGCCTCGGCCGGGTGCACCGCGCGGGTTTCAAACTCATAATGGCAGCCGATGTGATCGAAATGCGTGTGGCTGGCGACCGCAATCATTTCGCGTTCTGTGACCAGCGGAACGTGCTCATTGAGGCTGACCACGCCCATACCACTATCGAGCAGCATATCCCGATCGCGCCCGCGTACGTGAAAGATGTTGCAGCGGTAAAACTCTTTGATGAACGGCTCATCGATAAAGGTCACGCCATCCTCAAGGGGGCGCACACGGTACCAGTCTTCGGGGCGGGCACGGTCCATGGGTCAATCTCCTCGGGCGTAGACGTGAAAGGCCTGAGGCTCGGCGCTCAATGTCATGCGCGCACCGGTCTCAGGCATGTCGCCGGGGGGAAGGTGCGCCACCAGGATCAGGGCAGGAGCGACATCTGGCACTAGATGTGCGCGAATGTAGGTTCCGAAAAAAGCCGCTTCTTTGATCTTGGCGCTGCCGATCTGCACGGGACCATCGCCCAGTTTGATGGCTTCCGGGCGGATACAGGCCACGGCTTTTGGGCCATCGACACGCTGCGGCAGGGGACCAAACGGTGTGACCACACCGTCCGGGCTGGCTGTGGCCGGAATGTGGTTCATCTCCCCCATGAAATCAGCTGCAAAGAGCGTTGCCGGTTCGCAATACACCCGCGCGGGCGGCCCCTGATCCTCGATGCTGCCCGCGTTCATCACCACGATCTGGTCAGCGATCGCCATCGCTTCTTCCTGATCGTGGGTCACATGGACGAAGGTCGTGCCGAGCTGTCTTTGAATGGATTTCAGTTCATCCTGCATAGCGCGGCGCAGTTTCA
>ERZ1740059.1067-NODE-1067-length-13987-cov-4.712317_pt1 | contig 13987 bp, 11 predicted proteins | sample MGYA00581744_ERZ1740059 | MGnify/ENA primary metagenome ERZ1740059 (study PRJEB43018, sample SAMN04849738) | marine metagenome | isolation source: floating plastic debris | place: Pacific Ocean | collected 2008-08-28 | study: EMG produced TPA metagenomics... | reverse complement strand
CCGATGTCCAAAACAGTGTCCGATGCCGCACTGCTCTTATCGGCCATCGCAGGTGTGGATGACACCGCCATTGCCCCCCGTCAGCCCAGCACAATCGACGTGCCAGATTACCTGGCCGCCCTGACCGGCGACATGACAGGCCTCAAGATCGCTGTGATCAAAGAGGGATTTGAGACCCCTGAGGCGATGGACACGGTGAACGCCGCCGTGCGCGGCGCGATTGAGACCTTCACGGCGCTCGGTGCGGAGGTGGCAGAGGTGTCGGCGCCAATGCACACGTACACGATCCCGCTGTGGAATTGTGTCGCCATCGAAGGTGGACTGGATAGCTTCACCCATGGCCATCAGGCTTATCAGACCAAGGGCTATTTCAACCCAAAGCTTCAGAGCGCGATGATGCGGGGGCTGAAGACCCACGCCCATGATCTGTCGCCGACGGCAAAGCTTGGCATGCTCGTCGCCCACTACATGCGCACGCGCTATGACGGCGTATTCTACGCCCGCGCGCAAAACTTTTCTCGCGCTCTGACGGCAGCCTATGACGCGGTCCTTGACACAGCCGATCTGGTGGTGATGCCAACCACGCCACAGACCGCACATAAACGCCCCGCATTGCCGGAAGAAGACCGGGCCGAGCATATCTCGCAAGCGCTCAACATGTGCTGGAACACGGCCGCTTTTGACCTCACAGGCCATCCGTCGATTTCGGTGCCTGTGCACGGCGTTGATGGCCTGCCTGTGGGGCTCATGCTGACGGGCCGACACTTCGAAGATGCCACCGTTTTACGGGCAGCCCACGCCTATGAGCAAAGCGCCTGACCTCACTATCCCCCGCCATTGATGGTTCTGGGGGCTTTCAAAGCAATCGTCCAAAAGGAGAGGAATTCAAATGTTTCACGGTGATATTACAAGCAGCAAAGACACGGTCGGTGTTGCTGTCGTCAATTACAAAATGCCCCGTTTGCACACCAAAGATGAAGTCTTGGACAATGCCCGCGCCATAGCGGACATGATCAAGGGGATGATGATCGGGCTGCCGGGTATGGATCTGGTGATCTTCCCAGAATACTCGACCCACGGCATCATGTATGATGAAAAAGAGATGTATGAGACCGCCTCCTCCGTCCCCGGGGAGGAAACCGAGATCTTCGCCGCGGCCTGCCGTGAGGCGGATGTGTGGGGTGTGTTTTCGCTGACCGGTGAGCGCCATGAGGATCATCCCAACAAAGCACCCTACAACACGCTTATCCTGATGAACAACAAAGGCGAGATTGTTCAGAAGTATCGCAAGATCATGCCGTGGGTGCCGATTGAAGGCTGGTATCCGGGCAACTGCACCTATGTCTCGGAAGGTCCCAAAGGCATGAAGATGAGCCTGATCATCTGCGACGATGGCAACTATCCCGAGATCTGGCGGGATTGCGCCATGAAGGGGGCCGAATTGATCATCCGCTGCCAAGGATACATGTACCCGGCCAAGGATCAGCAGGTGAACATGTCAAAATCCATGGCTTGGGCCAATAACAGCTACGTCGCCGTGGCCAATGCATCGGGGTTTGACGGGGTTTACTCGTACTTCGGGCATTCGGCCTTGATTGGCTTTGATGGCCGCACGCTCGGCGAATCCGGAACCGAAGAAAACCGTGTCCAATATGCTCAGCTGTCTGTTTCGGCCATTCGAGATGCGCGTCGCAACGGCCAGTCGCAAAACCATCTCTTTAAGTTGCTGCACCGTGGCTATACCGGGGTGATCAATTCTGACGAGGGCGATCAGGGTCTGGCGGCGTGCCCCTATGATTTTTACACGAAATGGGCGACCGACCCCGAAGGCACGCGCGAAATGGTCGAGGCCATGACGCGGGAAACCGTAGGGACGGATGAATGCCCAATCGAAGGGCTTCCGAACCAAAAAACAGCGGCGCATCGGTAATGAGGCGTGTGTTGATTTGACGACCCGGACATACCGACTGCACCATTGCACCTGCGCGCTCATGCGTCCCCGTCCCGCGCGTGGGTGCGCTTTGCCGCGTAGAAGAATGAATTAACCAAACGGAGAGTTGTGACATGCTCGACGGGTACATGATCGAAGCCGAGCCCTACTATCGCCCAACGGGCAATGAGGTGGATCTCTTTACCGCCGCCTATCAAGCCCGTTTGCCGGTGATGCTCAAAGGTCCGACGGGGTGCGGCAAAACACGGTTCATCGAACATATGGCCTGGCGTTTGAAACGACCGCTTGTGACCATTTCTTGCCACGAGGATATGACCGCCTCAGATCTTGTGGGGCGGTTTCTGCTGGATCCCAGCGGCACCGTCTGGGCCGACGGGCCGTTGACCCTGGCCGTACGCCATGGCGCGATCTGTTACCTTGATGAGATTGTCGAGGCGCGGCAGGACACGACCGTTGTGATCCATGCGCTGACCGATGATCGCCGCATTTTGCCCCTAGAGAAAAAGGGCGAACTGGTGCAGGCGCATCCTGATTTTCAGCTCGTGATCTCCTACAATCCCGGCTACCAAAGCGTGCTCAAAGACCTCAAGGAATCCACCAAGCAGAGGTTTTGCGCCTTGGACTTCGGGTATCCTGACCCTTCTGTGGAAACCGAGATTGTGGCATCAGAAGCCGGCATCGACAGTGCCACCGCGCACACGCTTGTCGAAATCGCCCGTCGCTCGCGCAATTTGCGCGGTCAGGGATTAAATGAAGGGGCATCCACTCGAATGTTGATCAGCGCGGGCCTCTTGATAAAGGCGGGTGTCCCGTTGGGAGAGGCATGTACGGTTGCCCTTATTGTGCCGATAACGGATGACCCGGATATGCGCGACGCTTTGGGAAACGTCGTGGCCGCCTGCGGCTAGATTGCCGTGGCGCGCACGCCCTCATTTCTGCGTATTGCCGGGGAAGAGGCCCCGAATGTGCCGAGCGGCGCGGCAGAGGCGTTTTCCGGTGAGTGGATGGCGCCCTGGTTGCGGGCCAGACGCAAGTTAGAGGGCGCAGGGTACGGCGACGCTGTGTGTCAAAGCTATGCCCGCACAAGCATCGTTGTTGCCTTTGAAATCGGCCCGGAACCCGCGATAGATATGGCCGATACCCTGTCCGCTATAACGATCAAATCAGGGCGGACGGCGGCCGCTCATTTTTGTGAGGCGGCCCCCGTTGCTGCGCGCAGGCTTGGCAGCGCCCCGCGATTCCGAAGCTGGTTGAGCCTGATGCAACGCTTTGCTGCTTTGGCACCGGAATCCATTGTCCCGGTGCTGAGCCGCATGTCTGCGCTGATGGAGGAGCTGAACGTCACCCAGCTAGAGGCATGGCTCTTGGCCGGGGTTCGGCTGTCTGGTGTCGATGTCGAAAAACGCCTTGCGTTCTTTACCTTCGAGACACCCGAGGCCGCGCGCCTTCTGGATCGCGAATCCAAGGGCATCGGATTTTTTGAAATGGATCGCCGCCTTCGCGCGTATCTTTGCGCGCTGTTTGGTGTGCACCCCGTGATCCGTGAGGTGCCCCCGGGTCGTCATGACGGCTCTGGGCGAAGGTCGAGCTTTGGCGAAGGCTTCATTCAGATGCCGGGGCATTACCGAGGGGTGCGCGGTCCGGAGGCGGAGATGCTCTTTCGCGCCGCACTTGCCCATATTGGCGCCCATATGCGCTTTGGTCAGGGTCGGTTCGTGTTGGGGCAGCTCAAACCTCTTCAGGTTGCGGTCGTATCTTTGATCGAGGACGCCCGGGTTGAGCATTTGGCAATGGCGGACATGCCCGGGCTGCGCCGGTTGTGGACCGCATTTCATGTGGCCGAGGCGAGCGGTGCCCTGACGGCAGAAAGTCGGTTTGCGCGGCTTTCCCGCGCGCTGATCGATCCTGAATTTGAAGATATCGATGGCTGGGTCCGCAAGGGTCGCGATCTGTTTTTTGCCGCGCGTGACAAATGGGATGACCCACAAATCAGCCGCTCCATTGGCAACCTCTTGGGCAACGATCTTGGCCAGCTGCGCATTCAGTTCAACGCCAAGACCTATGCGGTTCAACCCCTTTACCGCGACGACAATCTGGGTCTTTGGGCGTTTCCCGAGGATGGCGCGCCAGAAGACTGGTCAGAGATCCTTTTGGACGCGGCACGTATGACACCGAACGATGGCACAAACCCGCCTGACACCACCCGAAATGACCCTGAAACGGATCAGAACACAGAGCGCGTGAGGCCGCGTGCACCGGACAATCCCGAAGGCGGCGTTATGATCGCTCGGCACGTCGAATATGATTATGAAGCGCGGGTTGAACGTCCGGATTGGGTGACAATACAGGCTGTGCCGCCACGTGCGGGACCAAGTGGATATGCATCCGAGGTTACGCAGCGTTATCAACCGTTGATTGCCCGCATCACGGCCCTTGTGCCCGCAGACCGCGTTGGCCGCCCAGAGCGGCTCAGAAAACCGCAGGACGGCGAAACCCTGGCTCTCGACGCCTGTATCGAGGCCGTCCGTGACATGCGCAGCGGCATCATGCCGGATCTGCGGGTCTATCAAGCGCGCAGGCGTCAACACCGCGATCTTTCGGTCAGTGTTCTGCTTGATACCTCGGCCTCAACCGGGGACCCTGTTGGCGATTTGGGCGTCGCGATCATTGACGTGCTGCGCGACGCCACGGTTGTCTTGGCCCATGCCATGGCCGAACTGCGCGATCCCTTCAGTATCGCGACCTTCCACTCCAATGGGCGCGATGAGGTGCGCTATACACAGATCAAACAGTTTGACGAGCCCATGGGGCGCGGTGTCAGCACTGCCCTGGCAGGGGTTAAGCCTGGTCTTTCGACCCGATTGGGCGCGGCCCTGCGCGAAACCGGCGCGCGGCTGGCGCAACAACCGACACACCGGCGCCTCATCCTGCTCATCAGCGACGGTGAGCCCAGCGACATCGACTGCCCTGATCCGAGATACCTGATCGAAGATGCCCGCCGCGCAGTGCAGGGCTTGGCCAGCCAGGGCATCAACGTGATCAGCGTCCAAGTGGGCCAACGCAATCGTGAGACGGAGGAACGCGTCTTTGGTCGCCGCAACATCGTCCATATTGCGTCAATCGCGGAGCTGCCGGAAAAGCTGTCGATCCTCTATCTCCGGCTCACCGCATGAGGCGACACGCATCCGCGCGGCTTTCTCTGAGACAAAAAGGACCCTGCCATGACATGGAAAACTGCCCATCGTTCCTTCTACTATGCCACCGCAGAGGACCCTGCCGATATCGCTTTGGATCCAAAGAAAACGGCCCTTTTGGTGATCGATATCCAAAACACATACCTCGAGGACAAGGACACGCCAGAGGAAACCGCGCGGTGGCAACCGTTCTTTCAGCGCATGCACAAGACCGTCATTCCGAACACAGCCGCCTTGATCGAAGATGCGCGCGCCCGCGGTGTCGAAGTCATCTTTGCCCGCATTGCGTGTCTGAAAGAAGATGGCAGAGACCGCTCACTAAGCCAGAAAAAACCGGGTTTCAATTACCTGCTTTTACCCAAGGATCGTGAAGACAGCCTTGTCGTGTCCGAGCTTGCCCCCAAGGACGACGAAATCACTGTGCTCAAGACAACCGATTCCGCGTTGACGGGCACCAACCTGCGACTGATCCTGCACAACATGGGTATAACGTCTGTGGTCTGCGCAGGTATTTTCACGGATCAATGCGTGTCTTCAACGGTGCGAAGTCTTGCCGACGAAAGTTTCAATGTCTTGGTTGTCGAAGACTGCTGCGCGGCAGCGACACAAGAGCTACACCTGCATGAATTGGCGGTCATCAACATGATTTACTGCCACGTTGTCACGTCAGCAGAGCTCGGAGACATGTACCTTCCCTGACCTATCCGGCATTTGGCAATGTCCGCAGGAACCTGACTTGAGCTGAATAGGAGGCCTGCAGAGCTTACTGTCGTGACCATGCCTCGCTGTTCGCTATACCGCGACCGGCCCAGAGATCTTCCAAACAGCTTTTCTAAATGTACAACCGGGTTCCGCTCTCGATTGCCAATTCGGAAGACTTGTTTGAGGAATGTGGCATTGGTTTCAGTCATGAAATTGAAAAGTTCTGAGAGAATCTGTTTGGCCACATGTGTCTAGGCAGTGGGACTGACGCGTCAGCCGATTGGGTGAGCTCTTCAGGGGCAAAAAACGGTTCACCATCTGCTATGGCACGCACATTGTGCATAGCGAGATTGTGGCGCTGCGCTACGGTAAAGTGCCAATAGCTTCCACTGCAAAGCCTTCGCCATTGATCATCCCCGCCGGGCTGTTGGGGCAAAATGACCTGCGCTTTTTTGGCCAAAAAGGCAAATTGACTTTGTACGCGTTTTTTGATCTCCATTGGCCTAGCAGCCAGCAGCCTTCTCCGGGACAAGCCAGTGTTACACTGTCGGGTCATGCATGCGGTTAGCAGAGCGCAACTGCAAACGGCCCCAACACTGTGAGATTAAGACCTTTTGGGTTCATACGCATTGCGTTCTATGGGCCTTAGAGATCAACTAAATGTCAAAAAAACAAAGGAAACCCTCCATGAAATCCCTTTATCTTGCAACGAGCATCTTCGCGCTTGGCCTTAGTTCCGCAGTTATGGCGGACGGGCACGGCGAAAAACTCGGTGTGCTCGGCACCTATGCCGACATTGCCGAGGCAAACTACACCGACAGTCTGGTCACGGCGCAGCGCCTGCAGGCCGCGGTGGATGCGCTTTTGGCCGCACCCTCGGCAGAGGCGCTGGAGGCGGCCAAAACCGCTTGGCTGGCGGCGCGGGTGCCTTACCAGCAAACCGAAGTCTACCGCTTTGGCAATGCCATCGTGGATGACTGGGAAGGTAAAGTGAATGCCTGGCCGCTCGATGAAGGCCTGATTGATTACGTTGATGCCTCCTATGGCGGGCCGACAGATGAAAACGAGGCCGCAGCGTTGAACGTGATCGCGAATGCCAGCTTTACGCTGTCTGGCGAAACTGTGGATGCGACCGCGATCACGCCCGCGCTTCTGGAAGACACGCTGCAAGAGGCGGACGGGGTCGAGGCCAACGTCGCGACCGGATATCACGCGGTTGAGTTTCTGCTCTGGGGGCAGGATCTGAACGGCCACGGCGCGGGTGCGGGCAATCGTCCCTGGACAGACTACGCCTCGGGGGATGCCTGCACCGGTGGCAATTGTGACCGACGTGGCGAATTCCTGAAAGCTGCGACCGATCTGCTGGTTTCCGATCTGGAATGGATCGTGGCGCAATGGTCCGAAGGCGGTGATGCCCGCGCCACCGTTCTAGCGGATGCCGATGCCGGGATCGCGGCGATGCTGACCGGGATGGGGTCGCTCTCCTACGGCGAAACCGCGGGGGAACGGATGCGGTTGGGTGTGATGCTCAATGACCCCGAAGAAGAGCATTCCTGCTTTGCCGACAACACCCATAACGATCACTTCTACAATGGCGTGGGCATCCAATCGGTCTATCTGGGCAGCTACACCGGCATCGACGGACGCCTCGTCGAAGGCCCGTCCCTGTCGGATCTGGTGGCCGAGATTGACCCGGCACTAGACATGGAAATGCAGATCAAACTGTCGGAGGCCGTACAGGCCCTGGGCCGCATCAAGACGGCTGCGGAATCCGGGTTCACCTATGACATGATGCTGGAGCGCGGCAATGCCGCCGGTGAGGCGTTGATCATGGGCGGGGTGAACGGCCTTATTGCCCAGACCCGCAGCATCGAACGCGTGGTCGCGGCCCTTGGTACCTCTATCGAGGTGGAAGGATCTGACAGCCTCGACAACCCCGATGCGGTGTTCCAGTAAATCCAAACCCCAGGGTGACGCGGTGATATGCGCCGCGTCACCCTTTGGCTCAGGTGAAACCAAACCCGCATGATCCAGCTCAGCCGTTACGCCAAGCTTTGCGCCCTGTGCCTTCCTACGGCCAGCATGGCGGGCCCTTTGGTTGAGCCACATCTCAACATTGTCCCCCGGACCGCAGATGAAGCATCGCGGATCGCCTCTGTGACCGCCATCGCCTCCCAGTTTGACAAACCGCAAGCCTTTGAGGCGAACTCAGCCGGGGCAGCAACGGTGCGGGCGGCGGGGAATGCCAATGCATTTTCCTTCCCCTCGGGCAATATCGCCTTTGAGGACAAGCTGACCTTCAACGTGGGCAATGGCCTCTTCCGCAAACTGTGGGTGTCCTCGCCGTCGTCCACGCTGGCCTCTGACGGGTTGGGGCCGATCTACAATGCGCGGTCCTGCCAGCGCTGCCACATAAAGGACGGGCGCGGCCATCCGCCCGAGGAGCTGGACGACAACGCCATCTCACTGTTCCTACGCGTCTCGATCCCCGGGGAGCTGACGGCGAAGAAGGCTGAGATCGAGGATTACATCGCCACAGCCCCCGAACCCACCTATGGTCTGCAGCTGCAGGATTTCAGCACCGCCGGGGTTGCGGCGGAATACAAGCTTCAGATTGACTATGAAGAGGTGGAGGTGAAGCTGTCCGGAGGGGACGTGGCGCGTTTGCGCAAACCCACCTACACCGCCGCCAACCTGGCCTATGGCCCGCTGCACCCCGAGGCTATGCTGAGCCCCCGCGTTGCGCCGCAGATGATCGGTTTGGGTTTGCTAGAGGCGATCCCCGCCGCAGATATCCTGGCGCTCGCGGACCCCGAGGATGCTGATGGAGACGGCATATCCGGGCGCGCCAATGTTGTCTGGTCCAAGGAGTTTGACCAGCCCATGCTGGGCCGTTTCGGGTTGAAGGCCGGCAACCCCACAGTCTTTCAACAGTCAGCAGAGGCTTTTGTGGGCGGTAGCGGCAGCTAGAGCTCGCTTTACCCGCGGGGTTGGGGGGAGTGCACGCAGGCGCAAACCGCCTGCCGCGATGCCCCCCATGGCGACGGCGATGACCGGGTGTTTGAGATTGACGATGAAATCCTCCACCTCGTCACCTATTACAGCCGCAATCTCGGCGTCCCTGCCCGGCGTGATGTGGACGACCCTCAGGTGCTGCGCGGCAAGGAGGTGTTCTACACCACCGGATGCACAACCTGCCACCAGCCCTCTTTCGTCACCCATCGGTTGGAAGACCAGCCAGAGCAAAGCTTCCAACTGATCTGGCCCTACACCGATATGCTGCTGCACGACATGGGGCCGGGGCTGGCGGATAACCGGCCAGAGGCGCGCGCCAACGGCTCCGAATGGCGCACACCGCCCCTTTGGGGGATTGGTCTTACGCAGAGGGTCTCTGGCCACACCTATTTTCTTCACGACGGGCGCGCGCGGTCGCTCTTGGAGGCGGTGCTGTGGCATGGCGGAGAGGCTCAACCCCAGCGCGATGCGGTCGTTCAGATGCACCCCGAGGATCGCGCTGCCCTAATCCGATTTCTGGAAAGTCTGTGATGCGGTATTGTCTTGCCCTGCTCTGTTGCCTCGTCGCGCCGCTGGCCCATGCCCAGGATCTGCGCGCCATTGTCCAGGATCACATAACCCCTCGCTTTGTCGCCCTGGCTGATCGCACGGCCACACTCGCGGCCCAGGCGCAGGAGGATTGCACGCCGGACGCCCCGCCTTTGATCGCCGCCTATCACGACGCCTTTGATGCATGGATCGGGGTCAGCCACCTGCGCTTTGGCCCATCTGAGATAGAAGACCGAGCCTTCGCGCTGTCCTTCTGGCCCGATCCTCGAGGGGCCACGCCCAAGGCCCTTGGCACGCTCATTCGCGATGAAGACCCGGTTGTTTTTGACGCCGATGCATTTGCGACCGTATCCATCGCGGCGCGTGGGTTTTATGCCTTAGAGTTTCTGCTGTTTGACCCGCAGTTTGCGGATGGCGACTACCCCTGCGCGCTGATCCGCGCTGTGACAGGTGACATCGCCCGCAACGCGGCGGCCATTCTGGGCGGGTGGCAGGGGGGCTATGGCGCGCTGATCTCGCAACCCGGAAATGACACGTATCGGACAAAGCCAGAGGCCGCGCGGCAGATTTTCACCGCGCTGACAACGGGCCTTGAGTTTACCTCTGACGTTCGCCTAGGCCGCCCGATGGGCACCGTCGACCGACCCCGCCCCAAACGGGCCGAGGCGCGGCGGTCGGGGCGTTCGCTACGCCACGTGGTGCTGTCGCTCGAGGCCACGCGGGAGTTGGGCCAGCTTATATCCAGGGGAGATGCCGGTTTGGATGAGGCATTTGCCTCCGCGCTGGACCGTGCCTCGGCTCTGGACGATCCGGTCTTCGCGGGTGTCTCCGATCCGCAAGGGCGGCTGCGCGTTGAGGCGCTGCAGCAAAATATCAACACCATCCGAACCATCCTCGACGCTCAGATCGGCCCGTCGCTTGGCATCGCTGCCGGGTTCAACTCTCTAGATGGCGATTGATGGCAACACGGCGATCCTTCCTCACGTCCCTGCTGGCCGCCAGCTTGCTTGCCCGCCCGACCTGGGCGGATGCGGGATGTCCTGCCTTCCTTTCGGCCGCGATGCGCCCCGACGGGCAATATGTGCTTTGCGGTCTGAGCGCCTCTGCTCAGATCACCTTCGAAATCCCTCTTCCTGCCCGCGGCCATGCCGCCGCCGCGCATCCTTCGCGGCCAGAAGCCGTTGCCTTTGCCCGCCGCCCCGGCACCTTTGCCCTCGTTCTGGACTGCAGTTCGGGGCACCAAAAGGCCAGCCTCGCCGCCCCTGCGGGCCGCCATTTCTGCGGTCATGGGGCGTTCTCGGCTGAGGGTGATCTGCTCTTCACCACAGAGAATGATTACGACGCCGCCCGGGGCATGATCGGCGTTTGGGATGCGCGTCAAAACTATGCGCGGGTTGGTGAGTTTCCCTCTGGCGGGGTGGGGCCCCATGATATCAAACGCCTTCCCGGTGAAGAGGTTCTGGTGGTGGCCAATGGCGGGATTGAGACCCACCCTAGTACAGGCCGCGCCAAGCTAAACCTGCCTACAATGCGCGCCAATCTCAGCTATCTGGATTTCAGTGGCAATCGGCTATCCAAAATGGAGCTAGACACCGATCATCAACGCAATTCAATCCGCCATTTGGCCGTTTCGGCGGATGGGGGCGTCGGGTTTGCTATGCAGTGGCAAGGCGATGCCATCAACGATCTGCCCTTGCTTGGCATTCACTGGCGACAGATGGACGAAACCGTCTCGTTCGACGAAGCATCTGTCAGAAACATGCACGGCTATCTCGGCAGCATTGCCTTTGCGAATGATGGCACCTCCCTGGCCACAACATCTCCGAGGCGTGGCATGTTGCAGGTCTTCAAAGCCGGGCACTTGTCGGAAGAGGTTGCAATCGCGGATGTCTGCGGTGTCGCAACGCTGGGTGACGCGTTTGTCGTCACCTCTGGCGCAGGTGCAATTCAGCTGCCCAATGCGACGGTCAGAACGCACAACTTGGCATGGGACAACCATCTTATCCCTGTGTCGTGAAACCCGCTGCATTGCACCAACCTGCCTGCTGTTGGATATCGTCTGCAGACCACCGCTCCAAAACAATTGCATTTCAGGGAAGATTTCCGAGCAAAGAGCCTGCTTTTGGCAGCCTGAACTGTCTCACACTGGGCTTTCCCGTTTCACAATTTACGCATGGATGACGCGTGCTGAGTTCCCTCAACCAGTTAAGCTTGGCGCGCGTCTGGTAGCTTGGCGTGAAGCCGATGTTTTGGCGTGGCTCGACGGCCAGCAAACGAGAGACAACTGATATGGGTGATGACCGCTTTGAGAGCTGTGTCACGCTTGGACTACCTGTACCTTTGATTTGCCAGATGCGCGCTCGCAGCAAAGTCTTTGCCTTTTATGGGTGGAGATTTCCGTAGTCCGGCGCAGCGAGGTCAACCGGACCAATGGGCACCAGATCATAGGCGATACCATGCGAAGCCAGAACGGTTTGCGCAGCACGCATGTAGGGGATGAGGCGGGAACCTTGGAGTTTGTAAGACATGGATGGTCCTTTCAAAGTAGGACAAAGTGGGGGCGTGGCGCACCGCAGAGCCGGCTCGCTTCAACAACGTGGATGACACCGTATTCAGGCCGTGGCGTTGGCTCGGATAACCAAACAGGCCGCGTCGTATTCCAATCGGCCTTCGGTGACATAGGCTGAGAAAGCGTCGCGAACTATGTCAAAGACCTCCTCGCGTTTGTCTTCCGCCAACTCGTCTAAACCTGGCCCAATGGGCGCAAGGCTGCGCATGAACATTTCGAGATGTTCTGCCGAGAAACTAAACGTGAAGGTCACCTTCTCAAAGCTTGCGGCGTGCCAACCTGCGGCTTCCAAACGTTCCTCCATCTTTGCTTCATCGGCCATGCCAAATGGGCTTGGTGCACCCTCTGGGCGTGGCGGGGCTTCCGGCAACAAACCCGCTGCAGCCTTGACACCAACGGTTAGAAATGTGTTCGCCTCAAGTTCTTGCCCGACCACAAAGCAAAGTTTTCCGCCATCCGCCGTCGCGAAGCGCAGTTGGCGCAAAGCAGCCACTTGATCACCAAAGAACATGCACCCGAACCGGGACATGATCAGGTCGTATCGACCCGGAGCGTAATTATATGAAGCGGCATCCGCCGCAACAAATCTGGCCTTTTCACCCGATGCATCCGACAGCGCTTGCGCATGTGTCATCATCGTCTTGGAGTTGTCTATCCCGGTCACCTCTTCGGCACCCGGCAATGCGGCCGCGATGGCCCGGGTCGTCGTTCCGTTGCCGCATCCGATGTCGAGCACATGTCTTGGGCTCAGGGCTTTGGCTTCCGCCACCAGCACATCCGCTGCCGGGGAAAGCATCTCGTCCGTGATCACTTGCGTTTCGACCCAGGTTTGGCCCATAGTCCCGTCCTAAAACGCGGCCTGTTGTTCATTGAATGTCTCGGCTTGGCTCATCGTTTACCTCCCATCCTCATGTAAAATCCGCCTTGGCCTTTTACGCTTTCGCGCTGCCATCCACCTTGATCTTGCGCGGATGGGGCTGTTCGGTTTCGGCAAAATGAATCAGCTCTTCCAAATTGCTGCGCAGGTCTTTCTTGAGCTGCATTTGCATCATCCGACCCAAGAGAATGCTGAAGGGAAAGGCGAGCTCGCCATTCAGGCGCATCCTGATCTGGTCCCGACCGTTCCCAGCATCTGGGAAGTCCCAGTTGTTTTCCATGTGCTTAACGATGCCGGGCATCTTCCCCCTTTTCTAGGTAGGCGATCGCGCGCGCTGTGGGGTCATAGGATGTGACCGTCTCTGTCAGTTTGCCAAAGCTTGTCTGGCAAATCCGCCCTTGGAAGGGAGCACTACCTGGCCCGTCGCCGTCGCACGGCCTTGACGCGTAAACATCGCTCGACCAGTTTTCGATGTCCGGATACAGCTCACCGAATACATGCCAGAGCCTGTCTGCGGATACATTTGCAGTCTCTTTCATTTAATTGATCATTGCGTGACCTTTCTTATTCGTGGGACAGGGGGTTAATTGGTGGAGAAGAGGCCCCAGGCGAACGCCATGAGCGCAAAAAAGCCTTCACTCTAGGCCATTGATCGCAGCCCTTTGATGCCAAAGGCGTAAAACGTGACTTAGGCCAGACTTGCACATACGAAGATCAGCGCACCCCATTGTGTCCAACCGTTTGAAATGCCCGTGATTGAGGCAATAACGACAAGCGGGACAAAAAGCGCCATACCTTCGATCTGATTGCGTACGTTGCGCGCCAAGCGTCCGTCCAGGGGAAGCACTGCTTTTGCATGTTGCCATGCCAGAGCTACCGATCATTGAGTTGAGTGAATGAAGCCGGATCGAGGGATAGCGACCAGCAATTTGCGATTGCTGACGTCATGTCGGCTCGGCTAGGTAGGGCGTATGATGTCAGATATTCACCGCCAAGTTTGTCTCACTTTGTCTCATAGTATCTCTGTGAAATTGGAGACAAACCGGAGACAAAAGTTCGTTTCAAAAAGTCTAACTATCTGATTTTAAATAAAGGCCCCGTGGCTCAATTGGATAGAGCAGCCCCCTCCT
>ERZ1740059.1066-NODE-1066-length-13993-cov-9.210647_pt1 | contig 13993 bp, 7 predicted proteins | sample MGYA00581744_ERZ1740059 | MGnify/ENA primary metagenome ERZ1740059 (study PRJEB43018, sample SAMN04849738) | marine metagenome | isolation source: floating plastic debris | place: Pacific Ocean | collected 2008-08-28 | study: EMG produced TPA metagenomics... | reverse complement strand
CCATTGCGCCACAGTCCTGATATGCAATGCTGAAATCAAAAAGGCATTGGGGTAATGAAACCGAGTCCAGTGAAATTTCATTGATGGGCAAAGCTATAATATAAGTCATTCCTGGTGCTGTCAATAAGCCCTGATGATCATCAGGGCTTATTACACGAGATGTAAGCATACCTTTTGCAGCATATCAGATTGTCTGTTTGTGAGCTAAAAAAATCAAATTGACTCATCAAATTCTCTGTATCTTGTCTTGTATTGCGGCCTCCAAAAGTTGCCCCAATTAGAGGAACGGGTAATTTGGGACAACCGTGAATGCGCCGGCATCTATCAAACATGTGGGCTGGGTATTCCTGTTCACTCAGTGATGACTGGGTGAGCCAAATGCAATATTATTTTATAACTACAGGATTTAATCAAAGTATTCACAGAATTATGATTAGAAATCAAAAGCAAAATGATAAAAGTGCAGTCCCAAGTATCCCTATTCCCCAGTATTTTTTTGTTTATTCATAAATATCAAATTCATCCGTAAACCCGTGTAGATTTAATGCAGAATCTGCATATGAGCTGGTACAGTTACACTATATCATCCACCAAATTATGCTCCACCAATTCTCCAATCAAGCTCACTGCAGACCTGGTAGTTTGTGATAGGTTGTGTTACTGGAAAAGAGCCCAAGATCCAATCCGTTGCACTCCACCCTTACCTACTGATGATGAACTTACAAGCAAATCATACTGGAAGATGCATTCTATGACGTTACTTTCCCTTGCATAAATTCATGCTATTTTCTTATATTGGCTGTTAATATTTGTTGATGACAGGCGGATGAGATAAATGAAGTGATGGGTAGGAGTTATGGAACACCTGAGGTAGATGAGGATGATCTGGCTGCAGAGCTTGATGCTCTTGGTGATGAGATAGGTAAGCTTAACTCATATTATTAGTATACTACTTACTACTTCTACTCATATTTGCTAACATAGTGCCACATCTCCCTACATTCTCATGTCACTTTGATAACTAATGGTGTAGCAATAACCTTTTTTCATTCCCTAAGGCAAAAGGTATTCATTTACAGTTCGTTTTTGCCACTTTCACTTATTGCTGGTGACTGTTATGTCAAGAATACATGTAGCTAGTTTCGCTTCATTTTTTATGCCTTATGGAGATGAAATGCTGGTTGCTTAAAAACTAATTCTACCACACAACTAAGCAGTATGGTACTTTTTACTTAGTGACTTCTTGTGTATAATATCGGCCCAAATAAATTTCCAGACTTAGTCTTGAGTTATGCTAGTGGTGTGAAAAGTTTATCACTCTGTCCTTAATATAAAGCGAGCCCTATCTCGTCCCTGGTAATGGCAAACATAAATGGTAATCTTGGAATTTTCCGCAAATATTGAAATTTCATGTATCAAAAATACGGGACCGGTAAATATATATTCCACTATAAAGATGAATGTTTTGTGTCACTGGTTAATCAGCTGATTATGGCACCTTAACAGATGTCAGTATGGTTATGTTGTATCACCGCTCACATACATGTATGTCTGTGTGCGCGCGCGTATGCGCTTGGATTATGATACCTGTTATATGGCTTCAGACTATAGTGGGGCACATGTACGTGTACAGGGACACATGTATGTGTGTGTGTTTGTTTGTTATTCAGCTTTAGATGATGATACATCTTATTTGGATGAGGCTGTAGCTCCGAGTGTGCCCACTACTATACCAGGAGCAGAGTCCTCTGCTGGTGTACCTGTTGATGAGTTTGGACTACCACAGATACCTCAGGCTGCCAAACAGTAATTACCTAGCCTGCCTCCCTGCTCTTCACCGGGCAGTTTCACTGTGGGAATATGAGTATGTGGGTATGCGAGTTATTTATTAATTGTTTATACATAAGAAGAGCTGCTTGTCGGCAGTGCTAACCAAACAGATACTTGGACACATCCCTACTTGCGTAAAATTTCATAGTTAGCTTGCTGGAAATGTATTCCAATAACTCCGACTGAGAGTTCAAATAATATTTTGTGTGTAGTTGTCAGCATTGTTAAGTAACTGGATGATTGTATTTCTCTATTGCCAGATAATAGTAATGTATCAGAGTGTAGTAACTCCTAACAGGAATACACATAAAGATCATGTAATCCTGATAGTACAAAAAAATGTGAAATATATTTTTTTAATATTCTATCTATTTTTAATTAATCTGGTTTCTCGATGTCAGTTAGAAAAATAAAATTGTTTATCCAAGGAGCTTACTTCTTGGCCTATCAGTAAAGCTATAATTGTTTTGTTTCAAATATCCCATGCAAGGAGCTGAATGCAGTTTTTTTCCGTTCTTATATTACTTGTGCTTAGCAGCTTTCATGGAGAATATGAGGAAATGTGGTAGAACGAGGCTTTTAGCATAAAATACAACTACTGGTGTCAGCATGATAAAGTTATTTCTAAAACACAAACACTTATAATTGTTAGTATTGAGCTAATATTTAATGGCCTCTTGCATTGGCACCTGCTCTCCTGCCAATGTTTGTAAATTTTTATACTCAGCAGACATTTTCACGCTTCTAAAGACCTGCGTATTTTGTGAAACTTTAGGCTTGGTAAGCTTGCCGAAAAAGTATTTCACAAACTTTGGCATGCAAGTACACTACCTTCATGTTGCATTTCTTTTTGGCAGCTACCTAGACTTTTAGAATATAAATACCAATTCAAACTTTATGTAAACATTACCAATGTTATACGACTTGACTTGGTGCTAATTATTCATGCATGATCCTGCACTGTCCCGCTTCATGCTCTTTAGATGCAGTTCATGGATATTCCAGCATGAGTGTGGAAGAAACAAAACGAAAGTCAGTCAATACATAAAAAATTGTGAACGCTATCATCAATGACGAAGTAACACCAATAATCGTTTAACAAGAGAGATAAATATCAAATATAATACAGCAATACAAAAACACTAGGCTGTATTTCAGCATACAGTTAATTGATATAGACATACTGGAGTTGTCTGTTTATAGATAGGGGCAAGACAAATCCTAGACCCAGAGTTTTCATATCTAATATTATCATACATTATATATTTTATTGTTTTATTTCCTAATCAAGTAGCGCAGATGAGATGAATAATGACACATTAAATTAAGAGTGAAAACAGTAGACTTGTGTCTTCATGTACCCACCCTCGAGTCTGAGGAATCGGACGACTCGAGCAGAGTGAGGCCAGGAGGGCATGAAGGGCCTCTGATCTAAATCAATTTGGATACAGCCCGGCAGGGCAGGCTAGAGTTACGCTGCATGGTTTAGTATAACCTGGCCAGTTATTTTCAAGTATTCAATGTTGTCAGATCTGTAAAGCTCTCACCTCTCAACATATTGGACTGATGATGGAGATACCTACAAATATGCAAAACTATGTAATCGTTTTGCTTTTCCTTTGCAAAATCCTCCGTGCAAGTGCCCCCTGAAACTCTCCAAAACCCAAAGAATGACCAGGAGACACGAGTCACACAATAAATTGCTGTCCATGTATAAAGCTGTTGAAAAAAACTATCGATAACTAACGATAACTACTTTTTTGCAGTTTCAGTTGTAGTGTGCAAGGGCCTTAAGTCCAGCCTCATACCACTCCCCACTGATAAACATGTTTTGTTTTGTTAACCCAGAAGCACGGAATCCAGCATGGTAAAATGATGCAGATGGAGAAACAGAGATGTTCTTGCAAGTTATTCAACCCAATGCTCGCACATTGATCAGCAAAACACATTATAACCTCAGATAGTGAGCAACTGTGCATGTTGTATACCCCCCTCGAATTAACAGTTAATCAAACTACATAATAGGTATCTTTTGATCATAACCAAGATCACATACTACAAAGTTGTCTCGAGCAACCATAACTAGACAATCCCGTACAAGTCCTAAAGCTGTATGTAGCCATCTAAAAGTTCCTGTGAAGATTTTCTGTCTGCGAAAGTAGCTAAATGTAATGCCAATAATGCCAGCAAAATTTATATATTGCATCTGTGTCAGAGAAGACATATTATAAATGTCATGAAAAATACGGTGAATATACTCATAGTTTTTATATGAGGCGGAGGGTTGTTTTTTTCAGATTATTTTGGTGACATACATTGATGCAGGGAGGTGTTTTGAAATTTATGGACAAAATTCCATGTGAAGTGTCAGGGGTTTTCATATAATGGGCTCAGAAAATCAGGTGAGGGAGCTGACAAAGATCATCTTTATCATTTTTGCTGGTCTCTTGGGTATCGAGAGGAAAAGCTATCTGTTTTGTCCTACAAAATAGCTAATATTAACTCAGGAATATCTAATCTTTTCATATTATGCTATCATTAAAAAATTCTCAAGTAACTAAAATAAACTCTAGCTAATATAAACGTCATGGCGAAGTGGTGACACTTATCTCTAGCTTTACCAACTCTGTTGTGATATGTACCATGCTCCACATACATCCTTACATACACGCCATACATATCAGATGTGTGAATATCACGCAATCATGTGTGATATCATGCAATGAGAAATAATAAAACAGAGTAACGAGGATTAAGCTGGGACATACTCTCAACACAGCGTGTCTGTCCAAAGTTACAGCCAGATGCTGGCTTTACCTCATTTAACCAAGCAAAGAATTCCATGCTCATATACAGTTAGGTAATCGGTCAGTAGAGCTTTTAAGTACCATGCTCATAGTATGTCGTTTTTTTTAAAAAGCAATGCCTCATTGACAAAAATAAAATTAGGTTCATGTTAGATGAACTTCAACAATCAATGCAGCATTTGAGCTTTTTGACCTACAAATTGTAGCCTATTGTATTCATAGTTCTGATATCACAAAAGCAATCCTGCTACGGTACTCATCTACACCAAAATATATCTCCACCCATAGACACTCAGATTTTATATTTTCCATCATTAGCAGAAACAACGGGCACATGCTAGACAGGTTTTAATTTTTTTAAGAACTGTAACTATGTTCAACCAACATTCTGAAGATTTGTCTCCATTGACCTTACACTTCCCTACATGAAAAAAGTGTTATTGAGGTTCGCCATTTTTCTAGTGACAAAATTCGCTAAGTTCGAAATCCACTTAATTTTAGATTTTCAGAAACTTTGCAATGATAGCTTAGGCCATTCCAAATTAATTCCTTGGTTTGTGTCATAGATTTTGAAAATGGGGTATGAGTTAGACTGACTCTCAATCAATGCTGTTGGGTTGGACTGAGAGTCAGTATAAGTATGACGGAGGGAGTTATAATTGTTTTAATAAAGTTTGGAAAACATGACGAGGCCACATTTTAGCTTGCCCTGGGTTACAGCACATGGGCGTTTTGCATGAGCTTAAATACTTTATTTGCACAAAAATTATAAAATGCTGGAAAAAATGAATTAATTTAATACAAGGGATATGGTAGCCTATATGAGTGGTGAGATATTATGTTCAAAAAATTGAGTGAGTTGATACAAACCAATTATATAAAATTTGAATATAGCCTTACATACCGGTATTGCATTGCAGAGTACAAAAAATCTAAATTTGCTAATATTCAAGTCTGTACGTGTGACCATTCAATGTTACTAAATAGTAAATTTCAGTTATTATTTTCTCATTCTCTAATGCTATGACTATAAAAGGAAAAATGAGTTCGCTATTCGCGCAGTTATTTCCGAAGTATTGATCAACCACACCATATTGGTGTATGGCTGGCTTTTATCCGGATATCAGAGGAATTTCTCAATCATTAACAAACTTGCAGTTTAGTATGCCTGGCTGGTGTCAATCATGACGTCAGCTATACTGTATGTGGTGCTTAGGTGGAGCGCTACAGCATTGTGTGTGCCATGCAGTGAAACAACGATGCACAACATCAATGACTCTCATCCTGCTATTATCTTCTCACTGGTGAGAACGCGTTCTCACCAGTAAAACTAGTAATGTTGTTTATTCATATCAAGCTGATCATACCTGGGATGTCTTCTGGAAAGTTCTTCTAACTTCTAGGTTGTTGTCCAATTCAGAATCATCTGCAGTATGATAAAAACGTCAATTTTTCCATGACTCAAAGTAATCTCTATAATGTTATTCGTAACAAGCGCGTCTGCCTTCTCATGATTCGTTCTGCTTAGTATATCTACAAATTGGTGGAAAATGGTGGCTACTCGTGTTTTAGGATTACGGCGGTACATTATTACAGTTGAGCCTGCCTGCATTGAGCCGCCACATAATGTGCTTGAGACAAAATAGACATATTTTCATACCTATCATATCACAATTAAATGGCAAAAATCAAGTTGTGATTATAGTAAAGTTAGCATTTCCCAGAATTCTTTCAGACTTGCAACAACATTGAACTTCTTAAGCCAAACAAACTTTGAAAAGGTTGCTACATTTTGGGCTACTTTCGGTTTCCACTAACGACTTCAAATCAGAGTTACGCTGAGACAGCAGGGAATATATTTGGACAAATCTTCTTTAAAAACATTCATTCGTTAATGGATGGGATCAAGTTAATCATCATGTTGTGGTAAAAATAGAGAGAAACTCAGCTCATTCATGCAGCAGTTATCATTGTAGGTTGTGCAGGGAGAAGATTTTGTGCACTTGACCATTACGTTATGTATCACGCATGGACGAAGACTAGGCTATTTGTTCTGAAAATATAGTCTCAAATTTCTGTGTTCAAAATTCTAGCATCAAAAGCCTTGAAAATAAGAGATGCGCTTTAGTCCCTTTGTCCGTTTTTGAGTAAACTTAGTTTTTAAAATGTGGCGTTGTTTGGATTACATACCTATATGAAAAGGATTCGCAAAGTTTTCTATTGATGGACGGCTGTTAAGGAATATTTGTACTGTGTTCTGATAAATCACTGCGGCCTCATTATTATAATAAATTTTATAAGATCAAGTATTGTTTGTACTTTGGTGATTATTATTATGAGGGCTTTGTATCTAATCAACTGAATTTTAGTTTTGTAAACAGTTCTTGACAAAAGAAAAAGGTTTAAGACAGTTGTAATACAGTATTATACTCAATATTAGATAGTGAGGGACTATGAGATATAAACAGCTCACTTTTGTTGATTGAATACCTAACTGAAACAAAAATCTCAGTAGCGGTAATTCTTTGCAGCGGAGCTTTTGTTTGTGCCTACTAAGCTGACAAAAGTAGCTCTCTGTCGACATATCTCACAAAATCAGAAAGGGGCATTAACTACCACCCGCATCGCAGGAATGGTTTCAGCTAGGAATTGAGATTTATCGTACTAAATACAGCTGACCAGACATGGCCTATAACATAGTCATCATCTTCTTGTTTCAATACGGGCATGTGAAAGCGCTGTGAAATGCTACAACAACATTCCCTTATAGAAAGGTAAATAAATCTCTCACTTTTCAATGGACAGGTAGCGCTTAATGCCAATCGTTGACAACTCAATTAAGTACAATGAACAGTTGGTCATTGGAGGGAAGACAATAAAGACAATCCAGCTCGACTGCTGCAGATTAGTCAGTGTTAGGGGAATGCACACAAGGCATCAGAAGTGTCTATCTCAGCAGATTGGTGCAATATATACCCTAGCGCTGTGAATATCAAATCACACCTCCATGCATTATCTCTACAGTTACTTCATCAGCAGATTCTCGATGAAGACACCTATGTGGTAGACAACTATAATATACATGACAATCTTCATCAATTGGTGATTTGTATTCTGAGCGCTTATGTCACAGAGGGATCATCAGGAAAAATCTGAAAATAGTGAAACATTTTACACAGCAACAAGGAGGACAAAATGAGAAGCAAAGCAAAAGCCAGGAGAGTGCAGTCTGAAAATGGTAAGTTAAAAATAATTGTAGGATTGTATCATTAGACTCTTGCACTGAGGTACCGCTATAGGCCAAATGTTATTTTGTCCCATATTGACAAAAAATATGGTCAATTTGCAAGTTAAAAAGCAATAAATAGAGTATTTCTTTCCTAGTGAAATTGTATATCTAGCCAACCATCCCCTCCTCTGTTACAGCTGAAACATTTTTGCTAGTTTTGACAATTTTAATCATCAAATCATTAACCACAATGCCTGATTTCATCCTGAGAAGATTTGCGATGGCATAGCTTGATGTGTCGAATGTGAAACCCAACACTACCCAAATTTTGGTATCAGCATTGCTCCTTAAATTTTTAAATCAAATGAAATTTTATCACTCTGTAAACTGACATGGTAAAAATATGATCGTTAAAGTTAAATAACAAAAACAATCTGTTGGTATGCTCTGCAGCTCATCTGCATAGTCTTCAGTGGGACGCTGGCTATAAACAGTTAAAATAATACGTCTATTTCTGAGGTTATTAGTCTATCACAATTTAAACATATCATTTTATCATTTCAACGTAGTCAAGTAGTCATCTATTTGACGTTAGTTTGCCAATCTCCAATTTTAATATTTGTATCAAAGATGACAACACAGGGTCTATTTATCGACTCATCGACTCTGCAAGACAAAACAGACTTCAGGAGTTGGCAAGGCAGCTTTGTTGAATGCATTCTGTTATTTAATTTTTATCATTCTAAAGCAATTACAATAAGGGGTATATTCTTAAACAAAAACAGAAGTTATGCATTTAACTGGTTTTTTGTCTTATTTACTCAATGACCCAACAACTGCTGAAAAAATATGTAGCGGTGAAGGCCCGTTGAAACTGCTAGACATATAGCCTCTTTTAATGATGGGTGACTCTCTTAGCACCTTTTAATTCAGTGTTTTCCTTTGCAAACTTTCCATCTAGATTCCATTCCATCAGAGTTTTCCTGCTTAGGTCCAGCATTACAACACACTTTTTCAGCATGAGCTGTTTAAAAAGACAACGGCTCATTGCAGTCAGGGAGTGTGGGTAATCACATTCATAATCATATAATATTCTTTGATATGCTTTTAAAAATGGTATAAATATTCAGTCGAACATACAGTTTTCAGCCGCTTCATGGAGGCAGTAGAAATCCTAGATCAACAAAATAGCTTGCAGCGGCCATGAAAGTTACTGGGTGTGAAATAATTTGATATGAAGGGATAACTCCAGGGACCATTCTAGAAATCAGCCTAAAGGTAGGCCTAAAGTTTTTTAATGTTCCACTGCGACACAATTTTCTGAGCATCTTCTCAGTTTATACTCACAAAGAGTCAAGAAGCCTCATCAAAGAACTTTACCTTCTTTATTTTATACTAAACTTAGGTTAAATCATTGTGTCAGATTGGTTTGGAGACATGAAATAACCATTTTTTGGTCCAAAAATTCATTGTGCTCAAATCAAAGGGTGGCCTTGCGACCACCGCCACCCATAGCTAGAATGGCCCCTGAACTCCACATGCTAAACACCCTCTGGTTAGTTTATGGCCTGTTTAACCCTGTGCATGCCCACTAAGTGTAACAATGACACTATGGAAATTATTGGTGTTTTCCATTGACCAATGATACATATAAGGGTCATTTTTCCAAAAAACAAAACAGGATACAATCTGGCTTCTTTCCCCGCGTCAATTTTCCATGTAGACTATATCACTTGCAGCTGTCATACAAATGCACCGCATACACCTGAATTGTTGTTAAGTGAATTTCATGAAAGTCTTGACTTTCAACACTTGCAAAATTCAGCTTTCAACTAGAATACATCACTGTTGTCTATTTTTAATGATTTTTCACCATTATTATTGACTGTGATATTATATTAAATAGATAAGCATATTATGACAATGTTTGCTGAGAGTCATGTGTAAAGGATGGAACATGTTGTCATCTTTGACAAACACACAGCGGCATCAGCTTTGTAATTTAATGATGACAGAAAAATTTGCGTTTAATAATCCTCTTACAGTATACAGAAGTAGACAGATAGGGCGTAGCAAGGGCCAGTGAGGGGTGACTGTGAAATAATAGAAAATTATACTCCTAAAGTGCCTGCTGGGTTTACCACACAGAAAGGTCTATCAAGTTCCGCAAAAAATAATCACATAAAAAATTTTTATGCCGAAAATTAGTGTCACCCAATAAAACTAGATTAACTATAACGTTGTAATAAACATTATTTCAGTAACGCAGATGTCATATCCACTACTTTTTGCATGCATAGAAATCAATGGATAGTATCATTGGTTTTAAAACTTAGTAAACTTTAGACTTGTAAAACATCATTCATCCTCATATTGACTTTAAACACCCATCAATAAACATCTCTGTTTCTACCAATTACCTTTTGTCATTGTCTATGTGGACATAAGACTTAGCCACCTTACACTGGAACTGTCCCTAATAAAAGCACATCAATGATGGAAAAGCGAAAACACTGATGAGCAATTTCCTCACCACTCAAAGCTAATTTCCGTTGAGATCTTCAGTTTAATTTCCTCACTAATCTAGATTTATACTAGAGACTATGATGCAGTGATGGATGGGCTGTAGTTACATATACTACAATGTACATGTAAAGTCAGCAATGGAAGAGCTGACAGTATAATCAGACTCTCCCCCTAAACAGATTCGTTGCTGTCATCAATAAAGAGACAAGGTCAATGATAAGCTGGTATTGATCTGATGATGATGATAACAGTATGGAGCTGATGTTCACCCTATATAAACACATGAATTAAAAGGCATGCCTTTTGGTATAATAAATAATGCTTCTGTGTTAAATACTATTGTGGATATGATACTGGTTGCATCCTGCCTGAAATGGGCTGCCAATAATATCTCAAGTATATGATTAGTATATAAGCTGTAGTCAGATAACATGTGATGTGTCACATTTATAGATGAAGCAATGGGGAGGGGGGATGGCAGAAGAAGGGCTGCTGTCTATTCCTTCATTATTTTGACAAGATAATCTTATCTGAAATTGAAAGCTAAAAATAATAAACCGACAGGAAAATATACAGTGAAGAATCTGTGTTTATCGATGTAGGTGTTCTAGTTTTTACACCTTAATTTTTAGGATCTGATAGCTATTTACAGACCCACAGTATTACCGATAACAACTTAAATAACAGAACAGTATTCCAAGTAATATATCCGTAGTTCTAAGATACAGTAATTGTTTATGTACCAAAACTTCCTGGCCATCTTTGTCACATCTTTCCCTGTGCCAAGCAATATCTCACCCAATATAATAATAATGTGTTATTGCCCTAACTGTCTCCCCCATGCTCCCTCAAACCATCCCAGCATATAAATAAAGGTCTGTATCAAGTGACAATGACAGATTATTGTCTTCACCAAGTCTTCCAGCCGCCTGCAGCATCAAAAGTGGCACCCCAAGTATTCTCTCTAATGACAAAAACAGCAAATGCTCATAAACTCAATTGATCCGTTATTTTGTCTCAAGCATTTTCAAAATTTTAATCCTTCCAGCTTACATCAATCATGATGCATGAGAAGGCTTATTCATTTTCATTAGTGCTCTCTAATAAAAAGAATGGTGTAATTTAAATTAAGAAGCAGCTTACAAGCAATGACAGCTTACATGATATCCCAAAATATTCTAATCAGTGCTTGGTAACCAACGTTGTTCTAAAAGAGCCAAGATTCCATTGCACCCGTAAGAATTGTTTAATCCAGTTTCACATTGAAGATAGATCGTCCGGGGTGCAGTCTTATTAACAGAATTATTCGTATAAACATTCATGTGCCTCTACAAAATAGCTTGAAGCTTTTAAAATATCAATATACAAGACTTGATAATAGGGTGATCTGAAATGATTATAATGCTGCCTCTGCATAATAACAAAAGATTACTGTTATGATTACATGGGTGCTGACTCTAACCTCTACCTCTAATCACATCATCCCACAGTCACATAGAACTGCTGCTGCTGCCGCATTATAAGAGATGTATGGCGATCACTGAAAATTACAATCATTCATTGAATTTCAATGTTGACCCTTACAGATTTGAAAACAATGTTGTTTCAATCCCTATGAACTGAATGAATATAATTATGCTGTGTTGTTGATGATTTGGTTTGAGACATGACAGAATTTAGCTTGCTCTCACAGAATGGAATTAGCATTGCATCTATCCAGCATTGACATTTAATCCCCTCATTATTATATCAATACTCAAATATTCTTTATGGGAAAAAATATAAGGCCTCACATTACAAAGTTTTGAAAAATTATTTGACGCCTTCACAAACCTCTCAGAGACAACAGGCTTTTATAGAAGATGAAAGGATACACAAGATTATTTCAGCTATAATAAGAATGAGATGGCTCTCGGGGAACGACTTAGCCTTAATTAGATGGCTATTAGTATGGCCTACTAGGTGATGACAGCAATTCCATCTGATTTCATAACTGTTGTCAAATAATGTTGGCGTCTTCTGATGAGCTAAAATCTGTTATCCTCTTTTTTCACAGAAATCATCCTCAAACAAATTGTATAGTCGGCTGATAATCATTCATTGTTACTCGTAGACACTTGCCGTTTAATGGCCAAAATATACTTTCACAAGTCATTTCTATCTACAGGGGACATATGGGACAATCAAAATGAAGCTGATGAAGAAAGTTGGCTGAATTTTCCTTTCTTGGCTGTATGAATGTAGAAACTCAGATTGATACATCAGAGATGTATTGATTAGATATAATAAAACAGATATACGATGCATGTGTATGAATATGTAACACTGCCGCAGAGTGGACGCGAGAGTTTGTTGCCATTGCCTTTATTATTTATCTGGTATTGATGACCAATTTGAAGAACGCAGAAATCTTGTCACTCAATAACAATGGCAGTAAATTAGACAGTATACAAATTGTGTATAATTAATTTCGACATCATATCTGAATTGGCATAAAATGAAGAGCTACGTGCTTCTATCGATAATCATCACTGCCATAAGTGTAGATATTTAACAGATGTATTGATAACACAAAGATGCTATCAAAGAGCATTTTAATAACATTATAATTGATAATAATTCAGTGAATTTGATTTGGCTCTATTGTCGTAATGAAGCGATGAATCCTGATACATTTTTCAAAATTGAGAAGAAGATTAAAAGAGAAAACCACTTATGGTGCTGCTGGCCGCAGGGTATTGCTGTCATTTCAACATACATACCGTGTATAGCCCATGTACCATCAACATGCATACAGCTTATATATAATAACCCGGATCCACCCCACTCATCATATTATCAGAATTATCATCATTAAATAGCCTCAGCTAATTACACACCATTTTAACATCATGTTCTGATTTGAATAAAATTGATAGCTTTAAAAAATATCGGTTGATTTAAAATTGCCGATAAAATGATGAATTGCAGAAATATGAAGGTAATGTAATCTTATTTTATTCTACACAAATATATTTGATTGGAAAAAATTAAATTAAATTGATAGAATCAGTGAAACAGTACGTCAACAAGACCAGATTGAACCACTTACACTACTGAGATAGACAATGATAGGACTGATTAGCAGAATCACTGCTGCTACCAAAGTGCTACTTGTAAATGTGTTAATAAGACCATACAGTAAAATACCCCTTATGAGAGTGTCTTATTTTATTTAACTCAGACCACACAGCCTTTATTTGGTTTCCAATTCGGTTCCTGAAAAAGAGGACATTCATCAATTCTTTATGAAATTTAGAATGTTGTTGAGTTAGAAAATTTTGATGCTATTATTTTTGTATAAGAATGTAGGACCCGATGAACCACAGACCTAGTATTAGCCTACTGGTCATAACTTTTAATTTATTTTTGCTATAAAGTCACACAGCCTTCTTGTTTATGAGGCTGTGCTGTTTGTCTATGTATGAACTTTAACGTATATATATACCCTATATTATAATTTTGGGCGATACATCTTTGCTGTAGCTAAATGCAGATATCTAATGCAGAGGCCTATATTGTGTCTTCATCATTGGCATTTTGCAAAATTGCATATCTATCA
>ERZ1740059.1065-NODE-1065-length-13994-cov-3.248511_pt1 | contig 13994 bp, 12 predicted proteins | sample MGYA00581744_ERZ1740059 | MGnify/ENA primary metagenome ERZ1740059 (study PRJEB43018, sample SAMN04849738) | marine metagenome | isolation source: floating plastic debris | place: Pacific Ocean | collected 2008-08-28 | study: EMG produced TPA metagenomics... | reverse complement strand
GTGTCTGATTATGCTGGCCTGGCGAGAACACCCTGAGGTGGACCTCTTGCTGGCTGCCAACCGTGACGAAGCCTTCGATCGTCCCAGCCTGGACCTGCATGTCTGGGACACACCAGCTGGTATTGTCGGTGGCAGGGACCGACAAGCAGGGGGGGCGTGGCTTGCGGTGCACACCAATGGCCGGTTCGGCGTCGTAACAAACTTCCGCGAAACGCCACCGGACAACGTCACACGCAGTCGGGGGGATCTGGTACCACGATGGCTGAGCAGCGGACTATCACAGGCTGCGTTCGCTGAGGAAATCGCCACCGCTGCGGATGACTACGCCGGTTTCAATCTGTTGTACGGCGATCGGCAGAATCTCTATTACGCGACCAACCGTCATTCGGATCAAGACTCTGGCCCTTTGCCGCCCGGCACTTACGCTTTGAGCAATGCGCTGCTCGATACGCCGTGGCCAAAAGTGACAGCAGCACGCGCCTACACACAATCGGCAATACGTCTTGGCTCCATCGAGCCCGATCACTATTTCGCATTCCTGCGCGACCGAACTCAGGCACAGGATGAGGTGCTGCCGGAAGAGCCAGGGTCGCTCGAACGACGTCGACTATTGTCGGCACCATTTATTCTGGGTGAACACTACGGCACACGCTGCTCGACACTCGTCAGCGTCGGTCGGACGGGTGAGACGGGCGTGACCGAACAACACTACCAGCCCGGCGGCGCACCCGATCGCCGACATGCCCTCAGCCTAACGTTGCCGCGCTAAGCAGAGGCTCCAGGCGCAAGGCGTTCAACCAACCACGCCCGCATCGCCACGATTTCTTCCGCGCAGACTGAGTGCGGCATCGGAAACTCGTGCCATTCGACGGTGTAGCCGGCAGCACGCATAAACTCACGCGCTTCGACCGCCAAGGCAAGTGGCAACACCGGGTCATGCGTTCCGTGCGCCATGAATATCGGCAATGCCGCATGCCGCCCGGCGTGTTCTTCAAGCAACGATTGTTGCAACGGCAAATACGTCGACAATGCCATAACACCCGCCAATGGTTGTTGCGACCTCAGCGCATACGACAACGCGATCGCCCCACCTTGGGAAAATCCCGCCACCACTATGCGCTCGCGGGCGAAACCATCGGCAACGGCCTCTTCGACCCAACGATCGAGTTGAGCCATAGAGCCACGTATGCCGACCTCGTCAGGGGCTGCGTCGCGATCCAAACCTAAAATATCGAACCAAGCGGGCATGCTGATCCCACCATTGATCGTGACCGGCCGTGACGGCGCATGCGGAAAGCGAAACCGAACGGGCACCGCAGCAGGCAACCCAAGTTCCTGCACCACCGGGGCGAAATCGTGGCCATCGGCACCTAGACCGTGCAACAGAATGACCGTCGCATCGGGGTCCGGCCCGGAATCGATCACAACAGAATCAGACATGTTGGCTCCAGAAAAAGCGGCAGCATACCGAAAAAATCGCTTGCATTTTTATGCGAGTATTGTTTTTCTTATGCGCATGTTTATCCGAGGACGGTTTTATGCCTACTGAACCCAGGCAGCAGGAAGCCCGGCGTGCGGCCATTCGAAACTTACTGGCGAACGAATCGATTCGAACGCAGGCCGCGTTGATTCAACGCCTGAAAGCGTTCGGCCATATCGCTACGCAGTCGAGTATCAGTCGCGATCTCAAGGATCTCCGAGTGGTCAAAGACCCGGAAGGCTATCACCTTGCCCACTCAGCGGATGATGAGACCTTGACCCTCGGCGCGCTGGAGTTCGTGCGCAGTACAGCTGCGGCCGGACCGAATCTGCTCGTCGTGCAAACTGCCGTTGGCGCAGCCCAACGCGTTGCCGTCGAGCTCGATCGCAGCGGCTGGAGCGAGATCGTGGGCACGCTATCCGGTGACGACACCATTTTTGTCGCAACGCCCAGTGCTACCGCCAATCGCAAACTGCAGCAGCGTCTGGCGTCCGGCGTCAAAGGTACGAGCGTATGAGCGATTCAAACCCAATCCTTCTCGCATACTCCGGTGGACTCGATACATCGTTCTGTATTCCGTGGCTGAAGGCGCAATACGACAGACCCGTCATCACTGTCACCGTCGATACCGGTGGCATCGACGGTGACACGGCGAAAGCACTCGAGTCCCGCGCCCTGCAACTCGGCGCGATGGAACATCATCAGATCGACGCGCGTGCCGATTTTTTCAACAACGTGCTGCGCTATCTGATTGCAGGCAACGTCAAGCGCGGACAGTCCTACCCGCTGTGTGTCGGCGCAGAACGTGGCGTACAAGCTGCGACGATGGCGCGCATTGCCGTGGAAACCTCAGCCAGCGCAATTGCGCATGGGTGCACCGCAGCCGGTAACGACCAGGTACGTTTCGAAGTCGCGCTGGCCGCTTTGGCCCCGGACATCGAAGTCATCGCACCGGTTCGTGACAATTCGTGGGCGAGAGAGGATCAAATCGCGTTCCTGAAAGAACGCAATCTGCCATTGCCGACCAGCGGCGGCGCGTACTCCATCAACAGAGGTTTGTGGGGCGTCACGATCGGAGGCAAGGAGACGCTCACCAGCGTTGGCAGTATTCCCGAAGACGCGTGGGTTTTGTCGCCCGGTGTACTGCAAAAACCGAATCCACCGGAGTCACTGACCATCGACTTCGTCGGTGGTGCGCCGGTTGCTGTGAACGGCCAGACTGCAGACCCCGTCAGCCTGATCGAGAACCTTGAGTCCATCGGCGCGCGTCACGCAATCGGGCGCGGCATCCACGTCGGTGACACCATTCTCGGCACTAAAGGTCGCGTCGCGTTTGAGGCGCCCGCCGCCGAACTGCTGATCACGGCTCATCGGGAACTTGAAAAGCTGACACTCAGCGCAGCGCAGCAACGAGTCAAGGACCAGGTCTCTGCGATTTACGGAGACCTGGTGCACGAAGCCGGTCAGTTGGATCCGGCATGCCGCGACATCGAAGCGCTGATGTTGAGTGCGCAAGCGTACGTCACCGGTACTGTACGACTCGCGTTGCAGGCGGGTATCGCCTTCGTGGAGGGTGTCGACGCGCCGCGCTCGCTACTGGCTGCGAGTAAGGGTGTCTATGGCGAGGCCGCCGGCGAATGGACGCCGAGAGACGCACTCGGCTTCTCGCGCGTTCGCGCTTTGCCCGGCATCCTTCAGGCACGCGCTGGAGCGCAGAACTGATGCACGCCAGCCGCACGATTGAAGTGGACAAGGTTGCATCGCTCGCCGCTTCGCTGAATCTCGGCCGCGAGTTGCGATTGGCGGACGACATCGTCTGCGAGGAGGGCGTGCTGATCGCCGTGCGAATCCTCAACAATAAATCGCGCTACAACTCGCTCGAACTGACGAGTGGTCGAATGGCTGTCGTGAAGCAGGGTGATGTCGTCGTCGGCGCGCTTGGGCACCGCAAGGCCCTGTTCGGCTATTCCGGGTCTCTGCCTCAGCAACTGACGCGCGGCGACACGCTGCAGATGCTCAACATCGGCGGCGTGATCGGCCACTGCGACTCAGCCAACCCCGAACTCGGAGACCCCTTCGACTGCGAAGTGCTCGGCATGGTGCTGGATTTTCCGTATCTCGGTGAACGCATCGGTATCGCCGCGCGCGCGGGACAATCGAAGTTACCGGAATCGCCCGCGATCGACGTCGCAGGAGTACCGGTCGTCGCGCTTGCCGGTACGTGCATGGACTCCGGCAAAACCGCAGCGGCTTGCGCGATCGTCAGTCGTTTGCGCGCTCGCGGATTGAAGGTGTCTGCGTGCAAGGCCACCGGTGTGTCATTACGCCGTGATGTCCTCGCCATGGAGGACGCCGGAGCCACCGCATCGATGCTGTTCTCTGACTTCGGCGTCATGACGACAACGCGTCACAACGGACCGGTGCTGACGCGCTGTTTGCTGACCGAGCTGGCGGCCGATCAGCCGGACGTTATCGTCATGGAGCTCGGCGACGGATTGCTCGGCACGTATGGCGTAGACGCAATTCTTGCGGACGTATCCATTCGGGATGCGCTGACCTCCGTTGTTCTATGTGCCAACGACCCGGTCGCGGCGTGGGGTGGTGCAAAAATCCTGCGCGACGAATACGCCATCGAGCCGACCGTGGTGACGGGACCGTCCACCGACAATGCTGTAGGCGTCAATCTGATCGAACAGCAGCTCGGCTTGCGCGGGCACAACGCGTTGACGCAAGGGCTGGCTCTCGGTGATGCCGTGTTCGAAGCCATTCAGAAACCGGAGTCTTCAGTATGACCCGGACCGCCTGCGTCGTGCTCGGGGCAAGTGGCTACGTCGGTGGCGAGCTGCTGCGACTCATCGGTGGGCATCCAGAGCTGCAGTTGTTTGCCGCCGTCGCACGACAAGCTCAAGACACGAAACTGAGTGATTACTTCCCGCATCTTGAACCACTGTATCGCGGGGAAACATTCGTCGATTTCGACACGATGATCGACTCGCTGTCGGATGAACCTCTAGCGGTGTTCAGTGCCTTGCCGCATACCCAGGCCGCCACGCAAATCGATGCGGTGATGCAAGCCTATTCCGGCAGCGAGTTACACGTTGTTGATGCGTCTGCCGATTTTCGCTTCGCAACCACGGCCGCGTTCGAATCCGTCTACGGTCAGGCACACCCCGTGCCCGCATTGCTGAGTCGGTTCGCGCGCGGTGTGCCGGAGTTCGTCGAACTGGAAGGTCAGGCGCACGCGAGCCAACCAGGTTGCTTCGCTACGGCAATGCAACTCGCTGTTGTACCTATGATCAAGCTGCAGTTGACCGAAAGCGCGTTCTTCGCCAGCGGCGTCACCGGAAGCACGGGCGCGGGCAAGACGCCCATCGCGACGACTCACATGCCGGAGCGTCACGCGAACCTATTTGCCTACAAGGCACTCGCTCATCGACACGCGCCCGAAGTGACCGCGCAGGTCGCAGCGGCGACGGAGCTCACACCCAACCTGCACTTCGTCCCGCACGCGGGACCCTTTGCACGGGGGATTCATATGACGGTAATGGCCTCGACCCAGTCAAACCATGACGCGGCGACTCTGCATGAGCAGCTCACACAGTTTTACGCGGATGCACCGTTCGTGCGAGTGACCGATTCGCCGCCCCGATTGAAACAGGTTGTCGGAAGCAATTTCGCTCGCCTATCTATCGCGAGTGATGGCGGGGCCGTCTGCGTCACCGTCGTCATCGACAATTTGATCAAAGGCGCAGCCGGTGGCGCGATGCAATGGATGAACCGCTTATTCGAATGGCCGGAAACGCTCGGCCTCGACGCGACCGCAGTCGGTTGGAGTTGACATGCCACACAGCACAGCAATTGCAAACGAACGAGAGCACCTGTTAGGCGTCTACGCTCAACTCGGCTTCTCGCCCGTCGCCGGCGAAGGACCCTACCTGATCGACGCCACGGGGCGTCGCGTACTCGACTTGTACGGCGGCCATGCCGTTGCCGCCCTCGGTTACGATCACCCGGAACTCGGTAAGGCGCTGTGCGACCAGTGGCGCCAGTTGCCATTCCAGTCGAACGTGGTCGCGCTCGAAGTGCGTGCCAGAGCCGCGCAAGCGTTGGTCAAATTTGCACCCAAACCTCTGACACATGCGTTTTTCGTCAACAGTGGTGCTGCGGCGACCGAGCCCGCGCTAAGCCTGGCTTTTCTCGCAACAGGTCGCCGACACATCGTTGCGGTCGCGCACGGCTGTCCTGGTCGCAGCGCCGCGGCGGCCGCCGCTTGCAGGGCTGCGTTTGAAATGACGATCTGGTGTGCGGCGGCAGCCGTCACCTGGGGAAGCAGCAAACGTTGGTATGGGTTCCCGGCGAAACCGGTCGACGTGACCTTTGTACCGCGTGATGACGTCGATGCGGCATTGGCCAGTTGCCATGAGCAAACCGCCGCAGTCATCGTCGAGCCGATACAGGGGGTCGCCGGTGCGTACGATTTGTCCATCGACTTTCTGCAAGCGCTCGCCGAAAGCGCGAAACGCGCAGGCGCGATGCTGATTGCCGATGAAGTGCAAAGCGGCATGGGTCGCAGCGGCACGCCTATGGCCTTCGAGCATGCACAGTTGCGCCCGAACATCGTGACGCTCGCCAAGTCGCTCGGCGGTGGTTTCCCGTGCGGCGCATTGCTGACGACTTCGGGTATCGCCGACTACTGTCAGACGGGGGACCTTGGCACAACCTTCGGCGGTGGCCCAATGTCATGTGCGGCGATGAGTTCGGTAATCCAGGCCATTGAGAATGAAGGCCTGGTCGCGAACGCCGCGGCGCGCGAAACCCAGGTTCGTGAGCAATGCATTACCGGCCCGGTCACCGGCGTGCAAGGTCGTGGCATGTTGCTCGGCCTCAAAACGCAACCGCCAGCGCGTGTGGTTCGAGACGCACTGCTAGATCAAGACATTTTGACCGGTACCAGCGCCGACCCCAATGTGCTGCGCTTGTTGCCGCCCTTAAACACAACGGAGGCGGCCATTGAACAGTTGGCGGCCGCGCTTCAAGGGATCGGGTCGGAGATATCCGTATGAATCGTTTTCACCATCTCGGCGAGTTGTCGCCAGAACACGTAGCGGCGCTCGTCAAACTTGCGCAACGACTGGATATGCATCCGGAGCCACAGGCGCTCGCGGGAAAAGTGCTGTCACTTTTGTTTTTGTCGCCTTCGCTGAGAACGCTCGCATCCTTTCAAGCTGCGATGTCTCGATTGGGCGGCGGCGCGTTTGTTATTTCTCCCGACATGTCGATTCACGGACTCGAATCGCGCGACGGCATCGTCATGGACGGCAGCGCCGCCGAGCATATTCGCGAAGCCGTGCCGGTCATCGCGTCGTATGGCGACGCCATGGGGCTGCGTGCGTTTGCCGACCGGAAACGACTCGACGACGACATCGAAGACAAACGATTCCTTGAGCTAACCGGTCTTATTGACAAACCATGGATCAACATGGAATCGGCGATCAGTCATCCGTGCCAGAGCCTTGCCGACTGGAAGACCCTCGACGACTTCAGCGTGCCTGCAAAAGGCGGCAAGTTTGTGCTGAGCTGGGCATGGCATCCAAAAGCACTGCCACTCGCGGTGCCCGCCAGCACCGTCCACATGGCGGCCATGCGCGGCATGGATGTGACCGTGTTGGCACCGGATGGTTTCGAACTGCCGAAACCGATCATCGATGACGCCCGCCAGACGGCGGAGGCCAACGGTGGCTCACTGATCGAAACTACGGACAGAGACAGCGCCACCCAGGATGCTCATGTGATCTACGCCAAGAGCTGGTCCTCGACAACGCACTACGGCGACAAGCTCGGTGACGAACAGGCGAGAGCCAACCTCAAGGATTGGTGCGTCGACGAGCCCTGGTTTGCCAATGCGAATCCGGACTGCAAGTTTATGCACTGCTTGCCAGTACGGCGCGGTGTCGTAGTCAGCGATCAGATTCTCGACGGGCCGCGCAGTATTGTGATCGCGGAAGCGCGCAACCGCATGCTGGCCCAAATGGCGGTGCTGTACGACATGATGGGAGCCGGCGCATGAGACAACCCAACGAACGCGCAATTGTCGTCTCGGCACTGAAACACGCCGCACCTTATATTCGACTGTATAAACGCAAGGTCTTCGTCCTGAAAGCGGGCGGCGCGGTCTTCGCCGAGACTGAGTCGACACGAACCTTGATGGAGCAGGTTGGCATCCTTCACCAGGTTGGCATTCGAGTCGTACTGGTTCACGGCGGCGGACCGCAATCCACAGAATTGGCGAATGCCCTGGGCGTCGACAGTAAGTTCGTCGATGGCCGACGCGTCACCGACGCCAGCGCACTCGCCGTATCAGCCATGGTGCTCAATGGACAGATCAACACGCGTATCCTCGCCGCATGTCGCGACCTCGAAATTCCCGCGGTCGGCATCAGCGGCGTGGATGCCGGACTGATCCAGGCGCACCGAAGACCACCGGTCGAAACCGATGGTGGCCGGGTCGATTACGGGCATGGCGTCGATATCGAGGGCGGCGACAGCGATAGCGTCACGAAGCAACTCGACAACGGCTTGAGGCCGGTGATCAGCCCATTGTCAGCGGACGACCAAGGCGAGTTGCTGAACATCAACGCCGATACTGTCGCCGCAGCAATCGCTGCGGAGCTAAAAGCAGAAAAGCTCATTCTTGCGACGGGCGCTCCCGGTATTCTCGCCGACCCGGACGATGTCAGTTCGCTGGTGAGTTACGTCGATCGCGACGGACTTGCGAAGCTGCGCGATCAGGGCAGTCTCGCCGACGGTATGCTGCCGAAAGCCGCGGCGATCGACGCAGCGCTAGCCGGGGGCGTTGAGCGGGTCCACATGATTTCGAGCGCTCTGCCCGACAGTTTGCTACTTGAAGTGTTTACTAATGAGGGCACCGGCACGCTGATCGTCGACTCTATTGATGCGCTGACACCTGCCGAACAAAAATCGGGTGGTGCCACGTGACACGACTTTGGGATAAGGGCACCAACCTGGACGAGCGCGTACTGCGCTACACCGCGGGTGAGGACCACCTGTTGGACGCTCGACTGGTCGCCTATGACGTGATCGCGTCGACCGCACACGTCAATATGCTGCGTGCTCAAGATCTTCTGAGCGAGCAAGATCATGATGCGATTGTCGACGGTCTCAGCGCACTCGGCGCAGAACACGCAGAAGGGCAATGGCAAATCGCACTCGAGGATGAGGACGCGCATACTGCCCTCGAGTCGCGATTGACCGATCGTATCGGTGCGGCCGGCGGTCGCATGCATCTCGGACGCTCCCGCAACGATCAGGTATTGGCCGCACTCCGGTTGTACTTGCGCGATGCTGTGGCGAGCTTATCGGAACAGACGCACGATATTGTGCGCGCGCTGTTCGCTTTAGCAGGGCGTGAAGCAGAAACTGCACTGCCGGGCTATACGCATATGCAGCAGGCAATGCCGAGTACCGTGCCATTGTGGTGCGGTGGATTCGCCAGCAATTTGCAGGACGATGCCGATGCATTGCAGCGCTGTCTCGCCAGAATCAATGTGTCACCGATGGGAAGCGCCGCCGGCTACGGCGCGCCCGGTATTCCGATCGACCGTCAGCACACTGCGGATACCTTGGGTTTTTCCGCCGTGCAGGAGCCCGTTACGGCGGTGCAACTCGCTCGTGGCAAAGCGGAAGCGACCGTCTGTTTCGAGCTCACGCTCCTCTTGAATGACTGCGCCAGGATCGCGAGCGACCTGTTGTTGTTCTATACCCAGGAGTTTGCCTACGTATCGTTGCCGGACTCGTTGACTACCGGCTCGTCGATCATGCCGCAGAAGCGCAATCCGGACGTACTGGAGTTGATTCGTGCAGCACCGGCGAGCGCCCAGGCTTGTTTGAACGAGTGTCTCGGCATTACTGCAAAACTCACGTCCGGCTACCATCGCGATTTGCAGCGCCTGAAAGCACCCCTGTTTCGCTGCATTGATCTCACTGGCGATACGCTGGCGATTCTGCGAGCAATGCTCGACGGTGTGGCGTTTATCCCGGACAACATTCAAATGAGCGACGGTTTGCACGCCGCCGAGCGCGCCAACACACTGGTCGTCAACGAAGGGATCAGTTTTCGCGAGGCCTATCGGCGGGTCGCACAAGAATACGCCAAGAGCTGAGGCGATCAGGTTATAGTTTGCAGCCGACTTAGCATTGGCGGCTGCCATGATCTGGTACAACGGTAACAAACCACCTATCGAGGCATTGAATTCGGTCAGTGCAAATACACTGGTCGCACATCTGGACATTAAGATTGAGTCCGTCGATGACGATTCCCTGACGGGTTCCATGCCGGTCGACGCTCGAACCCATCAGCCTTATGGCATTCTGCACGGCGGCGCGAGCGTCGTACTCGCCGAAACGCTTGGCAGCCTTGGCTCGTCAATGTGCGTAGACATTGCTCGCTTCAACGTCGTTGGCCTCGATATCAATAGCAACCACATACGCGCAGTCCGGGACGGGCGCGTCACCGCCATCGCCAAACCCCTACACCATGGGCGTCGAACTCATGACTGGAGTATCGAGCAACAAGATGATCGACAACGCCTGACGACCGTGTCACGTATGACAATGGCGATTCTGGAACGCTCGGAATGAGTCGACTTGTAAGAGCCCTCAGCGTCGTACTTGTCCTTGTGATCACTGCCTGCGGTCAGGCGGGAGACTTGTACTTGCCCGGCCAGGCCAGACCAACCATCGAGCTGCCGCCAGCAGATAACGAAGAGACAAAAGACGATGACGAAGACGCTGCTGTTAGTTGACGGCTCCTCCTACCTATTTCGGGCATTCCATGCGCTGCCGCCGCTGACCAACAGTTCGGGCGAACCGACCGGCGCGCTGCATGGCGTTCTGAATATGCTCAACAAACTCGTTCGTGAGGTTGAGCCGGATTACGTTGGCGTTGTGTTTGACGCACCGGGAAAAACTTTTCGCGATGACATGTTCGCCGACTACAAAGCGCAGCGACCGCCAATGCCCGACGATCTTCGCAGCCAGATTCAACCGCTGCTCGATATCGTGGTTGCCATGGGTTTACCGCTCTTGCGAGTGAGTGGCGTGGAGGCCGATGACGTCATTGGTACGCTGGCCGTCCAGGCCGCCGACCAGGGTATCCGAACTGTGGTATCGACCAGCGACAAGGACATGGCGCAGCTTGTCCGCGAGGGCGTGACACTGGTCAATACCATGAGTGATACGACACTTGATCGAGCGGGTGTGAAAGACAAGTTCGATGTCTGGCCGGAGCAGATCATCGACTACCTCGCTCTGGTCGGCGACAGTGCCGACAATATCCCGGGCGTACCGCGCGTGGGCGCGAAAACCGCCGCGAAATGGCTGGCAGCCTACGCCTCCATTGATGGTATCCGTGAACATGCTGACGAGATCAAGGGTAAGGTTGGAGAGAGCCTACGCGAGCACATGGACACGCTACCCATGAATCAGGCGTTGACGACCATCAAACTCGATTGTGAGCTTGAGTATGCGCCGTCGGAGCTTGCACCCACCGGCGAAAACACTGGCGCGTTGCGTGAACTCTATCAACGCTGGGAGCTGAATACGCTGCTGCGCCAACTGGACGAACGTTCTGGTGGTGAGGTCGGATCGCCAAACACAGACGTCGAGATCGTCGAAGGCGAGTACGAAACCGTTCTCGATAACGAGCGCCTCGAACACTGGCTCGACGCGATCGAGGCGGCGGACCTTGTCGCACTCGACACAGAAACCAATAGCCTCGATTACATGTCGGCGGAGCTGGTCGGCATCAGTCTTTGCGTCGAACCTGGCCGCGCTGCCTACATTCCGTTGGCGCACCGGTACGACGGTGCTCCGGAGCAACTGGATCGCGATGCGGTGCTCCAGCGGATGCGTGAGTGGCTGGAGAGCGACGCACCAAAAGTCGGGCATCATCTGAAGTACGACGCGCACATTTTCGCTCGGTATGGCGTCGCTCTCGGTGGCATCCCGCAGGACTCGATGTTGCAGTCTTACGTCCTCAACTCGACAGCCTCGCGTCACGACATGGACTCGCTGGCGCGCCACTACCTCGGCCGTTCGACCATCAAATATGAAGAAGTAGCCGGGAAGGGTGCGAAGCAGAAGACTTTTGACGAGATCGATCTTGAGACAGCGGCACCGTACGCCGCCGAAGATGCCGACGTGACACTACAGCTCCACCAGCACCTCGCTGATGAACTGGTCAAAATACCGACTTTGCAATCGGTCTACGATGACATCGAACGTCCACTGGCACCGGTTCTGCTGGCGATGGAAGAACAAGGCGTACTCATCGATCGCGACCAGCTCGCCACACAAAGCGATCAACTTGCGGCGCGGATGGTCGAGCTTGAATCGAAAGCGCATGACTTGGCAGGTCATGAGTTTAATCTCGGGTCGCCGAAGCAGCTTGGCACCATCCTGTTCGAGGAACTCGGTCTTCCGATCAAGCGCAAGACCGCCAAAGGTGCACCGTCAACCGCCGAGGATGTGCTCGCAGAACTTGCAGCGGAGTACGAACTCCCGGAAGTCATTCTCGAGTATCGCAGTGTGTCGAAGCTCAAAAGTACCTACACCGATAAACTGCCGGCTTTGATCGCAGACGACGGTCGAGTGCATACGTCTTATCACCAGGCAGTCGCCGCAACCGGACGACTGTCATCATCCGACCCCAACCTCCAGAACATTCCGATTCGAACACCTGAAGGTCGACGTATCCGACAGGCTTTTGTGCCGGCGGACGGTTATCGATTGCTTTTCGCTGACTACTCTGTAATCTTATTGCGGATTATTTCCCACCTGTTCGTCGTCTCGGGCTTGCTTGAGGCTTTCGCGAACGACGCCGACGTGCACAGCGCCACCGCGGCGGAGGTTTTCGGAATGCCACTCGACTCGGTGACCACGGACCAACGCCGCTCAGCCAAGGCGATCAACTTCGGCCTTATTTACGGCATGTCCGCGTTCGGTTTGGCAAAACAACTCAATATTGGTCGGGGCGAGGCGCAGCGCTATGTCGACACCTACTTCGAGCGCTACCCGGGAGTACACGACTACATGGAGCGCACCCGCAAGCAAGCGCACGATGACGGCTATGTTGAAACCCTGCACGGGCGACGTCTGTACCTACCTGAGATTCGCTCGCGCAATGTGCAGCGACGGCAATATGCCGAGCGCAGCGCCATCAACGCTCCGATGCAAGGCACCGCCGCAGATATCATCAAGCGGGCGATGATTGATGTTCATACGTGGCTTCATACATCCAGGGTTGATGCTCGCTTGATCATGCAGGTACACGATGAGCTCGTGCTGGAGGTGAGCATCGATCAGGCGGAGCATTTGATGGACGAGGTCGTACAACGAATGGAGCGAGCAAGTGAACTGGCCGTACCTCTCAAGGTCGACGCGTCGCTCGGGGCCAACTGGGACGAAGCTCACTAAATTTTTTTTGCGTTTCGTGGAACTTCGGTTGCCATGCGTCTTCTAACTCTATGAGTGCTGCTTGTACTCGCCCGTTTTTCTCCTCCCTGGACGGGCTCGCGACCCAGTATCCCCAAGACTTGGTCGTATGAACTCCCCCGGTGCGAAGATCGCACCGGGGTTTTTTTTGCTTTGCCAACACCAAATCAGAGACTTGCAGGTAGCACCCTTCGCTCAAAGTAAGAAAAATTTTGAGTGTTTATCAAACGCTATGTGCGCCCGCAGCCACACAACGCTTGGCATGTCGCTGGAACGGTGACGCTCTGCGCTGCAGGAGGGCACACGAGGAACGTCACCATCCCAGGACAAGCTGGTTGGAGTTGAGACTGACACTTAGTCTGTCTATTGCTACGTAGAATTGCGTTCTGACCGGCCAAGGCGCCAGCAAGACTCGGCGACAACCTTGCCACCGGGCATCCGCTTTTCGTAACCTCGATGGTCAATCGAGGAGCATTCGATGGATTGGCGCAAAGTATCGAAAGACATCGAAGCGCTGGACGCGTTGCCCAAAGCCGAGCGCGACTCTCGTCTTTCGGAGAGCGGACACGATGCCGAGTCGCAGTTTGTCACAGGCTACTTCGAACGGCGGCGTCGCGCGGAGTCGTTCATGTTGACAGCGGTTGGCGATAGTGCCGATCTTGATGCCGAGCTTCTACCCATCGGAACAACGGTGGGTTCGTGGAAGATCGAACGCTTCATCGCAGCGGGCGGCATGGGTGAGGTTTATGAAGCCAGCCGACAGGATGAACTCTATGAGCAGCGAGTAGCGCTCAAAATTCTGCGCACGAGCAGTCCGGAGTGGCATCGCAAGTTCGCGTCGGAACGGCAGCGACTGGCCACCCTGGATCATCCAGGGATCAGTCGTATCATCGATGGTGGGCAAAGTGATGATAGTCGGCCAAATATGGCGATCGAACTCGTCGAGGGTGCGCCGCTCGATCAGCATGTCGCGAATCGACAACTGCCCCGTCGTGAAATTTTG
>ERZ1740059.1064-NODE-1064-length-13998-cov-8.684214_pt1 | contig 13998 bp, 10 predicted proteins | sample MGYA00581744_ERZ1740059 | MGnify/ENA primary metagenome ERZ1740059 (study PRJEB43018, sample SAMN04849738) | marine metagenome | isolation source: floating plastic debris | place: Pacific Ocean | collected 2008-08-28 | study: EMG produced TPA metagenomics... | reverse complement strand
GGGAGATGGGGAGGTGGGGAGGTGGGGAGATGGGGAGAGAATAAATTATTCCTAACAACTGACTACTAACTACTCACCACTCACTAATCACCACTCACTATTCACCACTCACCACTCATTAATCACTACTCACCAATAACGACTAACAACTAACTACTAACAACTAACTCCTCACTCCATAAAGAATAGAATGAGGAGTTTTCCGTCGAGCTAATTCTATTCCTTTATTTCCTAATTTTTCCCGTAGTTGTTTGTCTTTACATAGACGAGTTAATGAAGCGGAAATTTCTTCTGGGGAATCTGGATTTACTAATAAACCGTTTTCTTCGTGATGCACCGCATCTTCTACACCTCCTATACGGGAAGCAATTACGGGTTTACCAAAATAACCGGCTTCAGCATAAACTATACCGAATCCTTCTATACTGGCGCGTTGAGTGTCAAAAAATGTCGGCATGGCGAAGATGTCACAAGCTGCATAATAACCTGCTAAGTCTTCATCGGGTACAAATCCTGCAAAATGTACTCTTTCTTCAACTTGTAATTGAGAAGCTTTTTCTTCAAGTTCACATTGCATTTTACCTCTTCCACAAATTATATAGTGGACATCCAGGCCTTGATTTAACAGTTGATTTAAATTCTCGATAATTCGTATAAAGCCTTTACGCTTTACCAATCTTCCTACTCCAAGAATTGCGATCGCATTTTCTGAGATATTGTATTTTGTGCGGATATTTAAGCGCGATTTCTCTAAATACTCTTGTATGTTAGCTTTATCGCCAAATTTTCCTGGTCTAACTATAGGATGAATAATGTAAGTAGGAGTATTAAATTTGAATTTTTCGCTGAGATAATCTCTTGTAAATGAACTATTGCAAACAATACCCGTAGCGCGCGATAAAGTTAATTCAAATAGTTTTTTTAATACTGGGTTACGCAAGGCACAAAGAATTTCGTTTCCATGTAAATAGATAAAAAAATTAATCGGTAAGACATAACTTAATAGCAAAATCGAAGGAAAATCGTAACCATGTCCCCACTCTATATAACGATAGCGATAGCGAAAGTATAGTTGAATTGCGATCGCAAAAGACCAAAACATATTCAGAATTTGTTTGATTATTGCTCCCAAACCAAATAAACGCGGTATTTGTGGTAGATGCCAACGATGCACGCTAAATTCTTGCGCCCTATCAAATTCCTGATAACCTTCAAAAGCTGCTGCCAACATAATCACTCTTTCGGGATTTTGTAAGCAGCGATTGTATACGTACTCTTCAATTCCACCTTCTTTAGGTAGAAAGGTACGGGAAACAACTAAAATATCTGGTGAAGAGGTTTCTTCTTTAGTTGAGGAAGTCTCAATTTGTGAAATATTATGCATTGGTAATGGTTATAAATTAAAAATTCAAACTTCAAACTTTACATCCTGGATTTTTTATAATTAACTTTGTACTTTTAAATTTTCTTCATTGATAATAGATGCAAATCCCGAACAAGTTTGCTCCCAAAAATAAGAAGTAGCAACTTTTTTACGCCCTGCTTCTCCCATTTGTTCGATTAAATCGGGATTTTCAATTAATTTTGATATAGCTTTGGCTAATGCTGGAGAATCAGCAGTTGGAACTAAGAAACCATTTTTACCTTCTTCTATTAATTCCGGCATTGCAGAAACATTACTAGTAACTATTGGTAATCCGTAGTGCATTGCTTCTAAAAAAACAATGCCAAAGGTTTCCTTAAAAGAAGGCAGAACAAAAATATCGGCGGAAGCATACAACTTTTTAATATTTTCTTGATCTGCACCATCGTGAAACACTACGCAATCGTTTAGTTTAAGTGTTTTGACCGCATTGTTTAATTGATTATAGTAAATTGAATTATTTTTACGATTTCCTACTAAATGTAGGCTAAAGTCTTGTCGTTCTATTTGGGAAAAAGCTTCTATCAAATAGAGTATACCTTTCCTGGGGACATAATTACCCACGCATAAGATTTTTTTACTATCTTTACTATTTTTTTTCTCTATATTCCTATCTGGAGGTAAAATTTTAAACTTCTCTCTATCTAATCCCGGCGATAAAACATGAATTAATTCGGGATTAATACCCACGGAAGCTATTTCGCTCTTAGAATATTCGCTACTGGTAACTATTAAATCAGCAAATGATAATCTAAACTTTTCGATGTATTTGTTAATTAACTTTCTAAGTACAAAGCGATCGTGACTATCATAACCATAGAAAAGATGAACTAAAACAACAATTTTACCTTTTCTTATCACACGTTGAATGATATTTGTCAACAATAAAAATCGACTAAAATAATGGTCTTCAACTAAAATTCCCCTGTATTTGAACAAAATTACCGCAAATATTAAAGATGTCAAGATATCTCCAATAATTGGTATCTTGCCAAGTCTCAAATAATGTCTTTTTTCATGCAAGCTGACATATTCTTGTTCCCAACCGAGTTTTTCTAAATATTGTGAAAGTTGATAATTATAAAGCTCCCCTCCTGTTTGAGGAGGTTTAGCACCAGTTAAAAAGAAAACTTTATCCATAAAAAATAATTATTAGATTTTACCCAAGTAATATCAAATGTAGGGTGTGTAGTTTAGACAAATTAGATAGAAAATTATTTGCCCGATTTTAGCCTCACGGGCACCCATAAGAATTTTTTTAGAAGAAAAAAAAATTCTTATGGGAACCCTTCACGCACCTCCGGTAAATCTTGATTTCAAAAATGTAGGGTGTATGAGGCTTTGACAAATTAGATAGAAAATTAAAAATTGGATTATCCCTTTCCCGCTATCTCGAAATCCGATAAAATTTCTTCCCCTGCTCCCCCTGCTCCCCCTGCTCCCCTCAATCAACACCGGTAATAGACGAGCGTGATGGGAGTAATGCCTCACGCACCTCCGGTAAATCTTGATTTAAACAGATACGTTGTCAATTAAACCAGTAAGGTGCATCATACCTTGAGCATAACTTTCCAGACTACAGTGGCTTTCAATCCAATCTCTACCCTTTATCAAAAGTTCTTTTGTATTCCGATTTTTAGCCACATTAACAATAGTTTGAGCAACAGCTGCTGAATCCGATGGGTTAACAGTCCATTGAGGTGCAAAATTCTGTAAAATTTCGTTAATACCGCCAGTATGGCTACCAACTACAGGAATACCACAAGCAACTGCTTCTACAACAGTACGTCCAAAAGGTTCCCGTGGGGCTAAGGTAACAACTATATCTGCATACTTATAATAATTTTCTATTTTAAAAGTAGGCGGTAAAATTGTAAAACGGTCTGCAATTCCAGCTTTTGCAGCACTTTCAAGCAAATTTTGGCTGTATATTTTTTCGGGAGATTGGTCTTCCCCGATTACTATACCATGATAATTTTCACCCATTGCTTTTAACTGTGCCAATACCGGAATTAGTGCTCGTAAATTTTTATCGTTAACCATTCCGGGTTTGCTAATGCGTGAAGGAGTAAGCATTATTCGCGCTCCGGAATTAATAATAGATTGTAGATTATCTGGAGGAGTACTATTTACACTTTGAGCATTAAACTTTTCTAAGTCAACTGGTTGATAAAGAATTCCTCGAATATCCGGCATCAAACTACGAATATGTGATGCTGTAAATTGTGAATTACAAATAGCACCGGGGGCAAGACTGGCGAAAGTAATTTTTCTCCCTAAATATCCTAAATAATTATGAGACAACGCCAAATCGTGACAAAAATGATAAACCCGACGGCGAGTTAGACGAAGAGATGGTGCTGCGAGTGTAAGTATTGGTAAATAACTCCGCCAAACAAGATTATCGAGTAATAAAGGATAATGATTTGGTTGTTTATTCACCCACTGTAAAGCAGATTTAATAAATTGATTAGAATCCTCAGCCTCAATCAATTCAATACAAGATTCTTGATCTGCATCTTTAAAATATTGTTCCATAAAAGAGCCTTTATGGATTAAAATGCATAATTGCTCAGAGGCATGACAGCGAGCAAAGCCCATAGCTAACATCAACAGACTGACTGTTGTACCTCCTAAAGCATGGCAGTAAGCCGGAATAACGATCAGTTTTTTTTGGGTATTTTTATCTAGCTTAGATATTTGATTAGGATTGAGTACAGTAGTCATTCGATTTTAGATTATAGATTTTAATAACGGATTTTTGATTATTATCAAAACTGAACTTTTGCCGATTTTTTACCTATTAGTTGTGGTTTTTTACCAGTCAATTTGAAGCGTAAATAACGACGCAATCCTAAACTCATGTATACTTGACCCTCATTAGGGAATAAAGAACACATACCTCGCCGCACAAGCCTTTCTAAAACATCTTTAAAACGATGACCTATAGCTCTACTTTCTTGCAGACTCATCCAGATTATTTGTAGCGTTTGAGTTAATGAACCACAACCAGATTGAAGTATTTTTAAACTACGGTAATCTATATCTTGTTGAATATCGAAACGTTGATTTATACCCACATTGTTAGCAGCATTATTAATACAATTAGCCGTGTCTTCGCGCTGTTTCATTAAATAAGAAATATTATTGCTATTAGCTTGCATATTATTCCCATGTTTGCGATAGTACATTAACGGCTGCTCAATATTACCTACTTCTCCATAAAAGGGTACAGTTGCAGTTAAGTAAGTATCCCCAGCACGAGGTTCTTTCGGAATCGGTAAGACTTTCTCTAAAGCCAAACGTCGATATGATAGTGCAGAAGTTACAGCCCAAGCATATCTTCCCCATTTTAAAAGCAGCGGTTTGACATCACCTTGATTGAAAAAAGTAGGATCTCTGCCGATAATTCCTCCTTCAACATCAACTGTAGTACGTCCGTGAGAGATTTGTACCCAATGAGGATTTTTATTAAATGCTGCAACAACTTTTTCTAGTTTTTCTGGATAATAATAATCATCCGAATCTAGAAAACAAATAATCTCACCACGAGAAGCAGCAAATCCTGCATTAAATGCTGCACCTTGCCCTCCATTTTGCTGAAATATTGCAGTTAGTTTATCTTGGTAACTTTCAATAATATCTCGTGAGTTATCAGTTGAACCATCATCTACAACTATTAACTCAAAATTTCGGTATGTTTGATTCAAAACACTCTCAATTGCTTGAACAATAAAACGACCGTAATTATAATTACCAATAATAACGCTTACTAAGGGATTCGCCGAATCCGTATTATCTTGATTCTTATTTTGTCGATCGCTCTGTCTCATTAGCCTTTTCATGTAATTTTAGATAATTGTACGATACATATAAAACTGTACTATTAAATCTTAAATCCATCCCCCCATCTCCCCATCTCCCCATCCCCCCATCCCCCCATCTCCCCATCCCCCCATCCCCCTAAGGAGACGTAGCAGTGCTACGTCTCTACAAAATTATCTGCTAGTTTTAATTATCGGATCGCCAATCATAGCCGCAAGCAAGACTAGCATACAGGCAATCAATTCCCCAAATTCCATAACTGTAGATAATAAAGTATATAAAATCAGTAGAAAAAATCCTGATAGAGGTCTATCCTGTCGAGTTTGATACAACCACATTACAAAAGATATCCAGAATGCAAGAAATATCAAGGTTCCAACAATACCATGATGGTAAAGTAAGCTACCTAAAATAAAGCTATGAGTACCAACACGCCCTAATTCAAACCCGGTTAACACGGTGGGGCCTGTAATCCAATGACCAAGTATAGGTTTATCCCCAATAGCTTCTAAAGTCTGTTTATATATCTCGTTGCGGACTTCTGTTGAATCAGCACGTACCTCTCCCACCGTTTCCACTTGCGAGTTGTATACCTCGAAAAGAGAGTCTGTTACGGAGGGGAAAGACAGTGTCATAAAACTAACCATCGCTAATAACGCTAGGGGCAGTGCATAACTCCGAGTTCTTCCATAAATAAATGTGTAGCGCATTATCAAAATAATCGGTAACAACAGCCACACAGAACGAGTTCCGCTCACAAGTACCAAGAAGAAACTTCCTGTAAATAAACATACCGACCAAATACGATTTTTGATATCGAGGGAAACTAAGTTAATGTAAGCTACTACTAAAGCTAAAATCTCTGGAATTATAAAGAAAAAACTCCAACGTTTCAGACCCGCAATACTTGTATGATAGGGCAAGTAAGGCATTAAATAATTGGATAAACCTGCGCCATGTTGGTAATTTCCTGGTGCATTTCTCGTAAGCAGAGAAAAAATTGTCCGCGGATATATATAGTCTCTGCCTCCTAAAATAAGTTCCCCTACTACCCAAAATACAAGCATTTGTATTACGAGTAAACTGAAAGCCCAAGCAACTACTTCTAAGCGCACTCTAATATTGTTACTTTGGACATACCAAAGTAGTAAAACAAGCCCGTACCAAAATAAAATGTAGCGCACATCTTCTGTCAGATTAATTTTTATATCAGTCGCTAGTTCATAAAATATTGAACCGATTAATCTATAACTAGAGAAAATAAATAATGCGATGACACTCAAGCTTGGTTTTTGTAAGCGTATTCTTCCGTAACGTTGTTTTTCGTACCAAGCAATGCCAAAAAATATTAATGCAGCCATAAATCTGTAGATTCCAATAGCCCACCAAACTGCAATTAAACTTATATTGGCACAGACAAATTTTTCTGAAAACGTGAGATTATTCCATTGAATCCAAATTCCTGAAAATAACTTCTGCTCTTCTATTTTGTTTTTAACTTGAAGTAAGGGCATTGTTTAATTATTTTTCCCTCTGAATTTGAGATTAAAAATATTTGGTAAAATTCTGTACCTTGATTATTCTCTTTTATATTTATTTGGAGAATTATTATAAATTGATAATGGGAGCATCCCAATTTTTAAGAAACATTTTACCTGACGGGCACCCTCAAAGGGTACACCTACACTTACAAAGCCCGTCTTCACAGGCTAGAAGAATTAGACGCCCGTGAAGACGGGCTTTGTTTTCGTAGCCCCAGGCTTACAGCCTGCGGGCTTTTCTCTACATTTACGATTCATGCCTGAATTCAGTAACGCCGATTTATTGAAATATTTAATCCACAAAGTTCAGCGATATTTTTATTCTTACACGCAATCCGCTTATTTATTTATTTATTTTTGATCGGAAAATATTTATTCGCTGACATATCTCAAATATTTAAGCAATATTTTTTAACTATAATTAAACGTTTTAGTCTCTCGCGATGAAGATATTTTATCTGTATTTGTACGCAACATAACGCACAGTAGAGTAATAGGTAAAATAGGCATTTCTAACTCCATTGTGGTAAAAGTGAGAGTAAAAAGTACAAATATAAAAAGACATGAAGGTCTACCATAACGTGTTTTATATAACCACCAAAGTAGTGATATCCAAAACATTAAGAAAAACCCAGTACCTAATAAACCCCCTCTATAAAGTAAGCTTCCTAAAATAAAACTATGAGTACCTACTTTTGCTGGTTTGTATCCCGCTAAAACTCCTTCTCCATTTACTACATGACCAAAAATCAATTCTGAATGAGAAGCATTTTCTATACCTTTCATTGTTAAACGATAAATTTCGCTACGAACTTCTGTAGAATCTGCACGAGCATTTGCAGTTGCTTCGGCGGTATTCGTTACTTTATCTATCACCGTATTACTAATAACAGGAACAGATAGAGAAGCAAAGCTGACAATTGCTAATAATCCACAAACAAATACAGGACAAAAAATCTTGCCATTTATTAACAAATATCGTAAACCTAAAACAATTGGTAAACTAACCCAAACCGAACGAGTTCCACTTGTAAGTAGTAAAAAAATAGAACCAAATAATAAAATAAAAGACCAAAGACGATTTTTTATATCCAACGATAACAGGCTAACAAAAGCCATTACTAAAGCTAAAGCTTCCGGGCCTGGAAAAAAGTATAAATAACGAACTAATCCTCCGATAGATTCATCTGTGGGAAAATAAGGCATTAAGAAGTTACTATTACCATCTCCAGCTTGATAGATGCTCCCCTTACCTGTTAGCAAACCATAAATTGAACGAGGAGGTACATAGTCTGCTTGATTTAAGCCAAAGTAAATTATCCCCCACGTCAGCAACATGATGGCGATAACTGCTGAAAAAGACCAAAAAACAACTGAGATACGAATCCTAATTTTTCGGCCTTGAATATACCACAGCAGTAAACCAAAGCAAACTATGTTATTTAAAGGTGCAATTACGGCATTAAAATTGAGTCGTATACCTTCAGCTTCTCCATAAAAATATCGTACGATTAAAATATAGAAACCGTAACAGATAATTCCGATGACAGACAGACTCGGAGGAGAAGCGCGAATTGCTCTTCTCTTGCGCCATTCATGAATAAAGATACCCGCTACTAAAAAGACAAAATAAAATCTCCAACCCCACATCCACCACAAAGGAATTAAGCTAATGTAGGCGCAAACAACTTTTTCCGATCGCGTTAGATTTTCCCAAGGAATCCAAATTCCATCTCGGAAGCTATCGCCATCGTCTATCTTTTTAGAAGCAGATTTTAACCCTGGTTGTTGATTCATGAATTACTTTATTTAATGTACTTGGGCAATATTTTGTCCGTACATATAACCTTGCGCCTTTGTTTCTACACCATTAACTACTAATCCAGCAATTTCTGCTTTATGTCGCGTTAATTGTTCGATGCTGTCGCAGAAATAGTTACGATGGCTGGATGTCTCGCGAACAACAAACAGGACTTTTGATATCACTTTTGCGAGTAATGCTGCTTCTGGTGTCAAAGTTACTGGAGAACTATCTACCAAGACATAATCATAATTTCCGTTGGCTTGTACGTAGTTAAGATGCTGCTCAAATTCTCCACGAGCCACAAATTCGGCAATTTTATCTTCTGTGATGTTAACTGATAATAAATCCAGATTGTGACGAAGGTTGATTTGCATAAATCGTGAATCCCAGTTTTGTTGCGGTACATGCCCTAAAGACTGGGAAAGCTCACTTTTGCGGAAATCTCCGTCAACCAGTAGTACTTTAAAACCCAAATTTATCAAGGCATTGGCTAATCCCACAGTAGTGGTAGTTTTACCTTCCCCTGTGGTGGCACTGGCAATCATCAACCGCCCGGAATCAAGCTGCATTAAGCTAACGGCAGAAGCCAATCTTTGACACTCAATTTCTCCTCCCAACTTCTGCTTTAGCCTCCCATTCATATTTTTGATATAAGGAATGCTCGCAAGTACGGGAATATTGGTTTGCAGAATATCTTTGGGGCTGAGTAAGGGATTGCGGTTTTCCACAAACAGCACAGCAGCAGCACTACCGAAACCAGAAGCGAGCAATGCCCCGAGTACCATTAATCTTAACTTTGGACCGGCTGGTTTAGTATCCACAATTGGCTTAGCTAGAACTTGAACGCTGGGATAAGCGCTGAAAGCACTGAGTTTAGCTTGTTCGGCTTGTGCAACGACTCCGTTGTAAACCCCTTCGGCTATATCATATTTTCTTTGCAATTCGAGTAATTTCGCTTGTTTTTCGGGCAAAGAATTTAATCGAAGTCTCAATTTCTTAATCTGAAGTCCCAATTGCTCGACTTTTGAGAGCATCCCTACTGCTTGGCTTTCCGCCAAAATCATTTGTTCGGATAGACTCGCAGTATTTTCGCCAATTGCTTTATCAACAACCCTTCCATTCGCTGTCGAATTAGCTACGTATTTTTTGAGTTGATTATCCAAAACTAAGCGCTGATATTGTAAATTCTGTACTTCAGGATGGTTGGTTGTTAATTTACCTCGCGCTTCTATCAATGCAACTTCAACTTCGCTTAATTTATCCCGAATTAACTGATATTCCTTGTTTTCTTTGAGCCTTACAGAATTTACTGCTACTGCCGGTGTCAATGCTACACGAGTCGATAGCATTCTCACTCTAGCTTCAGCCGCTTTTGCTTGAGCACTTGCTTGAGCTTGTTCCGTATCCAAAGTATTAATAGATGAGATAATCTCTTTTGTCTGCTCCTCCGAGTTAACTAAATTTGATTTTTGCTTGAATGTACTTAAAGATTTTTGTGCTAATAGCAACTTATCTAAAGCTTGCTTAACTTCCCTTTCCATGAACTGCGATCGCTGTTGTGCTTCATCAAGCCGTAATTCCTCCAGGCGATCGCGAAAGGCTGTAATTATGGCAGTTGCTCGCTGTTTAGCTAATTGAGGGCTAGAACCTTTAACGTTGAGGGATATCACCGTCGATTCCTTCTCGGGAGAAACTTCAAAGAGTTTTTTGTAATTATTCAACCGAGAAAACTCCTCTTTTTCAGGATCTTTTTCCCATACTGACTCGATCACATCATCGCTCGTGGCGATGGAAGATAGAATATTCAACGGGTTAATCTGTTGAGAAAAAACTACGCCACCGTCTCTAAAACTACCCAATTTCCCTAAATCTGCATCACTATCGCTAGTAACGTTAGGTAATATCAATTGTGCTTGGCTATTCCAAACCTTGGGCGTTATCTTGATGTTTAGCGCAGTTATTCCCAACACCAAAACATTCCAAGCCAAGAGCAGTTTCCAATACCGCATTGCTATTTTGGCAATTCTATTCATATAAACAGCAGGCTCCAAATCTCCAAATCTTGTTTTTGAGTTATAACATGGTTCACAAACCGAAATTTTTCAATACATTCTCCATATTACGCTGGATATATCTGCATTAGATGCTCGGCTAATTTTGGCTCGTCGAATATTTGTCCTTTAAAACTAGGTGGCGGACATTTTACTGCTCGCTCTAGATGTTCCAAACTAGTACAGTAAGGTATCCCTAATTTCTCTACATCCCGAGCAAACCATAATTGATGATCGTCAATGTGCTCTTTATAACGAGCTAAACGCGGTAGCAAAACAAAACAGGCCCCCTGAGTTGCTAATCCTCGCGTTAAGCCTTGCCCTGCATGGGATATTATCAACCGAGACTCTTCTACTTTTTTCTTTAACAAGCTTGTCTCGACTATTGGTGTAGTTCCCACGAAAGGGTATTTCGCCAGCGCAGATACATCAGTTGTCCCATGCTGCACAAAAACGCTTTCTGAAATTACCCCAGTTTCTAAAAGACTGTCTAACCAACCAATAGCTCTATCAAAAGAAAAGGGAATAGTTCCGAGTGTAACAGTAATCATTTTTTTCAATAGCGAACTGTGTACCTTGGCAAGAGCCTCTAAGCGTACCCTTTAAAAATTGCTTTTGGGTACTTGTGGCACAAATTAGGCCACTGTACATAAAATTCATCGCTCAATTTATAAACCAATTTTCCTGATAAACTCAGTTCTTCCGAGCGAGAGAGGCTTTCGACGTACACAAATCGCTTGCCAGACAATTTGGCAGCAAACGCAAAGCCAACCGCGATGCTAGCCCCCGTTGAAATTACTATATCCGGTTGTTCTGAATAGACTATATTCAAAACCCGAGGAATATTCTGCCAAAATGCCAAAATGTCTCTGGGAGCCTGATAAGGCAACCAAATAACTTTTTCTTCTTTCTCTAATAATTTTGTATCCTTTTTCCAGTCAGTCACCCATACCCGTTCATGATTTGACCAAAAAGACTCCAGTCTCCTCATGGTTGAGAAATGACCCCCAGAAGTACATACCAACAGTAGTTTCATAAACTTTTCACCCCTCTGATACTTGAGTGGCACCCAGCCGGAATTTTTTCCTTCTATAAATTCCGGCTGGGAACCCTTGATGCAGAAACACACTTCACTATGGCTTTATACAATTGGACGGTTTCAAGCGTGCAACCTCAATGAAGAAACTTTGCATTCACTCCTGACGGAAACCTACCCGCTTAAGGTAGATAAACCCGCTTCATCCCAGGTATCAAGCGTTTGAAGCATTGTTTAAATACTCAATTGTTGGACTTTACCCTCCAGGATTTTCCATTAAAAATAATTGATGCCAATCCCGAATAACTTCAAATAAATCGATTCTTTACCCTTGGATATCTATAGGATTATTTCGATTAGTATAGGGAAATTTCCTAGAGAGAGTTTATTACTTACGGATGATTCCAAGCATAACTTATGAACCATATACTCGCTTGATGATTTTTTATAAATCCTGACATATCAGTCCATATACCTAACCATTCATAGAAAAATCCATATTAACCGCATCACTCACTTTACGCACAACCAAAAACATCATTTGTGTTATTGCAAAAATTGTTCTTTACACAACTTTAATATTAAGAGTAACCTAGTTTATACTTAATTCGGTTTACTTCATGAAATCTTTAAAAAAAATCGTGAAGTTATGATATATGTGTATAAATAAAAACCGCATTTTTCAGATATATTTTATACTTTATCCTCCAATATACCTTGATAATTCGCACTTGGTTAGTATAAAAAATAATACGTACTACATTTTTAGGAATGTTACTAAGTATTTGAGAGTCTTGTATCTTTTATTACTCTGCATAGAATCAGAAAAAAAGCTTAAATAAAGACGATAGCCCATGTATGAAAGGTACGGTTATCTGTAGCGGGTTTCCCTCCAAAGGTTACTGTCTAAGCATAGTCAGAGACGATAAATTTAAGATGTAGCCTGTAAACAAAGTAAAAGTGCCAATCATCTGCTATTTAGTAAAGCCTAGGGCGTGTTTTCAAACCCCATTAACCCGATTGCTAAAGCCTGGGGCTATAAAAACCAAGCCCACCTGGGTGGGCTAAAAACCTTAATTTTTCCTAGTCCGCCTAGGTGGAATTAGTAGGTGTAGCCGCACCTTTTAGGGTGACGGCAAGTTTGAAAACAGACCCCAGTGAAAGCTAAGTAAAAAAGTAGATTTTTTCATAAAATTGGCATCAATCATAACTAATATCGTTTTTCAAGCGACCATATCATGGGTAAAAAACTACAAAGTCTCATCAAACCCCTTTACAAATCTCTCTTAGTTGCATTCTTGATCTTGACATTGGTATTTAGCCAAGCTCAGGGAGCGCTAGCAGCTCGCAGCGGCGGTAGAATTGGTGGCGGTTCATTTAGGATGCCTTCAAGCCGTACTTATTCATCTCCCCGTACCTACGCACCTCGGGGTGGATACGCACCTTATCCCGGAGGTGGATTTGGCTTTCCTTTCCTGTTTCCTTTCTGGGGAATAGGTGGAGGATTCGGCGGTTTATTTGGTATTTTAATTTTCTTTGCTTTAGCTAACTTTATGTTACAAACCTTCCGCCGAGTTGCTAGTGGTGGAGGGGAAGAAGTGGGCTACAGCAGTAACCCTGCAATTTCCGTAACTCGCTTGCAAGTAGGCTTATTGGCTCAAGCTCGTGAATTGCAAACCGAACTAAATCGCCTCGCCGAAACAGCCGATACCCAGTCATCCGAAGGTAGAGCGCAAGTGTTACAAGAAGCCAGCCTTGCTTTGCTCCGCCATCCAGAATATTGGGTTTACGCAGGTGGCGCTACGAATCAAGCGCGTTTGAATGCCGCAGAAGCAGAATTTAACCGTTTAACAATAGCCGAGCGCAGTAAATTCGGTGAAGAAACATTATCTAACGTCAACAATCAGTTAAAAGCCGCTTTAGCTTCCGAGGGAGAATTAGACAATCCCACTAGTTTAATTTCCCAAGGTCCGGGAGAATATATAGTTGTGACCTTAATCGCAGCAACATTAGGAAAAACCGAAATTCCGAGTATTAACAACTCCGACGAATTACGTCAAGCACTCAGCCAATTTGGTAGTATCTCCAGCGATAAACTGCTCGCTTTCGAGATTTTATGGACTCCTCAAGCAGAAGGCGATACTTTGACTAGCGATGATTTGTTAGCAGAGTATGCCGACTTGAAATTAGTTTAAGATTACCATGGAGTATTGACAATTAAAAACTCGCTCCCAACCCCCAACTCCTAACTCCTAACTCCTAACTCCCAACTCCCAACTCCAAACTCCCAACTACTAACTACAAACTACAAACTACGA
>ERZ1740059.1063-NODE-1063-length-14012-cov-10.192018_pt1 | contig 14012 bp, 13 predicted proteins | sample MGYA00581744_ERZ1740059 | MGnify/ENA primary metagenome ERZ1740059 (study PRJEB43018, sample SAMN04849738) | marine metagenome | isolation source: floating plastic debris | place: Pacific Ocean | collected 2008-08-28 | study: EMG produced TPA metagenomics... | reverse complement strand
ACAAACAGGTAAGTTTTAACTTATGCCTACTGGGAGAGAGGGGGGGATGGTTCTGAGATACTTTATACATGACAGCTAAATCACTTCTTGCAAAGGTGAAATTACATCTTGGCGTTCTAGATTTTCTATTTTCTTTCCTAAGGCTGGATTATGCTGGGGCTGGTAGAAAATTTTTGTTATAAATATTTATTTGAAATGTCATATGTTTGGTTTGGGTGGTACAAACTCTTTGTTTATACTCACAGAATTAGATTTTATGTTTGTTTTTGTAGGATTTGCCAAATGCAATGAGTCCACAAGACATAACAGATAAACTCGGATTACACAGTATGAGAAACAGAAAGTGGTTCATTCAGGCCACATGTGCCACTAATGGCGAGGGCCTGTATGAAGGACTGGATTGGCTATCCAATACTCTTAAGAGTTCCCAATAACTACAAGTAAACCATCAATGATTGCCGCCAACTCTCTCAAAAACAAAGCTGTGGGTTATCTCAAACCATCATAAAGATTCAAAAATCACCAAAACCACAAAATACGAATTAGACATTTGGTTCGCTGTATGAAGGTAGCCTTGTCATGCGGCCGCGTAAAAAAGCTAGGATAATTGGAATGAATACCCTTTACAGGTAAGAAAAGTCGACATTGCTGTATCCCCTGCACTGTTTTATTCCTTATTGATTTTGGTGTGTCATCATTTGGTTCGACATTCAGCGCAATTATCAATGATCTACATGACGTATCAGATGTATCATCGAGTCCACACACACACACATACATACATGTATTACTGTCACAGTGTGTTCTGTGATATTGTTATGGCTAGTCCATGTTTTTACTATGTACATGCAAACTTATTTCTCTAGTAACATTGAAATTATGAGAACAATTGTATTTAAAATTTTTTGTCGTGGAATGACATTATTGTTCTCCCATCTTTGACACTTTCTGTAACTTAACATACATTGTGTAATAGCCGCTGCCCAAAATCATTTAATCACTAAATGTATACTGTAAAAATACAAGAAATTGTACAAAAGATACGTTTGCATGGAGCGGGTCGATGTACACAAAACATTTTCAATTCCCATTGTCTAGGATTTAATTCACCAAGTTTCTAGCGATAATCACCTACCCTGGCTTCTCTCAGCTTTTGCTTTGGTCAAGAACGTAGTTGTCCTCTCTCAAACAAAGAGCAGGCAATTATATTCGTGTCACAATTTTTCACAATCTCATCAAGGAATATGGATGTGATGTATTTCGTTTTATTGTTTTATTGCGCAGCCCATTCTAACTACATCAGGTCATGACTGCATTCCTTCTCCTTCATGTGTACATGTAGTTGTCAGTTATAGATAGATTCGAACTTTGAATTTATATTCTCCTGCAAACTACCAGGCATGTACTTAACTCAATTATAAAGGTGTAGTTCATTGTGGAAGTGCAGTCCACCCAATGATAGATTGTTTTTTGATCATCAATGTTTGTGTTGTGGAATCAGGGTGAGGTTCTGTGTTTTGAGAGCGTATGTATGAAAAATAATGACTGAATTAAAAATAATTGTTCGTTTTATTAGACTTAATTATTGCCCATTCTTAGCTGTCAAAGGAAAAGCTAAATGCGCAAACAACAATCTAGTATGTAATGTCATTCTATTGTTCCTCATTTCATTTCTCTCGAAGCTAGGTCACTGGCATCTTGTTTTAATGAGATTTGTTAAGATAGACCTGACTTTTCTTCATATCTGCCGTGCTGGGTGAGTGCTCTATCTTTTTTATCATTGCTGTGCAAGGCAAGAGCTTAAATTCCTGTTGTACACCTTTGTTATTCCAAACATGTCACAACTGAGTCACTGACAGCTCATGCTAATACTTTGAAATGAATGTTGATCTCACTTTCTTTCTGTCGCTGGAGAACATGCATCAAGTATTCAATTTAATATTTTACTACTGGGAACTTTTCGTCAACAACAGACCTGCCATGTAGTACACATCGCTCATTATTTGAAGAGTGCACAGTTAAACTTTTAAGTTATCTGTTAATTCCTTCATGTGACAAATATAGTTTGTTTCTAGGGAACATCATCTGGCATCAGCGTCAAAACAGATAAGAAATGGTTACAACTCATGTTATCAAGAGCTTATAACTACAAAGACTTGGAGTAGCCTCACCGGGAACTTTCTTTAGTGGGACATACAACTGTGTGTCATAAGTTGAGACTTTTATACTATATATCTATCTACATTACATAGAGGGTGAGTTGTATTGCTGCAATATTACTGACCTGTATTTTTTTTCACTTGTGTACTAATGCTGGTTCCAAGAATTATTGCTTTTGGAGCTAACAGCCAACATTTCTTGCTGTGAACATAGGCTCACTTCTCTAAACAGGTATTATCACTGGTGTGAGGGAGGATTGTTGCTGAGGGCATTGGATCAGTGTTAATCCTTTCAAAATGGTGTGACGTGGCTAATGTGTGAAACAGCCAAAACCTACAAGCAATTGAAGTGGGTAGGGACGAAGTTCAACAAGGTGTATCTGTATAAGGCAAGTTTAGAAGCCACACTTGCACTGGCATAGGTCACAAATTGGAAAGTTTTTTTTCTTACATTATCGTTTGCACAGCCTTGTACCTGCACTACAACCAAGTACACCTATATTGTATAAGCTGTGTTCCCACAGTTTCATAAGAATTAGATTTTTTAAAAATCTACTGACAGGGAGTGTTTGCGGTGATTTAAGACTAAGACCAATTGTCATCCTTTGAGGATTTTAGCCAGGTTTTGTACAAAACACAGCCAAGAAAGCTCTTGCAAAAGATTTTCTGGACTGTCTGTGCAGTGAGCATATACTGACAAAGGTGATAGGGGGAAATGTGTCGCAGTTAGAGTTGTGGGAAATATGCCCTCCCTTTGGTTAATTTCTAGAATGGCCCCCGACTAGTGCAATGAAACAAAAAATGAAAAAAATCATTGCTGTTGTACATTGATACTCAATAGCACTTGGGAGTATAAACAATGTCCACCTCAAAGGTTCTAGCCTGTTTGTGTTTTTATTAGTTTCCAGATCTGCATCTAAAGTCACGTAATGAGTTTACCGAATACCGCTGGTGGACTGACTCTGAATCTGAACAAGTATGACAAGCGTCAGAGAAGATTGTTGTGTAATGAACTGAGAGATATCGATGCTATACGTGATAGACAGGTATGTCCTTGATCAGTGAGGACACAACTCTCTGTTAGAAAATGAATTATACATATTTTAATGTTCCCCTTGCAACAATTGGCCCTACCTCCTCACAGTACAACAAAAACGTTATCAGACAAGTTCATAGATCGGAAGATGCAAAGGTCATTTATCTGTGGTGCTTTTATTTTTCTTGTCTGTATTTCATACACATAACTCCTCTTTTGTTTCTTCATATTTCTTCATGATTTGCCTGTATATGTCATTTTTCTTACTTTATGCTCTGCTCTGAGTTACAGCAGAGAAGCATGTCGCGAGACCAGATGGAGATAAAGCGAGAGTTATGGAGACTTACTGAGGATAAAAGGAACCAGAATTTTGTTAAGCAGCAGCAGGCCAGGGATCGAGTGCGTATAGAAGCCAGATTACATGGAACTGCTATAGCTGGTCGTGTTCGCAGGCATCTATACTACAGTAAGGGCTAACTACCTGTCTATTACTTCCTGCAGCAATATCGTAAACCTTTTACCTCAATCCGTGTGTCAATACCAAAGTCCATTGTATAGGAGGACCTATGCATCCATGTATCATGTGGAACATCCATCTCTGAACAGGGTCTTCCATGCAACCAATGATGAAACGAGGTAAAATAGCTATATTCATGTGAATGCGCTGACTATGTATACAATCATAGCCCTTCATCTAGCGGGTTCACAGCGTCACCAATTGTCATGCCTCCTCCTGAAGATTTAGTTATCAGATAACCAGGTGATACACCATCAGGGTCTTCTGGAGATGCCCAATATAAGTTGTCTATGGAGGTGGCTAGGAATCTCATTATTATCAAATTGAAAACCTGGAAATAAACAACAACAAGAGCTATTTGAACCATTGCCCATGCATGTACATAAAGCTAGATTTAAGTCTCAGTGGGAATGCATCTTTTTCACTGATAAAATAAATTGCAAATTAAAACTGGTTGAAGAATGACAAACGATAACAAATACAAATGCTGAACGTACTATGCGAGAATATAACTTTATCACAATAAGTTTTCTTTGTTTTGTCATACCTGCAGTACTAGTATACATGTCAGAAATATGGCAGCGGGTAAAAGTAAAGCCTGCTTGAAATAATCTAACATGGCGACCTGACAGCCATCCTCGTTCAGTGTATCAAATATTGTGCCATGCGCTGCTATATTGTTGACATCCTCATGTTGGCATGGGGTAGCAGGTGCTTCTGGATCACAACAACTGAATGGTACGTCTGCCACATGGTACACACCTGTTCTCCTCACTCTGCGCAAACGACAATATTTTGGTTCACTTTAACATAACAAACATGTACCATACCTCATTTATAATTTTGTTAATACATCAGCGATTGCCCACAATAGTAAAAACTTGATGGTACTAGCTTTGAAAACTACCTGTGAATATATAAGAAGAGTTCTCCAATTTCAGATAATGTTGTTTTGCAACAATAAACTTCATGCTTGTAGCAACTACAATGTATTATTTATGCATTTATTTTATCTATCACGAGGTTATGTCACATATAATCTGTATTATCAGTTATAAGCTATGCTCATTTCTGGGCTGTATTAATTGTTAAGTCACAAGGAATGGTTATCTTCTCTCTCACCTTGCCAAATCTGCATCTCGTAAAAACTCATTACTTTTCCATGCTACAGTAAACCAGTCTTCAGGACCTGAGTTTCCACAACACTGGAAATCCATCTGTATCTGATCTATGGTTAGCTGTTAAAATACAAAAAAAAAACATGTATTCCGTCAATAATTTCATGGGATAGCGGGCTGCAAGCATTCTGAATTATGCGCTAAGGTTTATTTTAGTCAATAGAGAATTTCTCAATAAAAATGAAAATATTTAGCTATTTCATGTTAAAAAGGAAAATGGCAAGTTTAATAACACTACGTCTTGGTACTAGTAACTGGCATGATTTAATCACACTCAGGTGATAGACTCTAGAATGATTTTTAAAGCTGTAACACTCTTTAAAAAAATCATCCATACGCTCTACAAAAACTTTCACAACATGTCTCAACATTTTAAAATCATCATTGTAGTTTTAGTTATAGTGTATGCTAGGGCTTTTAAGCTTACCTTCTCAATGTTACCTTTATTATATACACCCATCACCCCTCCCAGTCCACCCTGTAGCGCCTCACTCAGTTTTTTAAGCTGAACACCCACTGTTATGCCACTGACTATTAGTATCACCACAGTGAATATTAGAGTACATATCCACAACTGATGAAGGCTGCTGGCTCCTAAAAGCAAAATTTTATCCTATTTCAACATTATGAACAGTGACTTGGCGTAACCTTTATCTAATTTTAAAAAATTAGCTAGGTCTCAATTCCAAGGATCAGGAGATATTGTGGAGTTCTCTATGATAATATAGCTGCAAATGCTAAGAATACCATTTGCGCTGGATTTTGTGTAATGGGCCAATGTGATATAGTTATCAATGTCACTAAAATTGATTTAAGGCTTGACCGCTAACAGACTAAAAGGAGAAAACTCCAATTTATGAGCAGTCAGCTGGTAGGTGGCATCAGGAGTAAACTCCCTGGTGGCATTGGATGTAGGGAGTATAACTCACTGATGGATGTAAACCGTCTTTATGGATAGAGTTAATTAATTCATCATGGAAATCAATGGTGCAAATACGCCTCTTTATATAACATAAGCTTTTTGGTATACAGCAACGCAAAAGGCTTATCCTGGTTGCGACACAGTCATTATTTTTTACTAAAGATATGTTCGTATCTTTAAGGATCAAACCTGAATTCATCTTCTCCCTGCTGACTGATCTGCTCGCTACTTTGTATGTGTAAGTAGCTACCAGGTTCACAAGCGTTTGAGTTATACCACACAGAAGATAAACCACCATGTATGGAGTGTTGCTATATTTCTTGTAAAGAGAATAAAAATTGACTTTTTTTAAACCAATGATATTTCAAAACATGAAATTCTTTGAAGAGTGGGACACACCATCCAGTCTTGTAATGAGATCAGTTGTCGTGCTTACAAAACCATGTCACTCAAATGAAAGTTTTGACTCTTTATGGCGTTTCAGATTCATGATGGTAATTCATGTCATTTTTTCAGTGACGCGATCAATGTAGCACACATGAAGTTTTAAAAACTAACCGATAACAAAATATTCTAATGTGTCCCATTTTGTCACTACCTAATGTGACCCTTACCTCCACTACGATGGTGTAGGGGTTGATAATTCCTAATATCACAAAGCTGAACACTACAATTAATACACCCATCAGAACACATAGACCGCCTGTCATAATGATGATATATCCTAAGAAAGCTCGCCCTCTCTCTGCAAGATAACATTGAGGATATCCGTATCTTCCCATTTCAACACCTCCTATTGTTATCCTTTATTGTTGTTTGTCTTGCAATGTAGATTATGATCACATCTTTGACAGTGTGAAAAATTTTGAGTTACAGCCCGTTGAAGTTGTGTTTTGCATAAGGCTGTTGATTGTTGGAAGCTTTCTCGTATGTTGTGATGCCTGAGGTTTTATTCCAACAAACAACATCTAGGTAACAGTTTTGTTGGTTTCTGATAATGTGTATTCGATTAAAATCTGTGTTCATTTGTTGCGCTCAACTCCTTAACTAATCGCAGATTACGCTTACTATGTACGTTAATGATTGTTGATTATTACTTTTCCATGAGTGTGTGAAATTTGTTTGTTCTCAATTTTATTAACTTCCACAAGTAAAATTGATTTTGTGACCTTAGATCAGCGGGCTCAGCAGAATAAGGCGGTACAGACAACCGGTCCTACTGATAATACCCCTTCATTCTCCCAGTACCCCATAAAGCTCGGAGAGGACAACCACAGAGCCTCATCAGTTGCTACACAGATTCAGAGTAAACCCAGACAGACAGAACTACTACCCAAATTCCATCGACCTCACACCGTCTCACAGGGCACTGTGAGTCTCCGCTATCCTGTCTCAGCGAAGCGTGTAACGAGGGCTCATAACCCGGCTTCTAATGGCGAACAGCTTCTCACTGTTGTTGCCAAAGCATCTCGGCTTGAATCAAGGAAATCAATCAATCAGACGGAGGAGATTGATGTCGTGGAGTTGAATAATCAACCAGCTACACAATTGGTAACTTTTTACTATACGGGGTGAGGTTGCTTGGTTGCATTATCACATCACCAGTATTTCACACGAGCCACATTCAATTGATGAAATGATTTATCAATGCAATGTTTATATGCTGGTGAAATCAGTTCAATGGAATATACTGTAACCATGTCACTGTTGAGTTGCAATGAGACAAATATATCTATTGATGTAGCCTGCCCAGCCTGGGTTACCTCATTGAGTGGTGATGGAATAGTTTGGGAGTTGTACCCCTTTTTGCCAGGAAGGGTCAACTCCTGTCAAATAGACTTCTCAGCTATTCAATATTCAACAGTTTGATGAGAAAATTGGCCTTTGCCCCCCCCCCACCTATATTAGTGTGATTCACAGTTACGTTAGAGTATTCTAAACTCACAGCTAAGTCACCATTCTACCATCGAGAAATAACTTTAGCTATCTCATACCCATACTCAGCGTGTGGAGGCTAATCAAGTAAATTTATAAACATGGCTAACTTTTGGAGTTAAAAACTGCATTATTACTCACTGCTTAGCCTTGTTATCAGATGGTATAAAGATATTTAGTGCTTTTGATCGGTGATTGTAGCGAAACAGGTCTGATAAAAAGATATACAGCAGATCACCCATAAGAGTGTACAAGAAGGCGTCTATTGAGATTCCCTCTGCGGGGCGTGAGATGGAATCACCTGGTGACATTCCTGACCCAGGTGAGGAGTTTATAAGAGAACACACCGCTAAGAAACTGAAACAGTTCCTTAGTGAGGAGGGTGTTGAATTGGATAGGTTACCTCATGGTATAGATGTACTAACTGAAGATATCATTGCCCTGAGAAATCTGGGTAAAAATAATGATCAGGTATGGGAGGATGTACGCAACTGTCGATATCTTCGAGGATATGAACCACCACCGATGGTGTTGCCGGATAAAAGTGACCCTAGCCAGTTTGTATTTGGGAAATCATCGAAAGAGTTATACAATCAGCATCTGATGAGGATCGCTCGACAGGTGAAAGCAGCAAAGGTGAGGAGAGATGCTGAGGCCAGGGCTGCTACCTATACTCTCACTCATTCTATAGACAATGATGCATTAGTCATCGATAAAACCCAGTATAGAGCATATATGAAAAGGTTCATGTGATGATATCTCATTGACACAATGTTAGCAGATTTGTACAGGTTTGACTGCACCATCGTGCACATCATTTGATTACAATTTGTATTAGTTGTAGGCCAGTTTTGGTACGTACATGCCAACCTCAGAAACAATATTGAAAAATTTCCAATTCTTACAATGCCAAAAACACTGAAAATTATTTGACAGGGGAAAACTTGGTGTTTTAATAGACACATATTCCAAACCACTGCGTCTATGATAACACTTTGCAAGTGATGCCAAGTGTTTTCATTAAGCCATACATGTGGAACCGTACCCGATTTGACCAGTAATAGAAAGTTATTTGACATCCGACCTGACGATGCTTTTTCATACTAGTTCCACCCCTAAATGATTATATAACGTACAGTAGATCTAGTCTGAATTTTTATTGATCTTGGTAAGTTTATCTGCAAGAAAATACTTCGCTTTTAAATATTCATAACATCTGCTCATTTGAAATTTGAGCCGAGGCCGCATTTGTGCCGGCTTGTCACCTTTGGGGCCGCAACATTATCGTAGTTACTTGCCCAACTTTTGCCTCAACGGTGATAATGATAATTGGCATACACAATGTTTAACTAAAGACATATCCAAAAATGTGTCAAATTCTCAACAAAAATCTGTATCTGGCATCACTACTAGCTTTTCTCTATCTTTCATCAATAATTTGATTGGTTGAGATTGTCTATGTCCTCATTTGTTGCAAACGCATATCCCTATGATGGCAATAAACTGTTAAGTCCACCACATCAAACAATTATGCTGAAAATTTGAAATATCAGACGGAGGACTTAAAGCCGCATTACTGATGCTTTGAGGCTGCAGTTTGGACACCATGATGCCGTAAAAAAACCTGCGAATAATCAATCTACCTTTGGCAAAACGCCAAGCACACATGGGTATACAAGTGCCAAATACACACCGGGACACGCATCACTTGTCTCGGGTATGTTTTGTTTCATATCTCAAGATTGGAGTATCTCTCAGGGGTAAGTTATTGCTCAAATCGATCCAAAATGTCTAGCATTTTGCATCATGGTAGAATGATTAGGTAATGCTACATACAATGGCCCAAACTTTTGTATAAAGTCAATCGCACCGAGAGGGAATCTTGGTCCTACCTCTATACAATGAGATAAATTTGGATAAATTCATCTCATTGAACTATCAATAAAAATTCTTCTTAATAGAGATTAAGGAGTTGTCTTACTAATAAGGGGTTATCTACTATTGTTTGCTTGATCGAAGTGCCACCTGCAAGCACCGGAAAGCACATGTCTATTTTCAGCACCGTATGACGTCAGTTTGACGTATTGTCTCTATAGGAATAGTCACGTGGAAGTTGATCACATGACTGGATGATCCAATCAAACTCCCAGAAAACTTGTAATGTTCTATTTTTAGACACTTACTCAGGCTAGCTATGAGCAAGAGATGACTCACCTGAAATCAGTCATAGGAGCGCGAGTCATAGCGGCTACTCTGAACTTGGTGAAGAAAACACAGCAATAAGTGACTCATTTGGACTAATTAGTCAACAAGCTGGCTAGAAAGGCAATGGAGACCAGTCTGTATCAGGAGCAGGAACCTGACAAAACGCAGGAACTGAAGAAAAACATGTTTCTGGACTTTGGTGCAGGTAGTAACACTAAGCAGCAAAAGTTTGCAAGCTTGCTGGCTAGCCCAGATATGAACATGTTGAAGATGGCCTCACCTGAACTTGAGAAAATGTTGCTTGCATCAAACAATTTGTTACAAACACCAACACCTACTCAGTTTTTATATCCTAAGTATGTTACTGATGAACAAGAAGCATATGCTAGGGGTTTCGTTGAAGCTCTCGCTCAGCTACAAAATAGTGGTATGCCAGGTCAACCTCAAATACCAGGTGCACCAGCAGCTGGAGTTCCAGGTACGTCAGGCCTACAGGATGGTGGTAATAAACCAGGTGAAGCAGCGTCAAGCAACTCTGACCAACCACCTACGTACAGCACATTGTTGCCCATGTCATCAGCTCCCACGATTCCATCAATATCAGCCACTAGTGCGGCGACAACGCTGGCAAATATGAGTGCGGTTAACCCAACCATCGGGCTGCCGCAGAAACGCCCCTATCAGTTTGTACCGTCAGCACTGGCAGCACATGCACCGCCCCCTACATCCACAATACCTGGCGCGATGTCAGCAGGTACACTACCAGCGGCACTCAGTGTGCCGTCGTCATCATCATCATCAGCTCCATCTACTTCGGCTGGCCTCCGTGTCAATGTTAAAGATGAGCCTTCACACAGTGCTGATCATACAGTCCCATCAGGATCATCACAAGTAAGCCCTGCTCCGAGTAGCTCGCGATTAACAGACAGTCCCGGTCCTGGATCTCCTGGCAGTGTTAACATGGACAATGATGCTGACCTGTCACTCAATATGGGTGATCAGGAGGGTATGAAACTTGAGCGAAAACGAGCAAGAAATAGAATTGCGGCAAGAAAGTGTCGAACGAGAAAACTGGAAAGAATCTCTAGGCTTGAAGAAAAGGTAGCTGACCTCAAAAATAGGAACAATGACTTACTACAGCATGCTACTAGCTTAAATGAACAGGTTGTTCAACTAAAACAACAAATCATGGATCATATGAAGACGGGCTGCCAAATAATGATGCCAAATGCTCAGAGCCTTACTCAGTCATGATTAATAAGATTTATTCTATCACGTATTGTTTACATTAATACAGTGATGACATGGACATGAGATTCATTACCTTACTCATATTGTGGTGTTACTATACAGATCATTATAGGCTTTAATGTCAACCGGTTGCAAATTCAATTCACGGTACATAGGTACATAGAAGTACAGCTGTCAACTTCTGTTCACTTTTGATTATGCTGATGCTGGTTTCAGACGCATGATTACAAAAATGAGGTGTCTGTTTTATTGTGCATGAATTGCAATATGTATTTATGTTTAAAACTATTTTTGCTATTATTGCCCAGTCATGCCCTAAGTGTCACAGGCATCGGGAAGTGATGACTTATATCACCATATCTAATAATTACGTGAGATAAAATTTTATGTGTGTGTAATTATGATATGTTGTCAGTTTCACTGAATGTTTATTTTATTATTAGTGTTGACAAAAAATAACACGATCAGGTTGTTTATTTTCATAATGAAATGACCACTCACTTTCTACTGCCATAAAATGGAGTGCAAATGTTGTGAATTTGACCTTTGACTACAATTTCTCCAAATTTATAACTTGCTGGGGCCATTCTAGAAATCAGTCCAAGGGTGGCGCAATTACCAAAACCTTGCATCTAGACTCGTTTATCTGACCACATATATACGTTTATGCTCACAAACAGTATAGAAGCCTACTCAAAGAGCTTTCTTTGCTGTATTTTGTACAAAACTTAGCAGAAATGTCATGTTAGATCGGTTATAAGACCTAAAATTGTCCATTTTTTGTCAATAGAATAATTTGTTCAATACAAAGGGTTTTCTCGCGACCACTGTGACCATCCCCTAGAATGGCCCCCAACTTGGTCGTTGAAAGTCGCACATATGCTACCACGAGTTCTGCAGATTAAATTCCCAGAAAAAAAACTGCGTGAGATTTAAGAAAAGGAAAGTTAAATTCGAATGTGAGCACATATTTGTGGAAGATTGAAGTTATGGGTTGTTCAACTGATTTCTTTTTTTTGTGTTCCAAAAGGTGGCTCTCTGAAACCACGTATTGTTTACCAGTGGTGGGCAATATATATATAATATATATATTTACAAGGAGTCAAATGCAGGTTTACATGAAAATACGGTCGACCACCCATTGGTTAGCGGAAAGCACCTAGATCAGAATTGAACTGCAACATGCCACAGTATCACCCTGCAGAGTAATAGTTTAAATGGGAATTTTGTTAAATTCAAAATTTAAATTCATGTATGTAGCCTGTTTTTAGAGGAGGCACCATGTTATTGTCAACATGGAAGAGGGGGACCCATTTAATTAGCAATTTGAGAGTGGAGGTACCATTATAGTGAGCGAACCTTGGGAGGAGTGATTTTATTTCTGCCCAAAACAATACCTGCTGTTGGCAGGAGTTTCATGTCATGGTTCAAGCTATAACTGGAGGGCTAGTTGTCTATATCTAGTTATCTTCATGGTGTGGACTAACATGTATAGGCACACATAAGACGCGGAAAGCAATCCATTGATCATGAGGTTGCATTTTAACGGCAACCGCCGAATTGGTGAAAAAGAAAAGAAGGAATTTTTTTGAAACAACACATTTTCAATCCATCCCATCCTGCAATCATAAGCTGAGGCTTGGATGAACATCCAAGCCATAGCCACAAGAATATAAACTAAATCCATCCCCCAAGCCAACAGCATGGACTGCAATGAGATAAATATTTATCATATCATATGAACTGCAAAATAGGCTTAGAAAGTTGTCTTCTCATTGCTACTGGCCTGTGTCAATTCTGGAGTTGCCCACCCAAAATAGCCAGTGAACCAGGTATTATCCGAATCGTTGTTTTGATGACGTCACACGACTATCCGGATATTGATTGAAGGAGAGGAGAAAGTTAGCTGGTGCCAAATCAAGAAAAATGTCTGACCCATTTCAAGATACACCCCCTGCTTTTGAGGGTGAGGAGGATCCAGCAGCTGACTTTTTGGCCAGCCAACAGAACCAATTGGCAGATTTAGAAGATGGGGATGACTTTGGGTTCAACAGCAATACAGATACAGGTGAGTGAGCACTGCTGTTTTTTTATCTTGAATGGATGGAAGACAGGAAGGGGGTGGGCCACCTAACTGTAATAGTAGTACGAGTGTGGTATTACTATTATATCCACGGGCCTGCACGTATAGCTTTCCATGCAGTATCAATAGCATAGGAAGGCTATACTATACATGCAGGCCCATGATTCAATCAACATGTTATTTATTTATTCAGCTGGCGATTCAATATATTTGAGGGTATGATGATGATGGGAGTAGTTTCATGTCATGTCACACTATTTCTTACAAGAAAGAAGTTGGTTATCATAGGTGGATTCCTGTGGGATCACAAGCAATGCTGCATGGCATACCTGACTGAGCCAAGGTATCTGGCATGGTTGTCCCTGTTTTAACCCAAGATCAAATAGTCACACACATAGCAAGGGCTCCCAGTCCACCATGCATCTGACCTTTTGTCTTTGACATGGTGCCAAAGCCAACCAACTGGTAAATCCCAGAAGCCCATGTGGTGTACCATCATGATCATCATACGCTCAATATTTTGCTGGATTTTCCATGAGATGAGGCTGAGCCTATTGATCATCTGGGGGCTGTTTCAATTAGGAGTTAAGCAAGAAAAAATTTTGCTTAAGCCAATATGTAAGCAAGAATCTGTGACATTCATGCCCCCAAACAAAGAAATTAAGATCAATAACATAAAGCCGTTTCCGGTCAATTGGACTTAAGCTATAATCTAATTGAAACAGC
>ERZ1740059.1062-NODE-1062-length-14015-cov-6.075716_pt1 | contig 14015 bp, 10 predicted proteins | sample MGYA00581744_ERZ1740059 | MGnify/ENA primary metagenome ERZ1740059 (study PRJEB43018, sample SAMN04849738) | marine metagenome | isolation source: floating plastic debris | place: Pacific Ocean | collected 2008-08-28 | study: EMG produced TPA metagenomics... | reverse complement strand
CCCGACGGTAGGCCGCGCCGCGAGGGGCAGAATCGAGTGCGGCGAACGCACCTCGCTCTTCGGCCGCATGAAGTCGCAGGCGGAGCTCTTCGAGGTGAGCTGGCCCGGCGGGCGGACACTGGTTCCGCGTGACCCCCGGCGCTTCTGGGACCCGGCCCAGGCGGCACGGGACGACCCTTCGGTGATCCTCGAGCTCGTTGGGCCGCCGTTCTACGCGCCGGTCGCCGACGAGACCGACGCCAGCGACCTGCGCGTGGTCGCGCTCTACCCGGACGGGTCGAGGCAGCCCGTCGAGGCGCGCGGACCGCTTCGTTGGCCACCGCCGCTGGCGGCCGCGCCCACGTCGGAGCCCCTGCAGAACGTCGCCCTGGTCCTGGTGCTCGCGGGCATCTCCGGCGCGTTCTGGGCGGGAGCTCGTCTCTCGCGCCGCCGGTGATCGGCTTGCGGCCGCCCCTCAATCGTCCTCGGGCGCCGGGAAGCCCGGCAGCGTGGGCTCCTGGTAGACGACGCCGCTCACCTTGCCGCGCTTGAAGAGCGAGAAGCCCTTGCCGGCGCGGCTCACGAGCTCGTACTTGCGGCGGGTCACGCGGTATTCGCTGCCGCCGTCGCGCTGCACGATGAGCGCGTCGGAGTCGCTGCCGAGCACCTGGGCCGCGACGACCTGGTCGTTGCCCTGGAGCTTGATGAGGTAGACGCCCTTCCCGGCCCCGCTCAGGAGCGAGACCTCCTCGGCGTCGCAGAGCAGCGCGCGGCCTTCGAAGGTCGCGCAGGCGATGGCGTCGCCTTCCTCGACCGGCGCGACGTACACCACCTCGTCGCCCTTCGGCGGCCGCGCGTATTTGCGGCCGCTCCGCGTCGAGGGCTCGCGGTGCGAGCGGAGCGAGAAGCGGAGCGCGAAGCCGCGGCGCGTGACCGCGATGGCCAAGGGGGTTTCGGGCTCGGCGGCGTCCTCGCTCGGCGGCGGCACGTCGCGGAAGCGCGGGTCCATGCCGACCATGGCGACGATGCGCTCGCCGTCGCTCAGCTTGAAGAGCGACTGCACCGGCGCGCCGTAGCCGGTGGTGGGCGGGATGTCGACGACGCGCGTCACGTAGCAGGCGCCGGCCGAGCTGAAGAGCGCCACGGTGGAGCGCGTCGAGCCCGCGACGACCTCGAGGACCTGGTCGCCATCGCGCACGCGGGTGGTGGAGACGTCCTTCACCCGCTGCTGGCGCTTGATCCAGCCCTGCTGGGTGAGGACGACCATCACGTCCTCGTCGACGATGAAGGCCTCGGCGTCGAAGGCCGGCTCGTCCATGTCCTTGACGATGAGGGTCTGCCGCTCGGACCCGTGCTCCTTGGCGATGGCCTCGAGCTCGTCCTTGATGATGGCCCAGCGCGCCTTGGGGCTCTTCAGGAGCTTCTCGATGCGCTTGGCCTCGGCCTGCTTCTGCTTCAGCTCCTCGCGGAGCTCGAGGATGGAGAGCTTGGCCAGCCGGTGAAGGCGGAGGTCGAGAATGGCGTCCGTCTGCACCTCGTCAAGACCGAAGCGCTTCATGAGCTTGGCGCGCGCGTCGCCGCGGTCGTCCGAGCGGCGGATGATGCGGATGGTCTCGTCGAGCGCATCGAAGATGGTGATGAAGCCCTCGAGCAGGTGAATGCGCTCGCGGAGCTTCTTCAGCTGGAACTCGAGGCGCTTGACCACGACCTCCATGCGGAAATCGAGGAAGTGCCGGAGCATCTCCTTGAGGTCGAGGCGCCGGGGCGCGGCTACGTCGGCCTTGGCCGTGGGCACGAGGCAGGTGAGGTCGACGCTTACCGTGGTCTGCAGCGGCGTGTGCTTGAAGAGGTAGGCCATGACCAGCTGCGGGTCGGCGCCCTTCTTGATTTCGCAGACGATGCGCGTGTCGTCGGTGGACTCGTCGCGCACGTCGAGGAGCGGCGGCAGCGTCCGCTTGATGATGACTTCGGCGATCTTCTCGACGGCGGTGCCGCGTTTCACGTCGTAGGGAATCGAGTCGATGACGATGAGGGGGTTGCCCTTGGCGCCGCGTCCCGCGCGCTGCTCGACGTCGAAGGTGCCGCGCAGCTTCAGCGTGCCGCGCCCCTCGGTGTAGACCTGTTCGATCTCGGCCTTGTCGCTGATGAGCTGTCCGCCGGTCGGAAAGTCGGGCCCCTTGATGGTGCGAAGCAGCTGCTTGACGGAGAGCTCCGGGTCGTCGACGAGGCGAATGGCGGCGCGCACGACCTCGCCCAGGTGATGGGGAGGAATCGAGGTCGCCATGCCGACGGCGATCCCCTGCACCCCGTTGACCAAGAGGTTCGGGTATCGCGCCGGCAACACCACGGGCTCGAAGCGCGTCCCGTCGTAGTTGGGCCGGAAGGTGACGGTCTGCTGGTCGAGCTCCCCGAGCAGCTCCCCGGCGACGCGCTGCAGCCGGGCCTCCGTGTAGCGCATGGCGGCGGGCGAATCGCCGTCCGGCGACCCGAAGTTGCCGCGGCCATCCACGAGCGGCAGGCGCATGGTGAAGCTCTGCGCCTGCCGTACGAGCGCGTCGTAGATGGCGGTATCGCCGTGCGGATGGAACTTGCCCATCACGTCACCGACGATGGCGGCCGACTTCCGATGCTTCTGGTCGTGCCGCAGCCGCAGCTCGTTCCACATCGTGTAGAGAATCCGCCGCTGCACGGGCTTGAGCCCGTCGCGCACGTCGGGCAGCGCCCGACTCGAGATGACGCTCAGCGCGTAGTTGAGGTACCGGCGCTGGAGCTCATCCGCGAGCGAGGCGTCCTCGAAGGCCTCGGAGAAGAGGGAGCCCGTGGTGTCGGGAGCGGGAGTGCGTTTGCGGGTGGCAGCCACGGGGAATGGCTAGCAGGGGTAGGTGACGTAGAGCCAGGTCCGCTCGGGGTGGCGAGGCCCACGTGGCGACCTGGGTCTACACGCAGGTTCCTCGAGCCGCGCCGCCCGCCGATGAGCGGGGCGGCGACGTGTCGGTCACCCTCCGCCGTCGCCCGGCCCCCCTCCGTTTCGCGTGCGCCTGGTTCTGCTGCTGAGCGGTCGCAGCGGGTGGTTCCACGCGCGACGCTACGTCCTCCCCTAAGCCGGCGTCCGCCGCTCAGATGGGCGTCTCGTTGTACTCGACGTTTACCCGCACGCAGGTGCCCGCCTCGAAGCCGCCGTCGGCCGAGAAGGCCTCGATCTCGCCCGAGATGTTGCTCCCGTTCGTGAACGTGATGATGCGGTTGTTCATGTCGTCGACCGTCGTCGTCGGACTGAAGCCCGCAAAGACCGTGTCGCGATACTCGTTGAGCACGGCCTCGGCCTGGTCGGTGGCGCCGCCCAGGTTGTAGCGGGTCATGATGATCGAGGCGTTGCCGAGAACGTGCGCGTCCGGGATCTCGTGCGGCCAGTCCGCCGGCTCCGCGATCTGCCCGTCCGGGAACATGAAGCAGGGCAGCCCCGTTCCGAAGCCCACGCTGCTGTCGGGTCCCCCGCCGCCGGTATCGGCCGCGGCATCGGGACCGCCGTCCGTGGTTCCCGTGGTGCCCTCGCTGTCGTCACCGCAGCCGGCGACGCCGACCATCAGCCCGAACAGCACGCAGAGTCCTACGTTCTTCATCCTCACCCTCCCAGGCAAGTACCGCTATCAAGGGCAGAATCGGCGAACAAGTGAACGGATCACTCCAGCGACTCGGCCGCGGCGTCCTCGCCGTGCTCACGCTCGTGGGCGCGCTCGCCTGTCGAGGCCGCCGGAGCGACCGAGACGCGCCGCCCGCGGCCTCTCCTTCGTCGCCCGCTGCGGCCCGCCTCGTCTTCGGCCTGACGGACGTACGCCTCGCCATCGTCGATCAGCCCCTCGACGCGCGCCTGGCCCTCCCCGCGGGAGCGCTCGCTGCCTTCAACGGCGGTTTCTTCGACGCGGAGGGCGAAGCCGAGGGCTACGCGGTGAGCCGAGGCCGCGTGCTCGCCGCCTATGACCCTGCGCTCGGAGGCGGCGTGCTCGTCGTGCGGGGCCCGCGAGCCGAGCTCTACGACGGCGAGACCTTCGCGCCTCCGGCCGATCCACCCGATTTCGCGCTGCAGGCCCGCCCGCGCCTCGTCGTCGACGGCGCCGTCAACATCCAGAGCGAAACGGGCCGCCGCGCGGCACGCACGGCGCTCTGTCTCCGCGACGACGGTCGCTCGCTCGAGGTCGTCGTCCGGCCCGCGCCGCCCGATGCCGGGCCCACGCTCCTCGAGCTCGCCCGTGAGCTCGCCGCAGCCGGATGCGAGGACGCGCTGAACCTCGACGGCGGTCCCAGCACGGGCGTCGTCACGCCCACTCGCACGAGCCAGCCGCGCGGGCCGATTCGCCACGTGGTCGTGGTCCGCCCGCGCGACGCCCGCTGACCGCCCCTACTCGTACGCGAACACCGGGAAGTCCGAGCTCACCGCCCCGCGGTCGACCACCAGGTGCTGGAAGGCGCCGGCGAGGTTCACGTCTCGGACGTGCGTGCCGAACTGGTTGAACATGTAGTGGGCGAGCTCGCCGGCCGTGAGCACGCTGTCGCGCGGGGCCGCATCCGCTTCGCCGCTCATGCCGACGCGCAGGAAGTGGCTCAGGAAGCCGCCGGCCTGGAACTGCGAGGCGACCGAGCTGAGCACGTCCTCTTCCGAGCTGAAGAGGCCGATGCGGCCCGGCCGCGTGATGACGTCCTTGGCGAAGCCGCCGCTGTAGCAGGCGTCGAGGGCCAGCACCGAGAGCCGGCCGTTCAGTCCGTCGAAGAGGCGGCCCATCTCGTCGTCCAGGAGCGTGCCGTCGTAGAGCACCAGCGTCTCGTCCTGTCCGTCGATCTCGAGCGCCTGCTGGGAGCCGCCCTCACGACCGCCGTGGCCGGAGTAGAAGAACACGAACGTATCGCGCGGGCCGAGGCGACGCGCCACCTGCTGGAAGGCCTGGCGCACGTTGCCCGTCGTCGCCTGCGCGTCCGTCAGCACGATCTGGTTCGGCTGCCCCATCAGCCCGCGCTCGCGCAGCGTCTCCGCGAGCTTGATGGCGTCGTTCGCGCACTCCGGCAGGTCGCTGCCCATGCCCGGGTAGTCGCTGATGCCCACGAAGATGCCGTAGGTCTGGCCGCCCGCCGGAATCAGCGGCGTGCCTCCCACCGGACTCGGCCCGGGCAGCGTCCCTCCCGGTCCCGCGAGCAGCTGATACGCCCCGGTCTCGCCGTCGCCGTAGCTCGTCACGGTGACGCGGTACACGCCGGCCTCCGCCGCGGGGATGTCCACCCCCGAGTTGTACGTGCCGCTCGCGAGGTCGTCGTTCTCGAAGTGCCGGCCGCTCGGGGACTCCACCAGAAGATACGTGTCGAAGGCGTCGCTCGTGAGGCGAATCGAAGCCGGCGCGCCCGCTTCGAGGCTCAGCTGGTGCCGGTCCGAGAAGTGGCCGTTCGCGAGCCGCGCGTCCGACGCCTCGAGCGCGCCTTCGAAGGTCTGGATACCGCTCGGAGCCGGCGGCGCCGTCGTCGGCGCCGGCGCGGTACCGCCGGTCGCTGCAATACCACCCGTCGCCGCAGTGCCACCGGTCGCCGCGTCGCCGCCGCGCGTGAGCAGCTCGTACGCGCCCGTATCGCCGGGCCGGTAGCTCGACACGATGAGCCGGTAGGTCCCGGCTTCCGCCAGGAAGTCGAGCGCCGAGTTCAGGTCCCCCGGATGCGCGTCGTCGTTTTCGAGCGTCTCGCCGCTCGGCGACCGCACGTAGAGCAACGTGTCGCAGTCACAGCACCGCGCCTCCACGAGCACCCGCGCCCCCGGCGAGAACTGCCGCTCCACGCTGTCCGAGAACGCCCCCGTCGGGAGCTGCGCGTCACCGCGCGTCAGCGTGCCCGTCGTCCGATCCCAGCCGGCGCCCGCCGCACCCCCGCTCGCCGATCCGCTGCCCGCCGCAGTGGGCGCCACCGCAGCGCCGTTCACCTCGAGCACGTACGCGCCGCTCTCCCCGGGCTGGTAGCTCGTCACCAGCACGCGGTGCGGTCCCGAGTGATGCACCGACCACGAGAGCCCCGCGCTCAGATCGCCGCTGCCCGGATTCGCGTCGTCGTTGTCGAGCTGGTTGCCGCCCGGCTCCTGCACGATGAGGTAGGGGTCGAAGTCCGTGGACCGAAGCGCCAAGCTCACCCGCTGCCCCGCCTCGAAGGCGAGGTCGAACTCGTCGTAAAACTCGCCGCTACCGAGCTGCCGGTCCCCCTGCTGGAGCTCGCCGCGCAGCTCGCCGCCGGCCGGGCCACCGCTCGGCGTGGCGACCGCCGGGCCCGGCCCCGGCTCGAAGACCTTGAGCCGGTAGGCTCCGCTCATGTCGCCGCGGTAGCTCGTGGCCACCAGGTGGTAGGTGCCCGCGAGCGGCAAGCGCACGTCGAGCGCCGAGTCGAGGCCGCCGCCGTGATCGTCGTTTTCCCAGAGCTCTCCTTCGGGACCGAAGAGCATCACGTAGCTGTCGAGCGCGTCGCTCTCCATCTCCACCATGAGCTCCCGCCCAGCCTCGGCCTCGAAGCGGTACACGTCGGCGAGCTCGCCGCTCGGCAGGCGGAGGTCGCCTTCCTGCAGCGTCGCCTGCTGCTGCTGGCCGAGCGCCAGCTCCGTCGACGGCGCGCTCGCCGCCGGCGGCCGATGGTGGGGCCGCGAGAGGCTCGGGAAGCGGAAGCCGTCGGTACGCGCGTCTTCCCGGAGCTCTGCGCGGTAGGCCAGGGTCGCGCCCTGCGGCGCGATGATCTGCACCTGGTAGCGCCCCGCATGCGCGAGCTGCGCCTGGCCGTTCGGCGCGTTCAGGTAGCGCCCGCTCGGATCGCGCAGCACGACCTCCGCGCCTCCGCTCACCCGCAGCGTCATCGCCTGGTTCTCGGGCACGTCGACGACCACGAGCTCGTAGCGGCGTCCGTCCGGCAGCGCGCGGTCCGCGCCATCGACCACGCCGGCACTGGTGCCGCCGGGAACGAGCACGTTCGTCATCGGCGTCGCGCTCGGTCCGCGGGCTGCGGCCTCGCTCGGAGCGGCGCGCTGGGCCGACACGCGGTAGCTCCCGGACGCGCCCGGTCCGTAGCTCGTCACGCGAATCTTCAGCGTGCCCGTCTCGCGCGCCACCAGCTCCACGCGGCTCCGCGTCCGGTCGCCCTCGTGGTCGTCGTTCACGATGGCATCGGCGCCGGGCGCCGTGACCTCGAGCATCGGGTCGAAGGCGTCGGTCGCCACCTCCACGGCCACGGCGTCGCCGGCGAGCACGCTGACCTCGTAGCTGTCCGACCACGCCTGCCCGATGCGCATGTCGCCCTCGCCGAGCTGCCCGTTCGCGTCGAGGAGCACGCCGGGCGCCAGGGTCGTCACCACCGTCGTCGGCGTGGTTCGGCAGGCCAGCGCCAGCAGCACGAAAGGGAGAACGCGAAGTCGCATGAGGCCACCGTTATCACGCAAGGGGTTTCGCCAAGGCAACGACCCACGCGCCCTCGCGTTGAACCGTGATACGGCGCCGCGGCCCGGATTCCCCGCGCGGCTACTCGGGCTCGCGTCGCGTGCGCTCGACGGCGAAGCGAAACACGTCGGGACGGTGGTAGTGGCCCGCGACGTCCAGGGTCATCGCTTCGGCATCCACGCGCGTCAGGTCGAGCTCGGCCATGACCGTGGTGTCCTGCTCGAAGACCGGCTCGACCACCGGCTGACCATCCGGCGCGTAGATGGCGCTCCCGCCGCACAGCACGAAGTCGCCCCCTGGTCGGTCCGGGCGGAGCCCTTCGGGCAGGTCGCGGACACGGCCGAGCTGCCCCGCCGCCAACACGAAGCAGCGCCCCTCGAAGGCGTAGTGGCGGCTCGCGATCTGATGCCGCTCGTGCACCGTCGGCCATACGGCCACGTGCACGTCCTCGCCAGCCTCGTGCAGCGCCTGCCGCGCGAGCGGCATCCAATGCTCCCAGCACACGAGGCTCGAGACGCGCACGCCCTCGTGCTCGACGGCGCGGAGCCCGTCGCCGTCGCCGGGACCCCAGACGAGGCGCTCCGTATAGGTCGGCACGAGCTTCCGGTGGTGGTTCGCGAGGCGGCCGTCCGGCGTGAAGGTGAGCAGCGTGTTGTAGAGCGTGTGCGCGCCCGGTCCGCTCCGCACGCGCTCCTGCACGCCGACGACCAGCGTCGTGCGCGTCTCCCGCGCGAGCGATCCCAGCCGCTCGGTCGACGCGCTCCCGACCACCACGGCGTTGCGGCGCATGCGCGCGAACGCCTCCTTCACCGGCGGGTGATCCCAGAGCGCCGCAGCGGGGCTCGTGTCGAGCCACACCGGATAGCCGGGCAGAAACGTCTCCCCCATCGTCACCAGCTCGCAGCCGGCCGCCGCGGCGTCGCGCACCCGTTCCTCGACGATGCCGAGCCCCGCCTCGAGGTCGCCAAAGGCCGGCGTCGTCTGCACGATGCCCACGCTGCTCCGGTCCTTGGCCATGGCTCGCTCCTCGGACCGCTGTCCGAGGGCGAACCATGCCATGGCCGGCGCTCATGCCTCAGCGCGGCGCCCTCAAAGGTCGGGACAACGGCGCTCGAGGGCCGCGCAGGATTCGGGTAGCTCGCCGATGTCGATGTCCGGTGTGGCCTCCGGGTCCGACACGCTATCGCAGGAGAGCGGCTCGAGGACGTCGGAGAAAAGCGCATTGAGATCGGCCAGGCAAGAACGGATCTCCGCTACGGTGACGTCACAGCCTTCGCGCGATCCGAGGTCGGCCTCATCGCATCCGAGCGCCGAGAACTCGCTGTCGGCCGGCGGATCGGCGAGGCACGCCGTGCGCGCGGACTCGCAGGCCGCGGGGTCGCCGCCGGCCAGCGCACCGGCGAAGATCCCTTCGAGCAAACATCCGATTTCCTGGGGAGATCCCACGGCCGCGGTGAGGTCGGCCTGCGCCTCCTCACAGAGCCCCACGAAGTCCTCGTCGCTAATCTCGGCCACCGTGAGGTTCCCGTCGAGGCCGTCCCCGTCGCCGTCGTCTCCGCAGCCGATCCATGCGGCGGCACACAGGAGACTCGCCACCCAAACGACCTTCGAATCCCCCATGATCATCTTGTGACTCATTCCTCTTCTCCTTTCATGCCCTTCGGCACTCAGTGGGCGGAGATTGCAGACGGCGTGCCAAGCCCAGGCGTCGACGCTTCGCCGGCTCGCGGGATGAAGGACCGGTCACACCTGTGACCGTGACGAACGGTGGGAGCGACGGCGCGGAAGGCGGTGGCGGGCGGCGGGCCGACGGGTGAGTCTAGGGCCGTGAGGTGGAGCATGTCGGTCGCCCTGGCGATGTCGCTGGGCTGCTACCAGAGCGTGGTGGTGGGCGAGCTCGACCCGCCCGCGCCCCAGGACGCCGGCGTTCCGTCCCCCGATGCGGCGCCGGACCTGCCCGAAGACCTCGGGACGCCCGAAGGCGGGGTGCCCGTCGGCGTCTCCACCGGCGTGTTCCACTCGTGCCTGCTCTTCAGCACGGGCCAGCTCGCGTGCTGGGGCGACGAGCTCCGCCCGCGCCGCATCGCGCTACCCCGGGGCCCGACGGAGCTTCTCGACGGCAGCTGCGTGAACCTCGAAGGGCGCGGCTACGTGTGCGGGAGCGCCGTCGGCTTCGGTGACGGCGGCGTGGGCGACGTGGGCCTCGTCGAGGGCCAATTGCTCGCGGCCACCAGCATTCGGCTGAGCGGCGGCAACTGCTTCGTCTTCGACGACGGGTCGGCACGATGTGGCCGCGGCATTCGCACGCTGGCGTCGAGCGGCGTCGTCGACATCGCGACGGGCTTCGCCCACATCTGCCTCCTCGATGAGGCAGGCGTCGTCCGCTGCATCGGCAGCAACGAGGCGAGCCAGGGGGGCCAGCCGCCCTCCGAGGAGCTCCTGAGCCTGACCGTCGTGCGCGGGCTCCCGCCGGCCCAGGCCATCGCGGCGGGCGGCGAGCACACCTGCGCGCTCGCCTCGGGCGCGGTCTACTGCTGGGGCCGCGGAGCCGAGGGGCAGCTCGGCGACGGCGAGGCCGACCACGGCCGGATCTGCGTCACGCCGGAGCGGACCATCGACTGCACCGAGAACCCCGTCCGCGTGCTCGGCATCGACGACGCCGTGGAGGTCGCTGGCACCGCCGTCACCACCTGCGTCCGGCGCGAAGGCGGCGAGATCCTCTGCTTCGGGAGCGACGACTTCGGGGCGCTCGGCTCCGACATGCCCACGACGCGCCTCTGCGACGACGTGGGCTGTAGCCTCGCCCCCGTTCCCGTGTCTGGCATCGACGGCGCCATCGGCCTCAGCGGGGGCGACGCGCATTTTTGCGCCGCGAGCCAGCGCCAGGTCCGCTGCTGGGGCCTCGACCGGCTCGACCAGCTCTTCAACGGCAGCGTCGACGCGCTCCGCGACGCCGCTGGCCTCTGAGCACGCCGCGGATATCTCGTCGCTTCCGTGCTCACCCCTCGGGCGCATCGAAGCGTAGCCAGGCGGCGACGGACCGCACGGAGCATCGCCAAGCGGCTTCCTTCGCGTCGCAGCCGGCTGGTAAGCACGGCCGCAGGTGGAAGGCACGGGCAAGCAAGCGGTGCTGCTGATTCACGGGATCGGCGAGCAACACCCCATGGACAGCCTTCCGGGCTTCGTGGAGGCCGTCTGGACGAGCGACGCGTCCGTGCATCACCCGCACGCGAAGCCCGGGGTCTGGAGCAAGCCCGACACCATCTCCGGCAACTTCGAGCTCCGTCGCCTGACGACGAGCGCGAACGCCGACGGCGTCCGCACCGACTTCTACGAGTTCTACTGGCAGCACCTCATGCAGGGGAACTCGCTCGGCCACGTGAGCGCCTGGGCCCGCGTGCTCTTGCTCCGCTGGCCCTGGAAGGTGCCCCGGCGGCTCTTGCTGGCCTGGCTCCTGCTGGTGGCCTGCGGCGTTCTGGTGCTCGCGTTCCTGGGGCTGACGGTCGTGCCCGCGGCCCACTGGCCTGCGTGGGTGCCACCCTGGCTCTCCCCCTGGGTGAGCGGCGGCGCCGCGGCGCTCGTGGCCGGGCTGGCCATCCCGACGCTCCGCAACGTGGTCGGCGACGCGGCGCGCTACCTCCACCCGGCGCCCGCCAACATCGAGCGGCGCCAGGAGATCCGCGCCAAGGGCGTGGCCCTCATCGGCAAGCTCCACGACGCCGGCTACGAGCGCATCGTCGTCGTGGGCCACAGCCTCGGGAGCGTCATCGGCTACGACGTGCTCACCTACGCCTGGGCGACCTACCACGCGAGCGGCAAGGGCGTCGGCCGGAGCACGGGCTCGGCCTCGGAGCGCGTCGGGGCTCTCGGTCAGCTCGAGGAAGCCATCGCGGCCGGCGACCCGGAGGCCTACCGCGGGCTCCAGCGCGCGCTGCACCGTGAGCTGCGCGAGGCCGAGCACGGCTGGCGGGTGACCGATTTCGTGACGCTCGGGAGCCCGCTCGCGCACGCGGACGTGCTCTTGGCCCCCGACGCCGCGCGGCTCGCGAAGCGGCAAGCCATCCGCGAGTTCCCCACCTGCCCGCCGACGACCGAGGACGGGCTCATCTCCTTCCCGAAGGACCGGGTGAAGCGCACGCTGCACCACGGCGCCGTCTTCGGGCCCTGCCGCTGGACGAACCTCTACTTCCCGGTGCGGCTGCTCCTGCACGGCGACGTCATCGGCGGGCCGCTCGCGGGCCTCTTCGGCTGGGGCGTCCGCGACCTTCCGGTGCGGACGCGCCGGCGCCTGGGGTTCTTGAGCCACACGCTCTACTGGAAGCCCGGCCTCGGCACGCACGTCGAAACGCTGCGCGCCGCCGTGAACCTGCTCGACCGCGACGCCGGCTGATCAGAGAAACATGCCGCCCGAGGCTTCGATGCGCTGGCCCGTGATCCACCGGCCGGCAGGCGAAGCGAGCATGGCCACCACCGCGCCGATGTCTTCGGCGACGCCCATGCGGCCGAGCGCGGTCACGCCCTCGATGAAGGGGCGCATGCCCGGGTTCGCCTCGAGCGCCGCGGCATTGAAGTCCGTGTCGAGGGCGCCGGGCGCGACGGCGTTGGCGCGAATGCCGCGCGGGCCGAGCTCGACGGCGAGGTAGGCCATGTAGCGCTCGAGCGCCGCCTTGAGCGAGCCGTAGATGCCCATGCCCGCGAGGGAGAAGCGCGTGAGCCCCGTGCCGATGGCCACGATGGACCCCCCCTCGCGGAGCGTCGGCAGTAGCGCCTCGGTGAGGAAGACGACGCTCTTGTAGTTGGTGGCGAAGACCCGATCGACCTCGGCTTCGGTGACGCTGCCGACGGCCTGGTGCGAGCCGACGCCCGCGTTGTGCACGAGCACGTCGAGGCCCGGCGCGTCCCAGCCCTCGAGGGTGGCGCTCACCTCGGCGGCGAGGCGCGCGACGTCGCCGGTGCCCGTGAGATCGGCCTGTACGGCGACGGCCCGGCGGCCGAGGGCATGAATCGAGGCCACGACCTCCTCCGCGGCGTCGGCGCGGCTCCGGTAGGTGAACATGACGTCGGCGCCGGCCTCGGCGAGGCGCGTGGCGATGTCGCGGCCGACGCCGCGGCTTCCGCCGGTGACGAGGGCCGTGCGCCCCTGGAGGTCGACGAGGGAGGAAGAGATGTCGGTGGTCATGAGGGGTCCTTTCGGGCGGGGTCCGCCCTGCGATGGACTCATCCTGGTTCATGCGATCAAGGCACGGAAGACCGGCTTTCTGCAGCTTGTACATGCGTATTCCGCACGCACAGGCTAACCTCGCGCCGTGAATCGGGTAGCTGCCGACTCCGACGAGCGCCTTTTTCTCCGCATCGTCGAGGGGGGCAGCCTGAAGGCTGCGGCGGCGCAGCTCGGCGTCGACCCCTCCGCCGTCAGCCGGCGCCTCTCCGCCCTCGAGCAGCGCCTCGGCCTGCAGCTCCTCGAGCGCTCGACGCGGGGCTCGGTCCCGACGGAGCTCGGGGCACGCTATTACGAAGGCCTGGCCGCCATCGTGGCGCAGGAGGACGCGCTCGAGGCGAGCCTCTCGGGCGGCGACGAGCCCACGGGGCATCTCCGCGTGAGCGCCCCGCCAGAGTTCGGGGTGCGCTTCGTCGTGCCCGTGCTCGAGGCGCTGGAGCAGCGCCACGCGGGGCTCTCCGTCGAGCTCTCGCTCGGCACGGGCTTCGCGGACCTCGGCGCCGCGGACCTCGACGCCGCCGTGCGCATCGGCACGCTCACGGATTCGAGCCTGAGGCTCCGGGGCATCGGCTCGGTGCCCCGGACCCTCGTCGCCGCGCCGAGGTACCTGCAGGGGTGCGACCCGCCCACGTCCCTCGAGGACCTCGAGGGGCACGCCTTCCTCGGCTACCTCAGCCGGCGCGGGAGCTTTCCCATCGCCGTGGTGAGCGAAGGCGCGGCGCGCCGACAGATCCGGGTACGCGCGCGCTTCACCGTCAACAGCATCTCGACGCTGGTGCGCCTCGTCGAAGCGGGGCGAGGCCTCTTCCACGGGCCGCTCTGGGCCATGGAGGAGGCGCTCGACGCCGGCCGCGTCGTGCGGGTGCTCCCGGCGCTACGCTTCCCGGCGCTGCCGGTGCAGGTCGTCTACCGCGGCCAGCGCTACCTGCCCGCCAAGACCCGCGCCTTCGTCGACGCGATGGCCGAGGCGCTCGGCCGCGAAGCCTCCATCTCGAGCTAGCGCGACGCCCAGACGAAGACGTTGTCGCGACCCAGGCCGCCCACGGTGGCCAGGTGAATCCAGAGCACCGCCGCGTGCTCGAGCAGCGCGGCGTTGCGGAGCGGGCCCGCAGCGAGGGCCGCGAAGCCCGCCTCCGTCGCGAGCGCCAGGACCGCCGCCTTGGCCTCGGCGTCGTCGCCGGCCACGGGCACGGCCGCCGCGCCACCGCGGCGCGCGGGGTCGGCGTGCCATTCGGCGCCGAAGGTGTTGAAGCGGACCTGGGCCCGGAAGTTGGTCGCCTCATCGAGCGAACCGAGAGGGGTGGTCTCGCGCGGGGCGCCCGGGAAGGTGCGAGCGGCCAGGGCGGCAAAGGCGGGCTGGGGCGCGGCGGTTTGGG
>ERZ1740059.1061-NODE-1061-length-14022-cov-3.409107_pt1 | contig 14022 bp, 10 predicted proteins | sample MGYA00581744_ERZ1740059 | MGnify/ENA primary metagenome ERZ1740059 (study PRJEB43018, sample SAMN04849738) | marine metagenome | isolation source: floating plastic debris | place: Pacific Ocean | collected 2008-08-28 | study: EMG produced TPA metagenomics... | reverse complement strand
TCCTACGTGTCTGAGGAGCATAAGAGCGGTAAAGATGTCAGTGCTTATCGTCTCAATGACGGAATTGATCGGTATGACAAAGCATTTCGGCGTTACTCTCGTCGCGAGTTGGCTCGCGAGTACTGCTATCTGCTGGACGAGCTGTATGAAAACGATCGTGGACAAAAATAAGAGACCGTAAAGGATGGAGCTTTCGGAGACTCGTCAGGGTAGCGGCAGCGATTTCCTTAGCCTTTTGCTAGGGACGCTAGTGCTTGCCACCGTCATTACGATTCTATTCTTGGTAACTCATTTAGCGGCGTCTCTTGGGGCTGGTACGAGGAGTATCGATCTATCCGCGGCACAGGGGGACGGGCGTTTTAAGTCCGTGTCGGAAAACTCTCTCTCGTTTAGATTAGATGCTAGCGGTAGGGCAAGCATCGTTGTTCCGGTCGAAGCTCTTTCCATTGATGGTTTGTCCTGGCTCACCTTCCGAGCACAAACTGGAGACCCGACGATCCGCCTGAGGTTTCAACAGAAGGTTGCGGGAACAGCTGCCGTGATCCCCCTAGCAGCGATCGAGTTGGAGGGGGAGACGCAGCGAGTTTTCATAGGAGGTTCTGCTCAATTCGGACCTGGGATTGATGAAATCCATATCAATGTAGAGGGTCGAGCGAGGTCTCCGCTGACCTTGATGAATCTGCGTTTGGAACCACCCTATCCAGCTTTTATGTTGACCGAGTTCTTCGAAGCTCTCAGTCTTCGTGAGGATTGGTACGGTTTTTCAATAAACGCTATTACAAGCACTGCGACAAAGTACCTGAAGCACGTAACATCCTTTTCGATAGCAATCTTGGTCAGCCACATAGTATTGCTGGTGGTGCCTGCGATGCTTTTGATGTGCTCCTTGCCAGCGCTGCGAGCAAGATCTTTAAGCGCGACGGCGGTCACATTCGTCCTGCTCTGGATGCTTCTCGACGCGCACTGGGCGCGGCAGCTGTGGTTCACTATGAGCAACGCACGAGGCCTTTATGCGGGGAAAAATGAGGAAGAGCGACTTCTTGCAAGCGAGCACGCTGTGTTTCATAAGCTGGCGGAAAGAGTCAGGCAAGAGCTAAAGGAGTATCCGGATACTCGCATATTTATCGCCGGCTCAAATGACTACGCGGGAATGCGCATCAACTACCATCTCTATCCGCTAAATGTTTATTGGCGGCGCCACCGTGAACTTCCCGATCCGGCGCACTTTCGCAGTGGCGACCATGTTCTGGTGATGAATCCAACCCGGCACCGTTATGAGGATGATCGGATTGCCTACCCGGATGGACGGCAGTCGTCGAATGCAGAAGTTGTTTTCGTCTCGAAGAACGCCGCTCTCTTGAGAATGCAATAGTGTCTTTGCTACTCGCTCTTCTTGTTGTGTTGGCTCCGCTCGCGGTTGGAGTAATGTTAACGCTCATCGCCGTTGGTAAATCGGTAAAAGAGATCGATGCGTCGGTGTTAGGTTACGGACTGATCCTTGGCATGCTGCTGGCCACAGTCATTCTTCGAGCGATGGGAGCGGCAAATCTAACTTTAACAAGCTCTGGATTTCTTCTGGTTTCACTTGTGACTCTTCTATTTGTGGGCTTGTTCTGTAAACGGCGATTAATTCCACCTACACGCCACGTAAAGCAAGAAGCTGTAACGAATAATATTCCGCTAAACCTTTCCCTATACCAGAAGCTTGTTTTTCTACTTATGGTGGCGTTGGTTGCGGCACACATTATTGTGCCCGCGGTCGAGGCAAGTTATCGCCCACTGTATCCCTGGGATGCGGCAATGCACTGGGCGACAAAATCGAAAGTCTGGTTCGAGAATCAGTCCCTGCTACCCTTCGTGAGCAACAGTGATTGGTTGCTGCTCCCAACTGATCGCGTCGCCTATACGGATCATCATGCAAACTATCCTCCAACCATGCCGCTGTTGCAGGTTTGGATTTGTTTGGCTATCGGGGTCTGGAGTTCTTCCGCAATTGCAGCGCCTTGGTTCTTTTTTCTTGTGGCTTTGGCTTTAGTTTTTTACGGCCAGGCAATCAACCTTGGCGTGTCTCGCCTTTGTGCGATTTGCTTCACTTATTTTCTGGTGTCGTTGCCTATGATCGGAACGCATGCCGCGCTGGCTGGGTACTCTGACTTCCCTCTAGGCGTTGTAGTTCTGGCGGCACTCGCCATGCTTGTCGAAGCCGAGAAAAAGAAAACGACCGGTCGTCTTGCCCTTGCCGTGGTACTGGCTATCTCAGCTACTCAAATCAAAAATGAAGGCTTTTTCTGGGCTCTGTCACTCGTACCGTGCGCACTATTGCTCTTTTGTGAACAGAGGCTCGCGATCATGCTGTCTCTCGGGGCGGGCCTGCTTGCGCTAACGATGCTTTTTCTTATCCCGACGGACTTCGTTATCGCCGGACACAGTCTGGAAACCTTGAGAATAAGCTTCAATCCGCAAGCCTTGGTCGCTGTGTTCGCGCAGTTTACAGAAACCGATAGCTGGCATCATATGCCTGTATTGGTTCTCGGTGCGTTCATTCTATCAGTCCCGTATCTTAAGAGAGACAGGACACTACTAGCACTTTTGGCGGCTATGGCGTCCGCCCTTTTTCTTTACTTGCTTTTATTCTCTCTGACTAAATTTTCTTTGGGTGCCTTACGCAAGACTGATTCAGTGCGTATCCTTTTGCATCTCGCTCCGGCTCTTATGTTCTTTGCAATGCTTGTTTATAAGAGACTCTCTGACTCTCTACGTTCCTGCTGAATCGATCACTACGTCTAATTTCTCCGCACAGTATTCTTGAAGCAACCCTCGTTTAGAAAAAAAAGCAGTAAAACCTTGTGTCACCATTTCCGGAGTCAGCACAGAACTTCGAATATTACTCCATAGAAATGGCTGGCCCCATTCTCGCTGATGAACCAGAGTTGGATTCAATAGATATATCTAAGGCTAAGGCATTTATCGATGCACAGAGCTCACAAACCATGTCCGGTGGCCAAAGGTCAGGTTAACAATTCAGGTCGAGCGAACTAGTTTCTCAGTAGCATCGAGAAACTGTTTGAAGATCTTCACTGGCCGCCGTTTGGCGTACTCGCTGGTTGATGTCGCCGCGATCCCATCAGCACATTGGCGATACGATTAACCGTGCCCTCTATTGGGTAAAGGGTATACCGAAGGAAATTGACTACGCGCTCTTCACCCACGTTGCGCGCTAGCCAGCGAGTGGTGCGCGAGTACCAGGGCTCTAGAAACCTATAGCGCTGCTTCTTAGTCCAGGTCATCATGTGCGGGATTCGACTCTTGTCCAGGTCCCACTTATCGAAAAAGTGTTCTAGCGTCCGAATGCTCCAGTCCTCAGACCAGCGCAGACTGTAATAGCGTAAATCACTCCAGGCAAAGGGCGGTGGGCGCGTGTAGGTGAGCATGCTCTTTGGCTCAATCATGATCTTCCTCCCTTGCTCGCGCATCGTCATGCACAGATCAATGTGTTCGCGAGAACAGAGCAGCTTTTCATCTAAGCCACCAATGCTCTGAAGGTCCTTACAACGGATCAAAACTCCGTGAAATTCAATCTGCTCTGTCTCGCAACGCTTGAGCTTTGGAAGCGCCTTGGCTAGCGGGACGCCTTGCATTATGTGGGTCGCTCGTAGCCGCCGTGCACCGTCTCTGATTTCTATCCGTGCAGCTCCGCCGGCCATGTGTACTTCGGGCGCATTTCTATCGCCTTGTAAATAAAGCGGACCAACCACCGACGCATCTTCTTCTACGGCGCACGCTATAAGATATTCCAGCCAGTTGTCTGCCACCCAGACATCATTATCGATAAACACTACGTAGGGCGTTGAAACCTGTGCAAAACCGAGATTACGAGCTTGGTTCGGTGACAGGTAGTGAGAAGATTCCACAAAGCTGACGCGTTCGTCGGCCACCTCTCGCAAGCGTTTCTTGATAGGTTCGGGCGGATTTCCTTCCACATAAACGAAGGGAATTTCCTTGGGCGTCATCGCCAGAACGTGGAGGAGGGAATCCGGCGCGGTGCTGAATCGTTCACGCGGGACGACTACGATCGTCACGGTCTCAGAAAGAGTCATTGTTTGAGTAAGCCTCACAGAAGTTATTGCCCTTACAAATCCGAGGATTATCAGTTTGCCTTTATTCTGGCGGCTGTAGGGCCAAAGGGCCAGCTTGATTGGGGGTCAAACTGGGCTTGAAACACAAGTTGAGTAAAAAAGTCTAAGTGCTAGACCACTAAACATCGGTGGTACGTGTCTGTTTCGACAGCCATTCTCGAAAGTCACGCAGGTTCATCGTAAACGGATACCTTAGGTCGTAGAGGTGATTGGCGAGGAACCGTTTTGAGTTTTGCTTGCTGGGTAGATATCCGGGTACTCCGGTTGGAGGAAAGCTGTCCCGCTCAAAGTGGGCAGTCCCGAAGACCTGATCCCACAGTACAAGCCGGTCGCTGAAATTCCTGTCCACGTGCTCTGGGAGACGGGAATGATGTATTCGGTGGTATTGGGGTGTGACGATCAATCGCTCGAGAGGGCCTAGGTTGATTTTGATATTCGAGTGAATGAAGTAGTCCCACGCCGCATCCAGTACGAGATAGATATAGAACCCCTCAAAACTCAAGCCGAGCATCGTCATAGGGATGAGAAGAAATACGACCTTATGGAAGAAGTTTTCGAAGGGATGGAACTTCTTGGTTGTGAAAGGATTGAGGTTTTCTTGACTGTTGTGCACCGCATGAAAATGCCATAGCGGTCGCACTACATGCCGAAGACGGTGACTCCAATAGGAGAGGAAGTCGTCGAACAGAATGAGTACAAGCAGTTTTGCCCAGGAAGGCAGTTGTTCAAGAGAGCTGACGGTGAGTTCAGGGGCCACGCGGTTGAGTGCACTTGTAGCAAACTCCAGACATATAGCAATCAGCGGAAAGTAAAGTACCGCATATAGAACGCCATATAAGTAGTCTTGAAATGTCGCCGTCCAATAGCTTGAGTTCAATGGTTCCACTCGCCGGATCATAGACAAGCACAACAGAAGCGCTACGAGCCCATACATGTATGGATTCAACATCCAGCGTTCAACTTGCGATGCAGCGAGTTCTAGGTACATTACCGTGCCTGTGACTTAGAGGGCTGAGCTAAGGGACGCTTGTTCATCGTAAGGAGGCAGATTATCGATCGACAAACACGCTACGAAATTATGAGCTTTGCGACGACTAGCTGTCCCAAAGAGTGACCGATGACAAGCGATATATCTACCCAAAAAAAATACCGTTAGCGAAGCCAAAATTCTAATAAGACAATAGCAAAAATGCATGTTTCAACCTTGAGGGATAAGTCTCTGGAAATGCCTAGTACTCCAGTAAAGCTAAAGAGTCGCAGTGCGCCGACAAGGATGAGCGCGCCATGATTCACGTGGTCATTGGGACCCGGGCTCAGCTCATCAAGATGGTTCCCATTATGAAAGCGCTCGCGGATCGTAGGGTTGATTACAACTTTGTTTTTCTATGCCAGCACGTCGCGACGATTATCGAGATACTCGATCAATTTAAACTCAAGCGTCCCGACTACATCATCGCTGATCGTCCCAGCGATGTTGTCACAGCGCTGCAGATGATTGGTTGGAGCTTGCGTGCACTACTAGAAGGGTTCTTAAAGCGCAGGCAAATCTTTCGCGGTGACAAGACCGGTTGTGTACTGGTCCATGGTGACGCGCCACCGGTACTTTTTGGCGCACTGATTGCGAAGCTTCAGGGATTACAGGTGGCACAGGTTGAGGCCGGTTTGCGAAGCCATGATTCGTTTAGTCCATTCCCGGAGGAAATTATCAGATATACAGTCGGCCGCGTGGGGCTAGTTGATCTGCACTTTTGTCAGGATCATAAGGCCTTAGAGGCTGCGCAGAGCTATCCGGGTACTACGTTTCAGACCTATGGCAATACCATTGTCGATACCATTAAGTTAGCGTTTAAGGAGGCCTCGCCTAGTGATGAAAAGCCCGGATTCGTGCTGGTCTCTCTTCACCGCTTTGAGCTTTTGAGAAGCCGCGCTCGACTTCGATGGGTAGGTGACTTCTTGCTGGATTTGGCGGCGCGCAAGCGTGTAATTTTCATTCTACATCCGCCTACGGAGTCCGCTCTTAAGCGCTACAAACTGTTTGAGCGATTGGCGCAACACAGCAATAACACGCTGAGTAAAAGAAAAACGTACTTCGACTTTAACCACATGTACGCAGAGTAAGACTTTGAGATCAGAGACGTCAGAAGTAATCAGGAAGAATGCGCCTTCTTAGGTATTCCCTGCCTTCTCTTGCGTGAGAGCTCGGAACGTGAGGATGGCCTCGGTTGCAACATTGTGCTCAGTCGATTCTCCACCAAGGAGATTGCGAACTTTCTAGAGAATCCAGAGCGATACCGAACGCCTCGACAAGAGAGCATCCCTTCACCTACGACCATCATTTTGCGTGAGCTTGGAAATCGGGGTTTGGTCGATCTCTAGCGACGGCGGCGCCATTGATTTTTTCTAGTTTGCCCAATCTCTACCTCTACCTCGATGGAAATCTCCGAGGCTGGCGGTCTCAGCGTTTTTCCAGATGTCCCAGTTAGAACTCTCTACTGCGATTTCGCAAAGTGCTGTCGTTGCGGCGTCGAGGCTGTACTATTTAGCTATCCGCGCGTGCTTTTTGTTTTTCTTTGTCCGCTTTCTTGGCCTTGAGAACTATGGCAGCTTCAACTACGCGCAAAGCTGGTACATCTTGCTTATGCCGTTTGCCCTATTAGGTACAAACGAATTAATCATTTCTCAAATCCCCCTTAGTTCAGAGCCCGAGCGCGAGCGCTTCCTAGCCACCTCTCTCGCTCTGCGCTTTGTGAGCAGCACAGTAACAACTCTCCTGATTGTCGCTTTCGCACTTAGCGTGGAGACAGATCTCTTGCTGCAGCAGTTGATGCTGATCTTTGCTCCCGCTGCGCTCATTAGAGGTTGTATAGGCTGGTTCTCCGCTGTCTTCGTGGCTCAAGGTTTGGTCTTGCGGTGGACCAGTTTTTCCACGTTTTTCGTCACTGTGGATGTCGTAGCCGTTCTACTTGCAGCCGGCAACGGTGCTAGCTTGCTGGGGCTGGCGCTGCTCCAGATCTTTCTATGGCTAGTCAAGTTGCTCTCCTGCTGGCTCTACGCGGTTCGTCATGGACTCTTGATTGGGTTTGACTGGTCTTGTCTATTCCGCTGGGACAAAGCTCTGGCGGTGCGGTTCGTCCTTGGTGGCTGGCCTCTCGCACTAGGTAATTTTCTGCTTCTATCACTTGCCATAGGACTGTTGATTCCCTATCGACTCGCCGCCTCCGATTTGACGAGCCTCGGTGTGGCTGCCCTGGTTCTTCAGGTACTCATGCTGATACAGGAGCCGCTTACACGCACGTTTAACGCTTTGCTCCCCGCTCTTCGGCACCAGGGGAGTACGGTCCCCTCGAGAGATAATCGTTTTGAAACCCAGCTAAGTATGTTCGCCATTCTCACCGGATGCGTCCTGGCGATCATAGCCCATCAGCTAAGTCTGTATCTGGCAAATACCGCTCAACTCCCCCAATTCCGCCCTGCGCTACTGTTACTGTCGGAGTACGCCTGGGTGCTGGTACCCATCATGCTTTTCCATGCGCTACGGCCTTTGGTGATTGTGGACGGTCGGTACTGGGGTTATCTGCTGAGCATCTTCGCTGGGTTTGTAAGTGCTTTGAGCTTATTGACTGGCTATGCCTACCTTGGCGCGTTAAACCCAGAGCGCCTGCTGCTTGCACTAGGAATCGGGTTTACCGTTCTGTCGCTTCTAGCGCTCAGTAATTTATTGTTTAGCGGTAAGGATTGGTTTCGCGGAAGCTCAAGGCTGGTACTTTTAGTGGGAGTTTCGGTTTCAGCGCTGATTTGCCTTAGCCATGTTGGGCAGTTCCCAGGATACCTTCAAGCTCTAGGATGTTCTTTGCGACGTGTGGCAGCGGATTCTTCCTTTTGCGCTTGAAGGTGACCCACGCCCGATCGTGATGCGACTAGCGATCAAAGATCGGCGTCACCACATCGCTCATTGCGCTTGCCATCCGCTCTCGAATCAGCGTGGCAATCGAGCTATAGAGCCGACGCACTGGACTGTTTTGCCGATACACGAGTGCATGCTCTCGGTAGATAGCCGCCCCCTGGATATGAATCACATCGAGTTCTTCCGGCCGATGAATTTCCGAACGAATGTAAAGCGCCGGTAGAAACGCTACCCCCATTCCCATCACGACCATTTGTCTCAACGTATCGAGACTAGTGCCCTCATAGTCGCGATTTAGTTTTGCGCCAGTACGTTCGCAGATGCGCTGTACCTCTTGGTGCAACTGATGGCGTTCGTCGAGGCCCATGATACTCATTCCGGACAGCTGTTCTTCACGCAATTTGCCGTCTCGTGCCAGGCCTGCCTCTTTTGGTGCGACAAGCATGAGTGGTTCACGAATCAATACGTCCACCGCCAAATTGTCTCCGCGAAGCGGCAAAGGAAGTAAAGCAAGGTCGTAGCGCCCATCGAGTACCCCACGTTCGAGCTGACTCGGTGGCTCTTCCCTTACATAGAGTTTTAACCGATCAAACCGCTCGTGAATGCTCGGAACGATGTTGGGGAGAAGGTAGGGGCCAAGCGTAGGAGGTACGCCCAGGCGATGGGTCGTCGCGGCCGTATCGGACAGAGTGTTGGCAAGGGCTTCTAGCTCCCGCCACTGGGAAATGAGCTGTGAAGCAACGGGCAGTAATTGACGCCCCGCAGGTGTGAGTTGAGTCACTCGTCTGCTCCGCTCCAACAAGGTGACGCCTAGGTTTTTTTCCAAGGTGGCGAGCTGAGTCGATAACGTGGGTTGCGCTATACCTAGCCTATCCGCAGCACTTCGAATCGACTGAGTTTCCGCAACTGCTTGAAAGTATTGAATTTGTTTGAGTGTCGCCACAGCCCTGGCTGCCCTGGGGTATATAGGTAAAAACTATAACAAAAAAGCATTGGCGCTGTTTCTACTTTTAATCTCAACGTCCATAGTGCGAAGGGTGGCGCTTCTCCGGGCGATCCTGCCGTCTTTATTTCTGTTTCTGTCGCTCTATTAGCAGTCACCTAGCTTATCCGTGGTGGTATCGCGCTCGGCCGCTGAAAGGACAGATCGAGGAACATGAGAGATTTATTCAAGTTTGATTTGAGCCATTTACGTGGCGACATATACGGCGGTCTTACCGCAGGTGTGGTTGCGATACCGCTTGCCCTAGCCTTTGGTGTGGCCTCTGGTTTGGGTCCGATGGCTGGAATGTACGGTGCCATTTTTGTTGGATTCTTCGCGGCGCTCTTTGGCGGTACGCCCACCAACGTCTCTGGTCCCACTGGACCGATGGTTGTGGTCTTGGCGGGTTTGTTCGCCAGCCTTTCTGGTGATGTAAGCCTGATCCTGACCGCTGTGGTGCTGGCTGGTCTGTTTCAACTCGCTTTTGGGCTTTTCGGTGTTGGCCAGTACATTCGGCTGGTGCCTTACCCGGTGGTATCCGGATTTATGAGTGGAATCGGGATCATAATTATCATCCTGCAATTCGATGCCTTTTTTGGTCACGAATCGCCCTCCGGTACGCTCTCTCATTTGGCCTACATCCCCACGGCTTTATCGGACATCAACTTCTCCGCACTCGTCGTTGGAGTGTTAACCCTGACGGTTGCCTACAAGTGGCCCACAAAATGGGGCACCTATGTTCCCGGTGCATTAGCGGCGCTGATCATCGGTACCTTATTAAGTCTGGTCATGCCAGCCATGCCGATTCTGGGCGAGATTCCGTCGGGGATTCCGACATTCCAAATGCCTGTGTTTGAACAATCAGCGATGATGCTGGTTGTCGAAGCGGCCTTCATCCTAGCGGTCCTTGGGTCGATCGATAGTCTGCTGACCTCACTGGTGGCGGACTACATGACCCGAACTCGACATGACTCCAACAAAGAACTCGTCGGCCAGGGTATCGGGAATGCGGTTGCGGGTTTGTTCGGTGGAATTGCCGGCGCGGGCGCGACGATGCGTACGGTGATTAATATCCGCTCCGGGGGTGTTACCCGCTTAAGTGGAATGATTCATTCGCTGGTGCTGATGGCGATCGTATTGGGTGTTGGGTCTGTGGCCTCGGTGATTCCTCACGCTGCGCTTGCAGGCGTGCTTGTAAAAGTCGGCATGGACATAATCGATTTCAGCTATCTCAAGCGAGCCCACCGCGGACCGCGTTGGGACCTGCTGCTCATGGCATTGGTACTCAGCCTCACGGTCTTTGTTGACTTGATCACGGCTGTTGGCGCCGGGGTTGTTCTGGCAGCTATCGCCTACGTCAAACAGGTTGCCAAGATCCAACTCGAAGAGCTCGCATCACTACCGCAAACTGCAGCGTCGCCGGAAGAGAAAGCAATGCTCGAAAAGCTTGGCAGTCAAGTCACTATCTTTGAATTCGGCGGGCCCCTGAGTTTTGGTGCAGCAGCGGATGTCGGGCACCACGTTCGAGAGCGCTATAAAGAGGTCACGCGATCAATCATTCTCGACTTCAATCGAGTACCTTTCCTGGATGTCTCTGCCGCCCGAGCGGTCGAAACGATCGCCGGCGATGCTGCGAAGGCTGGTAAACAGGTGCTAATTTGCGGTATGGCTGAGGACGTGAAAAGTACGCTCGTGAACTTGGGCGCTGATGAGGCAATCTCGAGCGATAACTACTATGCGGATCGCATGCAGGCGCTTAAATCGCTGATGAATCAATCCAAAAGCGATCAATCGGCGCCTCAAGCTGGCGGCTTTAGTGCCGCGACCGCGAGCGTTTGAGTCGGTAGCGTTAGCCCTGTGTAAGCCCTGTGTAAGCCCCGTGTAAGTCTCGTGTGAGTCCCGCTATCGCCCGAGGATAGCTCCGTGATAAACCAGAACCAGTTATGGCCGCGTAGTAGCCACTACCACGGGGGCAAGAGCTGATTGCCGTGAGCGTCCTGGCGGACCTTTCCGGATGCTTGAGCCCTTGCTCACAAAGGCCACCTTCGCTTCGCCAAGTCCTTGTCATGGCCGTTCACCCGCAGCTATTCAACTCCCCGTAAAGCGGCGGTAGCTCACGCTTGCTGTCTGCACCTGCCAGTTCTCTGGCAAGTTTTGGCACGAGGTATCCCGGTCTGCATTCCGCCAACTCGCCGAGAATCTTCTGAGCCCGCACTTCCTCCACCTCAAAATGGACGGCGCCCGCTACCCGATCAAGCAAATGGATGTAGTAGGGCAAGGCGCCGGCGGCAAAGAGGCGATCATTTAGTTCAGCTAGCACACTCGAGTCATCATTAACCTTGGCCAGCATGACGGACTGGTTAAGTACCAGTACGCCATGGTGCTTGAGCGCACCGATCGCCCGTACCACGCCATGGTCTATTTCCTGGGGATGGTTGGCGTGGAGAACGACAACAAGCTTGAGCTTAGATGCCCCAACGAGGGCTAAAAAGGAATCGGATATTCGATCGGGAATAACAATCGGGAGCCGACTGTGAATTCTCAGGGTAATGTCGGGACGACGCGTCTCTACAAGCTCAAAAATCCGGGCAATAGACTTATCAGGCAACACGAGCGGGTCACCACCGCTTAGGATAATTTCCTTTAGCCCGTCGTCGTCCAGCAACTGGTTGAGTGTTGCATCACGCTCGCGAGTCGATTGCCGTTGCTCCTCGTAGGGATAGTGGCGGCGGAAACAATAGCGGCAATTCACTGCGCACTGCCCCGTCAGCACAAGGAGCGCTCTACCTTGGTACTTCTTGATGACGGCTGTGTCTCCGCTGCTTCGTTCAACTTCCCCTACCGGATCGTCGCCGAAGCCTTGTCCGACCACGAGCTCATCGCGGCTCGCGAGTACTTGCCTGAGCAGTGGGTCCTGGGGGTCGCCTCGTTTGATGCGCGCCGCGAACGCATGGGGCACCAGTAGGGGAAATTCCTCCTGAGCGTCCAGGGAGTAGGGCAGGTCTTTTAGCTCGACACCGATTTCCGCTGCGAGCGCAAGCGGGGTCCTAATCGCCTTTTGAAGCTGTTCTTGCCAGCTTTGCGACTCGCGATCGATTAGTGGTATTGCGGGTAACGGCATCGAGGTTGACCTTAATTGCATCGAGGTATTTTTACGCTTGGCTTCCCATGCTAGTACTCCGCGGACCTGATAGCCACGTGTTCAACGACCATCAAAAGCACTACCGCTGCGTCTTCTTGCCCAGGATTTTCGTCCACCGAGCGGTGGAGACTGCACTACTTTTTGGGTAGCAATTGGCTCGGACGATCCCTTGCCGCTCCCTCAATTGCACTGAGATACTAATCGGCCACCCGTATTTGGCTGTTTCTATGAGTTCCGTTGATAACTCACTGCGCGATTGGCTTGCGAAAAATCAGATTTCTGAAGTTGAGTGCCTAGTCCCTGACCTTACCGGCAATGCGCGCGGGAAGTTTATTCCGGCGCATCAGTTTATTTCCCAGGGGGAGCCGAGACTGCCGGAGGGTATTTTGATTCAAACAGTCACCGGTGAATACAGCGATCTTCATTGGGAATTTGTTGAGCCAACGGATACGGACATGCTCCTAAGGCCTGGAGATTGCGCGCCGCGTCTAGTGCCCTGGGCGCGCGAGCCCACCGCGCAAATCATTCACGACTGCTACACACAAGAGGGGGAACTGCACCCGCTCGCCTCGAGAAGCGTCCTTAGGCGAGTTCTTAAGGCCTACGAAGAAGCAGGATTGACACCGGTGGTCGCTCCCGAAATGGAGTTCTATCTCGTCGGACGGAACGAGGACGCGGAGTACGAACTCCAGCCTCCTATCGGCCGTAGCGGTCGTCGTGAGTCAGCGCGTTTGTCTTACAGCATGGATGCGGTGGCCGAATTTGAGGACTTCGTTGAGGATATGTATGACTACGCGGAGGCAGAAGAGCTCGATGTAGATACGTTGATTCACGAGCAGGGCGCAGCCCAGATGGAAATCAACTTCCGTCACGGTGATCCGCTCGCGCTCGCAGATCAGGTCTTTCTGTTTAAGCGAATCGTCCGTGAAGCCGCCCTAATACATGACATGTACGCGACCTTTATGGCAAAGCCAATGCAGCAGGAGCCAGGAAGCGCAATGCACATTCACCAAAGTGTATTGGACCGCGAGGGTAACAATATCTTTAGCACTGAGAGCGGTGAGTACAGCGATGCGTTCATGGCGTACATTGGTGGCCTGCAACGGTACACACCAGAACTGATCAGCCTCTATGCGCCCAATGTGAACTCTTATCGACGCTTGGCGCCGGACATTTCAGCACCCATCAACTTGAATTGGGGATTGGATAACCGAACGGTCGCGTTCCGCGTACCGCAAAGTGATGCGAAAGCGACTCGGGTTGAAAACCGTTTCCCAGGTGCCGATGCAAACCCGTATTTGGCCCTTGCAGCGACTCTGGCGAGCGGGCTGCTGGGGATGCGAGAGTCGCTGAAGCCGTCGGAGCCGCATCTAGGCACGGCAAACGAAGATGCGGTACAGGTGGCGAGAAGCCTCGAAGAAGCTTTGCGGAACCTGCAAAGTTCCCCTGCGCTGACCGAGTTGTTTGGGGATTTGTTTTTGCGAGCCTACGCAGCCGTCAAGCTTGATGAGTTTGAGGAGTTCAACCGGGTCATCAGCTCCTGGGAGCGAGAGCATCTCCTGCTGCAGGTCTAAGACACGTGTTCATCACCGCTGAGGACCTAAGCTTGTGAATCAGTTGCGCCTTCGCCCAGGTTTACCAATCTTCACTTTGGTGAAGTACCTGACCTATTCACTTCTGCTGGCAAACATTTATTTTTTTATGCAGGAGGAACTCGGCTCCCTTAGTCATACCTTCAGTGGGTCTCTCTCTTTCGCAGAATTTGTTCAGGTTTTTGCTGCGACCATCGACACGGCGGCCTGGGTTATCGTACTCCTGTTGTTCGAGCTAGAAACCTGTGTGCTCGAAGACGAGCAAC
>ERZ1740059.1060-NODE-1060-length-14024-cov-4.173241_pt1 | contig 14024 bp, 12 predicted proteins | sample MGYA00581744_ERZ1740059 | MGnify/ENA primary metagenome ERZ1740059 (study PRJEB43018, sample SAMN04849738) | marine metagenome | isolation source: floating plastic debris | place: Pacific Ocean | collected 2008-08-28 | study: EMG produced TPA metagenomics... | reverse complement strand
GTTTACTGCGATCGCCTGAAAAACCTACTCAACTAGCAGAAGTCGAGGCTCCAACTCGTCAGCCTGATATTTTTGTGGATCCAGAGGAAAAAACTGAAACTTCTGAGTCAGTAGCCGAAAAGATAGAAGAGGAAAGTAAGGGAAATTCAGCCAAAAAGAAAAAAAATCTTGAAAGAATTTTGATAGGGGAAACAGAGACAGTTGAAAAACCGCAAGCAGCCAACCAACCACAAGGCTCAGAAAACAAAGAACCCAAAACTCTCGCCCAAATCGATGTCGAGACAGTGCCAGAGATAGACTTCCCCATTGTGACAACAGGAATATCTGAGAGTCAGTTGGTTAGCACATTAGGAAAACCCAACTCAGAAAGAAGAGGATGGCGACCAAACAGCAAAGTGCTGGTTTACTATGACGTAATCCCAGACAGGGTTAATCTTAGCTATCAATCAGATGATACAGGCAAGATTCGCCAGACAGATATAGCTTTAGATTCGTCTGTCAGTTTGGGTGCAATGCAGCAAACTTTAGACAAAATGTTGAGTGGAAATGCTTCTGCTGACATCAAAGAGAAGCTGCGGAATGTTTACAATCGCCAAACTAATTTCAGTTTTTTTAGAACCAGTAACTTAGAAGGAAAAGTACAGCGAGATACAAAGGATCGCGTCACTATCTCAGTTTGGGAAAGAGGATTTCAATAACATTTTATAAGACTACGATATAACCCAAGTTTTTTCTCTATTTAGGTTTTTTATGTTGTTTTATTAATACCATTTGGGAAATATAAGCTTATTAAGTTGATCTAGATCGTCATGACAACAACTATAAAGCTGACTCCCGCACAATTATTATCACAATTAGCAGATGCTAATAGCTATGGTTGTCTGGAACTTCACAGTGGATTGGTTTCTTGGAAAATTTATTTACATCAAGGAAAAATACAATATGTTTATTCCTCTGTACAATTACTTGACCAACTAAAATACCATCTGCACTATTTTGGCTGGAAGCAAGCCATAGCTGCTTTAAAGAGTTTGCCACAATCTTTTATAAAGCTACAATCATCAATACAAGACAAATCTCCTGCTCATAATATTTATAGCAAGGTTATTTCTTGGCTGTTGGCAAAACAACATCTCGATTTATCTCAAAGTATCAAACTGATTCAAAACTTGACGAAAGACGAGCTAGAGTCCTGTCTATGGCTAGATCATGTTACTTCTGTATGGCATGAGGGAAGACCAATTCCACCTTGGATTCCAGTTCAAATTAGAGATCATCTATCTTGGAGCGTATCTGAGTGTCTTAACGAAAGACAAGTCAAGCTAAGACAATGGCAAGCTTGTAGTCCAGAAATATGTTCTATTTATCAACGTCCTTATTTTCCTCCTGGTTGGGAAACAAAGTCTCTTCCTAGTTCGGGTACTCTTAATCAAAGTACCCTAGTAGAATTGACCCAGATATTGAGAGGACGTATTAGTATCCGTCAGCTATCAGTGCTTTTGAAGAAAGATGAACTTAAAGTTGCGAAGATATTATCCCCCTACATCGATCGCAAAATAATTTATTTACATCACCCCCAAGCACCTTTAGATAAATTACCGACGATTCCTCGTCAGAGAGAAGATACTCCTCAAAAATCCCTTCAAGTTCAAATTAGTGATGATGATGAAATAACTCAAATCAATACTTCTAAGACAAAAGTTAAGGCTTGGAAGATAGTTTGTATTGATGATAGTCCTACTATTTTAAATGAAATAAAACGTTTTCTAGATGGAGAAAAATTTCAAATTACAGCCATAGATGACCCCGTACAGGCTGTATCTAAAATTTTTACTCTTGAACCAGACTTGATTTTATTAGACATTACAATGCCTAGAATCAATGGATACAAACTATGCGGGCTATTAAGAAGTAGCGGAAAGTGTGATGACACTCCCATTGTGATGGTTACAGGAAATACAGGTTTAATTGACAAAGCCAGAGCCAAAATATCTGGAGCAACAGACTACTTTACCAAACCCTTTACCAAGGAAAGTTTGAACAAAATAGTCGCTAAACACCTTCCGTAATTTATTAAAAAACTACCAAAATATTCGTTGGAAATAATATCAAAAATATCAAAAATGAAAACTATTTTAATTGTTGACGATATGAAATCTGAATTAGATATGATGGCAAACTACCTAACCAAAGCAGGTTATAACATCATTATGGCAAACAATGGAGAAGAAGCGATCGCTTTGGCGATTGCTAAAAAGCCCGATTTGGTGGTAACAGATTGGATGATGCCCAAGATGGGAGGATTGGATATTTGCCGTAAATTGAGAAGAAATCCACAGACTCAAGCTATTCCCGTAGTTACCTGTACCTCTAAAGATCGAGATGTAGATCGGATGTGGGCAAAAAAGCAGGGAATCAAAGCCTATGTAACTAAACCTTGTACTCAGGAAGAATTGGTTATGGCAGTACAAGGAGCTATGGAGTAGCAGTCAGTATGGAAACGTTTAGTGCAGCGGCAAAAGTTCAAGCCAATTTAAAAGAGTTATTCCAAAGTAAGCTAGCACCTGGAGATGCTTATGTTAAATTTCAGCTATCTTCAGGAATTACAGCCTTGTTATCGATGAGGCAGGTAAAAGAATCTTTGATTGTTGAAGCTAGCCAAATTACTCCTCTACCGAATATGCCAGAGTTTACTATTGGTATTATAAATTCTCGCGATCGCGTTTTTTGTATATTTGACTTAGCTTTACTGTTAAAACTATCTTCTGAATTAATTGCTCCTCGACAACATCAGATCATTGTCTTCCAAACTGTTGCCGAGCCTAAAATTTATGTTGGCTTAACTGTAACTCAACTCCAAGGAATTATTCGTATTTCTAAAGAACAAATTCAGCTACCAAATAATTCCATTGATGAGGAATTAATGCCTTATATTTCTGGAGTAATCAAGCAACAAGAAACAACAGTCCCCATATTAAACTTTGAGAACATTTTGCAAGCTTTGATTTCTCAACCTTAGCAAAATATTGTTTTCTCAATATTCTAATTATTTTAACTATTAAACTAAATCTTATTTATTGCTATGAGCAATTCTCCCCAGTCAAGACCAACTAATAAGCAAAATTTCCCAAGTAAAAAGACCAACTCCAAGTCTTTTAACCTCAAAACTAAGGTAACTTGTTTGGCGATTTCTATCGGTGTTGTTCCTGCTGCTACTCTAGGAATTTTGGCACATTCTGTTGTCAATCATTCTCTAAGCCAAGAACAAAGAGAAAAAACTGCCATAGAAACCAATACGGCTATGAGTGGAGATATTGCCCTAAAAACTATCCAACGCTTAGATTTTGCTTTGTTATGGGGAACAGGAATATTGGCACTGTTGGTTGAAGCCATCTCTGTATAGATGGCTGACTACGCTACTGTTCCTTTGATTGAAGCAGTAAAAGCTCTAGAAAAAATCCGTCAAGGAAAACTAGATACTCGTCTAGCTGCAAAAAGTGAAGACGAAAAAGGGATACTCAATGCCAATATCAACTTGATGGCAGAACAAATCCAGGCTTCACTTCAAGAACAACAGCACATAGCTGAAAAACAAAAAGAAGAGAAAAACAAGTTAGAACAAGCTATTCATAATCTTTTGAATGAAGTATCTGAAGCAACTAATGGAGATTTGACCGTTAGAGCCAATTTAGATTCAATGGAATTGAGTACCGTTGCCGACTTATTTAACGCCATTATTGATAACTTACAAGATATTGCGATCGAGACTAAAAGATCGTCTAGCCAAGTAGGTTCTTCTCTCAAACAAAATGAAGAGGTGATTCTAGTATTGGCAGAACACGCTTTGTCTGAGGCAAAGGAAACGCGGGATAGTTTGGTTTCTGTAGAAGAAATGTCTAGCTCCATTAAAGCCGTTGCAGCCAATGCTAGCCAAGCAGAAAAAATCGCTAATGATACTTACAATACAGTAATCGATAGCTCTAGCAATATGGATCTTACCGTAGAGAGTATCCTCGCTTTGCGGACTACTGTAGGAGAAACATCGAAAAAAATGAAGCGTTTGGGAGAATCTTCCCAAAAAATCTCTCAGGTGGTTTCTTTTATTGAAGAAATTGCCATGAACACCAATGTACTGGCTATCACCGCTACAGTTGAAGCAGGGCGAGAGGGAGAATATGGTCAAGGCTTTACAGTCGTAGCCGAACAGGTGGGTGCGCTAGCCGAACAATCTGCCGCAGCAACCAAAGAAATTGCCAGCATTGTAGCAACAATTCAAGCCGAAACCAAAGAAGTAAACCAAGCAATGGAATCTGGTACGACTCAGGTAGTAGAAACTACCCGTATTGTAGAATCTACCAAACAAAGTTTGGGAGTGGTGCTAGAAAAATCTCAAGAGATTAACCAACTGATGGAATCAATCTCTCACACTACTGTATCCCAAGCAGATACTTCTCAAAATCTTACCGATTTGATGCACAAAATCTCAGAAATGTCTGAAACTACATCCAAAGCTTCGCAACGAGTAGCACAGTCAATTGTGGATGTAGCGGAAGTTGCTGCCAAATTAGAATCTACCGTAGGGCAGTTCAAAGTAAGCTAATCGACTTTATCGAAACAAATTAATAATTTAAATCTTATGAAAGTTACTCTATTTAAAAGTTTACAATTTCGCCTACCTTTTTTAGTTTTATTAGCAGTTGTTCCCACCACTATAATTGCGATCGCTCTTGCTAGTGCCAATGCTAGTAAAATTATTCACCAAGACATCCAAAACAACTTAGCACTTAGAGTCGAAGCTTTAGACAGCAAAATTTCTGGCAAAACAGAAATGAATCTTTTAGCTCAAGAAATTGATCAGACTAATTTTGCCAAAACTGGTTATGGTTTGGTGGTAAATGAAAAAGGTAATATTTTAATTAATCCTAATTCTGCTTCTGGAAATAAATTAGCAAACTATAGTAGTTATCCTCCTGTAGCAAACTTATTTGCTGGACAAGAGGGATATTTTTCCTTTACCGACAAGACTGGAATGGAATGGGTATCCCACGGAATTCGACTAGATAATGGTTGGGGAGTATTTGTCTTGCAGCAAAAATCCGAAGCTTTTCTTCAAGAAAAAGACTTCCAAAAATCCGCAGCACTAATTGCAGGAATTGCCATGGTCATTATCGGTACAATCACTTGGCTAGTGGCTAAACGTTTGACTCAACCCATAAGCCATATTACCAAAGCAGCAACAAAAGTTGCAGAGGGGAACTTGGGAGAGAAAATTAAAGTCGAGCAAGAAGATGAAATTGGTATTTTGGCTAATTCTTTTAATAAGATGGCGCAACAGTTGCAGACTTCTATTACCAGTCTCGAAGCACAAGCCAACGAACAGCGACAAGAAAAAGAAAAGCTAGAATCAGCAATTTTTACTCTAATTGATGAAGTTGCCGATGCGACAGAAGGAGACTTAACCGTCAGAGCCAATTTAGATTCAATGGAATTGAGTACGGTTGCCGATTTATTTAACGCAATTATCGACAACTTACAAGAAATTGCAATTGAAGCACAACAATCAACTAGTCAAGTAGGTTCTTCCCTCAGACGAAACGAAACAGAAATGAGATTTTTAGCGGAAAAAGCGATCGCAGAAGCCGAAGAAACCCGAAACACTTTGATGTCTGTAGAACAACTTTCTCACTCAATTCAAGCCGTTGCCACCAACGCTAATCAGGCGGAACAAATTGCCGATGATACCTATAACACTATTGTTAATAGCACCAATAACATGGACTTGACCGTAGAAAGTATTCTTACACTGCGGACAACTGTAAGTGAAACAGTCAAGAAAATGAAGCGTTTGGATGAATCTTCCCACAAAATCTCAGAAGCGGTTTCCTTGATTGAAGCGATCGCTCTTAAAACAAATGTATTGGCTATTAATGCTGGTGCAGAAGCAGATCGAGCAGGAGAATACGGACAAGGATTTGCTATTGTTGCCGAACAAGTGAGTTTGTTGGCAAAACAATCTAGCGCAGCACTCCAAGAAATTGCTCGCACCGTAACCCTAATTCAAGCTGAAACCGAAGAAGTCAATCAGGCGATGACATCGGGTAACGATCAAGTATTGGAAACTTCCCGCTTAGTCGAATCCACTAAAGAAACTTTGGGATCGGCTCTGGAAAAATCTCGTAAAATCAATCAATTGATGGAATCTATCTCTCAAAGCACCATCTCTCAAACAACTACTTCTCAAAATGTAACTGACCTAATGCAAAAAATTGCCCAATTGTCTGAAACTACTTCTCTATCTTCAAAAAGAGTAGCCAGATCGATTGTTGAAACAGCCAATGTAGCCGAGAAATTGGAGTCTACCGTATCTCAATTTAAAGTCGCTAAATCAGCTTAACTATTTAATCTCAAACCTCGACCTTTCATTTATTGATAAATCGACATGGATACAGAACAACAGATCCGCCTTAATTTTCTCGACGAAGCAGAAGAATATCTCGATCGCATGGAATCTAATCTAATCGGATTTGCGGATACTGAGATTGATGCTCAAAAAGTAGATTTGGTTTTACGTGCGGCTCACTCTATCAAAGGTGGAGCAGCAATGATGGGTTTTGATATTCTAAGTCGGGTAGCTCATCGCCTCGAAGATTTCTTTAAGATTTTGCGAGTCCGCTATGCTTGCGATCGGATTGAAACTGAAGTAGAGACTCTTTTACTACAAAGTGTTGACTGCCTAAGAAATATTAGCGAGCTGAATCGGCAAGGAATAAAGGTGGTTGAGGGTGATGTTAGCCAGCGTACCCAACCTATTTTTGAGGGATTACGCTCTTACTTAGGTGATTTGGAAATTGCTGATGAAAATGCCTTGCTTTCCCAAGATGAGGATATGGATCCTGCGATTCTTATTTTTGAAGAAGGTGTTGATGGAGTTTTAGACCGCTTTGAAAATAAATTATCCGAGTTAGGAATTGAAGAATTAGCTCAAGAATTATCGGTAACTGCTCAAGAACTAATTGGCTTTGGTCATATGGCCGATCTCAGTTCATTTATTGAACTATGTGAATCTATTCAGCATCACGCCACAGTCTTATCTGAATCAGCAGAGGTAGAGACTTTATCTAGTCAAGCTTTAAAAATATGGCGGAGATCCCATGCTTTGGTTTTACGAGGTAGCATTAGTAAACTACCTTCCAATTTAGAAGGTTATGAATCTGTTGGTGATAATTCAAATAATCCTCCAACAGAAGAGGAATTTGACCCCTTAGCCATAGATGATTTAGAACTGGGTGAATTACAGTCGGCTTTTGAACCAGAAACAGAGGAAGAGGAATTTGACCCCTTAGCCATAGATGATTTAGAACTGAGTGGATTGCAGTCGGCTTTTGAACTAGAAACAGAAGAAGAGCAAGTAACCGTCATTCAAACAGACATGGTTAGCTCCGTTGTTCCCTCATCACCAGAGATAGAGCCTGTTGTAGAACAAGTTGAAAAAATGGTTCGGGTTCCAATTTCTCAACTAAAGCAGTTTAATACACTTTTTGAACAATTGGTTTTAAATCGAAACAGTATTAATCTACGTCTACAGCAATTACAAAATGTAGTAACTTTGATGAGTCAGCGTATGTCTCAGATGGAGCTTTCCAATACTCAATTAAAACAGTGGTACGACCGTGCTTCTGTTGAAGGGCTTTTGAGCGGTAAAGATTTGCCCATATCTGCTTCAGTTTCTTTGACAAGCAACAAACGAGACAATTTTGATAATCTAGAGATGGATCGCTACAGTGATATTCATCTTATTTGTCAAGAACAAATAGAAACTATTGTTCAACTTCAAGAAGTTGCAACAGATATTGAATTGGGCGTAGGAGAAATTCATCAGTCTGTTAGGGACTTGCACTACACAACCAAATCTATGCTGGGTAACGTTACTCGTACTCAAATGTTGCCGTTTACGGATGCAGTTAAACGTTTGCCCAGAATAATTCGGGATCTCAATCTTCAGTTTGATAAAAAAGTTAAGCTCAAAATTATCGGAGAAAAAACTCTTTTAGACCGCTCTGTAATTGCGGCTCTAGCCGATCCTTTAATGCACCTATTACGCAACTCCTTTGACCACGGTAATGAAGATAGCACAACTAGGATTGCCGCAGGAAAATCAGAATCAGGTACAATTACCATCCAAGCAAGCAATCAAGGTACCTATAGCGTTATTACTCTTAAGGATGATGGAGGAGGTATCAATCTTGATAAAATACGCGATCGCGTGTGTCAGATGGGTTTTACAACCGCCGAAGCAGCACTTATCCCAGAGACAGAACTAGTTAATTTTATTTTTGAGCCCGGATTTAGTACCGCTCAACAAGTTACAGAACTATCTGGTAGGGGAGTTGGAATGGATGTGGTTCGCACCAATATCCAAGAAGTTAGAGGTGATGTTCGAGTAAACACCATAGAAGGTCAAGGTACAACTTTTACCCTCAGAATTCCTTTTTCTTTATCCATTCTTAGGGTCGCAATTATCGAGCAAGGAGGTATTATTTTTGCCATTCCTGCTAACAGTATTCGAGAATTGATTCCTCTGGAACTAGAATCAACCTTAGAAACTGACAACATAGCAACTATAGAGTGGAATAAATTAGAACTCCCCCTAGCAGAAGTAGCCAAAAAATTGGCATATACTCGATCGCTAAAAGTCTTGAGTCTCCCAGGAAAGCCAACTATCGACAGTCCGATGACTTTAGTGGTGGGGGACAAGCAATCTTATACGGCATTAAGAATTACCCGTTTTTGGAACGAGCAAGAGTCGACTATTAGGACAATCGACAGTCCTGTACCTTTACTTCCAGGTATCATTAGCTCAGTAGTTTTTGGCGATGGAAAAGTTATTCCCTTAATCGATCCTATTATTTTGGTTGAAAATTATCTCAATAATTTAGCTGAATTTAATGAGTTAATTGAAGCAAATAGCAAAAATATACCGACTGCTACGACTATTCTGATAGTAGATGATTCAATTAATGTTCGTCGCTATTTAAGTTTGACTTTAGAGAAAGCAGGTTATGTTGTAGAACAAGCTAGAGATGGTCGTGAAGCCGTCAATAGACTACTAAGTGGACTTGCTGTCGATGCAGTAATTTGTGATGTTGAAATGCCTCAATTAGATGGCTATGGTGTCTTAGAGGAAATAAAAGAGCGACCTGAATTTGCCGACCTTCCCATCGCTATGCTGACTTCTCGTAGTAATGAAAAACATCGTAAGTTGGCAATGAACTTAGGAGCTTCAGCTTATTTTTCCAAGCCATATAACGAGGAACAGCTACTAGATAAGCTAGAGGAGATGTTAAATTAAGACTCTTAAATTAAGACTCTTAAATTAAGACTCTATTTTAAGTTCTAAACCAAATTCCAATGGCTCATAACCAATATCAATTCCTTCTTCTTTGACCAAATTCCGCAGTTTATTGAACATCTCCAAACCGTCGGGACGTAAGATAATAATTAGATACTGTTCTTCTTTGTTTGCCTTTAAGTTGGCGATCATTTTCCTAAAAGGAGACTCTAGATCGTAAAAATCTGCTCTGGGGGCAAATTCTTTACCAGGATGAAGCACAAAACCATCTTGACGACATTCAATATATGAAGGAATTTTGGTTTTATTTGCACCTTTACTGTCTTCGTCTGTCTTAGCTATTACAACAGCCTCTTGAGGCTCTAAAGCTTGAGTCGTCATGACAATGATTAATAAAATAAGTGTACCAATGGTACAGGCTAGAACAGAGAGAAAAGGAAATAGTTCTACTTCTGTTCGCTTTTTTCGATAAATATTGCGCCGAGACATATAGTAGTAAGTCGATTAGTAAATAGAGAAAAGTTATCTTGCCAAACAGTAGGAAATAGTAAATAGTCCAATACATACTGCCACTATTCAAAATAAACTCACGAATCTTTGTTAGAGTCTTGTTCTACTAGAGTAATACGACGAGGTTTGTTTAGCTGCTGTAGAATCGGTTGGAGTTGTGCAAGATTATCTTTAACCGCAACAAGAACATTTTCGAGTTGAGCTGTTTTTTCTAAAGATGTAAAACTTCTTTCCAGACCTTGCTGAATGTGCTGAAAATCGGACATCTTTTGAGTAGCCATCTCTAAAGAGCCAACCCGACTTTCTAAGACTTTAGCTGCATTTTCTAACTGTTGACTAATACCTTGGGTTTGAGCATTGAGGTCATTAGCTACCGCTTTATTGTTTTGTTTAATTTCTTCGATGATTCCTCTAATTTGCTGTACGAGCTGTTGATTTGTCTGTTGCTGTTGGGCAAAAAATCCGAGAAATTCTTCGCGATCGCGATTGGTTTGCTGTCTGATATCGTTAACTTGGGCAATTACCTGAGAACTAACATCTTGTACTTTGCTAATTTCAGAAATAAACCCTGTAGACAATTTTCTGGCTGCTTGCTCTGCGTAGGTATGAGCTGGTTGAACTAAATCTTGGGGATTGGGAAAGTTTTCTTTGATTGACTCTTTGACAGCACGATCTATTGTTTCTACATCTAGCTGCTCGTTATTTTTTTTGAGACGGGGTAACAGTTTGTCATTAATAAAGACATCAATACCCAATAGTAATTTAGATTCGTAGCGTTCTACTAATACCAGAGGAATCATGACCAAAACACTCAGAAACAGAGCCAAAAGGGTAGTATCAAATGCCAGCCCTAGGTTGGTAGTTACATTTCCAATTCCTCCTTTGATGGCTTCCACATCACCAGAGGTTTCTAAGACTCCAGAAAAACTGCTGACTGCTCCACTAATGCCAATAACTGTACCAACAAAACCCAGAAGAGGAATTGCCCAAATCAAAATGCGAGGGACACTATAGGAAGACTCAGAAGCAGCAAGATAAAAAGAAGAATCATCTAGAGCAAATTCATTGGCAATTGCACGATCTCCGCTTCCAATATAGGCTTTTAAAATCCTGCCACAGCGCAAAGCTACTAAGTTACCGTCTTTAATCAATCTCTCTTGAAAATAAGCAACTTCATGAGAGTCTGGTTTGTCTAGGGGAATATGATCGGCTATCCATATTTTTCCTAGAGCATCGTATTCTCTGCTTAACAGTAGAAACTTTAGAATTGTAAAAGCAATTACCAAAGAAGTCAGCGCAACCACTACAATTTGAACAAATTGCGCTGTTCCTTGATCGTACAATAACTTACCGATATAAGACTGTCTTAATATTGGTACGATGCCAACCACAAGGTAAGTAACTAGAAAAAACCCTCCTGCGATCGCAATGAGCAATTTAGAATCTACTTCTAGCTCTTGACGCTTAGAATTACGAGAACGAGGTTTTTTAGGTTTATTAGGTCTAAACTTGCTCATATTGATTTTCAGATTTGTCAGTTATGGTTAGTTACTATCTTGTTGTTTAATTTATAAGTCTTCTGTTTGTCAGTAATAGCTTATCTGTCAGTCCCTAGTCAACTCAGACTTTGCCAATCTAATATCTGAAGAGTAATTTCTAATTGTAAGGCTATATTTATATTTTGTTTACCAAATTCAAGTAAAAATAACGAATATAAGACATTGTAAAAAATAAAGTCAGCCATGTTTTGTTAACGGAAACTAACAATTCTAAATCAAATTATTTTCCCATTCAAAAAGCGATCGCAATATAAGAAAGCGATCGCTTTTTGAATTTATTTAGGCTTATTGGAAAGATATAATATTAATCAGGCGAGGCAATAACGGTGATATTGACAGTTCCTTGGCTAGACAAACCATATTGGTCTTCCACCGTATAGGTCATGCTAAATCCGCCTGGAACAGATCCAGCAGTGTAGACAATTTTATTATTTTCTACAACTGCTTGACCACCAGAGAAAGAAGCTTCTACTCCTGTGATTTTGAGGGTGTCTTTCGCTTCGTCATCATCATTAGCTATTGCATCAATAGTAATTGAGCTTAAGATACTGGTAGTAATTTCGTCCGTATTGGCTACTGGAGCAATATTAATCGGCAACCCTCTAACGTCTTGAGGAATTGCTGAGAATGTATGATTGTCTGACTCAAATGCTGAACCACCTTCGGTTAAAGTCGCAACGACAACCTCATCGTAAGCTATGTCTTCACCAAAAAACACGTTGACAAAAGAGAAAGGCTCATTAAGATGTCCAGTACTTTCCCCATTGTAAGCTGGATTTCCATAGTAGGCTGATGATTGAGCTGTGCCATAACTACTAATAAAATTTACCAAATCGACAGTTTTAAATGACGCTACTTCTTCGCCATCGTTTTTGAAAGTTATTTTATTGTAAGGATCTCCTGCTGACCACCAAAAGCCAAAGTATTTTTGATCTTCGCTAACAGTTAAACTATAGCTTCTAATGGATTGTAGTGCTTCTTGAGTAATAAAATTAGAACCGTTGGCACCGCCCCATTGATCGGCAGTTTGAACTTTCAAGTCATTGCCGTATGAATAAGTTGTATTTTGATTAGTTATTTCAAAATCATTTGTTCCATTTTGATTATTAAAATCAACCACGAAATATTCATCTTCATTAGGTAATTGAGAAGTTTGAATATTTGGATTTTCAATGGTTACTGTGATTCCTTCTTTGTTATTTTCTTCGCTCAAAGCTTTTTCTGAAGAGATTACAGCACCAAAGCCAGCAAATAAAATAGCAACAATTACAGTGTTTAATATTTTATTATTCATTATTATTTAAAAGTTCGTAGTAGATATTTATATTTTTGCTTATATAAATTTTAACTAGAATAAATACAAATGTAATCCTGCAAAACACTGGTTTTTGAATATGAAGCAATCAACAAATTTATAGTTTAATTTCAAATTTTGATAAAGTGGAATTTAAAATTAGGCTAATTCAAGTTTCTTGTTTTTTATAAACTACGTATAAACACTATTATTAGCCAATAAAATAACAAAGATTGTCGAAAATATTTGCTTTTAATTATTTTATTTGAGCAATTAAGGTTTAATTAAATTTAATTTGAGAATGAATAATATTATAGCCAGCATCTTTAATTTTTTGGCTAGATAGTTTCATGTTGTATGGACGATTAGAAGGTTGAGTGTCATCCCAGGTAACACAAGGTAAATTGTGCGCCTGAAAAAGCCCATCGAAGAATTCTTTAGTAGTTAAAACTTGTTCGCTAGCCAGATTATATATACCATCCAATTGCTTTTGCTTGGCAAAATCGATAGCACTAACAATATCCTCTAAATGAATCCAGTTTGTATAGTCTTCTCCTTTCCCTGGACGAGTTGTACCAGCTACTTTCCTAAATATTTTAATCAATTCTCTGCCATCACCATAAATCCCTGATAGGCGCAAGATACAGGTTTTGAACTCTGATTCAGAAACTGATAGTAAAACCTGCTCTGTTTTAGTCAATATTTCACCATATTCATTGCGAGGATTTGGTATTGCCGTTTCATCGACAATAGTATTTTTTTGACTGCCAAGAATACCATAACTGCTGGTATAAATTAGCTGTTTTACATTGCCTGTTTGACGAATAGCCGCTACTACATTGCTAGCTGTTTCTAGATAGGCTTGATGATAAGTTTCTGGAGTGCGTTGTTTCGCACCAACACTCAACAAGACCACATCTTTGTCGGCTACAAGATTTTTCAAGCCCCAAAGATCGTCTCCTGTCAAAACTAACACTTCTGATGAGATCTTTTGTAAGGTATCTTTTTTATTAGAAGTAGTGGTGGTGACTGTAACTTCTTCTCCATTTTGATGCCACATGCGAGCAACTGCACTACCAACATATCCACATCCAATGATTGCTACTCGCATAACTTCTTAAAATATTAATTACTATACAAACGGAATATTTCTTGTCTTTTTTAATTACCAATAAAACCCAACATATCAGACTACACTGCAATAAAATAAAAATTTCTTAGGCTTAATCGATTCATTGACAATGGAATATCAGTTGCACCAAGAAACAATTTTCCCTTTAAAATCATTTTTCTAACTAGCTTCAATAAATCA
>ERZ1740059.1059-NODE-1059-length-14024-cov-5.285060_pt1 | contig 14024 bp, 5 predicted proteins | sample MGYA00581744_ERZ1740059 | MGnify/ENA primary metagenome ERZ1740059 (study PRJEB43018, sample SAMN04849738) | marine metagenome | isolation source: floating plastic debris | place: Pacific Ocean | collected 2008-08-28 | study: EMG produced TPA metagenomics... | reverse complement strand
CCTCGATGGGGTGTCCTAAAACACGCGACTTTAACAACACGCATGTTGCTTTAGTCTCTATTGTGAATCAAAATAGAAACTTTTGCAGCCAGTTTTTCTCGGTTGATCGATAAGGATAAGCAATAATCTATATTTTGGATGCCGAAAGATACATTAGGAATGTTTGCATGGGCTCAAATCTGAAAAGCTAAGCAAGCTATATTGAATGCGCATTTACCCTATGCTTTGCTGATGCGTAAAATCCTGATTCTTGCAGCTAATCCCAGGGATACAACGCGTTTGCGCCTCGGTGAAGAAGTCCGGGATATTAGTGAAGGTCTCAAGCGAGCGAGCCGCCGTGATGAGTTTCAGATTGTGCAACAGTGGGCCGTCCGTCCGCGTGACTTACAGCGGGCAATGCTGGATGAAACGCCGCAGATTGTGCATTTTTCTGGCCATGGGGATGGCGAAGCGGGATTGTATTTTGAGGATGAGTCAGGTCAGGGAACGTTAGTAACCGGGTCAGCCCTGGCAGGATTATTTCGGTTAATCAGCCAGAAGACTTCGATTGACTGTGTCGTATTGAATGGATGCTACTCCCAAGCTCAAGCGGAAGCGATTGTAGAACATGTCCCCTATGTAGTAGGCATGAATGACTCGGTGGGAGATCGAGCAGCAATTGAATTTGCGGTGGGTTTCTATGATGCTTTAGGCAGTGGAAGCTCCGTAGAATTTGCCTTTGAGTCGGGCAAGGTAGCGATGGAGCTGCATAGCACAGGGGATGTAGACGTACCTGTGCTACTAAAGGGATCGCCCCTAACGATAACTGAATCTAAGGTATTGGCAGAACCTAAAGTTCAACCCAAACAAAAATCTCTGATTATCACAATGTTAGGTGTAAGCTGTGCTGTCTCAGTGATCACTACAATCCTGCGTCTAATGGGATTTTTTATGCCCTTAGAGCTAGCTGGCTACGATTTTTTCATGCGTCGTCCTTTATCTATTGAAAAAGATAGTCGAATTGTTATTGTCGGTATTACGGATGATGTTCTCGATAAATGGAAAGCACAAGAAATATCAGATCAGAACATATTGACGATACTGCAAAATATCAACGAATCCAAGCCGAGCGTTATTGGACTCGATATTTTTCGCTATAACCTTCAAGACGACAGCAAACAACAAGATACAGTCCATAGTAGTGAGGATAAAAACTATAAGGACTTAGCTGAGCATCTTGAAAATCCCAGTAGCAGAACAGTCTCGACTTGTTTGGTTAATGAGAGAGCGTCTGTCATAGGAAGTGAGCCCCCATTTGAAATTAATGATGAGAACAAAGAGCTTATTGGATTTAGCACCATAGTAGATGACGACTTTCAAGATACTAATGATGATGGTAAAAAAATAATTCGTCGTCAGCTTTTAAGCGTTAAGCCTGACGCATCATTGCCATGCTATGCCAAGCACTCCTTAAGCTATCAAATAGCACTGACATACTTAGCAAATACAGACTTAGTAAGTGAAAGAAATGTTAGTGAGGTAAAGAAATCAAATCGAGACTATGTCCAGCTTGATGAAACAATTTTTACACGTATTTTTTCAGGTGATGGTGGATACGCTTCCTTTGATGACGGAGGTTATCAAATTTTAATCAATTATCGTATTAAGGGATTTGATACCGAATCCGCACTCGAAATACTAAATGCCTCAAAGGATTCTGAAATATTAAAGAAGCTCAAAGATAAAATTGTTCTTGTTGGATATACCAGCAAAGATTCTAATGCCTCAAATCCAGATATTCACAATACTCCTATTGGCAAGTTTTCTGGTGTTGAGCTGCATGCTCATATGATTCGCAATATTATTAGCCCAGTGAATGAAGAACAGCCTCTAATCATAATCTTTCCGATAGGAATAGACTTCCTCACTATTACGTATTGGTCTTTTATAGGTGGAAACTTAATTTGGCTTTCAAATTGGTTCTTAAAAACTCACAAGGTACTAACTTTAGTGAAGATAAGCCTAGTCATCATAGTTAGTATGACAATCATAATTTTTACTGGTTACTGGTTGGCATTTTCACTGTGGGGATGGTGGTTGCCTTTAGTACCTTCGATTACAGCTTGGCTCTTAAGTTCCAGCAGCACTATTGCAGTTAACACATATAAAATTCAAAGGGGGGGTTAAAGTATTGTGTTTTTGTTGAAAACAGTTTTCTGGAAGCAGCTTTGTACTATTTCTTTGTGTGCACTTCTGAGTCTTAATTGTTTCTCTTCAGTAGCTTTAGCTCAGTCGATTTCTGAAGCTAATTCAATAATTGGTGATCAGGCTGAATATATAACCAACCTAGTAACTGATATCAGTCACCCTATATTAGGTCAGACCTCGAACCTGGCCTTTATTTTTCGAATTTTTAGACGAAGACAAAATGAGGAAGATGGAGCTCCAAAAAAGAATACAGGTACAGCCGGTCGACGAGGGCCATGTCATGCGCTAAATCAATCATTTACAGCATTGGTTCCCCGTGATGGAATTAATTCACCAGAATCCTTGCCTAACATAGCTGTCGGATTTACAGCTCAAGTACAGCCAACTACGTTTGTCTACTTGCCTGATTTATCTAATTCTCGCTCATTGCCGTCATCAGCACAGTTTATGGTTCAACAGCTGCAAGATGGAAATGAGATAGACATACTGGAAAACCCCAAGGAAATTTCTCTGTCTGCTGTCCAGGGTGGCATTGCTGCTATCCATTTTGAAGACTTGGGTATACAGCTTGAACCTAATCAGGCATATCACTGGTACCTATCCATTATTTGTGATCTAGAAAGACCTTCTCGAAACCCTAGTGTAGATGCTTGGCTTGAGGTAGTGAACGGTGACGAGCGGCTGGTATTGGCAAATCAAGTTTCTAGCATTCTAAATGATTTGGACAAGGTTTCGTTTTACGTTGAGCAAGAACTTTGGCATGAGGCGATTACATTACTGACAGCATTACGATGCCAAACGCCTGGCAATAGTCAATATAAAGCGGAACTAAAAGAACTTTTAACTAATCTCTTCCTCGACAATGAGATCGAGTCTGGCATAAAGAGACAAATCGAGGCGGCGGTTGAGATACAACAGTGCCCTACCCAACTGAGGGTAGCTTCAAACTAATCAGTGATCCCATGTTAACCAATTAGCGCCAGTCTCCAACTAGCAAGTAAGGTGCCCATATGGAGGGTTTATAACCTTGCTTTAATAACTGCACTTGAGCTTTTTGTAAGGCTTTTGCTTTCGCTCCCTTTTGAGTGACAAGATTTTTATAGAAGGTTTCCATCAAAAGAGCTGTGGACGAATCGTTAATACTCCATAGCGTTGCTAAAGTGCTTCTGGCTCCTGATTGAACTGAAAGACCTGCAATACCCAGGACTTCGCGGTTGTCACCTGTGGCTGTTTCACAGGCGCTAAGTACTAATAATTCAATAGGTATCTGATTGCGAGTTTTGAGAAGAGTATTAAAACGATTGAGGTTTATTTTCTCTACCTCAATCGTTTTATCTGTTGAATCCCCACTATCTGGGGCTGCTGCCAATAAAAAGGTTTTGTCTCGACTAACGCCAAATTCTCCGTGAGTGGCCAGGTGAACAATATTGTAATCAGCGGAACTCATAGTCTTTTGCACCGCCTTTTGTGTGAATTTTTGATCGAGAAAAGATACGGTATTTTGAATATTGTCTTTGATTGCCTGAATCTCACTTTTTACGTAGAAAAGTGGGCCAAAGCTATCGGACAAAACATTGCTCTCGGTAGTGAACTTTGGAGACTCAGATAGACCAGCGGCTAAGACCTTAAAAGAGTCTTTGGGAGGTTTCACAGGAAGTTCTAGATCGCCAACCGTTACGGTTACGGCATATTTTTCAATCAAAAATTGATTATTTTGTCGGTCGTACAGGGCAGCCATCGGTATATTGCGAAATGCCCCATCTAGAACAAACACCAGGGTATCAATAGAGTCTACTGATAAGTCCTGTTCTTCAGCGGGACGGATTAACCAATCATAAAAATCTGCTGCCAGCGGTTTGCCACGCTTGCTAGAAAAGTAAGGTTGTTCGAGTTCTTCACGAAACTTCTTTAGATTTTGCTCAATAGGAGAAAGTTTGTCAGACCCATCAACAGTTGATGTGCCTGAAACAATACGACGAGAAGGGTATCGTTTAATTGGTTTATCCGGTAGCTGGATAAGCACTTCAAGACGGTCTGACTCAGAGCCATCTGGCAGAATAATCGGATAGATAATACCTGTATTTTTCTTATTTGTACCAGCAATGTCCTGAATGTCTACCCGTGGAATATCGTCATCGGGTTGGAGCAACCCACAAGCCAGAAGGCTCTGTAGCTCGGCTACTCGTAAATCATCAATCACGGTTTGAGCCTGACGTAGTTCTTTTAGGTCAGCTTTAATATTAGTGCCGTCTTCAGGGAGTAATAAACTGATGTACTGTCGGTAGAGGGGTTCGATGCGATCGCGAAAATTAAACTGCACATCAGGTGAAATGTACACCAAATCATCTCTGACTGTTTTCACGTTTTCAAAAGCAGCTTTATAGTACTTCAGCGAGGTTTCTCGACTGTCGGTTGTTAATCGCCCGAGCTGCCAATACCACTGGTAAATAATGTTAGAGCGATCTGTCAGTGTCAGAGCCTTCCGCGTCAGTCGTTGAGCATCAATTGTGTTGCCGTCTAGCTCATAGAGATGGCCTAGATAGCCCAAGGCGTAAGACTGGACGATAGGATCAATATTTGGGGTAGCCTGTTTTCTGATGGTGGATAGTAGGTCATACACTATTTGCTTGGATGTTCGTTGTAAATTGATAGGAACCTGGCAGGGAGTATTCTGAGCGCACGGATCTATCACATCCAACAGTAAACGGGACAGCGTAAGACGAGAAAAGCCTGATAGACGACTCGATGGTAATTTATCTATTGCATTAGGTAGAGAAGTAGATAATGTCAGAACCTTGTCCCATTGTTCTAGCTCAATAAAAATAGCAAGTTGGTTAAGTTGGGAGCGTATCTTAATAATTGAAGGCACATCAGTGTTGAGTATTGCCTGGTAGATCTTTAATACGGGTTGATATAACTCCTCTTCTAGTGCTTGGTCGGTTTCTTGCTTGGTACGTTCTGCTGAGATAGCTTTCTCCCTCGCAAGGGCTTGCGCAACATTCCCCTGACTCAGACTAATTCTAGCGGTTAGCTCATCTGATAAGTTTTCATCCTGTGCTTGATCTAAAGCTTTTTGAAAAGTTATCTGAGAATCTTCTAAACTACCTAATAAGCGCTGAGTCTCTCCCAGACTAAGGGTAAGCTCAACTGCTAAGGCTGGATCGTCTGAATTTTCGAGTATATTTTCGGCTTCAGAGATCAGCTCGCTTGACTGAAGGAAAAAACCAAGGCTACGTGCTGCTTGGGCCTGGTTAAGTAAACTCTTAAAAATACCTTCGGTATAACCTGCTTTTTTATACTGCGTAGTCGCATCCTTCCAAGCTTGCCAAGCTTCTTTGGTTTGGCCTTGGGCTAGGTATAAACTGCCCTGGGTGTTAAAGGTTTGCCCATAGATTCTGAATCCTTGAGTTGTCAGACTACCTATGGATTTAACTAAGGCCACACTGGCCTCAGCGGCGTTTACACCATTCTCTATATAACCTAGCTGTCGATAGGCTAATGCTCGGTTGCTCAAAGCCACAGCCTGATTTAGGCTATCGCCCTGGGAAGCAAAATTCTGTTCAGCATTCGCCCAAACAGCCTCAGCATTGGCGAACCGTCCTGCTTGGTAACAGGCTTGCCCTTGCCGTAACAAGTCTGATCCAGTTATGGACTGAGTTGCTAGACATCCGTCTTGCTGCTGGCTGACTGGTGATGTAAGCGCGCTGACCGGTTTTACTTTATTAAATAGGACATCTCCTTGCAGACTGATAATGATTGCAAAGATTGCTGCCACCACAGTGAGCAATGGACGAGGCCATCGAAGTAGGCGAAGAAATAGATGGGGATTCATGGCTGAGGGACACTGTTAGGGCTAACGTAGATTTGAGCAGGATATGGATGAATCCCAACCGTCTGAGGCAATTAGAAAAACTTCACCAGATTCATTTATGATGGCAGCCTGGGAGTCTTTTAATTCTTTAGGTAAATCATCTGGTACCTCTGAAATTGCTGTTATTGTCGATGAGGCATTAGTTTGAGAGTTTATTGGACCGAAATCATCTAGGGGAGTAATGTCGCTGCCTCCAGGATTTGCTGAGCCAGAAGACTGGCCACCGCGTCCGGTGATGATAAAGTCACCAGAAGAAGGTGTTTCCTCAGGCTGATTAACCTGAGCAGCACGACAGCCTTGGGTGATGCGATTAGCAGGGTCTACTAAGTTGGATGGGAGTTCGTTGAGACCCTGGTTGGGATCAACAAATAAATTGTTGATACTGACTTCACCATCTATATCAAATTTAGACCGGGCACTAATATCACTGATATCGTTACCTCTTAAGTCAGTACGAAATCGCCCAGCTTCTCGAAAGCCAATAATACGATTCGCTGTAATGTCAATATTGCCACCAGCCCTTTCTCTTGCATTTGCTAGAATGTCGTTATCTTCACTGGGTACTGTGACAACAAATCCTGCATCAATGTCAACATTGCCACCACTACCTATGCTGCTGGCTCCAGCCTGAATCAGGCTTTCTCGGCGCATGAGTAGCACATCAACATTCTGAACATTGATATTACCAGCTCGACCTGAACCATCGCTGCTTGTGAGTAATTCAGTATTGTCTAATTTCGCAACTTCTGCATTCTGGATAGTAATATTTCCACCCATACCACTACTGCCAGATGCAGTGGATGCGGAGATTTTTGGTCCATCTCCAATCGTGTTGATTTCTATATTACCGCTTGTGTTGGGCTGCAGTATAATACTCCCTCCAGGGGCTGTACCGCTGGTACTAGCCAATATTTCACTATCGTTGCCAGAGAGATTAATTTCATCAGACTCAATCGTTATAGTACCACCAGTACCATTGTTGTTAGTTCGGACAGATACTTGTCCACCATTACTTATATTTAGTTGCGGAGTTGAAATACTAATTTCACCAGCACTACCTTGGTCAGAGGTAGTGCTGAACAGGCCACTCTGCGATTCAAATGAAGTATCGAGCAGCGAGACTTGAAGCGTAGGATTGCCTCTGACTTGATCGCCTCTGACTTCGTTTAAATCTTTGATCAAACCGTTTTCTAAAGTAGGTACTTCAATTAGAACATCTGTTGGGTCAGCACCAGTTAAATTAATGCGTTGAAATCTTTCCTCTAGCCGACGTGTAGATACTCGAACGATGTAACGCCCAGGTTTGGTAAATGTATATCGGATATATGGATCAGTGGAATTATTGCTGCCTGCCGCACCAAAAGAACTGGGTGCCCCTTCATTAGAGATTAATCTCCTTCCTTGATCATTAAAAATCTCAAGAGTATTGTTTATGGTTACTACTGGTGTTATTGCACCAGCAGATATATTCTCTTGAGGAGAAGGTGATTTCTCGTTTATACCGTTGTCAAGATCAAAAATAGCTGAGGTGCCAGGCTCTGATATTTCTAACATATACTCGATAGCTCCATTATCTGTAGGCACCACCTCAGAAATGTGAGGAATAACATCTGAGAAGTTTACATTTCCAGTTGGATCATCAATCGGATTTTCTGGAAAATCACGACCTTCAAATCTAGTGCTAGTTGGGAAAGCTACTTCTTGGTCAGATACTCTACCGGATATAGTTATCCTGTCTGCGTTGGCTATTATATTGCCTGCATTTCTATTCGACAAAGTACTTGCAGAAAGTTGTCCACCATTCTCAAGTCTTAATCTGTTCGCGTTACTTAATCTGTTCGCGTTAATAATAATATCACCGCCATCTCCTGATGCATTAGCTAAAGATACAGTACTAATACTACTCAGCCCTTCCAATGAGACTTCTAAGTCTTCTGAGACTTCCCTACGAGGTTTAATTTCAATATTACCCGCATCGGCTGCACCGTTAGTTAGACTGAGAATACTACTATTAAGAAGGGAAACTGAGTTGTCAACCTCTATTAAGACACTGACTGGTGAGTTTCCTATAGAGTTGATTTCTGTCTCAGAGTTAATGGCATCAATTGTGGCATCAACCATTCTAAAAGAATTGCCCTCAATAGTTAGGCTACTCTCTCGAGCACCTGTTGGCTGTACTAAAATTGAACGACCATCTCCAAGAAAGACTTCACCGCTGTTACTTTGTAAAATAACAGCTTGACCAGGTGCAATAATGTTCGGTGATTCAAGATTACCTTCTGCTTTGAGAGTAATAGAAGCCTCATCTATGCCTAAAATTGTTGCATTATCTGAAGAACTAATAGTATTACCCTGTATCACAAGTGGATCTTGAAAAACAGCATCTCCATCTATTTCGACTGGAAAGCTGCTAGAGTCATTCTCATTTGCTCCAATGAATATTGTCGAGAACCCATCTGCCAGGGTTTCAAGATCACGAGTTCCTAAATTGAGTTGATTATTATCTTCTGACCTTCCACCAAGAACAATTGGTAGACTATCTGTTCGAGGTTGCAATATTAAAATATCATCATTGCCGATTACTTGATTAGTACCTTGAATGACTATCTCATCAGAAACTAGAGTTATGGTACTTTCGTTTTTGCTTGTAGAGATAATGCCACCTGCATCTGCTTCTACTCGAATACCTTCTGCTCTATCTGAACCAGCCAAAATTGGGGCGTTAGGTCCACCTGTTCCTGTTATAGAAATATCTCCTCCAGATCTTACCAGACCACCTCCATTTAACTGAACTCCATAGTTTTCAATACCAGTTGCTCTTCCTACTCCCGTTAGCGTAACGTTTCCTGTGTTAGCTACGACTCGACTGCCGTCGACGTTGGCATTTCCTCCTAAGCTGATATGTATGCCTGGATTAGTGCCTGTATTTGTTCCCAAACCACCGATACCATGTAAGTTAATATTTCCACTCCCAGTAGCTTCAACAATGGCACCAGATGAGACTGCAACACCTTCATTATTAAAATTGGTCGTGCTATCAGAAATACCAATGATGTTAATATCTCCATTCCTAGAAGAAGAAACCTCAACTCCGGATGTCGCTAGCCATGTACCAACATCTGTACCTCCACTGCCAGCGGCATAGCCTGTTAATTGTATGTCCCCATTTTCAGAGGAAATCGTTGATGGAGTTGTTAATAAACCGTCAATTCTTATGCCTTGCGTGTTATCTGATGTGTCGTTTCCAATTATGTTATCTGTACCAAGTCCTCCTAATCCAATTAAACGAATATTTCCTGAATCAGACGTCTGAATCGCACTATTAATGACACGAATTCCTCTCCCTATCTCAGACCCTCCACCTAACAACAAGATATTTCCGCCATTGGTACCATTACCACTAGCATCAAGAATTGTTCCATTCAAGCCAATGCCATCAATGTTGCGCGCGTCTTGATTCCCAATCGTCGTGGGTGTGGAATTTCCCCTTGCAAAAATATTTCTGGCTAGAGTTCCAGGTGCAAAGTGAGTATTATTTGGATTCTCTAAGGAAGCACCCTCTGAAGTGAGAAGATTATTAGTCTCTAATGGTGCATTGATATCCAGAATAACTTCATTATCGGGTAAATTACGTCCATTCCGATCAAGTGGAGCATCACCACCCCGTAGAGTAATATCTCCTCCATTAGAGTTAATTTCAGTTCCTATTATAACAATCGCTCCGACACCAGTATTATCTCGATCAGAATTTAGGACTACATTGAGAGGTCCACTAGTAGCATTTTCTGGTCTAATAGTTGCGCCAGTATTATTGGCTGCTCGAAAGACAATACTATTATCTGCCTGAAGCTCTAATTTCCGACCTGTTCCTCTAAAGTTATATTCTAATATTGCATCAGGATTCCAGTTGATGTTTCCATCAACTTTATTACCATCTCCATCAAAAGCACTACTCGCTTGTAGTATCACATCAGTTGTGCTTAATAGATTACGAACTGTATCAACACCAATTTCTTGATTCCCAGGGTCTTCTTCTGCCGCCCAAATTCCATCGCTTGCTCTAGGAGGTACAGGATTAACTCCCTCAACAATAGTAATATTGCTTGGATCGAGTAATAAAGTACCATATTCGCCATTAAATGCAGAAGTATCCACCTCACCCTGAAAATCTAAAAATTCAAGCCCAGAAACTTCGACTAATCCCCCATTGCCAAATTCACTTCCACCCGTAGCACTAATATCTCCAAAAAAGCGAGTATCTCCATTTGCCCAAACAACAACCTGACCACCATCACCCGCTGTCAGAGAATCTGCATTAATAACAACATCTGAACCAACATAGATTCTCTCCGCATTCGGTACATTTCCTTGTCCTTGATAATCTCCCCCTACTAATACAGTGCCGCCACCCACATCACCAGAGACATCAATCAACGCCTGATCAATCACCCCCACCCGATTACCCAACACCTCAACTCGTCCTGCCGGTACCGCTAGACTGCCACTACTCAGCACCGTATCCCCAAACAACGTCAACGATTGCCCCGCATCAACCGCTAAATCCCCCTCATTCATCACATCCCCCTGGGGCTGCATCCCTCGCTGCACCCCCAACGGCACACTCATTGTCAAAAAATCACTTCCCTGGATAGCAACAGGCTCTGCTGCTCCTTCAAACTGATACGTATCCGCCGTACTCGCCGTAAACGACCCACGAATATCCAACTCCGCATTGGGACCAAACGTAATCCCATTCGGATTCAACAAAAACAAATTCGCGGCTCCATCCACCCCCAGCAGCCCATCAATTTCAGATAGATTTGTTCCCGTCACCCGACTAAGAATATTCTCAATCCCCACCGGATTTACAAAGTAAATCTCTTGTCCAGCATTAGCATTAAACTCCTGAAAACTATGAAAGAGATTCTCACCTCGGGTTGCCCCTCCCTCAATCCGATCCGTAATGCCCCCATCAACTACAACTGAACCTTCATTCCCTAACGTATCATCAGGAATCACCTGAGCAATCAGCATTCCGTTTGGCACACCCGCCATAGCAGCCGTGGCTACCTGACTTGCAAACAATACCAAACCAACCTGGGACCATCGAACAAACGGGGTGCAAATCATAGGTCAAGGGGGCAATTTTGCTAAATAGTAACAATCACATCTAAAACTCAGTCCATTGACGCAAACTCTTAACACCGGTTTACAAACTGTTTCCTGTCCCTAAGAGACAACATCAAAAAAACGAATACTGTAATGAGAAATACAACCCATTTTCTTGCAACGAATTGTTATTCTCAGTATCTGGATCAATCAACGGAATTCCCCAGTCCAGACGGGCAGATAGATTCTCGCGTTGCAAAAGCAGACCCATACCTACACCCACTATCGGGTCAAGACTATCTGTATCCACATTCCAGCCATAGCCCGCATCCAAAAAAGGCGCAACTTGCAATAACGTATCGCTAGAACGTACTACAGGAAACCGCACCTCAGCTGATGCTGACACTCCACTGTCCGTAGACAAAACATTTTGCCGATAGCCCCGCACCGTAGACTGGCCCCCCAGACTCAGCTGCTCCAGACTCAATAACGAATCAGGCGTTAGCTGAGCACTCCCCCTTAGCAATAGCAACGTATCCGGGGCCAGCACAATTACACACTGCGCCTGCCCCTGCCACGAGAAAAACCGACTATCTGGCGCATTATCATTGATAGTTGCATCAAATGCATCAACGCCAAGGCTAAACTGCGACCTTAACGCCAACACCTGCTTTGGGCTTCGGCTTGTCCACTCCTGAAAAAAACGTAATGCCGTTACCCTTGTGCGCCCTTCATCATCAGCGCCTGCTGACAGCGGCGTCGGACCAATATCATCAAGCCCGAGAGTCGTCTGTGACCTTTGATGAGACGCCGTCAACCCAATGGCCAACTCCTGAGTAGGCGTTTGCCATAGCGGATGCTCCAGAGTCAGCTCATAAAAATCAGAATCAGAATCAATCTCCAAAACATCAAACGGCTCTTCGATAACTTCATTCTCAGAAAGATTCACCGCCAGATTGAGCGTGGTGCTATGGGGACTGAGCGGAATCGTATAGTCAGCGTCCACACCGTCACTACCACTCGTCAGGGTATATCCCACACTTAGCCTATCCCCCAGACCGGTTAGATTCCCTTCCGTGACCCGCAGCTGATGGCGCACCGTCCCAACACTAGGGGAGCGATTATTATCCAGGGCGTAGGTCATGCCAAAACTATCCGCTTCCACCACATCAATGACCAGACGATTCATGCCCGGTTGGGGACTGGCTTGTAAGTCAGCGGAGACAGTACTTACTAGGGGGTCAAGTTGTAGTAGCTGTAACCGATCTACCAGGTTATCCACATTTAGAGGAGCCCCGGCCCCCAACCCAATCCGACTGCGAATGTAGCTTGGTTGTAGTCGACGGGTTCCCCGCACCACAATCTCTGACAAACTACCCTCAACAATTTCCATCACAACCACCCCATCAACGATTTGCTGAGGTGGCACAATCGCTCCCGAAGTTGGATAGTCACTGTCGATATACAGCTGGGTTACTGCTTCACGGGCCGCTGCAATATCAGCAAACGTTTGAGACGTCCCTCTAAATTCATCCGTCACTTCCTGCAGTTTTTCATCATCAAAGACAGTGCTATTGATAAATTCAAATCGATCAATCCTGAACGTAGCATCGTCTATAGGTAAGGAAGGCTGACTCAGCGGCTCTTGAGACGGTTCCAACAGGTCATCAGCAGGCGGTAGCTCTTGCGGAGGCAGAGGCTCAGGCAAAGGCTCATCCTGTGGTAGTACAGTATCTTGGGACGGTGGCAGCTCTAATGGAGCAGTAGTCTGTGCCCAAGTCCTGTCTGCGGTGCCAAGCAAGCATAAAACACCGACCACACTGATAAACCAATGCCCCAATAGCATGCGTCCCTCAAAGATAATTGGGCCACGTAGCAAATAGTTTGATTGATGCACCTTTGTTCCCCATTGCCTTTAAGAGTCAGACATCAAACCTATGACTATATGAAAGATAGATGTGACTTGGAATATTAATAAGCAAAGATTTATCACGCCTATCGAGACGATACAAAGAGATATCAACTTTGAGATATCAACTTTGCCTGATAGCACAGTTAAGTCTAAAAGCTTCTGATGGAAAATCCCTTAAAAATTCAGGATTATTCAGGTATTTCTTAGAGCAGCATGTATTTTAATGGGGATGCTCTGGCCTCAATGAGCCTGACATCACTCTTCCGACGCTTAGACCTAGTGGGAGAAGGTTGTGTTTAACCACAGGCACGCTGTATAGCATCAAAAAAAGCTAGATGAGTTAACCCATAGCGCTTTGTCCCTTGCAGTTCTAAGACATCAATAGCCTCTGGTTGCCATTGTTCAGGGGTATACTCAGCAGCAACCGTTGCCCCGTAAGTCAGTAAGGATTTTTGGACTAGGGTTTCAAGTACCGGCTGGTAAAGTCCAGCTGCGTAAGGCGGATCAAAGTACACCAGGTCAAACGGTTCTAATGATAGACCCCGTAGTCTTGTGATCACCTCCCCCCGAATGACTTGGAAGGTTTGCTCTGGCTTAGCAACAGTTTGCCAGTTAGTTTGAATAATGCGGCAGGCAGAACGTGATTTCTCTATACCGACAACGTTACTCGCTCCTCGACATAACGCTTCAGCACCCATTGCTCCACTGCCCGCGCAGAGATCTAACCAACGGCAGCCCTGTAGCCGCCCCTGCCAAATATTAAATAGTGCCTCCCGTACCTTGGCCGGTGTAGGCCGAGTTGTCTGCCCTGGCAGGGTTTTAATGGCGCGATTACCGTAGATGCGGATGGACATAAATACGGCCCTACCTGTAAGATATATAAGAACACCAATCGCTCCAGCCACCGGGGTAGAGTTTACCCATGAGTTTACACGCCACCACCTG
>ERZ1740059.1058-NODE-1058-length-14034-cov-4.135417_pt1 | contig 14034 bp, 14 predicted proteins | sample MGYA00581744_ERZ1740059 | MGnify/ENA primary metagenome ERZ1740059 (study PRJEB43018, sample SAMN04849738) | marine metagenome | isolation source: floating plastic debris | place: Pacific Ocean | collected 2008-08-28 | study: EMG produced TPA metagenomics... | reverse complement strand
ACCTAAAGTTTCTTTAATAGCTAATTCGCCCCATTTTGCATGAGTTGAAAAATTTTCTGCTGTACAAGCTGAATTTTGACTATTAAAATCCCAATCAAACCCCAATTGTTGATAAATTTTGCTGCTTATACCTGGGATAACAGGAGATAATAAATAAGCGGATAAACGCACTGATTCTAGAACAGCATATAAAATCTGCTCTATTTCGGCTTGTTTGCCTTCCTTGAACAAAGTCCAGGGCGCACTATCATCAATATATTTATTACAAGAACGTACTAAATTAAGAATTTCTTCACAACCTTGACTAAATTGAAGATTATCATTCATTTGTACTACTCGATCGCCCAAGCCCATACCAATACTTTTTAGAGGATGGTCTGAATCATAGTCAGTACTGGATAACCGCGGCACGTTGCTTTGGCAATATTTTTTTAACATTCCCAAAGTTCGATTGAGCGAATTCCCCAAGACATTGGCTAAATCGTTATTGAGCACTTCAATAAAACGGTTTTGATTAAAATCGCCATCTTTACCTAGTTCAATTTCTTTAAGAAAGTAATAGCGTACAGCATCAGCACCATAGAGATCGACTAAATCAAAGGGATCGACGGTGTTACCCAATGTTTTTCCCATCTTTAGTCCATCTTTTGTCAAAAAACCATGACCAAACACTTTTTTTGGTAGAGGCAAACCAGCAGAAGCTAACATGGCAGGCCAGTAAACCGCATGAAATCTTAAAATATCTTTACCAATCAAGTGCAGATTAATTGGCCACCATTTAGCTAGGGCATTATCCAAAGTAGGCTCATCATCAGGCTCTAGCAAAGCAGTTACGTAGCCCAAAAGAGCATCGAACCATACATAAATGGTGTGTTTGTCATCTATGGGAATGGGAATACCCCAGTCTAAATTAATACGAGAGATAGAAAAGTCTTTTAGTCCTTGTTTAACAAAGTTAAGTACTTCGTTACGTCGGCTAGGAGGCTGAATAAAGCTCTTCTAGCAGCTGTTGATATTTAGACAGACGAAAGAAATAATTTTCTTCATCACGCCATTCTGCTGGTTTATTAGTGTGAATGGGGCAATGATGGTTTTCAAGTAGCTCTCTTTCTTCTTTAAATTCTTCGCAAGAGACGCAGTACCAACCCTGCTGGCGATCTAAGTAGATATCTCCTTGTTGCCAACCGCGATCAAAAAACTCGTTAACAACCGCCTCGTGCATAGGTGCAGTAGTTCGACTAAAGCGATCGTATTTAATATTTAACTTATTCCAAAGAAGTTGAAAGCTATCAACAATGCGATCGCAATGAACTTGAGGATCTAAGTTTTGTTCGGCAGCAGTGCGCTGAATTTTTTGACCATGTTCGTCTGTACCCGTAATAAACAAGACAGATTTTCCCTGTAGACGTTGAAATCTCGCTACCGCATCTGCGGTAATAGTAGTGTAGGCACTGCCAACATGAGGAACTCCGTTAACATAGTAAAGAGGAGTAGTTAAAGAAAATTTATGGTTGTGAGCAGAATTATTCATTTAAATTAACGGAAAATTGCACAAACACCAAGGGTACAAGTTTTATAGCCTCAAGGTTTAATTGCAATATGTGAGCTGACATCAAAAAGGTCATTATTATTGTGTTGTTAGTTCCCCAAAATATAGATATTTTTATAGATTTAGAGAACGGTTTTTTAATTTCAGGTCTAAATTATAGATAACCCATAAACAAGTATCAATTATCACAGGGATTTAAATTAACGTTAAGGAAAATACTTAATAAATTTTCGATTTCGTTAACAATGTCAATTTTAATTAAAAAAAAATGAAATTATTGATTTCAGCTTAAATATAGCTCTCTCAATCAAAAAAAGTATAAAGGTTTTATTAATTATTGAATATTGACTTCTGCTTTATTTGGCAACTATTCCTGCTTTTAATTTAGGTTCGAGCTACTATGACTTAAATAAGCTGATAATCTAGTTTAATGTTATCTTTCACACCACATTTAATCGCTCAATCTTTAACATCAGCTGTTAATCTCCAGTTGACTCGCTCTTATACCAGCCGTATTCCCCAAGATATTCCTACGATAGTTGTCAGCAATCATCGCAGTTTTCTCGACGCACCAATTTTAATTAGGACTATTCCTAATACTCTACGCATTGCTTGTCATCATTACATGGGACAAACTCCTGTAGTGCGGGAAATTGTCCATTCCTTGGGTTGTTTTCCTCTAGGTTCGGCAGACCAAAGACAAAAGCTATTTTTTCAGCAAGCCAGTCGGCTGCTGACTTCTAGACAATGGGTCGGATTATTTCCTGAAGGCACTAGACCCATGATTGAACCTACTGCACCCCACGAAATTGGTGAATTTCATCGAGGATTTGCTCATTTAGCCTGGAAAGTTCCCGTAGATAATCTAGCTGTTTTGCCCATTGCGATCGCATCTTTATCGGAGACTACCTACCCCACGATCCCTATTCGTTGGCTACAGCAGTTTGACCAAGACGAACCTTTCTTTGAAAGGCAAGGGTTACACCCAATGCTAGTCTATCATCGCGTCAATGTAGCGGTCGGGCATCCTTACTTGATTACAAAGGCTAAAAAGCAAGAATATAAAGGTAGAAATGCCAAAATACTAGCCACAGACTTAACAAAATATTGCCAAGATCAGATCACAGAGTTATTAAGGGAAAGAACTTATAAAAGATAAAGTGAAGGGTCATAAATATAAAGAAAAAGGTGTATAAATACTTATCAAAGCATAAATGTTAGAGAATGATCACTATTAAGTAAGTTTAAGTTTTAATATTTTTATTTCATATACTTATGAATTTTGCTAAAAGTGTAGGTTTTATTGAACCCAAAGAAATTAATCGAGATGCACCTTTATTGGTTTATCTTCCTGGAATGGATGGCACTGGAGAATTATTGCAAACTCAGGCTGATAAATTAGCATCTTATTTTGATTTACGTTGCGTATCAATTCGCATAGATAGCTATAGCAATTGGCAAACCTTGGCGCAAGATACCGTCGAGTTAATTAAAACAGAACTAACCTATAGAACCAATCAAAAAGTATATCTTTGTGGAGAATCTTTTGGTGGCTGTTTGGCTTTAAAAACAGCATTAGCTGCACCATTATTGATCGAGAAACTAATCTTAGTTAATCCTGCATCTTCTTTTAACCAATTCCCCATTTTAGGATTGGGAGTAGACATTACTCCTTGGCTACCTGCTTGGCTGCATCGTTATTCTGCCGCTGGACTATTACCTTTTTTAGCCAAATTAAACAGAATCAATGATTGCGATCGCATTAAACTAGTAGAGAGTATGAAGTCTCTTCCTCCTCAAGTAGTTAGCTGGCGTTTATCTCTGCTGAGAGATTTTAAAGTTGCCGATGACCAACTGCGTAACCTAAAGACACCCACGTTGGTTATTGCTGGAGGAGAAGACAGCCTTTTACCTTCTGTTGAAGAAGCCGACAAACTAATATCTCTTTTACCCCACGCCAAAAAAACAGTATTGCCCCAAAGCGGTCATGCTTGTTTGCTAGAAACGTCAGTCGATTTATACGATATTTTAGTAACAGAAAATTTTATCCAACCCAATAAAATCCTAGTTTGCTAGTCGATTGAAATATTAAAATATTAAAACTATGGGCTTATAACTGCTCGTGCCTCCCTCTCTATGCTTCATTTTTTCTAATTCGGGCATTTTTTAATATTCCTAAAGCGTAACTTTGGCTTCAAGAGACTTAAGGTACTCTGTATTAACTTTAGATTCTCTAACCAAAGCTATTTTTCCTGTACGGGCAATTTCTCTAATGCCAAACTTATTCAACATCTGAATAATAGCCACAATTTTGCCAGGATCTCCCACAACCTCAATAGTCACCGCCTCTTCAGAAAGGTCGACAATACGAGCGCGAAAGATTTGAGTAATTTCAATCACTTCAGCGCGATTAGAAGCATTAGCATTAACCTTAATCAACATCAATTCTCTTTCTACGCTCGGCTGCTGAGTAATATCTTGTACTTTCAACACACTAATTAACTTGTAAAGCTGTTTAATTAGCTGCTCAATAACTTGATCGTCTCCAGGAACAACCATAGTAATGCGAGATACTCCAAGTTGTTCGGCAGAACCTACCGCCAGACTTTCAATATTGAAACCACGACGGGCAAACAACCCTGCAATGCGCGTCAAAACTCCTGCTTCGTCTTCTACCAAGACAGAAATAGTATGTTTCATCATAGCCGAAAGATAGTGAATTGTTATAAGGTTTAGTCTCTCATCATAAAATAAATCTGCCAGATCTATAAGTAATTATTTTCTTCTCACTTATCATGACTAACCTAAGCGTTAATTTAAACAAAGTAGCTTTAATTAGAAACACTCGTAACATTGGTATTCCCAGTATTTGTAGAATGGCAAAAATATGTATTGATGCGGGGGCAAAAGGAATTACGGTTCACCCTCGCCCAGATCAACGGCATATAAGACCAGGAGATGTTTATGATTTGGTAGATGTGGTCAAAGATGTGGAATTTAACATCGAAGGGAATCCTTTAGAAATATCCTTTATGGAAATTGTCCGTGAAGTAAAACCAACTCAATGCACCTTAGTACCCGATGCTCCCGATACATTTACCTCTGATAGTGGTTGGGACTTAACTAAAGACAAAGAGCGTTTAATTCCTATTATTCAAGAATTACAAAGTCTTGGTAGTCGAGTCAGCTTGTTTATGGATGCTGATGTCGAACAAATTAGTCTTGTTCCTGATACTGGTGCCGAAAGAATAGAGTTGTATACCGAGCCTTATGCCACCGCATATCGAGACAACAAAAATTTAGAATCTACCTGGCAGCAGTTTGCAGTTGCTGCTAGAAAAGCTCAAGAGCTGAGTTTAGGAGTTAATGCAGGACACGACCTTAGCTTGGATAACTTGCCCAAATTCTGTACTATTCCCAATATTCTAGAAGTATCTATTGGTCATGCTCTCACCGCAGAAGCTTTGGAAATGGGTTTTTATAAAACAGTACAAACTTACATTGAAATATTAAACAGTTCTACACAAAAATAAACTCAATCTATGCATAAAGAGGGTATTGAAAATGTTTTTTCAGTACCCTCTTTTTTGGTTTTAGATGTTTTGTGTTTAGTCAGCGTAAATTTACTTTGAACAAAAGCCATTTCCAAAATTCAACAATTCTTAGTTCTTATACAGTTGAACAGCTTTATTGTGATATTTGATACGGGCAGAACCGAACTGGTTATATTTTGTTTATTAAACTCATTGGAAAAAATTATAATTGCAAAAAATATCTAAAATGTAATAATCGCTACGGGTAATAATAGTTAAAATTCAATTTGTAGCAAAATTAACTTTGAATTATTTTTTTTATATGCTAAAACCATAATGAAGATTGGCAGTTGTTAATTATGTCCCTAGATAGATAGGAATTAAATAAATATTAATTAATATTATTGTCAAGTAATTTGTGAGGAGAACTTACTTATGGATAGACAAATGTGTTGGCTTTTAGACAGCCAAAATCGACAAACTATCATGCTTCATTTACGAGAATACGCTTATCAACCCTGGAAACCTTATAACACTTCTAAATATTCTGTACCAGATTATCGTATTCCGCGTGGTTCAAAAGGATGGGCAACTTATCAACATTTACGCAAAGCAGGATGGAATTTAATTCCCACTGCACAAGCAAATAATCAGACTTCTACTGCTAATACTTTTGCTAATAAAGCAGCATAAAGTATATTTCATAACAATAAAAATAAGTAGATATATATAATTATTAATTCAATAATTGCTTGGGATATTTGAATTTGCTTGTATTTATCTACTTAGAATATTGATTTTAATTAGCATTAAAATCAAACGCTCAACTTTAAAGCAATTTTGCTTATATTGCGATCTATTTTTCAGCTAGTGAGATCGCTATCTAATTTAGAAGTTATTAGATTTCCATTCTGAATCGATAACTGTCAGCATATGTCTTTTGATATCAGTGCTATATTCAAAAGATTCGAGACTGTCATAGAAGTATCGCCTGGGTGAATTGTCTTCATTATCAAGATATACAAAAAATCCAGGGTCATCAGTATAGGTTACCAAGGTGACTGGATTGGAATAAAATCTAATGTTAGTTAAATTGGAAATACGCTGAAGATCTTCGGTGCTATAGCCAGCAAATTTTGCCACGATGTTAGGGTGTGCGATTAACAAACTCTTCATACAGCTCAAAAAATTTATTAACCGCTTCTTTCTCAGAATTTGTTCTTTCGTAGATTAAATTACACCAACCACAATGAGAAGATGAGAAGTGCAATCGATAAGCAACCCAACTATGAAATTCATTTGAGATAAGAAGATCGTCATGAGTAGAAATCTCATATCTATCCGTTGCAAACCAATATCCTGCTAGAAAAGCTTCTATTGATTTGAGGGTATTGTCGCCAGTATATAGTGCAGGGTATTTTCTCAGCCTTTCTAAAATTTCTTTAGAGTCTTGCATTGAATAATTTAAAAAGACAATAATGTGCGATCGCGTTAAGATAAAGGCAGCTATAAAAAATCGCAGTCATATTTATTGTGGATCAAAAGCTCTTTTATTTTGCCACGCTTTGAACCCACTGCATTAATTGCTCTAGAGGCGTTTACCTCTTCAATTTTGTATCGAGAATCGGAATAAAGTTCTTTAATTAAGGCTGCCGAAGAATTACTAATCAGTACGTTGCAACCTCTGTCTGATAGTCTGTCACAAAGCTTTTTCAACCTTCTTTGCTCGTTCTCTCCAAATCCATTCACGCTGTAGCCAGTAAAGGATGAAGTATCTGATATTGGATGATATGGCGGATCGAAATAAATAAATGCGCCTTTTCTAGCCGTGGATACAGCCTTTTCAAAATCTCCGTTCAAAATACGAACATTACCTTGGTTTAAATATGCACTAACTGCTTTAATCACAGCAGGATCGGCAATAGTTGGATTGGCGTAGTTGCCGTAAGGAACATTAAATTGACAGTTGCTATTGACGCGAAAAAGACCATTAAAACAAGTTTTGTTTAAATAAATGATTCTTGCTGCTCTTTCTACAGTTGTTTTAGAGAAAAAATCAGCGAGACGATCTTGGTTTCGCACCCAATAGTTATGCTCTTTAGATTTTTTTTCCTAGTGCTGCTGACACAAGTCTAATAGCTCGTCTGGGTTGTCTCGAATAACTTGGTAGCAATTGATCAATTCAACATTGGTGTCATTGATAACGCTTTTTTTCGGCTGCAAAGAAAATAAAACTGCTCCCGCACCAATAAACGGCTCGTAGTATCGAGTAAATTTAGGAACAAATTCTTTGATAGCTGGCAAAAGCTGCCTTTTTCCACCAGCCCATTTCAAGTATGGTTGAGCAAGAACATTATATTTATATGCTCTGTTCCTAATTACTTTTTGTGGTCGGGGAGCAATATTTTCTGGCATTTTTAAAACATCATGTAGGTATTGCAAATTTATCCATAAAAAGGCGAATAGCACTAAAGCATTCCCCCTTCGGTTTCCATTCACCCCTACAGAAAACTATCTATTCTTCTTTCCTTATCCTTTATCCTTTTACAACGCTCCTGCTGCGGTTTTATCGATAATGCTGCCACCGCTTAAATGAGTGGTAATGTTAATCGCTTGCAAAACAGGTTTGCCTGATGCACCTTGGGGATAATCGATTACACTAACGGCACAGTTGCCTTGTTTGATGTTCCAGAAGTTTTCGGGCTTTAGTCCTAATAAATAGCAAAGGATTACTTTGTTAATAGCATCATGAGCGACTACTAAACCTGTTTGGGGAGTTTCCGTGTTGCTATGTTCTTCGGCTATTTTATTCCAAGCTGCTACACCTCGGTCCCATACCTGCTGTAAATTTTCACCTTCAGGCATTTGTACCGTTTCAGGCTTATCTTTCCACTGTTGGAGTAAATCGGGATAGTCGGCTTGAATTTCAGCTTCTAGCATTCCTTCCCATAAGCCGTGGCAAATTTCAATCAATTCAGAAGTAGTGGATAGGGGGACATCTTGGTGATGTTGCAGAATAATCTCAGCAGTTTCTTTGGGACGCATCATTGAGCTAGAAACAGCAAAATCAATGGGAACATCCTGAAGAAATGTACCAGCTTTGCGTCCCTGCGATCGCCCGTTATCATTAAGAGGAATATCTTTAATACCCTGGAAACGAGATTCTTTATTCCAGTTAGTTTCACCGTGGCGTACCATCAATAAACGCGGTCCATTGTGGGGCGGACGCACAGGGGGAATAGGAATGCCCAGGTGAGAAGTTTGATTGAGAGATTCTAATTGAACAGGTTCGCCAAAATTACCTGTAAAGTTAAGAATGCTGATGCAGCAATTTGATTGTTGAATTGAGTGATAGCGATCGCTACTCATCCCAATTGCACTCATTATAAGACAACGATTAATACCATTGTGGGCAGTAATTAAAATGGTTTCTCCCTCATGTTGAGGAATGGTATCTTGCCAAAATCCTTGTGCCTGTTTGTAAAGAGAGCCAACAGGGTAATGATCCGTACCATCAGGTAAAGTCATTTTGAATTCGTGAGGATTTTCTTTCCACTGACGATACTCATCGGTAAACCTAGTCATGACCTCATCTTTTTTAAGTTTTTCCCATAGAGGAAGGTCGATTTCCATCAGTTTATCCGTCGGCTGTAACTGCGGAGGGTTTTCCAAACCTGCCCAAATAGTTTCCGCAGTCTGTTTGGCTCGTTGTAGAGGACTACAGTAAAAAGCATCAATTTGCAGCTTGTTTAAGGCTTGCCCTACTTGTTGCGCGTCGGCGATTCCTTTGTCAGTTAAAACAGATTCATCGCAACGACCTTGAATTATCTTTTGGGCATTGTAAGTACTTTGTCCGTGACGAACGATAATTACGCGAGTAGCCAACCTTCTAATCCTCTAAATTAATATTTACCGACCTTATTGTATCCACAATTTGTCTAATGTATTTATTTATCACCTTAATTGATAACTTTTCAGGGAAAAGGGATAATGCCAAATAGCTATAAAAACAAGAACTTATAATATTTTTTACTAATGACCTTAAAACGAGCCATCTTAGCTTTACTTACTATATTTGCGATCGCCAGAATTGGCTTTTCTCTAAACAATAGTTTTTCTCAACCTCAGATTCAAAGCCGTTTGGAGTTATATCAAACCAATTTAGTGCTTCATGTAGCCGAGTTTAAGTCTAATTCTACAGATGAATTTGATTTAAATAGTGCAGTTAGTTCTCTAGTAGGAGAAGATCCCTATTCTGCTGCTAGCAAGCAGTATCAAAAAGCTCGTACTGAAATACAAACTAGTCGCGATAATTTTATTTCGCAGTTGAAGCAATTAGATAGCTCTAAAAATGATGAAGCTAATCTTGAAGGAAAACTAGAGGAGAATGGGGCGCAAAAAAAACAAATTTCTCAACAAATCTCTGAATTAGGACAGTTTATTAATGAATTAGACCTAAAATTGGGAATTTTAGCTGCGGTGCAAGGTCAACCCCAAGAAGCTATTTCTATTTGGGATAGTGAAATTAGTCGTATTAATAATGCTCAAAACAATTATGCTCAAACGGCAACACTGCTCAAACAGCTATGGCAAGATGAATCTTCAGGATTGGCTGAGGATGCAAGGTCTATTCTTAGCAGTAATTTAGATGGTTGGTTTCGTTATGAAGCTCTGGCGCAATTTGCTCGCGTTAACAACGTTACTGATGATTTAGCCTTACTTCAAGCACAAGAAATTCAAACTGCAACCAATTCGGTTTTAAAACTAGCTTTTATTAGTGCTTTACCCATATTTGGTGGTTTGTTTGGTACTATTTTACTAGTTTTTTTATTGGTACAGGGTTTACTCAAAAAAGAAAACTCGATCCTTGCCACCAATAGCAATACCGATTGGAAAACACCTTGGGATTGGGAAATCACTTGGCAAGTTTTGATTGTTGGTTTCTTTTTTGTAGCTCAAATAGCATTACCTTTACTGTTGGGTATCTTCAATATTAATCCTGTCAATGCTTCTTTGAGAGTCAAAGCACTTTATGTTTTGGGAACTTATATGGCAATGGCAATAGGAGGAATTTCAGTATTGTATTTGTCAATCAAATCTTTTCTGCCTTTTCCTCAAGACTGGTTTAAGTTCAAGCTTCTAGATAACTGGATTGTGTGGGGATTTGGTGGCTATTTGGTAGCTCTGCCTTCGGTATTACTAGTCTCTTTAGTTAATCAACAAATATGGCAGGGGCAAGGTGGAAGTAATCCCTTGCGCTTCTTAGCTTTGCAAGCACAAGACAAAATAGCTCTAATTATCTTTTTTGTGACATCTTCGATCGCAGCACCAATATTTGAAGAAATAATGTTTCGCGGTTTTCTGCTACCTTCTCTGACTCGCTATGTATCGGTGAAAAGTGCAATTCTAATCAGTGCATTTATCTTCGCCGTTGCTCACTTAAGCTTATCTGAAGTATTGCCCCTGGCTACTTTGGGTATAGTATTGGGAGTGGTTTATACGCGATCGCGCAATCTTTTAGCCCCTATGCTGCTCCATAGTCTGTGGAACAGCGGAACTTTAATTAGTTTATTTATTTTGGGTAGTGGAGTGTAGTAAATATTACAATGCTATGGCTTTGCTAATAATCAACTCCCCTCTACCTCTAGGATACAAATCCATCTGTCCCCTACTATTTTCCGACCTACTAAGCATCAAAATACTACACAAATGCCAATACATTTAACAATGAAACGCCTTATAGAATTGAGAAAAGACTATACTAGGATGTAATTTAATTAACGTCTATCAACAAGTTGTAAATGCAGCAGGATAACACTCTATCTTGGAGGCGAATACATACAAATGGGAAGTACCACCGCTTTAGCTATTGCTCTATTGTTGTTCTGTAGTAATAAAGTATTTGCACAGTCAACACAGCAAAATATCTTGTTTGCCCAGGACAAAAAAGATAGCAAAATCGAAAAAAATGACCCCGAAGAACAAGAAAAACCTCTAGATTTTTCTGATACAGGTCGTCCTGGACAACATACTGCTGGAGATAGCCGCGGAAACTGTTCTAATCTCGACGGTCAAGTCAAAGCAGTAGTTCCTACTTCCCATACAGGTAAAACTATTTCTAGCCATCCAAGCTTTTGGGTATATTTTCCCTACAGTTCTCAACGAATTAGTTATGTAGAGTTTGTGGTACAAAATGAAGAGCGAGAAGATATATGGCGATCGCAACTCAGAATAGACCAAGATATTGGATATAAGAGCTTTTCCTTACCCAAGACTGCAAAACCGCTAGAAACTGGTCAATGGTATCGCTGGTACGTTAAAGTTTATTGCCAATCTCGCACCGCTTCTGCTCAATATGTTCAAAGTTGGGTCAAACGAATTCCTTTAACTTCCAAACTATATTTGGAGTTGCAGGAAAAATCCGAACCATCCCATAAAACCTATGGTAGTCACGGTATCTGGTATGATGCAGTCGATCGCTTGCTACAGGAATATCAGCGTCGCCCCAGTAGCCTAACTTTAGAACAAGATTGGCAAAATTTAATCAAAGCCAAAGGGGTAGAATTACAAGCTTTGCCTAATGTAGAAGGGAGCTATGAGGCAGTTAAGTAACATATAACCTATAACCTATAACCGTTCTTCATTACTTATTACTCATTACTCATTACTTATTACTTATCCCTCATATCCCCATATAGCCAAAGTCATCCCTGGATTATAAATATTGACGAACATAGTTTTACCGTCAGGAGAAAAGCAGATACCTGCAAACTCGCTGTTGTTTAGAGCATTACGAGCTATGGGATAGTATCGACCTTTGGGAGTAACACCAATCAAAAATTGCTCGTCTTTGCCATCTTCACATACAACTAAATCCCCAAAAGGAGCTAAAGTTAGGTTGTCAGGATAATCGAGAACATCGTAGCCAGGAGATTCGACAAATAGCTCTACCGTATCTTGAGCCAGGTCATAGCGAAAGATTTGTCCTACCTGGGCGGCACCGCCGTTAGTAGCAGTCCAATACAATTCGCCGTTGGCGTAGCACATTCCTTCTCCTCTTCTAAATATGGCAGCACCTTTGCTTTGGGCTTCATAGCGGAGAGTATCGTGTTCTGGATCGACATCTTCTAACTTTACCCAAGTAACTCTGTGAGATTTAGCTACAGGAAAGTCTATGGCAGTGTTTATTCTGGGTGCATCTTGGATAACTAGAGCTTCTAATATTCCTCCTGCTTGGAGATCTTGAGCCTTGTTGGGTAAAAAACGATAAATACAGCTATCTAATTGATCTTCAGTTTGATAAACATAACCTGTTTTGGGGTCAACTGCGATCGCTTCGTGACGGAATCTACCCATTGCCGTTAAAGGAATTGGCTGGGCTAACCCTTTTTTTAATGCAGGTACTTCAAAGTTATAACCATGTTTTTGCTTGACTTTACCCCATACTGGCTCGACCTGTGCCATCGTGTATCCTGGTGGAGGATAGGGTGTTGAAGTTTCTTCTTCGCAACTAATCCATGAACCCCAAGGAGTCGATCCTCCTGCACAATTGCGATTTGTGCCAGCCAAAGAAAGGTAGTGTTCGACTAAATTGCGATCGCTATCTACTATTAAAGTAGTAGTACCTCCAGAACAAGAGCGATCGTATTGAGGTATATTTTCTGCTAGATTATTGACTGCCTGTAAAGGATGAATCTCATGATTTCTGACTAAAATTGTCTGTCCATTTTTTCCTGCAAAAGCCGCCATCCCATCATGTTGATTTGGCACAATATAGCCATCGTTCATTTCCTCACCTACACGGGAAAGAACTTTATATTGAAATCCTTTTGGCAAATCTAGAATTCCTTGAGGATCGGGTACAAGCTCGCCAATCTTGTCGGCGAATGATTGTTTTCCTTCAATCAAATTGATATATAAATTCTTCAAAGGGGAGGCTAAGATTGCTCCTCCCACTCCCAATCCCGCTAGGGAGAAAAACTTTCGTCTAGATAAAGGCACGACTCGATCCTCTGACAACATCCGCTAATATAACCTCTAATTGATAGGTTAAAGAGAGTTATTGATACAACTCCATCACTTCATCGATTTTCATACGCGATCGCACTTCTAAACCCAAAGATGAAGTATGTCCTAAATTAAAATGCTGCGCTGCTGCACAGCCAATCATTGCAGCGTTGTCGGTGCAAAATTTCAAAGGAGGAAAATATACTTGCAAATTATGCCGATCTGCTGCGTCTGTTAGATATTTTCTCAGTCCGCTATTAGCTGCCACACCACCGCCGATGGTAATAGTATCAAGTCCATTATCCAAAGCACATTTAACACTGCGTTTAGCCAATACTTTTGCTACGGTGTGTTGAAAGCTTGCGGCAACATCTGCCACGGGAATTTCCCCCTCTGCTGTTAATTTTTCAGTCAGTCTTAAAACAGCAGTTTTTATGCCACTAAAGCTGAAGTCGTAGGGATGATATCCATTTCCATGGGGCAAAGAAATTCTTCCCTCTGGTAACGAAAATGCCTTTGGATTTCCCTGTTGTGCCAGACGGTCAATTATAGGCCCTCCTGGGTATCCTAAATTAAGTAAGCGGGCTACCTTATCAAATGCCTCCACTGCTGCATCATCTCTAGTCGATCCGAGTAATTCATACTTGCCATAGTCTCGGACATGGATACTGCTAGTATGTCCTCCTGAAACCAATAAACACAGAAAGGGCGGTTGTAATTCGGGTTGGGCTAAATAAGAAGCGTATATATGCCCTTCTAAATGATGTACCCCCAAAAATGGCTTATTATGAATTAGAGTAAGAGTCTTTGCTGCTGCTATCCCTACCAACAAAGCACCTACCAAACCTGGAGTACAGGTAGATGCGATCGCATCTATATCTTTCCAGTCTAGCCCCGCTTCTGTCATTGCTTTACTGATGCAGTGATTAATTATTTCCAAGTGTT
>ERZ1740059.1057-NODE-1057-length-14041-cov-5.312384_pt1 | contig 14041 bp, 16 predicted proteins | sample MGYA00581744_ERZ1740059 | MGnify/ENA primary metagenome ERZ1740059 (study PRJEB43018, sample SAMN04849738) | marine metagenome | isolation source: floating plastic debris | place: Pacific Ocean | collected 2008-08-28 | study: EMG produced TPA metagenomics... | reverse complement strand
GCACATGGTGCTCTCGAACGTTTACGCAGGTGATCCTTACAAGGTAGATGCCGTTTTCATGTACATGGCGAACATGTCGTGGAATTCGACGATGAACACCTCCGGCGTGATCAAAATGCTGACGGATAAAGACCCTGATACAGGGGAATACGTCATTCCCAAGCTGATTTATTCGGATGCCTATTCCTCGGAAATGGTGGCCTATGCCGATCTTGTGCTGCCCGATACCACGTATCTTGAGCGGCATGACTGCATCAGCCTGCTTGACCGCCCGATTTGCGAGGCGGATGCGGCGGCCGATGCCATTCGTTGGCCGGTGATAGAGCCTGATCGCGATGTGCGCGGCTTTCAGACCGTGCTCGTTCAGCTGGCCAACCGGATGGGCATGCCGGGTTTTACCAATGAAGATGGCACGCCGAAATACGAAGATTACGCCGACTACATCTCCAACCATCAGCGCATGCCTGGCATCGGGCCGCTCGCCGGGTTTCGTAAGAACGGAAATGAGGTGAGCCACGGGCGCGGTGATCCTAACCCCGATCAGATCCAGGATTACATCGACAATGGTGGCTTCTTTGTCAGCCACATCCCAGAAGAGGCGGCCTATTACAAACCCTGGAACGCCGCTTATCAGGATTGGGCTGTGGAGATGGGCCTCTATGACAGCCCGCAGCCCTATCTCTTTGAGCTCTATTCCGAGACGATGCGCAAATTCCAGCGCGCCGCCGAAGGGCATGGAGAGCATCAGCCACCCGACCACCTGCGCGAGCGGATCAAACGCACGCTCGATCCGTTGCCCATTTGGTATGCGCCGTTTGAGGACAGTCATGTGGACCCTGAAGAATACCCGATCCACGCGCTGACGCAGCGACCCATGGCGATGTATCACAGCTGGGGCACGCAGAACGCGTGGCTGCGCCAGATCCATGGCCGCAACCCGCTCTATGTGCCAACGAAGCTGTGGGAGGCGCATGGTTTTGAAGAGGGCGATTGGGCCAAGGTGAGCTCGGCCCATGGTGCGATTGTGGTGCCCGTGGCGCATATGGCGGCGCTGAATGAAAACACGGTCTGGACATGGAACGCAATCGGCAAGCGCAAAGGGGCCTGGGCGCTCGATGAGAACGCGCCTGAAGCCACCAAAGGCTTCCTGCTCAACCACCTCATTCACGAGCTTCTGCCGCCCAAGGGCGACGGGCTCAGATGGGCCAATTCAGACCCTGTTACAGGCCAAGCGGCGTGGTTTGACCTGCGAGTGAAGATTGAAAGGGCTGCGCCCGGAGACCAAACAAAGCCTGATTTCGCACCCATAAAATCGCCAGTGGGCAAGGGCCCGGCAGACCTCACGTGGAAGGTCGGCAAATGATGTTTCTTCGGACTGAAAATATCCCGGCGGAATGGGGGCTGGCCCCCATTCCGACCCAGATGATTGCGCCGATGACGGCAGTCGGAGCGTCGGAAAAATGAGCGGGAAAACCATCACATTGCTGGCCATTCTCGCCTTCGTGACCCTGACTTTGGGGTCGTTCATTTGGTTCATAGTGACATGGGATCCGAATGCGAAAGAGTCGGTCACGCAGGGACCAACACAGGCATTTTGGGAGGAACGCCTGTCATGACAACATTGCCAAAGAAGACCGACAAGAAGCTCGGCCTGGTGATTGACCTCGATACATGCGTGGGCTGTCATGCCTGCGTGGTCAGCTGTAAGGGCTGGAACACCGAAAATTACGGCGCGCCTTTGAGTGATCAGGATGCCTATGGGGCGAACCCCTCGGGCACGTTTCTCAATAGGGTGCATTCCTATGAGGTGCAGCCCGAAGACGGCCCGGCACAGCTCATCCATTTCCCGAAATCCTGCTTGCATTGTGAGGATGCGCCGTGCGTTACGGTGTGCCCGACGGGCGCGAGCTACAAGCGGGTGGAAGACGGGATTGTTCTGGTCAATGAAAGTGATTGCATCGGTTGCGGTCTTTGCGCCTGGGCCTGTCCCTATGGCGCGCGGGAATTGGATGCAGCCGAAGGCGTGATGAAGAAATGCACGCTCTGTGTGGATCGGATCTACAACGACAACCTGCCCGAAGAGGATCGAGTGCCGGCCTGTGTGCGCACCTGCCCTGCCGGCGCGCGCCATTTCGGGGATTTCGCGGATCCCGAAAGCAACGTGTCCAAGCTCTCTGCTGAGCGGGAGGGCATGGATTTGATGCCCGAGCTTGGCACCAAGCCGGTGAACCAGTACCTGCCGCCGCGTCCCAAGGACGAAATGGAGCAGATTGATGTCCTGGCCCCGTATCTGACCCCGGTCGCAGAAGAGCCCAAAGGCTTTTTGGGCTGGCTCGACAGGGCGCTCGACGCCATTCCAAGCAGATGTGAGATGCGCTCTGACTGCGCGGTGTCTGACGTGCGCAAGACAGAAGACGTCTAATGCATCCAGCGCCATCGGTTATCGTTTTCACGACGCTCTCGGGTCTTGGCTTTGGCATGCTGGCCTGGTTGGGCCTGGGCTTTCCGCTTGTCACCGGTTGGGTCGCGTTTGCGATGTTTGCGCTGGCCTATGCACTGGCCGTCGGTGGGCTCTTGGCTTCAACCTTTCACTTGGGCCATCCCGAACGCGCGATCAAAGCCTTTTCCCAGTGGCGGTCATCTTGGCTGAGCCGGGAAGGTGTGGTCTCCGTGGCGACCCTGACGGTGATGGCGCTTTACGCGGCTGGCGCGGTTTTCTTCGATGTCCATTGGGCCCTTTTGGGATGGATTGGGGCCGGTTTGTCTCTGCTCACAGTGTTTTGCACGGCCATGATCTATGCGCAGCTGGATACCGTGCCGCGCTGGAAAACGCCCCTCACGCCGGTGCTTTTCATGTTGATCTCAATGGCCGGCGGGGCATTGCTGGCGGGTCAGATTTGGGCCGCCATGGTGCTGTTTCCAGTGGCAGCGATCTGTCAGGTCATGTGGTGGCTGCGCGGCGATGGGGCGTTCAAGCTTGCGGGCTCGACCCTCGCTACGGCCACCGGGCTGGGTGATCGCGGTCGCGTGCGAGCCTTTGAGCCGCCGCACACTGGCACGAACTATCTTTTGCGCGAATTTGCTTTTGAGGTCGGGCGCAAGCATGCTGATAAGATTCGGGTGATTGCCCTTACCTTCTGCTATGACATTCCGTTCTCACTCTTGTGGTTGCCGTTCAGCCATGCCTTCGTGCTCATTGCCGGGCTGAGCCATCTGGCTGGGATTGCGGCCTCTCGCTGGCTCTTTTTTGCGCAAGCTGAGCACGTGGTCGGCCTTTACTACGGCAAGCGCTAGGGCCTAGCCCCACTCATCCACGATCGGGTTGATCCGCTGCTCTCTGAAGCGGATCCAACGCACGCGGATCGCCCAGTAGAGACCAAAGAGCACCACCACGATCCCGATGCTCATCCAAGGAATGACCCGTACATCCGGCCCGTCCACGGCTTTGACGCTGACGGCATTGGGAAAGATCGAAAAGAACTCATTGCGCCATCCATAATGTCGCACAGCAATCCATTTCGGCGCCTCGGCGGTAGATTTGAAATCTGAAGCCTCAGCCTGAAGATTGGAGGTGTCAAATTTGAAATAGGGCGGCCAGCCCCAGCCGGTGTCTTCATTGCGGTAAATCATGACGCCACCGCTCGCCAGAACGGTTTGAATGAAAAACACATCGCGATTTGCCACCGTGCCGTCATTGCCCACATCCGCTGATGCCCAAAAGATCGAGTTCTCGCCGAAATCCACGCGCTTGGCATAGGTGTCTGTGACGCGCGCCGTGTCATACTGCGGCAGAGTGTAGTGGAGGAACGCGATCACAAGCCCCCAAAACGTGATCTTAAACACCCATTTGACGTATCCCATGGCGGCCGGTTCCTCTGGATCTTCCGGTTCACCCTGACATGATTGAACCCCCGATTGCAATGTGGCCGCGCTGCGGTACCATGGACCACCTGGTTTTGGAGTGAGTTTACTATGAAGAACATGATTTTGGTTGCCGCGGCGCTTGCCATGTCCGTGAGCACGGCACAGGCCGACGACATAACGGAAGCGTTGGAAAGCGCCATGCAGGCCTATGAAGACGGCGACACGCAATACGCGCTTGAAGAGTTGGAGTTTGCCAAGCAGCTTTTGCAGGCCATGAAGACCGATGAACTGGTGCAATTCCTGCCGGATGCCCCCGACGGATGGAGCCGGGAGGTGAACACCGAGATGAATGCGGGTCTGGCGTTCATGGGGGGCGGCAGCGGTGCAGAGGCGACCTATGATGGCGACGGCCAGAGCATCACGATCACGATGATGGCCGATAACCCCATGGTTGCCGGGATGGCCGGGATGATTGGCAATGCGGGCCTTATGGGCGCTCAGGTAGAACGCCTGGGGCGGCAGAAATTCATGATCATGGAAGGCGAGATCAGCGGCCTCGTGGACAACCGCATTCTGATCCAGGCCTCAGGCGGCGATGTGGACGATATGCTTGAGTTGCTTGAGACAATGGATTTCCGCGCTTTGGGCAAGTTTGGCACATAAAAAGCAGGTGCCGTGGGATTGTGAGCTTCGCGTGCGCTGCGTCATGAAATCGACACGAAATGCTCGAAGGAAGATCCGTTTATGGAGCCAATCAACCTTGCCGAAAAGCTCGGACAGTTCTCCGAGCATTGGAGCCCAAAGATCGTCGCGGATTACAACGGTAATGATGTGATGGTCGTGAAGGTGTTGGGTGAGTTCAACTGGCACTCTCATCCTGACACCGATGATTTCTTTTTGGTTTTGGATGGCGAGATCGACATTGAGATGCGCGATCGCACTGTGACCTTGATGGCGGGGGAGATGTTTGTCGTGCCCAAGGGCGTGGAACATCGCCCTGTCGCCAGGAAAGAGGCGCATCTGATGATCATTGAACCGTGCGGGACGCCGAATACGGGCGACGCGGCGACAGCGGTCACGAAAGATCGCATATGAGCTATCAACCCGGTCCGCGAAACTTGATCACGGATGTGGTAGGCCTGCGCGTGGGCCATGCGCAGGACGCGCGGATCAAAACCGGGGTTACTGCGCTGATCGGCGATGCGCCGTTTACGGCGGGCGTTCACGTGATGGGCGGTGCGCCTGGGACGCGGGAAACTGATCTATTGGCGCCGGACAAGCTGGTGGAAGAGGTCGATGCCTTGGTTCTGTCGGGGGGGTCGTCTTTCGGTCTTGATGCAGGCTCTGGCATTGCAGATGCCTTGGTGGCTGCAGGGCGCGGTTTTGCCGTTGGCGACGTGCGCGTGCCAATTGTGCCCGGGGCCATCCTCTTTGATCTGACCAATGGCGGCGACAAGGACTGGGGTGAGAACCCCTATCGGACGCTTGGCCGAGAGGCGTTTGCCGCCGCCCACCAGGATTTTGATCTGGGCAGTGTCGGTGCGGGCACCGGTGCCAAGACATCGACGTTCAAAGGCGGGCTTGGATCGACGTCTCTTATCTTGCCTTCGGGTCACACCGTGGGGGCGGTGATGGCGGTCAACGCAATCGGGTCAGCCACTGTGGGTGACACAGGGCATTTCTGGGCGGCGCCCTTCGAGATCGGGGAGGAGTTTGGCGGGCTGGGCCCCGCACCTGCTTACCCGCCGCCGGGAACACCAGCACTCAAGGGGGCGGCCGGACGAAATACGACGATTGGCATTGTCGCAACGGATGCAACGCTCACCCAAGCGCAATGCACGCGGCTCGCGATTGCGGCGCATGATGGATTGGCCCGTGCGATTCTGCCCGCCCATACGCCGCTTGATGGGGATTTGATCTTTGCGGCGGCGACCGGGGCCTTGGCGCTGCAAAACCCGGTCGTGGACACGACGCTTTTGGGGCATGCTGCGGCCATATGCGCATCCCGTGCGATTGCGCGGGCTGTGTTTGCGGCCAAACCGGCCCCGAATGACACGATCCCCTGCTGGTCATCGCGCGGGGTGTGAAGGTTCGTTGCATCAAAATGCGCGCCTCGACCGGGCCGCGCGTGCAAAACCTTGATGAAACGGCCATGTCGGTATATCTGTCCATCATGACACGGATTGTGGATATAGAAGATCGCGCGCGCCTGCCCTGGCGGTTTTATGGTGCGAGCCGTTCTGCGCTCGCGCGACTATAATCGTCGCGCCCGTCACCCTTTCCTGTCACTTTCCAGAAGCGGAGCGGACTGATGTCCACAGCCACTGAACCGAAAACCCTCTATGATAAAATCTGGGACGCACATGTGGTGCACGAGGCCGAGGACGGCACGTGCCTGCTTTATATTGATCGGCACTTGGTGCATGAGGTGACCAGCCCGCAAGCCTTTGAAGGGTTGCGTATGGCGGGCCGGCCGGTGCGCGCGCCGGAAAAGACCATCGCTGTGCCCGATCATAACGTGCCAACGACGATGGGCCGCGAAGACCCCTCAAAGATGAGCGAGGAAAGCCGCATTCAGGTTGAGGCGCTGGATAAGAACGCGCGGGAATTTGGCGTGCATTACTATCCGATCAATGATGTGCGACAGGGCATTGTTCACATCGTCGGGCCGGAGCAGGGTTGGACGCTGCCGGGCATCACCATGGTTTGCGGTGACAGCCACACGGCCACGCATGGCGCGTTTGGGGCGCTGGCCCACGGGATTGGCACGTCGGAGGTGGAGCATGTGCTGGCCACCCAGACCCTGATCCAGAAGAAATCCAAGAACATGAAAGTCGAAGTCACCGGAGAGCTGCGCCCTGGCGTGACGGCCAAGGACATCACGCTGTCGATCATCGGCGAAACCGGCACTGCGGGTGGCACTGGCTATGTCATCGAGTATTGCGGGCAGGCCATCCGCGATCTGACCATGGAAGGCCGGATGACGGTGTGCAACATGGCCATTGAAGGCGGCGCACGCGCGGGCCTGATTGCCCCGGATGAGACGACGTTTGACTATGTGAGAGGCCGACCCCACGCCCCGAAAGATGCAGAGTTGGACGCCGCAATCAAATGGTGGAAAACCCTGTTCTCCGATGACGGGGCGCATTGGGACCACGTGATCACGATCAGAGGTGAGGACATCGCCCCGGTGGTGACCTGGGGCACCAGCCCCGAGGACGTGTTGCCGATCACAAGTTCGGTGCCAGAACCGGCGAGCTTTCCCGGAGCCAAATCGGATGCAGCGGCACGCTCGCTCGATTATATGGGTCTGACGCCAGGCACGCCACTCAGTGAGATAGAGATTGATGCCGTGTTCATCGGATCCTGCACCAACGGTCGGATCGAAGATCTGCGCGCCGCGGCGAACATTTTGCGCGGCAAGAAAATCAAGGACGGCGTGCGTGGGATGGTCGTTCCCGGGTCTGGCCTGGTTCGAGTGCAGGCCGAGAAAGAAGGCATCGCAGACGTTTTCAAGGAAGCCGGTTTTGAATGGCGGCTTGCAGGCTGTTCCATGTGCCTTGGCATGAACCCAGATCAGCTCAAGCCCGGAGAACGTTGCGCGGCCACGTCAAATCGCAACTTCGAGGGCCGCCAGGGCCGCGGAGGTCGGACACATTTGATGAGCCCGGCCATGGCCGCAGCCGCTGCGGTGACGGGGCGTTTGACCGATGTGCGCGAGATGATGTAGGCCCAAATCCTGCCCAAACCCCTACCAAAGTGTTACCGATTGTTTCCCGAATTCCATCGCTTCCTTGCTGTCTGCCGTCATGCGACCGCAACATGTTGTGGTCGGATCCAGATCGTCAATTTTCTGCTGCAAAATTGATGCAATCCCGCACCACTTCCATCATCAATCAGTCCAAATAATTTGCTGAAAAGTTTCAAACAGTTGCGCCCAACTTTGAAAAGGGGCAGAAATTGGACAAGAATGAGGCAGCCCGACGAAACGATCGGGGTCAAGTTGGGAAAAGAGCACGGCATCGTACCGTGTTCGGCCGGTTTGAGGGTGAAAAAGCAGTGTTTTCTGATTTCGTCAGTGCGTTTGTGCGCGCCGGCCTTGTGGCTGGCTTGGTGATGACACCAGCGCTGCTGTTGCCCAGTGTGGCAGCCGATACTGCACAGATCGTCGTCGTGATTTCCTTATTGTCGGCTTTGCTCACGTTCATGGAGTATTTCGGACGGTATCCCTCTATTGTTGAGTTTCGCTTTGCAGCACCGTTCAATCGCCTGAAATTCATCTGCCTTGGCACCTGCGTTCTGGTGATGTCGCTGATACTGCGCGGTCAGACCGACCCCAGTGACTTGTCCATCTTTCTCACAGCCGTCGGCGAGGGCCTGGGCCATATCGTGGACTTCCCATTTTCACCGGTGCGGCTGGTTGTTTTGATGTTGCCCTATGATGCATCAGCACAGCTGATCATGGATGTGCGCACGGCGGCCGGGGTCGCGTATATGGTTTCCATGACGATGATCGTGTCGTTCATGATCATGATGTGGGTGTTCAATTGGCCAATGGGCCGTGGCAAGTTCAATGTCTGGCTCAACCTGCCCTTGTTTGATCCAACGCGCGGCGGTGACATCGTTGAGCGTCTGCGGCGCGATGCGGGCTTTAACCTTGTGTTAGGGATTTTGGCGCCATTCATTATTCCAACCATGATCAAAGCCGCCTCAGACGTTATGGGCGTCGTGTCTTTCGAGAATGGTCAAACAATGATTTGGATGATGACGGCATGGGCCTTTCTTCCTGCCAGCATGTTTATCCGTGGGCTTGCCCTCATGCGTGTGGCCGATCTGATCGAGGCCAAGCGCAAGAAGGTCAGCGCGCGCGGCGACGCAAAGGCGTTTCAAAAAGCCTGATTGCGTCGGTCTTTCTCAGCGCCTGGATGGGCGTTGCCGCGGCAGACCCCGTTCGTATTGCAACTTACCACACAGAGCTGTCTCGCAAGGGCCCGGGCCTTTTGTTGCGCGATATAGATCGCGGAGAAGATGCACAAGTTGCCGCCGTTATTGCAGTGATAGCAGAGGTGCAACCTGACATCTTGGTGCTTCAGGGCGTCGATTATGATTACGAACTGATGGCGCTCAAGGCCCTTCGCACCCGTCTTGATGAGGCCGGTATCCTCTATCCCTACATATTCGCGCGTGCGCCCAATATTGGCGTGCTGTCTGGCGCAGATTTCGACGGTGATGGCCGGTTGGGAGAGCCGGAAGATGCCCACAGCTACGGGTGGTATGCCGGGGAGGGTGGGCAGGCGATCCTATCCCGCTTTGCCGTTCAGGATGACGCCGCACGGGATTTCACTCAAATGCTCTGGGCGGATTTGCCGGCCCCCTTGTGGCCACCGGAGCCGATGCCAGGCCAAGAGGTGCAGCGCCTCTCCCGTGCGGGCCATTGGATCGTGCCGCTCGATGTTATGGGGGCGCCGCTGACGCTCATGAGTTTTCACGCCACCACGCCGGTCTTTGATGGGCCAGAAGACCGCAACGGGCGTCGCAATCACGACGAAATTCTGTTCTGGCGATACTACCTTGATGGCGCGTTCGGTGGCGCGCCTAAAGGGCCATTCGTGATTGCGGGCAATGCCAACCTCGATCCCGTCGACGGGGAGGGGCGTAAGACGGCCATACAGGTTCTGTTGCGGGATACGCGTGTGCAAGATCCCAAGCCACGCAGTGACCGGTCTGAGACAACGGTCGGGCACAAGGGCGACCCGACGTTGGACACGGTTACCTGGCCGGGCGTTGGGAGCCTTCGTGTGAGCTATGTTTTACCGTCCGCTGATCTGCATGTGGTCGATGCGGGCGTTCACTGGCCGCTTGAGGGCGACGCGGCCGTCACGGCGCAGACCGCCAGCCGTCATCGTCTGGTTTGGGTCGATATTGTGCTTGAGTAACCGGCTGTTTCTTGACGCCAAACCACCCACGGGCTAGGCGATGCGCAAGTTTTTTCTTGCAAGGACGGCGCCCATGACATCCCCATCGCTTCTCATTCTGCCTGGTGACGGCATTGGCCCTGAAGTGATGGCAGAGGTGCGCAAGGTCATCGATTGGTACGGTGCGAAACGCGATCTGACATTCGACGTGAGCGAGGATCTGGTGGGCGGTGCGGCCTATGACGCCCATGGCACGCCGCTGCATGATGACACGATGGCAAAAGCCCAGGCGGTGGACGCGGTCCTGCTCGGCGCCGTGGGCGGGCCGAAATACGATGTGCTCGATTTTTCCGTGAAGCCCGAGCGTGGCCTTTTGCGGTTGCGGAAGGAAATGGATCTTTTCGCCAATCTTCGCCCGGCCCAGTGTTTCGATGCGCTGGCGGATTTCTCATCCTTGAAAAAAGAGGTGATCTCGGGCCTCGATGTCATGATTGTGCGGGAGTTGACCAGTGGCGTCTATTTCGGTGAACCCCGCGGGATTTTCGAGGAAGGCAATGAACGCGTGGGCATCAACACGCAGCGCTACACCGAGAGCGAGATCGACCGCGTGGCGCGCTCTGCCTTTGAGCTGGCGCGGCGGCGGGGCAACAAGGTCTGCTCCATGGAGAAGGCCAATGTCATGGAGTCCGGCATCTTATGGCGTGAAGTGGTGCAGAAGGTGCATGATGAGGATTACGCCGATGTGGAGCTCACCCACATGTATGCGGACGCCGGCGCGATGCAGCTCTGCCGCTGGCCCAAACAGTTCGACGTGATCGTGACGGACAATCTCTTCGGCGACATCCTGTCAGACACCGCTGCGATGCTCACCGGATCGCTCGGCATGCTGCCTTCTGCCAGCCTCGGTGCGCCGATGGCAAAAGGTCGGCCCAAGGCGCTTTATGAACCTGTGCATGGCTCCGCCCCGGATATCGCGGGTCAGGGCAAGGCCAATCCGATTGCCTGCATTCTCAGCTTTGCGATGGCGCTGCGCTACTCGTTTGATCAGGGCGAGGAGGCCACCCGCCTTGAAACCGCGATTGAAACGGTTCTTGCCAATGGCGCGCGTACAGCTGATCTGATCGGTGAGGACGGTACAACCCATCTGACGACATCTGAGATGGGGGATGTGATCGTTGATGCATTGGACGCAAGCCTGTGACCCTGATACGCCCCTATAAGACTGGGGATAGGGACGCGTTTCTGACGCTCTACCGAGAGTGCCTTGCCTATTACGGCGTGCGTCCCGCGTCAGAGGGGCAGGAAGAACGGATCGTGGGCATTCTTGAAAGTGAGCGTCATCTGTCGTGCTTGATGGCGTTTGACAATGAGGTGCCTGTGGGCTTTGCCACCTGGGTTTTGACCTTTCCGTCGGGCTCAGATCTCGCGCTTTACATGAAAGAGCTGTTTGTGAGCGAAACGACCCGCGGCGCTGGGGTCGGGCGCGCGTTGATGGCAGGGCTCGTGCGTATCGCCGAGCGGGAAGGATGCTGCCGGTTTGATTGGCAAACGGACATGGACAATCCAGCCTCTCAGGCCTTCTATGCCAAGCTCAAAGCGCCGCTCTATGAGAAGGTCACGTATCGGGTGAAAGCTGCAGAGTATGGTGCCTTCCTGTCGCGGCTCGGGCCTTGAATTATCCCTTTTCAGGACACCCCCAAGCGCTTAACTACGTTCCCCGTCGGCATTAGAGCTCAGGCCCGTAGCGCATTGTCTTCGAGACGGCGTGCGCATCCAGCAGGGCCGATGGGATAACCCAAAAGCTATCAGTCTTGCGCGAAGTGCGCCCTAGCCACTTCGTGCGTCCGTCACGCTCACTTCACTCTGCGCTGCCCAGCCCGCTGGAGAAGACTATAGTAGCCCCCACCGGACTAGATGAAATTGACAGCAATTCGAACACCCTGACCATAGAAACGCTGTCCAAGCACAGGAAACATATGAAACCGCACCTCCCCGCGTTTCAATCCCGGTCGGATTGAGGCGCGTAGGAATGTAATCCACGCGTGGCTATTGGAGGTGGAGCGGTGATCTGGACTTGTCGTCGTTTTCAGTTGCCTGATCCGCAGCCGAGCGGGCGTTGCAACCGAGACCAACGAAGATATCTCACGTGTGTTCTGCGTCTTGCACTACACCCAAAACCCAAAGCCGCGGGCGAAGCAAAACAGACCCAAAGCGCTCAGTATGGCGCCGGCAGGTATGAACGCAGTTTGACCGTATTCCTGTGCCATGCGCAGAGATCTCAACCCAAAGAGCGGAAACGCAAGACTTATAGCGATCTTCGCTGCCAAGGTGTGCCCATAGATCGTCAAGAGCACTCCTGGCCATCTCCAATCTTGATGAAACGCAACGATGAGCGACGCAGGCCACAGCTCGAAAAGGAAGCTGCGTTCCAAGACACCGACATTGCCCTTCGCAGCGAGACGCTGGAACATATCCATCCACATATGCGGCTGCAAAATGTGACTGAGGCCCATGATTAGAAAGGGCAGCGCGAGCAGAGACTCGATGGCGAGAATGGTTTGCGATGTGGTTGCGATCATAGCTGATCCTTAGGGTTCTTGGAGAGGCGAGAGCGATCCAACACAGTGTATCAGATCGGCTTTATCAACAGCTCCCAATGCTCCATATCCGTTTTCCACGTCTCTTTGACGCATTTTGCCTTGGCAACTTGGACGAACCCGGTGCGCTCATAGAGGCGCTTTGCGCCCGTATTGTTGCTCGCCACAATCAAGCTCAACTGCTTCAGGCCTTTCGATTTACACAGCTCCTCGGCCAAACCCAAAAGACAAGATCCGTGCCCCTTACCGCGATGCTCAGGATAACAGGCCAGAACATTGACATACCACGTGTTCAAAGCCTGGTTTTCGAGTTCTTGAAGGGGCCGAAACATCGCGGGAAATCCCGGACCGATCTCTTCGGGCTCTGGCCCAATGGCATAACCGGTTAGGCCTGCCACCGCGCCGCTGCCAAAATCCATAACGACAATCTCGCCCTGTTTGGCCTTCTTGGCTTGTCGGCGCCGACCGAACTCCCATGGGTCTTCCCCGTCCTTGGTCATACTGCTCCAGAGATGAAGCGGCATGCCCTCTCCCGCGAAATTCACAAGTTCGGCCAATTGCAGGGCATCGCCCTCATTGGCCCATCTCAACGGTTTTGCTAGTTCCACCATTCGTCGCCTCCAACGCGCTGTGCTGATGTAAGAAGTTCAAGTTGTCTTATGTCTGGCGCTTGGGTGTGTTCTGAAACCAACGTCAAAATGTAAATCGGCACACGCACACGAAACCCAAGGCTCTGGTAGAGCGCCAATGCCGGAAGGTTGTCACTGTAGAGATGCAGGAACGGGGTTTCATGTCGGGAGAGGATCGTCCATGCCAGCTGTGTCACAAGTGCCTTGGCAATGCCCTTTCCGCGAAACTCCGGCGCGACGCATACAGCACTGATCTCGGTAAATCCTGGTGGCTTTAGCCGCTCCCCGGCCATTGCAATCAATCTACCATGGCGGCGCAGGCCAATGTATGTGCCCAAGGCGATGGATCTTTGGCGAAATGGGCCCGGCTCTGTCAGCTCCACAAGGCGCATAATGTCCGGGACATCCGACAGGCCAAGCGTGACGAAAGCAAAGCTGTCTTGCAGCACTGGGGGGCTCTCAAGCACCAAATGAAGCCCATCGCCGCGGCGCGTGAATTCCAAACCGTCCGGCGGGGCAAAATCGTCGGCCTGCATCAGCGTCAACCCGTCCTGACTTTGTGCAGCGAGTTGCGCGAAGCCCTCGACATCTCCTTCGCCTTCGACGCCCGTGGCCGCGAAATGGGACACGATCGGTTGCATCATGACGGCACCACCTTGCGAGACAGACAGGTGCTTTTGCCGATGCGCCAGCGCGTGCCTGACAGGGCGGTCAAGGCAAGCGTGCCTTTCTAGTTTAGATCGGGACAGAAAACTCATCGGATCTTCCCTCCGACCGGTTCTGACGCGAGCTCAACCTCGGGGGGTTTTGACCAAGACGGCAAATAGCCCAGCGGGTTGCGCGTTGCCTTCATCTTGATGGGCGCGGTTAGGGTCAAAAGCCTGTCTTGTAGGGCATGGCATCTTGCCTCCAGGAGAACATCCGTGGCCCCACCAATGAAGGTTCCGTCCACAAAGACTTGAGGCACGGTGCGTGCGCCAGTGTGGTCAAACAACGCTCTGAGAAAATCGCCGCCCCAATCGTGCGTTCGGTATTC
>ERZ1740059.1056-NODE-1056-length-14050-cov-6.034512_pt1 | contig 14050 bp, 10 predicted proteins | sample MGYA00581744_ERZ1740059 | MGnify/ENA primary metagenome ERZ1740059 (study PRJEB43018, sample SAMN04849738) | marine metagenome | isolation source: floating plastic debris | place: Pacific Ocean | collected 2008-08-28 | study: EMG produced TPA metagenomics... | reverse complement strand
AGGTTGGCCCCGGTCGGGTTGTGGCAGCAGCCATGCAGCAGTACGACATCGCCCGCGCCCACTTGTGCGAGATCGTCCATCATCGCGCCGAAATCCACTGCCCGCGTGTCTTCGTCAAAATAGCGGTAGAGCACGGTATCTATTCCAAGATGCCGCAGCATGCTCAGGTGGTTTGGCCATGTCGGATCAGAGACAAAAATGCGCGCGTCGGGCTTGGCCATCTGGATAAGTTCAAAGGCCTGCCGCACCGCGCCTGTGCCTCCCGGGGTTGCCACGGCGGAAACGGCCCCTCGTGGCACAGCATCGCCGAGCACCAGCGCAATCATGGCATCCGCAAAGGCCGGATCACCCGCCAGCCCGGTATAGGCCTTCGTCGCCTCTTCCTGCCACCAAAGCTGCTCGGCCTTTTTGACGGCGCCCATGATCGGCGTGACGCCCTCGGCATTCTTGTAAACACCCACGCCCAGGTCGATTTTATTCTCGCGCGCGTCCTCGCGATACATCTGCATCAGCGCGAGGATCTTGTCGGCAGGTTGTTCTTTGAGATTGGCAAACATCACGTGTCTCCGGTGGCGACGGGCAGGGTTGGAAAGGCGCCCCATTCTGTCCAGGATCCATCATAGAGCGCATGATCGCTCTTCCCGATCCGGGTCAGCGCAAGATTGATGATGGCGGCGGTTACACCGGATCCGCAAGAGGTGATCACCTGCTTTTCAAGTTGCGCCCGCGAGGTTTGAAACACATGTGGCAGAGCTTCAGGTGACTTCATGGTACGGTCGTCATTCAAGAGCGCCTCATAATGCACATTCTTTGAATTCGGGATGTGCCCCGCGCGCAAGCCTTCCCGCGGCTCTGGCGCGTCGCCTCGGAACCGTCCCGGCGCCCGCGCAGCAAGGATCTCATAATCCCCAAGCTTTGAGGCCGATGAGACCTGTGTCACATCCTTTACCATGTGGTTCTGACGGCGCACGGTCATATGCCGGTCGCGGATGATGGGCGGCATATCCTCAGTCGGATGGCCGTCCGCAATCCACTTGGGCAGTCCACCGTCTAGCACGGCGATATTGTCTTGGCCCATGAGCTTGAAGAGCCACCAGACCCGCGCGGCAGAGAACAGCCCTTCGGCATCATAGACGACCACCTGATGTCCATCTCCAACGCCAAGGGCCCGCATGCGCGACATGAATTTCTCCACCGGCGGCACCATGTGCGGCAGGTCGGAACGATTGTCCGAGACATCATCAATATCGAAAAACCGCGCGCCAGGAATATGCGCCGCCTCATACTCGGCTCGTGGGTCACGTGGATCATTGGGCAGAAACCACGTAGCGTCGAGAATGCGCAAATCCGGATCTTTGAGATGCGCCGCCAGCCAGGCCGTTGAAACAAGGATTTTGGGATCGTCTGTCGCCATAAGAGGCCCTCAAGAGTGAGTCCGTGGCTAGTTACTGCCAGACGGAATTGAGAGCAAGGGCAGGTGACCTGCAGAAGCGCTGTCTTCAGCGTCTAAAAACGCGGAGAAAGATATCATCGAGCCCGGGCCATCCGTGGTGCCGCGTGACGGAAAATGTCAGTATTCCGAATCGCTGCCACGCTGGCTAGCGTGCGGCATGACCAGCAACGCCGAGACACGATCTCCTGACAATGTTCCACTGGGCGTGGCCACCATCGTGGGCACTGTCCTCGCCCTGTCATTGGGTGATGCACTGATTAAATCACTGGGCGGCGCGGGTGGCATGGGCATCTGGCAGCTCTTTGTCGTGCGCTCCTTCATCGCATTCCCCATTCTGTTGGCCGTTGCTTTGGTGATTTTCGGAAGGAACCGACTTGCGCCGAGATCCCTCGGTTGGATCGCCATCCGCTCTTCCCTTTTGGCACTCATGTGGGTTGCGTACTATCTATCGCTTCCATTGCTGCCCCTGGCCGTTGCAGCCGCCGCGTATTATACGCTGCCGCTCTTCAACGTGGCATTCGCTGCAATTTTTGGAGGAGAGGATGTGGCGAGGAAGCAAAGGGCAGGAGTTTTTATTGGGTTCCTGGGCATTTTGCTCGTGCTGCGTCCTGGCAGCGAGGCATTCCAATGGGCCGCGCTCCTGCCGATCCTCTCTGCGGTGCTCTATGCAGCGGCCATGATCCTAACGCGCACCAAATGCCTTGATGAGCACCCAGCCACACTTGCTCTTGGCCTCAATGCGACTTTTATCCTCTTCGGCCTCATCGGGCTTGCCGCAGGGTGGGTGTTGCAGGTGGAGGGGGCGGGGTTTTTGAAGACATCATGGACGGCGATGTCATTCGACGCGTGGCGCAACATCACGGTTTTGGCGGCGCTCATTTTGGTGGCATCGGTGGGCACAGCGGTTGCCTATCAGGCCGCGCCCGCGTCAACGATCGGAACCTTCGACTTTGCCTATGTTGGTTTTGCGTTGGTATGGGGTGCGATCTTTTTCGATGAGCGACCCGATGCGATGGCTTTGACAGGAATTGCGCTCATTGTCCTCGCCGGTTTGCTGGCCGTGCGGCGGCCAAAGATCGTAGGCTGACCTTCACGTTGAATTGCAGCTAAATCCGTTCACAATTAAGGGCGTATCCCGCCGCGTGATCGTCAGGCGCCCAGAGCCAAGCGAAACTCCAGATGCAGGATACTGCTTGGATGCTCACAAGTAGCGATAGATAAACCGCTGCCGTGCCGATGTCCGATCGCTATCTCAAGGCCTCACGAACGCGCTCAGCTATGCTCTTTCAGCAAACGCTGCTTCTGCCGGTTCCAATCCCGCTTCGCCTGGGTCTCACGCTTGTCATGGGCCTTCTTACCCTTGGCAATCCCGATCTTCATCTTCGCGATTCCGCGATGATTGAAGTACAGAACCAGCGGCACCAGCGTCATGCCCTTGCGCTGCGTATCGCTCCACAGCCGGGCCAGTTCTTTCTTGGACACGAGCAGTTTGCGCCGCCGCCGCTCCTCATGGCCAAAGGTCTTGGCTTGCTCGTAGGGCGCGATGTAGGAATTCACGAGCCACAGTTCACCCGCTTCCACCGCTGCATAGCTTTCCGCGATATTGGCGGAATTGACGCGCAAGCTTTTGACTTCCGATCCCTCAAGGATCATCCCGCACTCAATATCGTCATCAATCGCATAGTCGAACCGCGCCTTCCGGTTCTCGGCGATGACCTTGTAGTTTGGATTGTCTTTTGGCTTGGCCACGACTCTGAGTCCCGCGCGAAATTTGAAGGTGGTTAGATAGGCTCTTTGGCCTTGTGTGAAAACCCTGATTCCGATTCCCCGCTGCGACACTTGGGCTGGATGCGCGATGCACTGCCGTTTTTCTGCAGATGCGAGGAAACCGCTTACATTTCGAGAGCGCCTTGTTTTTGGGCGGTTAAATTCCCGCAATGCGCGATTGACGTTGCGATTCAGCAAGTTCTGGTCGCTGCGCTGCAGAAAACAAAATCCTTGCCAGCTCCAAGGTTTGTAAAGAACACTTGAAACATTCCCCGCGCCCAAGCGGGAAAAGAGCCCCTATGAGGGCCCAAAACGGGACACTAAAATGAGTGACACAACAGAAAATATGGGGGCTGAATCCGCAAATGCGGATCCAAACTTCCAAACCGATTTCGAACTGGGACAGGATAACATCCGCCCGTTCGGATTGGACATTCACAACCCGGTCTTTGTGATCTCGGCGGTTTTGATTACCGCTTTCGTGGTCGTTTCTTTGACCAATCAGGAAGCTGCGGCCTCATTCTTTGGCTGGCTGCGCCCGTGGCTGACCAGCACGTTCGACTGGTTCCTCGTGTTGTCCGTCAACGCCATGCTGATCTTCTGCCTTGCGCTCATCGTGTTGCCGGTGGGATCTGTGCGGATCGGCGGCAAAGACGCCAAGCCTGATTACTCCTATGCCGGTTGGATCGCGATGATGTTTGCCGCCGGCATCGGCATCGGCCTGCTGTTTTTCGGAGTGCTTGAACCGACCTATTACAATTTCTCCGAAGGCGGAAACGCGAGCCCATTGGGCATAGACGCGACGCAGCCGGGCAATGAGTATGTTGGCATCGTCGGTACCATCCACCACTGGGGTCTCGAAGGCTGGTGCGTATACGCGCTTGTGGGTCTAACCTTGGCGATCTTTGCCTATAATAAAGGCATGCCGATGACACTGCGCTCCGCGTTCTACCCGATCCTGGGTGAGCGCGTTTGGGGCTGGTGGGGTCACGCGATTGACACGCTGGCCGTCTTCGCCACGCTCTTTGGTCTCACAACATCTCTGGGCCTTGGTGCGCAGCAGGTGGCGTTTGGTCTCAACGAAGTTTTCGGCATCCCGACCACCGACACCGTGACCGTCGTGCTGATCATCGGCATCACCGTCATTGCGCTGGGTTCCGTTCTGATGGGAATGGACGCAGGCGTAAAACGTTTGTCCGAGATCAACATGATCATGGCCGTGGGCCTTTTCCTCTTCGTCTTCTTCGTGACAGGCGCCGTGGATGCTGTCACGCGCTACTTCAATGTCATGGTAGACTACGTGGTCATGCTGCCTGCGCTATCGAACCCGTTCGGGCGTGAAGACACCAGCTACTTCCACGGCTGGACGACGTTCTACTGGGCCTGGTGGATCGCATGGTCGCCGTTTGTCGGCATGTTCATTGCGCGTATCTCCAAAGGTCGCACAGTGCGGGAGTTCATCCTCTGTGCGCTCATCGCCCCGACGCTCGTATGCGCGCTCTGGATGTCGACCTTCGGCGGTGCTGCCATCGACATGCTGAACGCCGGCGGTGCAGAAGGCGTGAAGGCAACGGTGATCGACGCCTACAAGCCTGAAGGTGCTCTCTTTGGGTTCCTCAAGGAGCTGCCGGGCTACGCAATCGTTTCACCGATCGCTCTGGTCCTGATCGTGATCTTCTTCGTCACGTCCTCGGATTCCGGTTCGCTGGTGATCGACACGATTACGGCGGGTGGCAAGATGGACGCGCCCGTGTCCCAGCGCGTGTTCTGGTGCACACTGGAAGGTCTCGTGGCCATCGCGCTGCTTCTGGGTGGCGGCCTCGCCGCCCTACAGGGCGCTGCGGTCTCGACGGGTATCCCGTTCACGCTCGTGCTTTTGGGCATGATGTACTGCGTCTATATCGCGCTGAAATCTGAGCGCGCAAAGATGTAAGTCTCGCACCATAAAATTAAGAACGCCCGCTCTGCACTGAGCGGGCGTTCTTACTTTCAAGCCAGGCAAAACAGAGCAAGTTTGTCACGCCCCGGGACGGCCCCATTGTCGGCAATTTTGAGCAATCTCCTGCCAGTCATCGGAGGCACGCTCCGCGGGGTAGAGCCCTTTAGTCTCTGCGCGGGACGGGATCTACGAGTCCGGATTCAGCTATGCCCCCAACGCACCCGCCACCAGGCTCTGAAAACACTGCCTTGCGTGCACGCTCAGTTCCTCAAGCACCGCGCCACAGCAAACCCTCACCCAAAAGAAAACGCCCACTCTATTGAGCGGGCGCGATTGTAGGTCAAGGGCTCGTGTCTTAGCGACGAATGCCCAAGCGCTTGATCAGATCCTGATAGCGCGCTTCTTCCTTGCCTTTGAGGTAATCAAGCAGCTTACGGCGCTGCGCCACCATTTTCAGAAGGCCACGACGACCGTGGTTGTCCTTCTTGTGGGTCTTGAAGTGCTCTGTCAGCGTGGAAATGCGGGATGTCAGGATGGCCACCTGCACTTCGGGCGAGCCAGTGTCGCCGTCTTTTGTGGCGTATTCCTTCATCAGGCGTGCTTTTTCGTCAGCAGTAATCGACATCGGGGTCTCCTTTTGGTCAGAAGTGAAGGGCACGAGCCGGGATGTCGTCCAGCAAGGTCCTGTGGGAGATCTCCCCAATTCACGTGGGGATGGCAGCGTATAGGAGGAAATCCATGAGAATGGAAGGGGCTTTTTGAGCCAAAACGCTACTGATCTCGGCTCTCTCAAGCGAAATGCAGTGCCTTGGCTGTCCTTTAGAAAGGCTGGCGCGCCCCACTTGTGCGCAGTGTCAGATCAGATCGTCTACGCGGCGCTTTGCCCGACCAAGGCGATATTGTCTTGGGTGACAGGCGTCTCGCTATGAACCGTGGCGATCACCTCGCCGTCCGCCATGACGTGGTAAACGTCGCTGTTGCCTTCATCTTCTTCGATTGTGATTTCAGGCTCTGGGGCACCTTCTGAGTAGAGGACAACCAGATTGTCTTGGTCTGGTACAAAATCCATAACCTGAGCAGGCCCGTCCTCCGCGTTCCAGTTCTCAAACTGGCCCCCAAACTGGAAAGTGTCCGCGCCTTCGCCACCGCTGACGACATCGTTGGCGCCAGCCAAAATCGTGTCATCGCCTTCACCCCCGTTGAGGAAGTCGACCACGCCGTCATCCTCGCCGCTCTCAGACAGTCCAAGCAAAACGTCATCGCCAAGGCTGCCAAAGAGGGTGTCCTCGCCTTCGCCGCCCCGCATCACATCATCACCATGGTATCCGTGCAGCGCGTCATCCCCGGCCCCACCTTCCAGCGTGTCATCACCCTGTCCGCCGATAAGACTGTCGTCGCCGTCGCCACCCTCCAGCAGGTCATCGCCGAAATGTCCTCTCAGGGTGTCATCGCCCTCTTCGCCCATGAGATGGTCATCACCGTCATCGCCATCCAGCGCGTCATCGCCATCCCCGCCAGACAGCGTGTCGTCACCGTCGCCGCCTTCGATCTCGTCGGTGCCGCCATTGCCGTTGATCACATCGTCTCCACCGTAGCCCAGAAGGAATTCATTGCCGTCGGTGCCATCGATGTGATCGTCACTTTCGTCGCCTTTTTGGATGGTCCAGCCATCTACTATTGGCTCTGGTTCCTCGATGGTATCAGGATCTGGTTGGACTGGGACGTCTATGTCTGGCTCGGGCCCGGTCTCAGCGTCCAGGTCAGTTTCAATTTCCGTTTCAACTTCTGGGACGTCGTCGTCCGGAATAAGATCACCGAGATCGGTGATCTCCTGGTCGCCCTCTTCTAGTGTTTCGGTATCATCATCTTCCGAAGGTACGGTTTCGGCGTCATCACCGCCCAACATCATAGTCGCGCCGACTGCGGTCAGGCCCATCAGCCCTAAAAAGAACAACATCACACAAATCCCACACGCCCCGCGCAAGTATGGGAGGGAAGGGTGTTTTCCGTCAATTAAAACTGGGAAAGAAGGTTAATGTCTCCGCCTCAAGAACGCCTCGCTTGGGCTGCAGATTATAGCGCCCTGTCTGTCCCCTGAGGGATCACCTCATACCCTGGTTCTTCGGGTTCATCATCCGACATTTCCGGCGGGAAGCCCGGCGCGCGAACATCAAGGCCGGTCGCGTCTTCCAAGCGGCGAACGATATTGGGCGACAGCTCCCGCTCCCCGTAGCGCGCGATGCCATCCTCGAAGATCTTGATCATAAGCGGGTTCATCTCAAGCGGCACGCCAGCGCGATCGGCGACCTCTTGGAAGAGCCCGATATCCTTGCGCACCAGATCCATCGTGAAGGAGATATCGCGGCTCCCGTTCAGGATAACCTGACTTTCCGTTTCATGAACAAACGAGGTGCCCGAGCTGATCTTAATCGCCTCATAGGCTGTGTTGAGATCCATCCCCGCCGCCTTGCAGGTCACCAGCGCCTCGGCACAGGTGATCAGGTTCGCCGTGGCCAGGAAGTTCGTCACCACCTTCAGCACGGAGGCCGAGCCAAGCTCTCCCGTATGCAAAATGCGCCGTCCCATTTGTTTGAGGAGCGGCAGGATCTGGTCAAACGTGGCGCGATCGCAGCCCGCAAAGATCGAAATGTTGCCGGTATCGGCGCGATGGCATCCACCCGACACCGGGCAATCCACCGCCGCGCCGCCTTTGTCGATGACCATCCCACCAAGGCGCTTCACCTCGGCCTCATCCGTCGTCGACATTTCCATCCAGATCTTGCCGGGGCCGACATGGGGCAGCATCTCTTGCATCACCGCGTCCGAGGCGGCAGGCGAGGGCAGACAGGTGATCACGGCATCACAGGTCTGCATAAGGTTGGCCGGGCTTTCCCCCGCTGTGGCACCCTTGGCCACAAAACCCGCGACCAGCGTGGGATCCAGATCATGCACCGCCAGATCAATGCCGTTGCGCAACAGAGACCCGCTCAACTTGCCGCCCACATTGCCCAGTCCGATAAACCCAACCCTCATAGCACTCTCCCCGCGGTTTTTGCCATTTCGGCAGAGTCGTGTGATTTGTAAATGGGGAATCTCACGTCAACGGACCAACCGCGCGGAATCAAGGCCCTTGGGCCGCCGCGCGTTCGTCAGGCCGTCCCGGGGCCTGGCGAAATCGCAATTGCAGGATGCAGTTCAGATGTTCAGCGAGACATCAGGATAAAGCGCTGCCGCGTCAGGTCAGATCGCCACGCCACGGCCTGACAAACGCACTCTGTATCGTCTGCTTCAATGCCGCCGCAGTGTATCCCCATAGCTCAGCTTCGGCTCCAGGATAATCCGCTCAGACGCGCCTTCACCGTCAGAAGACACTCGACGAGAAATGATCTCCGCCGCCGTCTTGCCGATCTCATAGCGGCAGCTGTCCATCGACGCCAATTCCCGCGGCAGCCCTTTCAACAGGTTCAGCCCGTTGAACCCGGCAAGCCCCATCTCGCCAGGGATGTCATAGCCCTGCTCCAGCAAATACAGCAGGCCGCCCGCGCCAATCAGATCGTTCGAGTAATAGATGAAATCTAGATCTGTGGAGCGATCCAGCACCTCTTTGGTCATCTCTCTGCCTTTGACGAGGGCTGATCCACCCGAATAGAACTCGCGATCTTCGATCTCGACGCCGGCCTTGGCCAACACCTCGGTAAAGCCTTCAAACCGCTTACGCGCCCTGTGGTCAGTGGACATCTTGGTGCCCAGAAACGCGATATGTTCATAGCCGTCCTTGAGGATCGCCTGCGCCATCTTCTCCCCGGCACGGCGGTGCGAAATACCGACGACCGAATCCACCGGGGTGCCGTCCGTGTCCATGATCTCGACCACCGGAATGCCCGAAGCCGACAGCATGGCGCGACTGGCCTCCGAGTGCTCAAGCCCCGCGATGATCACGCCCGATGGCCGCCAGGACAGCATCTCATAAAGAACGCGCTCTTCCTTATCGCGACTATAGCCCGTGACACCGACAACCGGTTGCAAACCCGTTTCATCAAGCGTGTCGGATATGCCCGACATCACCTCGGGAAACACCATGTTCGACATCGAGGGAATGACCACGGCCACTAAGTTAACGCGCTGGCTCGCCAAAGCACCCGCGATCTTGTTTGGCACATATCCCAGCGTCTTGGCCGCCTCCAATACCCGCTCCCGCGTGGCATCCGAGACGTCTCCGCGGTTGCGCAAAACGCGGCTTACCGTCATTTCCGAGACGCCCGAAGCCTCAGAGACATCGCGCAGGGTCAAAGTCCGGTTGCGGTGGGTGTTCACATTCCAGGTCCTGTTCTCGCTCTTTGATCCAGTGTTATCGCAATCATCACAGGTCGCGCAACAAAATGTCGTTGCGTGGCTCATGGGGTGCCAGTGCTTTGCTGCGCGTCCGACACCGCCCCAGCCAGGCATCTTGGGGGCTCTCTCAGCATAGACCCATGCCAAATCAGGGGCAGGGCGGGTCGACCACACGGCTCTGTCAGTTGACCTATCGCGCAAAGATTTATCTCTTCCCCACATGAAACGCCCACTCACAACCTGCGCTGCGCTTCTGGCCGGCCTCCTGCCTCACGTGTCTCCTGTATACGCTCAGGACTGCACCCGCGACGCGATGCTCGTGTTTGACGGCTCGGCCTCTATGGCAGAGCTCGGTCTGCAGCTTGACGAGCCCAAACGGATTGATGACGCGCGCGCCGCTTTGCGCGATGCCATGCCCCAAATTGCCCCGATCCGGCGCATCGGGTTGATCACATACGGGCCCGGGCCCGAGAATTCCTGCGACGGCATAAACCTCAGGTTCGAGCCTGTTCCCGATGCGGCCGGGCGCGTGATGGAGGCCATCGCCTGGCTTGACCCCAACGGCCTCACCCCGCTGACCGAGGCCGTGCGCGAGGCCGCTGATGTGCTCAACTACCGCACAACCCCGGGCATCGTCGTGCTGGTCACGGACGGCAATGATACCTGCGGTGGCATGCCCTGCGCCTTGGGTGCCAACCTGGCCGCGACTGGGGCAGACCTGACCGTGCACGTGATCGGCTTCCGGGTGGATACCGACCGCATGGGCCTCGAAAGCCAGGATGAGATGAGCTTCCCCGAAGGCATCTCGGTGGCCAAATGTCTATCGGATCAGACGGGCGGCATGTATGTCTCAACCGATACCGTGGAAGAGCTCAGCGATGCCCTGCGCCGCACTTTGGGCTGCGAGTTTATCGGCTAGGCGCGGATCGAGCCTGCGGTATTTGCCCTCAAACGCAGACAGAGCTAAGACCAGAATAGACGGCGAACGTGGCGCAGATCGCTCGCGGATGGCCGCACGAAGAAGGAGGATTTCAGATGGCATTGACCGCGATCATTGACGCGCATGGCGGCCCGGAGCAGTTCAAGTTGGTTGATGTGGATGTGGCAGAGCCCGGCGCGGGCGAGGTGCGCATCGCGCACAAGGCCATCGGCCTGAACTTCATCGATGTCTATCAGCGCACCGGCCTCTACCCGCTCGAGCTGCCCCACGCGATGGGCATGGAAGCCGCCGGCGTCATCGAAGCCGTAGGCGAAGGCGTGACGCATCTCAATGTTGGCGACCGCGCCGCCTATGCCTCAAACCCGCCCGGTGCCTATGCCGAGGCCCGCGTGATGCCTGCCGCCCAGGTCTGCCCCTTGCCCGATGGGATCTCCTTCGAAGAAGGCGCCGCGATGATGCTGAAGGGCCTGACGGTTGAGTATCTCTTCAACCGCACCACACCGTTGACAGCCGGTGACACCGTTCTCTTTCACGCCGCGGCAGGCGGGGTGGGCCTTCTGGCCTGTCAATGGGCGCGCTCCGAAGGCATCACCCTGATCGGATCAGCAGGCACGGATGAGAAATGCCGGCTCGCCCTCGATCATGGTGCGGCGCATTGCATCAACTACCGCACGGCAGATTGGGCGGCACAGGTCAAAGAGCTGACCAGTGGCAAAGGCGTCGATGTGGTCATGGACGCGGGCGGCAAAGACACGTTCGAAGGATCCCTCGACTCGCTAAAACCGCTCGGCATGATGATCTCTTTCGGCAATGCCTCCGGCCCGGTTCCACCTTTTGATGTGGGCCTTCTGGGCAAGAAAGGCTCGCTCAAGATCACCCGCCCCACGCTTTTTACCCACATCGCAGATCACGCGAATTGTCAGGCCATGGCAAAGACCCTGGCAACGAAAGTGCTGGCCGGCGACGTGAAGATAAAGATAGGCCAACGCTTCAGCTTGAGCGATGTGGCCAAGGCCCACGAAGCGCTGGAGGCGCGTCAAACGACAGGCAGCACGGTCCTCGAAGTCTGATCCGAGAGCGGCACTGGTCGCGGCAGTCTCAGAATGACGCAAACATCGCCGGATCATGGACTGCCAGTAAGCTTCAGCCGTTTGCGCATGGGGCCCGCAATCCGATCAATGTCGCCCGTATCCAGTTGACTTTAGTCATTTGCGCCCCGGCAAAACGCTCCTGGCAAGGTTCAAAAAACAAGCTCGTCAAACGCCATTTCCAAGTCCGTCAGGCTTTCAAACACCTGCACTTCATCAGGATGTTCCTCCGTGTTCGCGCGGTCTTCGATGTCTACATTGAACTGAAACTCTTCGAAGTTGGCAGTGTCCAGGACTTTGCCCGCAAAGGTGAATTTGCCATCCTCGATCACCCCGCCGCCCTTAACAAACTCTTCCAGCGAAAACTCAAACTGCAGCGTGTCGTAGCCGTCACCGCCGTCAAGACTGGCATCGCCAAAGCCCATGATCGTGTCATCCCCCTTGCCAAGATTGATCTGCACTTCGCCGCCAAAACCCTGCCCGCCAGCGAGGTTTTTGCCGTCATCGCCCACAAGCCGCGTGTTGCTGCGCGCCACGATGTCATCGTCCCCGGCGCCGGCATTTATGACACCGCCATAGATGCCGATGGCCTCTACGTCACCGTTGGGGTTTGTGACATTGGCCCGGGCGTCTGCGGTGATCTTGTCGGCTCCGGTGCCAAGATTGATGATGCCGTTCGCTCCATCAATGCCGCGTGCCGTGGCTGATAGATCGCCCTTGGCCGTGGCTTTGGCTGTCAAAATGTCGCCGCCCTTGCCGGTGTTCAGTTTCCCGGCTTCGGTCCCCAAACCATAGCTGCCGCCCAGCGAATTGGTTTTCAGGAACACGTCATCTTCCACACCGACCGCAATGCCCGTGGCCAAAGCCACATCGCCACTGACAGCTCTCGCAGACCCATTGAGCGCGTCAGCGCCTGCGCCTGTCTTCGTGTTCTCAAAGAGCAAACCGAAAGCGGCCACATCGTGTTTACCGTCTGCGATCGCAGTGCCATCCAAAATATCCTGACCGCGACCGGTATGAATAAGCCCTGTTCCTGCAGCGCTGTCGGTATTGTTTGCATCGGCCGTCATCTGGCTGATGCCGAAGGCGAATGTCGACGGGGTATAGAGAACACCATTGGCATCTTTGCCTGCTTTCGCCTCTGACTTGGCCACGGCACGCGCGACCACAGCATCGTTGCCGCCACGGGTGAGAAACCGACCTTCTTCGATCTGTTCGGTCTGAAGACCCGCCGCTTGCGTCAGGTTGTCGGGCAATGCGGCCTGACCTCGCGGCGATACTGCCGCCGTGGTCGCGGTCGCTTTGAGATCAAGACGGTCATTGCCCGACCCCGTGTCGAAAAGCCCACGACTTTCGAGCCCTTCTGCAATGGTCAGAACGCCCTCGCCAAAGGCACTGGCCTTAGCATTCACCGAATCATCACCTGCGCCGAGAAAAACATCTGAGCGGTTTTCCCAACCGTCTGCGATGCCTTCCTGCTGCTCACTATCATTTTCATTGGCCAGGACGAACCGGGCTTCGGCCTTGAGGTCAAAGCTGTCATCGCCGGTTCCTGCCAAAATCGTGCCGCGATTGCCGAGACCATCAGCGGCAGCAAGATCGTCAACGGCAGTTGCAGAGATGTTGCTGGTGAACCGGTCATTGCCCTTGCCAAGGTCAAAAACCGTCTCACGGTTCACCTCGAGGTTCAGACCCGTAATGATGCCGACACTGCTGTTATCGAGCGAGTCCGCAAGCCCTTTGGCCCCCACAACGGTTGAGGTCACATCGACATTGACCCTGACCTCGTCGTCACCATCGCCGAGGGTCATGAAGCCCGCATTTTCTATACCATCGCCGATGACCTCAAGGTCGTCATCCGCCCCTTGGCCGTCCTGAGATACGTCGAGCGTGACCTTCGCAATCAGCGTGTCATCGCCTGCACCTGTGTCCAAAGTGCTGGTCTCAAGATCGCCAATGATACGCTCAACATCGCTTGCATCGAAATTGGTCAGGTCTTTGCCAATGCTTTTCAGCAAGTCTTCAAACTGACCGATCAGCCCGCCGTCATTCACGATGCCATTGCCGCCGACAAAGAAAATCTCATCCCCATCCTGCGCAGCGACGGTGACATTGGCCGTACCCGAGAGCGTGTCATTGTCGCTGCCCAAAAGAAGACGACCGATCTGACCAGCCTGCACGCGGCTGCTGTCTTGGGGATTTTGCAGGCTGTCATCGTCAATATCGGACAAACCAACAGAGATGCCTCGCGCATCAGTGGATGCCGCACCTTCGGCCATCGCCCGCCCGCGGATCAGGTTGTCGCCTGCACCAAGATCTGCATCGACCAGATAGACCCCGATGGAGCCGACCTCATCTCTACCGGACGCGCTCGCCCGCCCATCGAGCAGATCATCACCCCCTTTTGCAGTCAGCACACCGCCCGCTATGCCGGTTGCAAATGCGATGAACTCCTCGCCTTGGGCCGTAGCGCGGCCCACTATCGAGTTATCGCCCGCGCCCAGGTTGATGGTTCCATCCTGGTCAACCCG
>ERZ1740059.1055-NODE-1055-length-14052-cov-9.772951_pt1 | contig 14052 bp, 12 predicted proteins | sample MGYA00581744_ERZ1740059 | MGnify/ENA primary metagenome ERZ1740059 (study PRJEB43018, sample SAMN04849738) | marine metagenome | isolation source: floating plastic debris | place: Pacific Ocean | collected 2008-08-28 | study: EMG produced TPA metagenomics... | reverse complement strand
CACCACCGCAAGGTTTAGCATTATCTAACTTACGCTCAAATAGATAGGTTTCAATACCTGCTTTCGCCAAAGTTTCAGCAGCAGATGAACCCGCAGGACCTGAGCCAACAACAGCAACCCTAAGTGTCAAAGGTCTTCTCCCATACTTGACATTACCTCGAAGCATGGTACCACGGAGTTTTAACCGTTTTTCCGCTTTACCCCCTGAATTTAATTGAAATGCAACATTCCTTAATGTTTCGATACTTTAATCAAAGTCACGGGTTAGAATTTTTGCAAAAAATGGGCAGGGTTAGGGATTGCAAGATGTCGCTCTTCACCACGAGTTAACTTGTTTTAAAGCCTGCCCCTGTAGAATTACCATTTCAGAAACTCTGTTCGGCTTTTTATCACTAGCAAGATAATTATTTACGGAGAAATTATCTTTTCCTAAACATGATTGACATTTCTGTGTGATAACTCAGCCAATATCCAAAAAACCCATAGAATATAACTTTATAAGAAGTGAGGGCTTTTTTTAACTCGATCGGTTCGTGAATCACATCTAAAGAACCATCAGATAACCGTTGATATTGATTCCAAGCACGAGCATTTACTCCTAACCAAGGTGTATCGTGATAAGCTCGTTCAAAGAAATCAACAGCTTTCCAATCTTGACAATTTCCTAAATATTCTAGAACTTCGGGAGTGTAAATATGAAAGTGATATGGTGCGTGAACGCAGTTATAAAAATCGGATAAATGAGGTTTTGTTAAATCTAAATTTGCGGCGTTAGGTGTTCCGATGAGAATATAACCACCAGGTGCAAGTAAACCGTCCAATTTAGACAATAATTCTCTAGGATCTTCAACATGTTCGATAACATCTTGGAGCAGTATATAATCGAATGGCGCTTGTTGGAGAATAGCGTCATTACCAAATCCATCCGATAAGGCATAAGGATCGTAACCATGACAGTTTGTAAATCCTCGTTGCTGCAAATACTGCACAAATAAACCGTTAGCACATCCATAGTCAAGCAGGGAATGAGTTTTTGAAAATCCATGCTTAATTAGTTGTCGAGACAAATTCCAATAGGAAAGGCGCATCACCCATGTCAACCTTGAATTGCCTATTGGATACTGTTCGTAATATGGTGCAATATCAACAATATCTAAATTATGAATAGTGTGGCAATTAGGACATCGCCAAACTTTAAACTCTTCTTGTTGAAAAGCTCTGACATTTGAGTTAAATTTACTAAAATTAGATTCATCACTTTCATCTATCTGATAATCACATATTACACATATAATGCGCTTTTTTGCTATTGTTTTCAAAGAATGTTCTCCCAAAACATAATTATCTCGATATGTGGAAGAAGAGCAATTTTCAGCCATTAATTATAATTCTCAATTACAACACAAATGATATCAAAATCGAAAGCTATTAACATTTTTATTGTTATGGAATCTTCATGTTTTATTCAATAAATAAAAATTCGTTTATTTCCAAAAAAATCATTAAATCAAGTTTGTATAGATGATTGTCTAAAAATCTATAGGAATCCTAATTGATTTTTGCAGGTCCCGGCTGCCCTGGGGGTATAAAATATCGGAACAATAAATAATTTCATTAATCAAACCGGATTCCTATATTTCATAATTTTTTTGTATGTGCTCAAGGAATGTAAAGAAGCTGAAAAAATGATTTAATTTCGGTTAATATGCACAAGTTACTCAGATTCTGTGTATCCTGAGTTTACCCTATATTACAGCCATCATACTGTAGGAGTTGTAAGAATTAGTCGCGTTAATAAACCCGATTTGTTCAAAAAAAACTGAGTTAACGATCCCAAATGATTTAGGAGGTAATGGTACTTTTATCTAAGGGCTATTTTCTCTTATTTCTATGTTATGCTTCCCAATAGAGTATATAAGAACTAAATAAACCATAAACCCAGTCCTTGTATTATTTGTACTATTATCTGATTGTCTAGAAGTTATCCCGGGCGAAGCTGTAAATACTGCGAAAGATAAAAGTGCAACCAAACTATCTACCAGTCAGTGCTTAAACTTGTAGCGGAAGCCCTGCCCTGTATATGATGGCATTATGAAAGTAACTGTGTTTCATCTTGAACTCATGTTTTTGTAATATGTATATCTATTTTTTTACAAATAGATAAGAGTAAAATAAATAGTTATTATTCCAAAATAATTGCTGATTTTTGTATGTGAATATACTGAAACTAAAAAATAATCGTATATTAAGAAACTTATTGTTACAAAAAATATTCTATTGTATTGGCAATATATTTAACTATGGATAATAATAAGTTTTATCAAGATTGTATTGACGGAGACCCGACGGGTTCCCATGATTTTTTTTTAAGAAGAAAAAAAATCATGGGTGCCCTGTAAGTTTTTTTTAAAGAAAACTTTTAAGGGAACCCTTGACACTAATGGATCTCAAGTATATTGTCACTTGGTTTGATTAGGATATAATAAGTCAAAAAACTTTTCTGGTGGGGATACCGAAGCTGTGCGTGATGATTTAAAAGGCTTAGCGATTACTAAAAAAGAACTCCAAAAGTTGACGAATTTGCCTATTAACGACGAATTAATTATTATCGTTAATCCGTTGAAGTTATTAGTAAGGCAATTTTTGCAAAAAGTCAAAGGACCAGAAGGCGCAACCGCAATTTTTATTGGACTGGCTGTAATTCTTGGCAGTTATATTATATTGAATTTAGTTACCAATATGTTTAGCAACTTGGAAGCGCTTCCATATTGGTTGCGATTTCTTGTAGTCTGCTTGATTGGGGGTGGTGTTGCACAATCATTATTGTATTTTACCTGGAAAAAAAGAGTTTCAATAGTTAAAGAGAATCTAACACATTCTTTAAATACTCTTCTGCATGAAGTTGATAGATTTAATTCTGTAGTCAAGGCAATAGAAATTAATGATAAAATTGAAGCTGCAGGCAACCAGGAAGTTACGATCAAAGAAAGAAGACGAGTTATTGAAGCCCTTAAATATACAAGAGCAGATTTAATTCGCGCTTTGAAAACTGAAAGGATTTTGAGAGAAAATAAAAAGTTTATTATAAATAATTCAGAATTACTTACAAATAATTTGGCTACATTAACTCAAATGCAAGTAACCGAACAAGCCTCCGAACATGGTAGGTTACTTAATGAGGCATTAGATATTGCGCTGGACGTACAGCAGGAAATGAAAAGATTACAGATTCAGAAATAATATTTATTAGCTGGTAGTGGCGAGGGCACAACGATTAATTATTCGTTGAGTGACACGAGAAGCCTTGACGGGCACCCATAGGAATTTTTTTGAGAAGAAAAAAATTCCTATGGGAACCCTTGACGAGTGGATACTGTGAGTATAGCTAGTATCTAAAATAGGACTGTCTTGATAATATTAACAAAAATTGCCTGCCTTGAAGCTAGATTACAATACTCGCCGTCCAGGTTTTACTATGAGAAAGTATAAATACCCTCGCTCTTTGTCCGTTAAAACATGAATTGGAAACAAATTGCTGGTAGTTGGGTAATAGTTCCCCAACGTCCCATCGGTATCGTTCATTTCTTGGGTGGTGCATTTGTAGCTACTGCACCTCACGTAACTTATCGTTTGTTACTCGAACATCTTGCAGAAAAAGGATTTGCGGTTATCGCCACCCCATTTGTCAATACCTTAGACCATAGTGCGATCGCTTCCCAAGTTTTGCTGAATTTTGAACGGGTGTTAGTACGATTGGAAGATAGAGAACCCGTCTTTAGGGGCTATCTTCCGATATATGGATTAGGTCATAGTATGGGATGCAAATTACATTTACTTATTGGTTGTTCCCCGGGAGTCGAACGTGCGGGTAATATCCTTATATCATTTAATAACTACGCCGCACGGGATGCAATTCCTTTGCTAGAGCAATTGAACGCTACGGTGAATGTTGAGTTTACGCCTTCACCCACCGAAACAGAAAAACTGGTGGAAGAAAATTACAATATCCGTCGTAATTTTTTAATAAAATTTAGTAATGATACTCTTGACCAATCATACGGTTTAACTCAACTGTTACAGAATCGCTTTGGGGAGATGGTAACAACGCAGACGCTCAGAGGTAACCACGTTACACCTTTAGGTCAAGATGTGAAATGGCAACCGGGTAAAGAATTTAATCCCTTGGATGCTTTCGGACAGTGGTTTAAACAAGAAGTATACCGCGATTTAAATCAGCTAAAACGTAGCTTGACGTTATGGCTAAATCCCTTATCGCCACTATAATCGGAAGATGGTATGTATAGATTTTCCCCTTAAAAGTTGTCTGTCGTAAATAAGGCAGAAAATAGGGGCGATAAATATTAAAAGCAAATCTATTTTCTATTACCCATTGGGCACGGGCGTATTTATTTTTTATTTTTATTAGCAAGCGGCTACTTCTTATGTTTCAAATATTAGTAATCGATGACGATCCAGCCGTTCAAATATTGCTTAAAAGAATGCTGGAGAAGCAGGGTTATGAAGTAGTTGCAGTCAGCAACGGTGAGGAGGGGATTGCACAAGCTGTCATTTCTCGTCCAGCAATGATTATTTGTGACTGGTTAATGCCGGGATTAAGTGGACTTGATGTTTGTCGTTATATCAAAAAAGACCCCAATTTATCTACCACGTTTTTTATTCTTTTGACATCCTTGGATTCTGTTGCCGATCGTGTTAAAGGATTAGATGCTGGTGCTGATGATTTTATTACCAAACCCATAGAACAAAATGAAATGCAGGCGCGAGTAAGGGCTGGTTTACGTTTGCATGAAATGAGTCAAGACTTAAAAGCTCAAAAGCAAATTTTAGAAGCGGAATTATCAGAAGCTGCCGATTATGTGCGTTCTCTTTTACCTACGCCAATAATCCAACCCCTCAATATAAATTATACATTTATTCCTTCCCAGCAACTTGGTGGTGACTGTTTTGATTATTATTGGCTAGACGACGATTATTTAGCAATTTATCTACTCGATACCGCTGGACATGGACTGAAAGCGACTTTACCTTCTATTTCGGTATTAAACTTACTACGCTCCCGTGCTCTTAAGGATTTAAATTATTACCAACCTAGGGAAGTATTAAATGCCTTAAATAGTACTTTTCAAATGAGTTACCAAAATGATAAATATTTTACTATTTGGTATGGAGTTTACAATCAAATTAAACGGGAATTAGTTTATTCAAGTGCCGGTCATCCACCTGCCATATTATTATCTAGTAATAATAATAGCATTCAATTATTAAAAACCCCCGGAATGCCTGTTGGCATGTTTCCAGAGGTTAGATATACTAATGGATTTTGCAAAATTGAACAAAATAGCACCTTATATATTTTTAGTGATGGTGCTTATGAAATAACTTTATCTGATGGTCAACTTATGGGACTTGAGAATTTTATCCAAAAGGTTACACGCTTGTATCATTTTTCTAGCAGCCCTCTAGAAAATATTCTCAATTGTCTTGTTGATTTGAATTCAAAAAATGCCTTTGATGATGATTTATCTATACTCCAAATAGCCTTTAATTAAGCAATTTGGGAAAGTACAGCTTGATTAAATTCATCTTGATTGGAAAATATTTCAAACACTTTGTCCATTCCAGTAAGCTCAAATAATATTTTGACTTGCTCGTTAATAGAACAAAGTACCAGCTTGGTATCAGCAGCTCTCAAAGTTTTAAATGCCAATACTAAAGCACCCAAACCGGAACTATCCATAAAACTAATATCTTTTAAATCTACCAATACAATTTTTGGTTTACCTTGTAATATTTTAATAACTTCTTCCCGAAAATCTTGTGATTTAGTTGCATCTAAAACACCACTGGGTTGAATAACTTTAATATGCTCTGTCATAATTTCTCAGTATTTTTACGGCAAAAAAACGTTTACTATTTTAACCTAGATCAATCATAATTCATTTAATGACAACTTGCCAGCGAATAGCTTCTCAATTAACAGTAATAAATTGAAATATTAAATTCATAAACAATCACATATATCTATGAATGGTAAAGCCTATTAGATAGCAAGATGGAAGGAATTAGCAAGCAGTAGCAAAGCAAAATAAATCTCGCGATCGAAATATAAGTAGATAGCATTAATAGACATCGGTTCTGGTTGGCACATATTTAATTTTCGGAGATGTCTAATAACTAAGGATAGTAAAATACTAGGTGGCGTAAGTTCTCTATGCTATTTATTTACTTGATACCGCGGGTAGATCTTAAAAAGTGCCTGAACTATGCAAAAACCAAGCTATCTGGCCTTAATTGCTTGCGAACGATCGTCATCATATAAAGTCCATTACTAATTACTTATGCTTGACGGGCACCCATGATGAAGGGGAATTGAAATTATGAACTCACTTCCTTGTCCAGATTTAGAAATACATTCTATTGAACCACTATGTTGTTCAGTAATGATTTGGTAACTAATAGAAAGACCTATACCAGTACCTTTACCTACAGATTTCGTTGTAAAGAAAGGGTCAAATAATTTTCCTTGAATATCTTCTGGTATTCCTATCCCATTATCAGCAATGCGAATAGTTACCTTATTGGACTCAACAAGTTGGGTGCGAATTTTAATTTGAAGGTTGCTATTCATTTGTTTTTTGAATTCTATTGATTCTTCTAAAGCATCTAAAGCATTTGCTAAAATGTTCATAAAAACCTGATTGAGTTGACCGGGATAACACTCTAAGAGTGGTACATTTCCATACTCTTTGATAATTTTAATTTCAGGACGTTCGGCTTTAGCTTTAATTCGATTTTCTAAAATCATTAAAGTACTATCTAACCCTTGATGAATATCAAATTTTTTCATTTGGACTCCATCCGTGGAGAAAATACGCAAAGATGCGACAATTTCTCGGATACGCTGGGATCCTATTTTCATCGAATCGAGCAGTTTGGGTAAATCTTCTAAAAGGAATTTTAAATCTACTTCTTCGATTAATTCCTGTATTTCTGATGATGGCTGAGGATAGTATTCTTGATAAAGATGAACCAGTTTTAAGAGGTCTTGAGCGTAATTATTAGCATGATTAATATTGCCGTAAATAAAGTTTACAGGATTATTAATTTCGTGGGCTACCCCTGCAACCAAATTACCCAATGAGGACATTTTTTCGCTTTGCACTAACTGCATTTGAGCATTTTGCAGTTCGCTTAGAGCTGCTTCTAATTCTTGTGTTTGCTGCTTTAACTGCGTCTCTGCCTGTTTACGTTCGCTAATATTAAATGATGTTCCTACAATGCGATAAATCTTACCTTCTGCATTCCTTAAAGGATTAAGTGTAGTCAACCAACAATTTTCTCTCTCTTGAAAAACTAGATTTTCTTCATAACTTATAGGTATACCTGCTTCCAAGCATCTAATATATTGTTGACGTATTTTCGTACCTTGAACGTCACCAAAAAGTTCTTCTGGAAATTTACTGATTGTATCTGAAGCATTTATACCTGTAGCTTTCTCAGTTGCACAATTCCAATCAGCATAAACCAATTCGCCATTATCTAAAATATTGACAACAAAAATAAGTTGTTCGACTCCTTGATAAATACTGCGGAGAAATTGCTCTTGTTCTTGTAAAGTTGCGCTCGCGAGTTCCGCTTCGGTAATATCAAGCACCATAGAAGCAACACCAATGACTTCACCATTCGCAGCAATCAAGGGATTGTTATACCATTCGCAAATAATCGTTTTACCATGCTTAGTAATATTTTCAATTACGATTCGAGCTCCCCCACGCTGTGACAATAATGCAGTTTTTAAATGATGTATCTGCTCTCTAGCAGTTTGGGAAACTATAAACTCAAAAGAACTACCGTAAGCTTCCTCTTTCCTATATCCAAAAATCTTTTCTGCGCACCGATTCCATTCTTTTATCTGGAAATTCGTATCCCATTCGATGGCAGCTAAAGGTGTTTGTTCAATCAACAGTGCTAATCTTTGCTGAGAGGCTAAAAGTTCAGATTGTGCTGAGTGACGCTCGCTAATCTCTTTTTGTAAAGCTCGGTTGCTTTGCATTAATTGCTGAGTTCGTTCTTCCACTCGCTTTTCTAAGTCTGCATAAGCTCTTTTCAGCGCTCTTTCTGCTTTTTTTAAACGAGTGACATCTGTTACTACTCCATCCCAAATAATCGAACCATCTGCTTGTTTTTCGGGACGGGATGAGGCTTGTATCCATTTTACTTGCCCAGAATTTAAAACAATTTTTCCTTCCCATTGCCAAGGTTGTAAACTTTGAGCAGAAGTCGCAATGGATTTTTCAAAGTCTTCACGCTCATCTCGATGAACGCAGGAAATAAACAAACTAGCATCTGCTATAACTTGTTCTGGTGAAAGTTCGTAGATTTCAAAACAACCGGAACTAATATAAGGAAAGCTTAATTGTCCATCAGCCCCAAGTTTAAATTGAAATAACATACCCGGAACATTTGCAGACAGTTTCTGTAGCTTTTCTTCGCTCAATCGAAACTGATTTTCTATTACTTGACGTTGTTTAATTTCCTTTTGTAAATGAGTAACTACCTTAGTCAGTTCGGAAGTTCGCTGATGTACTCTAATTTCTAACTCTTCATATAACTTCTGTAAAGTAACTTCTACTTCCTTGGATTCAGTAATATCTTGTAAGGTTCCTAAAATATTAGTCACCTTTCCTTGAGCGTCGAAAATCGGAATTGTGTTAATTTCCAACCAACATTGTCTGCCATCTGCTTGCAGTTGTGGTTTAACAATGGTTTCAGGTGCTTTAGATTCAATAGTGCGACTATCATTAAGGCGAAACCAATTAGCTTCCTCTTCTTTCCAAGGTAAATCAAAATCAGTTTTACCTTTAATTAATTTTGGATCTCCTACTCCTGCAATTTCGGCAAAAAACTTATTACACCCTTGATATATCGAATCGGGATCTTTCCAAAAAAGTGCTTGCGGAATATTATCTAAAACTCTTTCTAAAAATTGCTTAGAGGAACGCAGTCGTGCTTCCACCTGAAAATGCTGGGCTATTTGTTGTGTTAACTCTCGAATGCTTACAATTAGAAACTGATTTCCTGCCTCATCCTTAAATACGCATTTTTTAATAGAGACAAAACGTTTATTACCTTGACTGTCTGTAACACATTCGTCGGATTCGTTTTGGTTCGAGGTAGTAAAAATAAATTCATCTTTTTCCCAAGAAGCATCCGCAACTTTATCATCAAACAAGTCAAAATCGGACTTACCAATAATTTCTTCTCTACTACGTCCAATAAAATTACAATAGGCATCATTCGCCAGCACCCTATAATGTTGGCGATCTTTGACAAAAATTGGATCGGAAGTACCATTAATTACCTGAAGTAAAAAACCAGCAGAAAAATTTTCTTCTGGCTGCGTTTGACAATCTTCTTCAACTGTTGCCTCCTGACTAAGGGAGGATTCATTTATTTGTTTATCTTTATTCATCCCCAAAATCCTTTTGCCGTAAGGGTTTTAGCTTCCGTTATATGCCTGCTCTAAATACACAACCTCAGATACACTTCATTAGTATTCCCGAAATTTATTATCTTTCAACATTTATCACTAAAAATTTCTACAGTTAATAGTTAAAAATTTTCTATCTGTAATTCCTAACTCCGCGAGCTTCTCCTCATCTCCCATCCTTTCTAAACCGGACTCACTTTCGCTCGATAAAGTAACTTATCTCGTTGACGGTAGCCAGTATAACGTACCTTGACTTTTTGTTTTATTTGTGTATTGCCTTCGATTAGCTGATGGATTTCAGGTTGATAGGGCAATTCTGCACCTACGGAAGCAATAGCTTCGACTCCCCATTCTTGTAAAAGTCTATTTAAGGGTTTTTCTATTAATGGAATTATATTGGCTGCTGGTAACTGGCGATTCTCTCGGGCTTTGTGTGCTGCTGTCGGAAATTGAATTAATAATGATTCGAGCAGTTGTAAACTCGATTGCTGGAACTGAGAAAGCAATAATTGTTCTTGATTTTCTAATTGCTTCTGTAAGCGTTCGTATTCTTTTTTTAAATCTGCTATTTCCTGTGATGAATGCTGAGTTGACGCTTGCTGTTTGATTAATTCTGTTTCAGAAAAATGATTTATCAATTCACTTAAGTCTATTTGTAGTACTTGCGCTATTTTTACCAAAAATTCTAAGCGTATTTGCTGAATTTCTCCTTTACGCAAGCGCTGTATTTGATATTCGGAAACTCCAGCAAGTTTACTCAAAGCTTTGAAACTAGAAATATCTTTTTGATGCATTAATTCAATTAGTTTTTGAGTAAAATCGATTTTATTTTGATTTATTGATGTCATGATAAATAAAGTTAAAGGTGACAGGTTAAATGTGAAAGTTTAAAGGTTATTATATTTCAATGATTGTTATTTTGAAATGCTTTGGGGTTCGGAGTCAAGGGTTCCCATTAAAATTTTTTTATCAGAAAAAATTAATGGGTGCCCGTCAACCCTCAGTAGCGCAGAGGGAGGAAGTAAGGAGTTTATGTAATCTCCCATGTAGGAAGTTATTACAATCAAAGCTGATAAGAAAATGAATATCGATCTAAAAGATGCCTTACAAGTACAATTAAACCAATCGCTTCGTTTTACAGGTTGTTTGGGTGTAAATGTGGCGATAAATGATGATAAACACGGGTTTTGGTTGGGAAGCAGTGGTTTTTCTGATATTTATGTCCAGAAAAATCTCGATACTAATCAATTATTTTATATTTACAGTATTACTAAAACTTTTGTTTCTGTTTGCTTATTACGTTTAGTTCAAGATGGATTTTTGGGTTTAGATGATGCCATTAATAAATGGTTACCGAGCATATCATTTTCTAATTCTGTAACGTTACGACGGTTATTAAATCATACCAGCGGTGTACCAAGTTACACTAATCTGAAGGAGTACGAACCTGCCGTTAGAGAAAACCCTTCGATTCCTTGGACTCATGAAAAAGTCATTGAATTAAATTGTACTGGTAAATTAGATTTTCAACCTGGTGAATCATGGAGTTATTCAAATACCGGTTATATGTTGCTTTATGAAGTAATTGAAACTGTTAGCAATAAAAGTTTTGCTGAAGTATTACAAGAACAGATTTTTTCTGTTTTAGATTTAGAAAATACTTATGTTGCTCATGATGTGGATACAGAAAGTATTTTGACACCGGGTTATTGTCGATATTTAAATTCGGAATTAAGAATTGAAAATGTCATTCCTCGCTATCATCCCGATTGGTGTGCTACCGGATTAATTGTTTCTACTGTGGAAGATGTGGTGAAATTCTTTGAAGCTGTTTTTTCGGGTAAGTTATTAGATACTCAACATTTAGAAGAAATGCAAACCTTGGTTAATATCGGTAAAGCTCAAGGTTGGTATAGAAAACCTTGTTACGGTTTGGGTATAATGGCAGATCCAGAATCTAGGTATGGAATTAAATATGGTCATGGTGGTGATGGTCCAGGTTACAATACTTGGGCGATGCATTTACCGGATTTTCACGGTCGTAAGTTGAGTTTGGCTGTTTTTTGCAATACTTCGATGGTTCAACATCCTTATGGGATGGTTAGGGATTTGTTGATGGTTTTGGAAAATACTGGCTATTAAACCCACATTCCGCACGCCAAATTGTAGTATATAAAGTAATACGGAAATTATCGTTAGCTTTTCTTTTTGTACGTGTAAACACTTCAAAAGTTATTTTAAATAGCACTCAATAATTATGGTTGTTACGTATTACATAGTGGAGTGCGGAATATAGGATTAAACATCCCAAGCAGTATTTTGCAGTACAAACCGATAGCCATCTGGATCTTCAAAGGTTACTCCACGTCTATCCCAGTATGGATTATAGGATTTTACGGGTTGATATCCAGATACTTTCATGATGTGACCTATCGTTATGTATTAAATAGTTTGTTGTATATTCTGATTACCACCCCGATGGTGTGACATACCACGAGGCAGTATATGGGCTTCAAAAAGCGCCTCACACCGATGGTTAAAGGGATGGCGCTTAAATGGTAGGTTTGAACATTTACAAGCACGTATATTAGCGATTACCTTCGGTAGAGCTTCGCTTAACGCCCATGAGAGAGGGCTTATAAATTGGGACTTTGGCGCGAGCGGCTCTTTTTCCCCCTGGAAAGGGCGGAGGTGAGGAAGTTGCTTATGGTAGTAATGGAAAGGTTAGTTATTGGAATAAATGCTTACAGTTATGAAAATCTTAATAACCTTAAAGCACCTGCACAAGATGCAGAAGCCGTAGCACAGTTATTAGAGAAATACGGTGATTTTAAAGTTAGACGACTGCCCGCCGTCAAAGATAAGGAAAATAACACTATAAAGCTTGGTCAAAAAACCAAAGTCAATCTGAATCAATTAGAAGAATCAATAGTCCAACTTTTTAAACCAGAAGGAAAATCCCCAGATACAGCACTACTATATTTCTCTGGACATGGATTATGCAGAAATCAAGGTATATGAATCATTTTATAAAGAGGAGCAAGCTGTTTGTAAACACATTTTTTTAGGACTTACGCAGTTAGGAGAGGGTACAGAAGATACCCGCAGACGTTGTTTTCAAAAAGATTTTGTCAATAAACTTTATTCAGAAGAAATTGTTGATAAAGTTATTCAAAAATTAGTTGACGAAAAGTTAATTGTTACTAGTGAAATAGTAGCGAAGGGAAGTAAATTGGAAAGAGTTCCGGTAGTTGATGTTGCCCATGAAGCGCTGATTCGTTACTGGAAGCTTTTACCAAAAAATTGGGTTTAAAGCCCCGTGGTTCCAGCACGGCTTTATTTTATTTTATTATTTTATCCGCAATATTGTGTGATAAAGTATTGCGTATGATAGTAAGAGAAGCGACTTGCTACTAAACGGAACCAAGGAGCAATACCAAGCAATTGACTCTGCAATTCGTACTGCCCAGTTTATTAGAAACAAAGCAGTTCGTTATTGGATGGATAATCAAGGGGTTGGGAAAACTGACTTATATAAGCTATGTTCATATTTAGCACGCGAATTCGACTTTGCTCTAAAGTTAAACTCTGCTGCTCGTCAAGCCAGTGCTGAAAGGGCTTGGGCTGCTATCTCTAGTTTTTATAAGCGCTGTAAAAAGCAGGAGAAAAATAAAGGATATCCGAAATTTAAAAAACATTGCCGTTCTGTAGAGTACAAGGTTTCGGGATGGAAACTATCCCCCGATTGCACGAGCATCAATTTTACTGATGGATTTAATGCAGGGACATTTTCTTTATTTTGTAATAAGGAAACACCCATTGACCTTAGTAGGATTAAGATTAACCGTGTACGAGTAATTAGAAGAGCGGACGGTTATCATGTTCAATTCTGTTTTGATGCTGACCGCAAAGAAGTTGGGGAATTCACTGGTAAGGTTGTTGGATTGGACTTGGGGTTAAAATATTTCACCAAAGACCAAAATGATAATGCTGTAATTTATCCCCAATTCTTGAGAAAGTCAGAACCCAGACTCAAAAAAGCTCAAAAGCGGTTAAGCAAAAAGTTTGTTAAAGGCAAAAAACCTCAATCAATTAATTATCACAAGTCGCGAAAACGATTAGGTAAAATTCATCTTAAAATCCAAAGACAGCGTAAAGATTGGGCTATAAAGCAAGCCCGATGCGTAGTTAACTCTAACGATGTGATTGTCTATGAAGATTTGAAGATTGCGAACATGACCAAAAATCACCATTTGGCTAAATCGATTTCTGACGCTAGTTGGTATCAGTTCACTCAATGGTTAGACTACTATGGGAAAATCTGGGATAAAGCAGTAGTAGCGGTATCGCCTAACTACACAAGCCAGGACTGTAGTCCGAAGTGGACATAGAATAAAAAAATCACTTAGTACTCGAACTCATTCATGTTCTAAATGTGGTTTTGATATATGCCGTGATACGAATGCGGCTATTAATATCCTCAAAAAGGGTTTTACAACAGCTACATAAAAGTTAAACAATCTTATATTTTGTTGCACTTT
>ERZ1740059.1054-NODE-1054-length-14054-cov-3.870776_pt1 | contig 14054 bp, 9 predicted proteins | sample MGYA00581744_ERZ1740059 | MGnify/ENA primary metagenome ERZ1740059 (study PRJEB43018, sample SAMN04849738) | marine metagenome | isolation source: floating plastic debris | place: Pacific Ocean | collected 2008-08-28 | study: EMG produced TPA metagenomics... | reverse complement strand
CCGTGCTGCACGTCCTCAACCGCACCCACACCGGCGGCCTGTGGCACAAGGACATCAAGCCCGACAACATCATCGTCGACCATGACCAGGCCGAGGCCCACATCGTCGACCTGGGCCTCATCACGCCGCTCCGCTCGGCGATGACCTTGACCACGCATGGCACCGAGTACTTCCGCGACCCCGAGCTCGTCCGCATGGCGCTCAAGGGCGCAAAGGTCAACGAGGTCAACGGCGAGAAATTCGATATCTACGCCGCCGCCGCCGTCATGTACGCCACCATCGAGGGCTCGTTCCCCGCTCACGGCGGGCTCAGCCAGATCACCAAGCGCTGCCCCGAGGCGATGCGCTGGATCATCCGCCGCGGCATGACCGACTACGACAAGCGCTACGAGACGGTCGCCGACATGCTCGACGACCTGAACGTCGTGCTCGCCGCCAAGAACCCGTTCGATGTCAAGCCCGCCATGCTGCCGAGCGTGGGCGGCGCGAAGATCGAACCGGTCGTCGCCGAGACATCCGCCGACGAGTTCCCCTTCGAGTCAGCATCACCAGCCGCCGACGCGTCGCCCACCCCCGACGTCCCGGCGGCCCCCGCCGGCGCGCCGAAGCCCAAGCTGCGCGTCGCCAACTGGTGGACCGGCCGGTATGACGCGGAGGATGTCGCCGAGGCAGCCGCCGCACCAGTCGCTCACGCCTCACGCGCCACCCCGCGCCCCCGTCCCACGCCGCCGCGCGATGCCGTCCGCCGCCCGGCCCGCGAGCAGCTCAAAAACGCCCGCGCAAGGGCCGCCGCGCGCCGCAAGCGAGCCGTGTCGCGCGTCGCCGACCGCAGGCGCAACCTCAAGACCCAGCGCGATAAGGCCGCGGGCCTGAACCCGGGTGCCGCAATCGCCATCGGCGTCGTTGTCGGCCTTGTCAGCATCCCGGTGTCGGTGCTACTTCTCAACGCCGAGCCGTCGGGCGCATCCGTAGTCGCCGTCGCCGAGGGTCCCGACGGCCAAGCCCATGCCAAGGCCCGAGCATCGGCTCCGACACCCCCGGCCGCTCCCGCAGCGGTCATCTCGGTTGCGGCAGGAGAAGCCGGCACCGTGCTGCTCGTGAGCACATTTAACCAGCCCGTCGACGCCAAGATCGAGGCGCTCGTCGACCAGACGGTCCGCCAGCTCGCGTCACAGGGCTACGACGTCAGCGACACCACCGCCGGCGAGTCCGCCGACAGCGTTGCGCTTATCGCCGACGTTCGTGCAACCAGGTTCATCGGCTCGACCAAGGCCCGCGACGCCGCCCGCCAGATGCGGGGCTGGTTCGACAACGGCGACTTCGACTACGACGCCATGGTCGTCATCGAGCCCGAGCCCGACGCCCTCGCTCGCGGCGAAGCCATCGCCCGAGCCCTCATCGTTGACGACGATTCCTCGGCCTACGAAAGCATGCTCGTTCCGGACCGCGTGGCCCGCACAGTCGCGAAGGTCATCAGCGACTAACGGATCGAAACATCACTCGGCGTGCGAACGCGACGCGAGCTGCGCTAACACCTCCGCGGCCCGCCCCGAGTCGATCGCCTCCTGAGCCATGGGCACGCCCCGCTCGACCGAGTCGCACACGCCCGCAACGAACAGCGCAGCCGCGGCGTTCACAACCACCATGTCCCGCGGCCCGCCGGCCTCACCAGCAAGCACCCGCCGGATTACTTTGGCCGACTCCGCGACATCGTCCACAACAAGCCGCTCGTGCGAAACGCTCGCAAGTCCAAGCCTCGCGGGCTCAATCTCCATGCGCTCAATCGTGTTCCCGTCGACAACCGCAGCGTCCGTCACGCCCGCGAGCCCGATCTCATCGAGCCCCTCGCGCGAATGCATCACAATCGCCCGATCTGTACCGAGCCGCGCGAGCGCACCCGAAACAAGGTCAACGAGGTGCGGCGCATACACGCCAATCAGCTGCCGCTTCGCACCCGCGGGATTGGTCAGCGGGCCCAGTACGTTGAAGATCGTCGGTACACCCAGCGATATCCGCGGCCCGATCACATGCCGCATCGCCGGGTGATGATGGATCGCAAAGCAGAAGCACACGCCCACCTCGCGAAGGCACGCCGCCTGCGTCTCGACAGACGCATCGACGTTCACGCCAAGCGCGCCAAGCACCTCCGCCGAGCCACGCCCCGTTCGGCTCCGATTCCCGTGCTTGGCCACCCGCACACGCCCGTCGGCCGCCGCTGCGGCGACGATCGCAGCGGCCGTGGAGATGTTGAACGTCTTCGGCGCCCCGCCCGTGCCGCAAGTGTCGATCAGCCGCTGGTCTCCGGTGGGTTCAAACGGCACCCGCTCGACCTTTGCCCGCATGACACGGGCGCCGCCGACAACCTCGTCGACCGTCGGCCCGTCATGCTGAAGCAGCGCGAGCAATGCCCCGATCTGGGCGTCGTCGAGTTCGCCGGCCATCAGGCGGGCAAAGATCGCCTCGGTTGCACCCTCTCCAAGCCGACCGCCACGGATCAATGTATCGATTTCGTTCACATCCAAAGCCTACCCAGCCCGAACCGATGGCGTGCTGAGCCGATATACACTCTTAGCGATGGCGAGCAATCTCCAAACTCACGCGCCGCCCGAAGTCCTCCGCTGCGTCCGCGCGTCGAGGGCCGTACTGGTTCGCGCGGCAATCTCAGCGTCACTCGTGCGTTCCCTTCCGTTCGCAGGTGCAGCGGCCCTGGTCGCAGCGGTAGGGTGGTACCTCCTTGGCTCGCCCGTCGGCTCATTGCCTGCATGGGTCCCGCCGCTCATCGTCGCGAGCACGTTCGTCACGCTCGCGGCCGCGTTCGTCATCCGCCGATCGCGTCGGCTGCCCTCGATGCTGACCGCCGCGGTCGAGCTCGATCAATCCGCAAAGACCCAATCCGCCCTCGCCTCATCGCTGGAGTTCTCGACCAACCAGCCCGGCCCGTTCGAGAAGTGGGCCCTTATGAACGCCGCGACAGAGGCGAGCCGAAGCGATCTGCGGATGCCCAAGCCGCATCGCGGCGAGCGAGTGCTCCGCAATGTGGGCAGCGGCGGCGCTCAGCTGCTCGCCGCGATCGCGATCGTTTCGTTGGTCCCGCCACGCTCGTGGGCGTCCCCGGCCGGGGCATCCGTCGGGCTTGACGCCGACCCCGAGCGCATCGCAGAGGTGCAAGAAACCATCGAGAACGCTCGCGTCGAGATCGCAGAGGCCGCTGACGACCTCGGAATCGAAGCCGACAACGAGTTCTTCGACACGCTCGAAGCCGAGCTCGAAAGCGGCATGCGGGATCCCGACGCGGTCATCGCGCGCGCGGCCGAACAGCTCGACCAGCTCGCGGACCAGGCCGAGACCGAAGCGGACCGCGCCGAGCGTGCCCGCGACGACGCCGCGGAGCGTCTCGCCGAGCTTGCGCCGGAAGACTTCACCGCCGCGAGGAACCTGGCGGAGTCTCTCGCCGCCGGAGACTTCAACCAAGCCGCACAGGACGCCGACGCCCTTCAATCACAGCTCGACGACGGCGCGACGCGGGACGATCTCAGGCGTCTCGCCGACCAGCTCGATCGAGCAGCCGACTCCAATCCGCAGCAGGACGATCCGGCGACCGCCGACGCGGCCGACCCCAGCGAGAGCGAAACGGACCCGCTGGACGAGCAGCTCCGCGAACTCGCCGATGAGCTGCGAGAAAAGGCAAACGATGAACCGCGGCGCGAGGCCTCGCCGCCGAGAGAGCAACCCGCAGAGCAGCCCGAGCCGCCCACGGCTCAGGAAAGCGAGCCGTCACTCGAAAGCGAGCCATCACCGCCCTCTCATCAGCAGATGGAGGATCAGCAGCCCGAGCAGCCGCAGGACCCGAGTCAGCCGGAACGCGACGAACAGCAAGACGGCACCCCGCCCAGCGGCGAAGGCGAGCAATCGCCCGACGGCCAGCCTCAGCCAGACCCTCAACAACAGAACCAGCCGCAAGATGATCGGTCGTCGGAGGAGCGCAACGACGAGCAGAGCAACCAGAACCAGCAACAGCAGCCCGGCGACCAACAAGAGCAAGAGCCCCAACCTGGCGAGCAGCCGGGGCAGCAGCAACAGCAAGACTCCCGCCCCCGCGATCAGACGCCAGATCAGCCGACCCCCGACGAGCAGACTCAGCAGCAGCCTACGAACGAAAGGCCCGCAGAGGACCAGCCCACGCCCGACCAGCCCGGCAGCCCCATGCCGGATCAGCCCACCGAGACCAGCCAGCCGCCGCAGCCCGACGCCAACGCTCCCGAGCGGGCGGCCCAGCCGAATCCCGATGAGCAGCCGCCCGGCGACGGTGCACCCGATCCCAACTCGCCCGGGCAGCCCACGCCGGGTGAGCCGCAGGCCCCATCAGGCGACGGGCCCACCGCACTAACCCCCGGCGATCAGGCCCCGGATCAGCCCGCTCAGCAGCCGGGCAACCAAGCGCCCGCTCGCCCGGGTGGGCCGTCGCAAGACCCGAGCGCCGAACCGAGCACCCTCGAACGGCTCGCGCAAGAGCAGCGGAGAGCCGACGAGCTGCGACAGTTCGCCGACCAGCTCCGTGACCGAGCCGACCGGATGCTCGAAGATGAACCGGCCGATGAGCGCAGCCCCGCCGCGCCGCAGCCCCCTCAGCTGGCCGACGCCGAAGAAGCGCCGGCCGATCCGTGGTCCGCGCCGACCGAGCTCATCGACGCCCGCGACCGCGACGCCGATCCCGAGACACGCGAACGCGTCATCAGCGAGTGGTTCAAGGATCCCGAAGGCCGCCCCCTCGACGCCGCGGCACCATCGGACGCCCGCGAGACCATCCGCCGGGCCGCTCGCGATGCCGAACGCGCGGTGGAGCAACAGACCGTCCCGCGACGCTATGAAGATCTCGTCCGCCGAGTCTTCGAGCGGTACGCCCGCCGCGCCGAAGCACCCACGGACGCAACCGACGCAACCGACGCAACCGACGCAGCCGACGCGAGCGATGACGACTGATGCCGACGCTCGCCGATCCCGCATGGCTCTCGCTGATCCTGCTTGCGATCCCGCTCGGGTGGCTGCTGCTGCGGTTCGCCCGCACCATGCCGAGGCTCCGCCGATGGGTTGCAACAACTATCCGCGCCCTGCTGCTCGCGTCACTCGCCTTGCTGCTCGCGGGCGCGAGCTCTGTCCGTGAGACCAACCGGCTCGCCGTCGTACTCGTCGTTGATGTCTCCGAGTCTGTCGATCGATACGCGACCGCCGGCATCGATGATCAGGGCCGCCCGATCCCCATGCGCGCAGAGATGGACCGGCTGGTCCGCCAGCTCGACCAGGCCAGAGGCCCGGATGACCTCTTCGGTATCGTTGCCTTCGCCGAGCGACCCATCGCAATCGCGACACCGACCACGGCCCGCATCGCCGACCGAGTGATCGAGCCGATCCCCTCCGACGGCACCGACATCGCCGGTGCAATCGACTTCGCCCGCAGCCTCATCCCGCCCGACGCGACCGGCCGCATCCTGCTCGTCACCGACGGCAACGAGACGACCGGCAACGCCGCACAGGCCGCCGAACGCTCCGCAACTGGGCCGACCCCGGTCCGCATCGATGCACTCCCGGTCGAGTACCGCGTCGCCGGCGAGACCATCGTCGAAGCCGTCGTCCCGCCCGCCCGTGCGCCCACCGACTCGAACGTCCCGGTCCGAGTCGAGATCGCGACCACACAGGGCACCGCCGGCACCCTCCGCCTCTTCCGCGATGGTGCCGAGGTCGACCTCGAGCCCGGCTCGCCCGAGACAGGCCGACGCATCGAGCTGCCGCCCGGTCGGCACGTGGTCCTGCTCGAATCGCCTGTGGGCTCCGGTCGGCTGTCCCGCTTCCGCGCCGTCTTCGAGCCGGACGCACGCTCATCTGGCAACTTCGCCGGCGATGCGCAGCTCGATAACAACGCCGCCGAAGCCTTCACGATCAGCCCCGGTATGGGTCAGGTTCTCGTCGTCACCCCCTCAGGCGAGGGCGACGACGGCACAGCAAACATCGCCGCCGCCCTCGACGGCGCAGCACGCGAGGTTCAGACCACCGACGCCAGCGCCGTGCCGGCTGACCTGCTCGAACTCCAGGACTACGACCTGGTCATCCTCAACAACGTCCCGGCCGACGAGGTCTCCCCGCGCGCGCAACAGGCCCTCGCCGCCCACGTGATCGACGCCGGCGCTGGTCTGGTCATGGTCGGAGGCCGCGCGAGCTTCGGTGCGGGCGGCTGGGCAGGCACGCCGCTCGAACCGATCCTCCCCGTGCACCTCGACCTCGGCGAGCGCCTCGTCGAACGCCGCACCGCCATCGTCTTCGTGCTCGACAGCTCCGGCTCGATGAGCGCAAACGTCGGCGGATCGTTCAGCTCTCAGCAAGAAATCGCAAACGGCGCCCCCGCGGCCGCAGCCGCGACGCGCGGCCCGACCGATCTCGTCGGCATTGTTACATTCTCGAGCGGCGCGCGGTGGGTCGTTCCTCTGGCCGACAACGACGACCCGGCGAAGACGTCGAACGCGATCAACGCGATCAGTTCAGGCGGCGGCACGAACCTCCCGCCCGCGCTCACTCTCGCCCGGGACGCCCTGGCACCGGTCGAAGCCGCGGTCAAGCATGTGATCATCCTTTCTGATGGCCGGAGCGTCGGCGCCGAAGCGCTCCCGGCGATCGCCGAGGCCATGGCAGCCGACGGCATCAACGTCTCGACGATCTCCGTCGGCGACCAAGCCGACCTCGACACCATGTTTGCCGTCGCGGAGAACGGCGGGGGGGTGCACTACCCGGTCACGAACCCCAACGTTCTGCCGCGCGTGTTTGTCCGCGCCGTTCGGCTCATCCGCGACCCGCTGATCAAAGAAGGCGAGATCCCGCTGCGTCGGCTCACCACCACGACGCCGCTGCTCGATCCCGCCGAGTCCGTGCCGGGCATCACAGGTCTCGTGCTCACGCGGTTCCGCGAAGACCCGACCGTCGTGAACGTGCTCTCGACGGGCGAAGACGAGCCGGTGCTCGCGCACTGGAACGCCGGCCTCGGGCGTGTCGCCGCGTTCACAGCCGATGCCCGCGACTGGTCGCGCAGCTGGATCGCCGCCGGCGTTTTCGACAGCATGTGGTCGCGCATCGCGCAGTCGATCGCCCGGCCCGCGGACGCGAGCGACGTCGAGCTCTCGACGGTCATCGCCGACGGCCGCCTCGAAGCCCGCCTCACCGCCGCCGATGATCGCGGCAACCCGCTGGACGCTCTCACCGTGAGCGCGAATATCTACACGCCCTCGGGCGAAGCCGTGCCCGTCATGCTCGACCAGATCGCGCCGGGCGAGTACGCAGCGTCGATCCCCGCCCCGCAGGCCGGCAACTACATCGCCGTCGTCCGCCCGACCGGCGCCGACGGCCCGATGCTCCCGGCTCTCGGCGGCACAACGCAGACAAGCTCGCTCGAACACCGGCTCCTGGAGAGCGATCGCCAGCGCGTCGAGCAGATCGCAGCGGCCGCCGAAGGCTCGGTCCTCACAACGGAGACGTTCGTGCCGGCCGAGTTGTTCGACCGCTCGACCATCGAGCCCCGCCGAGCCGAGACCCCGCTGCGCGACGAGCTGCTCATCGTCGCTCTCGCGCTTCTATTGCTCGATGTCGCCGCCCGCCGCGTCGCCTGGGACCGCTTCCTCGGAGAGCGCACCGCGCTGTCGTCCGCGTCAACATCGCCCGAAACAGACCTCTCATCCCTCCGCGCCGCCGCGAAACGGGCGAAGGGAGAGCAATCCGCGGCACTCTCTGATGCCGACGCCGCAGCAGTCGCCCGCGATGCCCGCCAGCGCCGCGCCGAGGCCCGCAAGGCGAAGGCCGCACCGCCGAAGGCCGACCCTGCCCCGCCGCAAGCGCCAAAGCCAACCAAGCCCAAGGTCGTCGAAGATGCTCCCAGCAGCGAAGACCAAGGACTGCTCGCCGCCAAGCGCCGTGCTCGCGAGCGGTTCAATAACGATGACTAGGCGCGTGCGTCACAACAGTTTGCCGAACAGCCCGAGCCCTGCCGCGTCAACGACTCGCGTGCGTTGGATCGTTCCCGGCAGCAGCCTCGCGTCATCGGTCGGGACATCGAAGAAGACGATCTGATCGCCGTCGGTTCGGCCCGACATCTGCACGGTCTCGGTTTCGATGCGATCGAGCAGCGCCGTCGCCGAGTCCTCACGAGACACGCCGCCGATCGTGAGCTGGACACCACCCGCGGCCTCGCGAGCGTGCTTCTGCGTCAGCCCGCTCGCCTTGAGCGCCTTCTGGCTCGGCCCCTCGACGAGTACATCAAACTCGCGCCCGATCTGTGCCCGCCCGATCTCCTCGCCGATCCGTGCCTGCACCGACAAGAGATGGTTGTTCCGCCGACGCTTCACATCATCCGGCACATCATCTGCGAGCTTCCCATATGCAACCGTGCCGGGCCTCGGCGAGTACTTGAAGATAAAGCAATTCTTGTACCGCGCCCGCTCCAACAGCTCGACCGTCTGCTCGTAGTCCGCCTCGGTCTCGGTCGGAAAGCCGACGATGATGTCGCCCGACAGCATCAGCGGCCGACCGATCTCGGGCTGATCAAGATAGCTCTTGCACCGCTCGATGAACTCGTCGTACTCCGCGACGGTGTAGCCGCGGTTCATCATCTTCAGCATCCGGTCGCTGCCGGTCTGCGCGGGCACGTGCACGTATCGGCAGATGCGCTCGCAGTCCCGAATCACCTCGAGCACGTCATCGCCGAAGTCCCGCGGGTAGCTGGTCACAAACCGAAGCCGCTTGATCCCCGGTACCTCTTCGTGGATCCGGTACAGCAGGTCGGCGAACGTCGTAACCCCCTCTCCTGAGAGCGGGTCGCGCCGATGCCCGCCGCGAAACGTCCGGCCCTTCTGCGGCTGGAGTACGCCGTCGACCGTCTCCGCGGAATCGTGCTCGTACCGATAGTGGTTTACCGTCTGCCCGAGCAGCGTGATTTCCACGACGCCCTTGTCGGCCAGCGCCTTGCACTCATCGAGGATGTGCTCCGGCGGCCGATGGATCTCCGCGCCGCGTGTGAACGGGACCACGCAGTACGTGCAGTACTTGTTGCACCCACGCGTGATCCGCACGTACGCGCTCCGCCGCTCGCTGCCGACCGGATCGATCGGCGACACCGCACGCGAGAGGTCCAGATGCTCGAGCGAGTCCGAGGCCGCTGCCAGCGTCGAGCTGCGCCGGCTCGCATTGCCCTGCAGCGCCGACGACTTCGCGGAGACCTCCGCGTCGAGGCTCTCGCGGGTCCGCACAGCGTTGTCGAGCAGCCCCGGCAGCTTGTCGAGCTCGCCCGGGCCGCACATCACGTCGACAACCGGCATCCGATCCATCAGGCCCGCGCCGTCACGCTCGGCCAAGCCCCCGAGCCCACCAACAGCCCTTCCAGGCCGAGACTTCTTGGTAGTCTTCAGATCGCCGAGCCGGCTCCACACCTTCTGCTCGGCCTGCTGACGCACCGAGCACGTGTTGTACAGCACAACATCCGCGTTGCCGGCGTCACCTGTAAACGTGTAGCCAAGCGATGCAAGCCGACCCGCGACAAGCTCGGAGTCCAGCTCGTTCATCTGGCAGCCGAACGTCTCCAAGTACACCCGGCGGCCGCTCACGACGCGAGCTTCCCGCACGCATCGCACACCCCGCGCAGCGTGATGTCGTGAGACCGCAACTCAAAGCCGGCCGGCACCATGCCGCTCAGATCTCCCGGACACCCGGTGATGTCAAACACCTTCCCGCACGAGTCGCACTGGAAGTGGTGGTGGTGGGGCAGCCCGCTCGGCTCGAAACGGCTCGGTTCATTCGGCAGATCGACCTTGTTCAGCAGCCCCTCGTCCACCGCCGCGTTCAGCACGCGATACACCGTTGCCTGACCCACGCCGGTATCACGCAGCAACTGCCGCACCTCATCGGCCGCCACCGGCCGCCCTTCAGTGGTGGTCGCATCCAGAATCCGTGCCGCGTGTTTCGATCGGGTACTCATAGCGTAAATCGTATACGAGAAGCAACCAAAACAAGGCGACACCCGCCCCGGGAACTACATTCCGGAACGGGTGTCGCGAGAGGAACTGATTCAGGACACAGCGGCCCCAACAGCCGCCGCGTCTCAGCCGACCGCGATCAGCGGCGGCGGCGGGTCGCGACCAGGCCGCCGAGACCCAGCAGAGCCGCGGTGCCCGGCGTCGGGATCCGCGTGAACGTCACCGTGATGTCGTCCGTCGGTGCCAGGGGCGTCACGCCATCGTCACGGATATCGATCAGGCGGAAAGTAAGGTCGTAGGTCAGCACGTTCTCGTCGAAGTCCGGGCTGGTCGTGTCGACCGTCCACCACGGGTGATCGTCGAAGCCCTGAGTCACCGCGCCGGTGCCGTCACGAAGAACCTCACCCAACTCGATGTTGGTGCCCGGGGCAACGATGTTGTCGAACGTCAGGTCGTACACGGTAAACGCGGGGCTCGCCGAGATCAGCTCGAACGCAACAACGGTGCCGTCGGGAACGACGAACAGGCCCTCATCGACCTCGTCCTCCTCGAAGTTGGCGAAGCCCGGCTCATCGCTGAACCAGCCGGTGAAGTCGCCGTTCGCACCACCGTTGGTCGCGAAATCGGAGATCACCTCGATCGAACCGAAGTTGAACTCCACCTTCAGCTGGCCCACGCCGTCCCACGCCACGCCAAAGTCTGTCTCAAAGTCCGCCGAAGCGGTCGAGGCAGCGCCGGCCGCGATCGCAACACTCAATGCACGAATCTTCATCTGTCTAACTCCTCTCCAAATTTTGCGGCGTCCGCCGCACATTGTCTCGCTCGTCATTCTATCCCCGAGCGACAATTCTCGGGAATCCATTCTCACCCCTCGCCTGCAAATTTCTGGCTGTGCCCACCGGCACACGCCAGAAAGTCCCTTCTCTTCGCGGTTATCAGTCGCAGCCCTGGTTGAAGTTCAGGATCCACGCGTTGAAGTCGCCCGGGTTACACTGGCCGTCGCCGTTCTGATCACACGTGGACGAGCCTGTGTTGAAGGCGAGGATCCAGGCGTTGAAGTCAGCCGGCGTCAATGCGCCATCGCCGTTCGTGTCTGCTGCGCAGACCACGGTCGCACACGCCCCAATCTGCGTCCGCACGAAGTCGAGCGCAGCTCCACCCTCCGACGGATCCGCATTGTTGTCAAGCTCCAGCCAGATTGGATCACTCGGCAGCAGGCTGCCGTCGTCGATCTGCATCTCCAGCTCGGCGAGGAAGACGCCCTGGCTCTCGGGCCCATCCGCCGGCGATCCGTCCAACTCGAGACGGAACGTGAAGTGGTTGTGGTACTCGCCGTTGCTGTTGACGCCGACAAATGGCCCAACGATCGGCGACGGAGGATCGCTCGGCGGCGTTCTCACGCCGAAGAGCGGACCGAAGCTCATCCGCAGCGTCTCAGCCGGGATCGTGTCGAAGCCCGAGCCGTCCCACTCACGCAACGCAGCGCGGTGAGCGTAGGCGATCGCCGGACTCGGCGGGAATGTGTTAAAGAGCGTATCGCACCCGGGGTCCGGCGTTCGAGCAAAGTCTTCGAGCTCAACACCGAACGCACACTCGGTCCAGATGAAATCGCCGGTCAAATCATCGATAGTGCCGTCGCTCACAGCGAGACGGTCCACGTCGACACCGAGCACGATGTCACCCTCGTGGATACCGGGCTGGGCAACCGCCGCCGTCGAACCACACGCAAAGGCCGCAACACAAGCCACCTTCAAACGCGCAATACTCATCAGTTCGCTACCTCCGGGTAGAACAAGTTCTTTGTAAAGTTTTCGTATACTTCCCCGAACGCCTTCGTCGAGACATGACCGTCCAGGAATCCGTATCCGGCCCGTGCCTCAGGCGTTTCCGCGTCGCCAGAGTACGACGCGATCTCGACCTGCGTAGACGCTACACGCCACGGCTGATCGCCCTCCTCGCCGCCCCAGTCGAACGGGTGCACGTGATCGCTCGTTGCGTATTGCGGCCGACCTCCGCTGGTGGCGTCGTCTTCGGCCATCAGCACCCACTGAATCGTCGATGACGAGAATTGAATGCGATTCAAATTGCGGTAAGGTCGCACCGACCAAAGCCTTCCATCTATAACGGCGTCGAATTCGTAGCCCTTGCTGGTAAGAAAGTCACTGAGCCCGTAGCTCGTCCATCGGGTCGGAGGGACGGACGCAAAGTACGCATCCCGCGCCGCCTGTCGCCCATCAACCGAGGATTCCCGCTGATCGATATCCGTAAGGGCGCCCAGGATGTCTGTCAGCGACGGACCTTCGCTCTCTCCGCCCTGATCGATCGGCCAGTACGGGCTCTGATCCTTCGGCGACTTCATGATCAATGAGCCGCCATCGAACTACGGAGCGAGCTGAACAATCCACGAAGACGCCGGCTGACCGATCTGTCCGTGGTCAATTGCCGCATCGACGAGTGCACCATCATTGTCATTTGCGTACATAACCTGGGCTGTAGCGAGCTGCCGCATGTTCGTCATGCACACCAGTGCCCGCCCGCTCTCACGTGCCCGGCCGAGTGCCGGCAGCAGGATGCCGATCAGCAGCGCGATGATCGCGATCACCACGAGCAACTCGATCAACGTGAAGCCGCGTCGAGTTCGCGAGCTACTCAGCGTGTCATGCAAGGTCCGTCGCATCGACAGGGTCTCCGGCAGAAGAGTCCGGTATTGAGAATCCATTATCTCTTCGCACGCCCCTCGCGTCAAGTTTCCCGTTTTCGCAGCTAAACTGCGTTTCTTATGGCTCGTGGCATCTCCCTAGCAAACAAGTGCCTAATTCTCTTCGGCATCGCGATCGTTCTGATCGTGACAACGGCTCTCGCCGTGCCATGGATCCGGATGAACAGCATCGTCGCCGAGTCGCAGCTCGAGCTCTCGCGGCAGCTCGTCGCCGTCTGGTCCGACCAGCCCGCGTCGCCCCGCATGGCCGGCACCGCGGCCGACTCCATCCCGGCCCGCCGTCTCTCGCTCGACGAATGGGCGCAGGCCGCCGAGACAGACGACTTCCTCGCCACCGCGTTGGAGGCGTTCCGCTCCGCCAGGCCGCCTCCGGATCTTCAGCGCGGCGGGTGGCAGGGCGCGGGCAGACGCTACCAGTACGCGAAGCCTGTGCTCGGCGTGACCAGCCCCGAGCGCGAAACGCTCGCCGGCGTGATCTTGCTCGATCGCGTCTCGACCGACGCCGCCCGCCTGCTTGCCCTCAACGCGTTCTACCACTTCGCGGCGGGCGTGCTCGTCTTCGCCCTCGCCGTCCTCGTGTTCTACCTCATTACGAACCGGCTCATCCTCGAGCCAGTGCGGGGCCTCCGCATCACAGCCGAGCGTGTCGGCGAGGGCGAGCTCAACGCAAGAGCCGACATCCGCACCGGAGACGAGTTCGAGCAGCTCGGCGGGGCGTTCAACACGATGCTCACGCACGTACAAAAATCCCAAGAACAGCTCCGCTCGATCAACACCGCCCTCGATCTCAAGGTCGGCGAGCTCGCAACAGCAAACATCGCGCTCTATGAGTCCGCTCGTCTCAAAGGCGAGTTCGTCGCCAACGTCAGCCACGAGCTGCGCACGCCGCTGAACTCGGTCATTGGCTTCACCGAGCTGCTGCTCGAGATCGCCAACGCCGAGGCCGCCGCTGGGGACGACTCGACCCGCCAGCAAAAGCGCGCCCGCTACCTCGAGAACATCCTCGGCTCGTCTCGGCATCTTCTCGAGATGATCGATTCACTTCTAGAGATGGCGCGCATCGAAGCGGGCCGAGCCGAGGTCAAGCCCGAACGCGTCGACGTCGCCGCCCTCTGCGAATCGCTCATCGGCCTCACCGAGCCGCTCGCACGCCGAAAGGACATCTCGCTCGCGACCGAGATCGCCGACGACCTGCCGCCCGTCGAAACCGACCGCACCAAGCTCCAGCAGATCCTGTTCAACTTTCTGTCCAACGCGATCAAGTTCACCGACCGCAACGCCGGCCGCGCCGGCCCGGCCGTCACGCTCCGAGCCGAGTGCCTGCCGCCCGC
>ERZ1740059.1053-NODE-1053-length-14064-cov-8.386394_pt1 | contig 14064 bp, 8 predicted proteins | sample MGYA00581744_ERZ1740059 | MGnify/ENA primary metagenome ERZ1740059 (study PRJEB43018, sample SAMN04849738) | marine metagenome | isolation source: floating plastic debris | place: Pacific Ocean | collected 2008-08-28 | study: EMG produced TPA metagenomics... | reverse complement strand
GTGTATGCCAGCTGTTCTCCACTTACCTGACATCATGGCTCACTCCATCGCATGTAGCCTATCATAGAGCGTGCAAAGTATGATTCCATCAGGGAGGTTCCATTGGATGTCTGTGTGTCATCGGTACAAATAGCTAAGATAAAAAAATATCAGACTAATTTCTGTGTACAGACTTGCTCAGGGCATCAGAACGTCCAGACATGGATATCTATTTCCGTTGTCAGAATGGTCTCTTTGACCCTTACACTATTGGGATGAGAAATATTTTTTATTAATTTTGTGGAGAAGTCTAGACTTTTTGAATCACGAATGTTATACTATAGGAAAATCAAGTTACACGTCTAAGTCTGAGATATCATAAACGAATGTTTGATAAAAAATACGTCTAACATTACGGAATTTGGAATACCTCAGACATGTATGCAAACAGAAACGTATAAAAATCAAATACTCCCAGACATATTTGTTATATTCTGTCACATCTGCTGCTTCTGGGCAGGGAGACAGTTTTTGTCTATAAGTCTGAATGGTTGTTGGCCTTTTGCTTCATTAACTAAAAACCGTTTATCAAATTTGGAGGGTCTAGACTGCTATGGTAAATGGTTTGCCGTACGTTATACACACTAGTGGATACTCCCAGACAAAATTTACACTGTAAATTAGTTATGATATTCTGGAAATGCATTTTTTCAGCACGACTGATTTTCCGACGGGCTGCAGGGGCTGATGGTCTAGACTGGTGTAAGATTTTACAATTAATCAATGGGAAATTCCCAAGGCATCGAGGAATTGCAAGAATCAATATATTTGACCGACAAAAATGACTAAGACTTCACTGTAAGAGATAACATGCTGACCGTCTATACTTCAACCCCGAGGCAAATACTGACATCACGTTATAATTTAGGCGGATATCGATACAGCAAAGAAATGCCCGAAACCGCTCACTTTATGGCCAACACTGTAAATACCATGACATTTTATTGCAAGAATTAATGTTTATTTCATCCGTACTGAATATCGAGACAACGACTAAAGCTTCGGAAATCCTCAGTTTCAGCTCAATCTTCTGATTGTCACAATTATAGTGGAACGCCCACAATGCTTTATTGATGGTTTGTCGGCTGATAAGGATCTTTAGGATTAGGATAGCAATCGCCCCGATAAATAATTTGACAGGCACAATCCATTTTCCAGAAGAATTTTAACCACAGAATCAACGAAGATGTTTAGTTACTCAGTAGTAAAACAAGTTTCTGTCTTTAATCAACATCCTTTCCTGGATTACCAAATAAAATAAAAATAGAAAAATACCTTCTAATCCTCATATTTAATTTGACTTCTTGAGTCATCAATCTTTCAAGACAATTGCTTTACAGATTTCCCATTAGAAGAGTAAAAGATAAGCACCACTAGCAAACGTAAGCGCTTTTGCCACTCCGACTAGTCAACTTTATTTCTATATACCGGTACCCTATACCCGGTAGCTATAGTCTAATTTCACTTTGCCATGGAGCTTATGCTAGCTAAAGTTTATTTTAGCTATTTGAGAACTCCCCAATAATAACAAATAACTGCTTGGCATTAGAATTGAAAAAAAGTTAGCTAGACATTAATATCAGCTACATGTACTTCAAGAGGTGTGAAAGCTCAATTTCCATCCCAAAAATACCTCACCACCCTATGGAATGTTCTCATTCTGAAATTTCCAAATAGCTAAAGTGAATACTTGCTAATATTTTTTCCATATCAAAAGTGATGAAACTAAACTCAAGCTTATGTTCACTCATTTAGGAATTAATAATAATTATATGTCTTAGTTCCCTTTGCATTCGAGATAATTATCAGAGGCTAATAGAAAGAAAAGAATTCTCCCACCCTCTATCTAACCAAATTTTTTATGACACAGCAAAAAAATTTATTGCAAAACTGAAATCTTGAACAGCTTGGGTCATCATCATAGTATCCGTCTTGAAATGTTAAAAACTTTAACTTTATATCATGAAGAAGTTGATGACCTCATATGTTGTGTGGAAACTGCAGGAGATCAATTAAATTGGGCGACTACATGCTTTATCACTAAATATGAAGCGTTTTGTACCATTTATAACAGTCTATTGACATCTGAAGGTCAAACATTATAAATGTCAAACATAAAGGCTTTCTATTAGAAAACTGCAAGCTCCAGTTTTATTCTTCTCAAATGCGTGCACTCCAAAATGTGATCAGCACAGATTATCATTCATTCGATGTACATTTATTACATGTATATTCTTTTTTGTATAATGCTCTCTTCCAAAATACCAGTGGGACAGTTTATATCGACAGCAAACCATGTACTTAAACACTGTCCTACATGGTTGAAAGTATAATTATGATTTTATAGGACACAAATTTTAATGAAATCGGCTAGCTTTGTAATTGTGAAATAGTGTAAAAAGGTGCAAGTAGCTTAAGGAAGGAAATATTCATACTCCTGCTATTGGCGGACAGTAGTAAAAAGTTACAATAAAATTTACATATACAAAAATTTATGTGAGGAGTGACAAATTATTTTCAAATAATGCAGCTATTAGAACCCTTTAATTAACTTTGGATAGAGAAAATTGATGGCGATTTTCCTGGCTGAATTCAGATTAACCACAACCCCTAGTAATAAAAGACAGATTTATTCCAAACATAGGATTTGGCTTCTATTTTGCAATATTAATTGAAGAAGTCATTAAATATATTGTCACCACAAAATACAGCGACCACCTTATGTCAACATACACCGTAGCTGTACCATTATGGCCATAACATAGGATTACACTGTCTGGAAAAGTTTGGATAGTCTATATGAAGCAAAATTTTGTCTAGTTACATTGAGGAAGCCATATACTGCAGTGCACTTGCTGGGAAACCATTACACCCCTTGCCCTGTGTTGGCCAATCTTACAAAACGGCAATGCCTGGATCCATTTAATAACCTACCAAGTTTGTCAAGTCATTAAAGTCTAAACACAAAATTTATGGAGTTGTTTTACCCTGCACGCTAAGGCAGTGCTACTGGAGTATCTCGTATAATACCAGTGCCAGAACAAGTGATATCCTACTCAAAATTGACCTGTTTTTAGTCTAACATTAATAATTATGTGATTGCTACAGAGCCAAAACTGGAACAGCATAAATGTCAGAGATTCATTGTACCTTCAGACAACCGAAAGGGCTGCCCTGTACCCAATATCTCAAGACCTTGGACAATCTCGTTAGCAAATGGCAGAAAACCACTGCACTGAGACCCTTCTATGATGCAAACCTGTTTGAGCTGTGTCCACAGTTACCTGCAGGCTGAGACAGTTTTGAAAGAAATATCATCATTATCATAATGTCATTGGCGCTAAAGGCGGCCAAAGTCCAAAGAATGTAAGAAGCATAGGCATATAATATGCGTAGGTAAGAACTAAATCCATATATAAAATAAATAGCAACCAGACTACATATTACTGACATAGATCTGACTCAGGATTGGCAAACCTCTCAGTTCATAACCAGGGCTAGGCAATATGTAGGTATATACATGTACCGCTCTAGCGTAATATCTCTCCAATACCGAGATGCAATATCTCAAAACCAGAACAACAAATAGAATCAAGAATATCGATATATTGCAATAAAAATCACAAATATTGCAATGATTTCAGAGCAGAACACCTAAAATGCTTTATATCATAAACAATCTACAATAGGCAAGCAGAAATTATGTACATGTATTAGATCTGTGTCAGCTCCCTCCTCTGACTTTCTGGGACCGTGAAATAAATACCCCTCATGCCTCACATAGAATTTTGGAAATAAATTATGAATCACCTCCCTGCCTCATATGGATTCAACAAATAAACTTAGAAAGAACCCCCTGCCCATCACCATGACTTAGGATTTACCTTATTTTATTGTACAATTTAAATTAAATGCCTCCCTGCCTCATAGCTTTGTATTTCATTTTCTGACACAGATGTAATGCTTCAGATTTGCTTGCCTAAATTGGCCAAATCTCTCATAAAATAGCCTAACACTTGTCGCAGTTTAAGATTGTCACATTATGCAATACTACACTGCAAATTCAAACGGAACCAAGGTCAATTTTCCCACTACCGCCAAGCCCCAGTCAGACCACATACCTTAACTAATCCCGTGGATGAGAAAAGTTTCATATCCTATTAAATTTTTATCGAATTGTAGCAAGTTTAGCCTAGTGTAGTAAACTTTCCAACCAGTGAAACTTTCATGCCAGAATAAGTAAACAAAGTTTCCGTATGTATGTAATATATAAAAGTTCCATTTACTTTTACAAAACTTGCTCACTACACAAGTGCAAACTTAGGTCCCAGCGAAATAAAGTTCCAAATCCTGAATAGTGAAATTTGGAAGCGGGTTCATTGTAGATCAACTCCACAACCGTTTGGAGTTGCTATCTCTTGGTTGGTCAGGCACGCAGGTGCACTTGTAACCATTGGTCACGCATGCAGTTGCACGTGTTACCAATCTAGAAAACCTGACATTTCTAAATATTGGCGTAATACCATTTTGGCATAAAACTACATAATAATCTCCCCACTAATAAACCAATCCAATTGTAAAACTATGGGATACAGTTTACGACTTGATATCACTGAGGCTGAAACGATATTCTTGAACACGATTTTTTCTTTTATCAACATAAATTCAATTTAGTTTGGCTTATAAACTCCAACAAAAAATGCAAAATATAAATGTTTGGGAATTTCTACACCCATCCGCAAGACTATCCTGAAAAGATTGTTATTAATAGAGAATGTTGTAAAATAGTAATAATCTCACTCTACTAAGCACATAAGAATTATGATTAAGTCTTAAATTATAATACATACGTTAGGAATGGCCCCATCAAAGAGTTTAAAAAACTCATTACTGCAGAGAGTGATACGCATGGATTAACTTTTACGTGTGAGCCAATTGTTTTATTCAAGCTCACTACAAAATAAGCTTTATAATTCATTTAATCCCAGGCCAAACCTTCCAAAGACAGGGATATTTATGGAACACTACTAGAAATAAATATTACAAAATCTCTTTTCACAAATAGGTAAATATTGAAGCTGCTTTAGTTATAGTAGGTAGGCAGGTAGGCAAGTATACTGTTATGTCAGCAAAAAGTGAATTTCTAACAATTTTGCAAAGCTAAAGCTAAAATAATTCAAGGATTGGTATTTGCTTTCCAGACGTCAGATGTTATTATTGTGCATTAAAACTGTATTGATTAATGATTAATAAGGATATCAAATTAACTTTCCTGCACTGATTTCCTGGAGGCTTACATCAGCAGAGCTGTACACTGTACAGCCTCGGGTGGATTTGAAGAAGTGTTTATGTCCAGATCACAAAAAAAAGAGAAAGAAAATTCACCATATCAGGAATACGCTAGTAGTCTTCAAGTACATGGTTCAATTAAGACAGACGCCAGTGCTCAAAAGCTGTAAAAATATAATAAACTTGGAGAACTGACGTTGTCATTGGTTCAGTAGCCTCTGATACGGTTTGAGTGAAAGAGTCTGGCTCGACTTTTATTATCCTATAATGAATTGCTATAAAAAATGAATAAAGATTTATAAATTGTTTCATTGATTCTTCAAATCAGCAGCTTTTAGTTTCACCGACATACATATTATCATATAATTTAAGAAATCACTACAGCTTTGGTTCAGCTTCAATATTATAGATGGGCATTTTGGTTTTACAAGCATCCACAATAAACATTGAATTGTGGTTTGGACAAAAAATCAGGACAGTAAAATATTTCCCATTTTTACTAGACACTTCCTAAAAAGTCAGTGCGGTTTGACACTCAGACTGAATAGCATGCAGGTATTGAGGGTCGGTAAGAAATATCGGTCAGATAATCAAACATATTTAACAGGCAGCCAAATCAATCAATTTGAAGCAGCTGCGTATTGAATGTTATAATTAAACCAAAAATCCCCAATTCCTGTAAATGTTTATGATCAAGGGGTCTCTCGTCCATGATAAATTAAGTACCAGCAAGATTAAAATTTTTTTTAAAGTTTTGATGAGTGAGGTTTAACAAACATGAATCCGATTCCCGTCCAGCCTTGTCCCAATGGAATATACACTTAAGTTGCGTTATTATTGAGTGGGCTTAGAAAGAAACTGAGTACCGACCTCAAAAACTATGTTATACAGTTAACTATCAAAATTGTTGTTGAAACCAATCGATTTCACAATTTTACCAAAATTTGGTAATTTTTTGCATTGTTTTTAGTGAATGCACCATGTTTTTGTCCTCACGGGCAAACAACGCCAGATTTCATGTGGAGATAACAGCAATAAATGGAATCTAACAAAATAAGATAGTAGTGCAAAGCCTAATATCCCAGATGAATTGTACAAAAACTTACAAAGGTGGCTTTTTGCGATTATATTGTGCGTCGGGGAATTATGGAAAAGGTGCAAATCATTCACCCATACACACTCAGTACAAATTGGCTGCTGACAATGAATGCTAGGATATTCTCCGCGCGTCACTTTGGCCAGGTATATATTTTAGCACGTTGGCAGACATTTTAGAGCAGATTCGGCAGACAATCACCACCTAATATGACCTCCTGAAGCAGCAGTAGGTTAATTGAATGGTATGTAAGTCATTTCCTTTGTAAATACCAAAATTCAGTTTTGGTCACGGTTCGTCCAGAGTGTAGAGATACCGCTTGGTGCAAATGTGAAGAGTCTGAGTCTGTTGTGCTGTCTATCAAGAAATTGCCATAAAGTTTGCAGATTTAAAAGGTCAATTAAAGTCAGATTATTGCCACGTAATGAAAGTTGTTGCACCTTGATAATAACTGCCAATCCTACATTTGATTGATAAGACAGAAATGTGATATTTTCAGCACCAGGGTGAAGTATGCAGACACTGCTATTGCTGATTTTTTTTAAATTCCCAGGTTTGTTATAACATTGATTGCATTGCTACTTTTATCCTGTAGCTAACACATAAGAGCAGTGACGGAGGGAACACAGATTGAAATTATAAGAGAGTTGCCTTCTCTTTTGGTGGTTACAGATAACTAAACACTTAAGATGTGATATTATTTCCACCCTAGCTGATCAATTCAAACTTATTCATCACAGCAAGAGATGATGAATTACCTTGGAAGAAAGGTATATTAGCTAGAGCTGTCATCCTCAACCAAATGATCTGTGTGTAGGCCTACACTATTGGCGTCTGTTTCATCATTTCCTCCATACTTATTATTTGATAAAAATGTGCATGTCGCTAGTTTGTGTGGACAAAAAGTGCATGGTAATCAAATCATTGTTGTTTACCAATAGAATACCTTGAAGAAAATTTACTCACTTCTATGACCCAACCTCGCAATTCTTCCTATCACCAAGAGTTATAATTTGGTGCTTTGAGCCATGGTGGTTACAATGAAGTTTGGTACCAGGTACAAGGATCAATACCTACATAATAATGTAGCACTGTAACTCGATTTTACAATAACCCACAATATTAAACAAAATAACAATGATTTTGATGGATATGTCAAGAGACAATAATAATACAATTGTCCTGGTCAAAAGCCTCAAAAGAATATTGATTTGATTCAAATCAAATCAAATCTACTGACCTTGTAGCCAAGCATATTTTCTTGATGTTATGAGAGCGGTGGAAAGCTGATTTGGTCTTTGCGGCTGCAGGATATATCTGTTTTATTTGAAGCTGCACTTCTGTGAGAGCCATGAAGTATGAAGGCTACCACTTAGTAATGTGGACAGCTGTAGCTGTCATTATGAATGGCCAGGTAAGTTTAAATCTTGCCGTTCAAGGTTCATCATAAGCATTCTCCTTTATCATGTGAAAGCGAGTAAAATAGCAAAGTATCAAAAACATCAATCCAAAGCCTGCTCTTCAGTTTTGGTATCAATTGTTACACTGTACATTCAATATTGGTTGTAGGTCACTAATGCTGCAACATATGAGGGAGCAGTGTTTTACCCCTCTTCAAATTGTCTCGTGTCTGGCAGTATAGTCAGCACAGAAAATGGAGTCACGCTGAAGAGGTGTGCACACAAGTGTATAGGAGAGATAAACTGTGCTGCCATCGGATACACATCTGGTACACAAGTCTGCAGACTCGGCAGCGAGGTCATGAACTCTGCTACTGATGACTCTGACTGTAACGCTGCTGAGATTGTCTATGAATCCCGTATGTTGCTCTATTGTTTAGAATCTGAACTGTGTGGCCAATTCATGATTTTGAGTTACACATTGGAAACAGGGAGGGTGGGAATAATATAGCAAGAGTTAAATTTAGCAATCTGACATTGGGAGTTATCTATTCATCAAAAAACAGGTGACATAACTTTAGTTTGTGTACATCTTGCTACTCCTTCACTCAAAGTAAGACAGCTGCTGAACACTGTTTACCAGACCGTGAAGGATCATTGCCTGATTGCTACACAGATACTCGACCAGATATATCAATAGCTGGATCAGGTGCTTGTTGTTGTGGTTGTTCAACATTTACCATCTGCTTACTAAACCATATTTTCCATTCCCTCACAGCTACAGCAAAGCAAGCATTGGGATGTGATCTAGCGGACGGCTGGGTGTACAATACCGTGAGGAGTACTTGCATTAAAGTATTTCATGATTTGAGTACGAGAGCTGTAGCCCAGGCTAAGTGTGAGACGTGGGGAGCTAATCTAGCTGTGTGGGATAGTCAGGCTGCTCTCAACTTCTGGCAGAATCTTGTACAAACAGACTCAGGTCAGAGCAGTTTATCATGATAAAATTATTAAATTAATCTTGCATATTTATATATTTACCAAACACTGCCTCCCATCAATAATATCATATTATGCATTCATCGCCAGAGCAACAAAAATGTCCAGCGAATCTCCCTGTTCAATGTTATCACTGCTGTGCTGTCTGCATGATCAATTGTTGAGATAGCAATACAAAAACCCAGGATATGATATGAATGAACTTTGCAATTAGATTTATGTTGATGTGAACTGAGAATTGGACCTATTAGGGGGACATGACGTTCACCCTTGCATTGTGAAGAGATAACAGCCAATAATAACTTGCTAGATAAACGGGAGAATGTTATTACATCTACCTGTATTATTAATGTCTCATTAATATTAATATCATTGATAATCAATATGACAAAACAATAATTGCCAAATATCCAAGATTTTGTACACATAATAATCTCAGTGTTTGAGAGCTGTTAATTAAAAAATACTCAAATATTCATTTTTAAACTTCTGTGTATCAATCCTACAAATGTACAAACAGATACAGGGAGCCAATTATTGTGGTTTAAATTTTGGGGTATAGAAAAGACACATCAGTTTCAGATTCGTACAACAATATGAAGCCTTTAATAGCGGGGCTTATTCCTCATAGATCAGAAGAACAACTCAACAGCAACTACCTCAGATGTGTACAGATCAAAGATCCTCAATTAGCTCACAGCCACAATGGATATCATTGTTGTCTTCTCATGCAACAGGTAACAACAACTCCAAAAACATTCACTCTCATTATACCCCAGGGTCAAATAACATCAGATTTCACATTGTATTTGCAGACTGGAATGGAGATGGGCGCGGAGTGTGGTCAGATGGCATGAAGATATCCGGAACGTGGACTTGGTCTTTTAGCTCGAGTGCGACGTGGTTTAACTGGAATGTAAATGAACCTAGCGGCAATGGCATATGCACGCAGTTATACAGGACTGTGTTTCGTATAGATGACTTACAATGTGATTATCAAAGTCTACAATATGTGTGTGAAAAATCTTTGGACGCATGAGACTAGGTCATGCACAACTTTACAGAGCACTGTATAACATTTGAATAGTTAACCATCCAAACCTAACCTAGAATTGTTGCAACATTTGAGTTGAAACTGTTTGTACCAAATAAATCAACAGAGTTCAATCGTTGAATTGATACTTAAACATGTAGATAGCATAACTCCTAATTTATGCATAGCATAACAACTTATCTAACTGCAACAACTGCATCAGCAAAAGCATTCATAAGTTAATTACTAGTGATTATTCCTCTGATTTCAGAATCATCACGTCTGGAATGTGTTTTTCTTACAGCATATAGTACTTGTGTTCTCATCAGCATGAGTGTGTGGTGTTGCACAGGGTTTTTCCATATTATGATCTTGACAAGAAAGCCTACAGTTTTGGTACAGCTTTACACAAATTCCAAATGTAAGTGATAACTATATAACAGGGTACTTTATGCTATGTGTTCTGGGATTAAATTACATTTATCCTGAAGGGTAAGGATTGAGGCTCCACACTATAAATGCACTGGTATTACTAAGAATACCACCAAATAGTCAGGTTTGTCTCAAAAATTCTCATGAGTGGTCCACCTTTTGTTCAGAAACTAGGTTATAATGGGTCTGCTTGTTAGTGTTTGGTGACGGATTACAAATTGATGCAGTCAATAAAACTATACGATTATTATTCACCTTCAAACCAAGTTGAGCAAAGTGCAGCCTTTTTTCACTCACTGTCAAACTGAATAATGATGAAACATGGAAAAACAAAGAAGAACGTCATAAAAAAACAATGTTACATACAAATTTTGGCTTTTTTCAGAATACACAATCGGCATTGTTGAAATTTGGAATTATCAGCACATTTGGTATAAGTTTGGAACCTTACAATCATCAAACACACTGACAACTCTCAATACGTCTGATACTGTCATAACTGGATTTTATAGATCCATCAAAGTCCCGATAAAGCATTAACTGAGAGGTCCATTTATCAGCCACACATGACATACTCGACTGATTCAGCTTCAGTTTATCCAGCATGGCTTGCAGAGTCCTGGTGTACACAGGGAGTTGCCCTTTCTCATGCGGACTCATGAGAGATAAGTCACAACTGCCTCCACAATAGTTGACAAGCATTTTCCGAGGATATATGACCCAATGCCAGCCCAGACTGTCAAAGTCTAGCTCTAGCTGCTGTAGACAGCATTGTCCAATGCATTTAGGCGCCTTGTTTTTCTTAGAAAAATCTGAAATCATATGCTGTGATTGCCGCTGTAATTTTGGCAAAGACAAGTACGGAGTTCCCTTGAATACAGCTGGCTGACGGAACTTCAGTCTTAAATCTACATCCACAGACTTATTTACATCTATATTCTTTGCATATAGGTTGATTTTGCGGCTTAGCACTCGAGGTAATCTCACCTTCAGCCAGTTATTGTAAGAGGATCTCAGATCGATGGAAGATTTAAATACGCGTGTGTTGTTTATTTTAGCCATCACGTTGACACTGGAGGGAGTTAGAGTTGAATTCGTGTGACGCTTGAAATACAGTAACAGCTTGTCAACTTTCTCATCTTCTTTTAATTTAATTCTATATGTGAAGTGATGTATGTCTCCGTCCCATTCGTAGACACCTAAAGAGATAGAAGATGTGGAGCTATGTTTGCCCTTGCAAAGAAAGAGCAAATCTTAAAAATAATTTCATAATAATATATCCTGCCAGTGGTCCAGTCATTCTGGAAATATTGTGACTCATAACATAAACGACAAAGGAAATTCTGATACTTATATGAGATGGGTTCACTGTGCAGCGATCAACATTTTTGGGCTACACAACAGTGAGTCCACACTAGTAGGGCCTTGGCTTGAAAATTACACAGCATTGATAACCAGGCATTATTCACAGCCTGCAACACCTCCACTTCTTTACATACAAGCAGAAGATGAAGGAGAAAAGTCACAAAGGGGATGATAAAAAAGAAGTTTGGGAAAGTAAAAAAGAAAATATAAAAGCTAAAATTACACATAAAGGGGAATGCTGCAAAAAAACTAGATCATCAATTGCTTGATCGATGATTAATCTTTGTGGGGGCCGAACAGTTAAGTCAAACTGGTTTTTTCTCTCACTTTATTTATACTATTCATAACCATTTGTTCTTTTTCAACAGTTTATCGCAATACATAACCCATGGTGTACACAATTTTTGATCTACGGTAAAAAAAAGTTTGTAGAAAAACACAAGTGATTGAAAAAGGTTGTTGACTTAGTTAGCCTATAGGAAAAGCAGTTTCCCTCAAAAAATCCCCAATGGCGTACACGTTTTTTGATCTATGAAAAAAATTTTGTGATCGAGGGAAGATTGTTGAATTTTGTTAGCCGTTAGAAAACAAAACAAAAAATTAATGAAAAAAGAAGCGATGAGACGACAGGCACCACAATAAGCCAATAGCCATGTTTGATTCCAGGTCCAAGCAGTGATTTATGATTTGGCTGTGACATCCAATTTATCTGATCAGGGTCATGAGCGAACGAAAGTAAAAGTTACCGCCAGTTTACTGCTTACTTTGGACACCTCTAGATTGCATTTAACCCCGTCTATTTTGAGAGGAGATGATTGTGTCAGGCATTGGTATCAGGGTAAATGGCAAGGTACTAAGGGTGCATTGTCATCTATTTCCAAGATAATACGAAATACGTGACACTACGCCTACTCCCAGAAACTTCCTTTAAACACCATAATGTCTATTTGTGGGAACCGCAAATCCTAACTCTTTTTGCGTTGTGACACCAACTGTCGGGGAAGCAATTTATACGTTATTCAAAATTTTGAAATCTGTCAATTGAATGCCGTCATCACCCTATAATCGAAAAATTAAATGACTTTGGTTAGCTAGCTGGACAGTGCAATAAAAATAATATATTTAATCTCAGCATGAATATTTTGTTATAAAACAAAATAAACTTTACAATTGTTTTATGTGGTTTGATGTTCCAATGCGGGGACAGTTTTGCCAATGTGCTAATTATCCCCTTAATAAAACTGGTCTGCTACAGGAACCGCTCGCAAATGTCCCTATTTATTCATATATACATGTATTTGCGTACTTGATCAATATGTGTCGCTCTCTAGACATGCTCGGAAGGCGACTTATTTCATTTGTTTCAAACAACCAGGCCAGGTTTTGCACGCATGCTGTATACCAATTTCCAAGGTCATTTCAAACATGTCAAGAGGTTAGATAATCTTCTATTCTGGTGGGGGGAGGTATCGAATTCAACCTACCAAAACAAAATCTGCAAAGTCATACTGGTACAGCATGTTATGTCAAATACAAAAATTAAAGTTTTGACACATTAAGACTGTACAAAAATAGGCCCATATATTGGTCTTTTGACACATAATATCCTTCTGCACGCAATAACATGCATCTGAAAGTGATAGTCCAACCATAATCTTCTCAGGCGTGAAGCAGTAGGCCTACTCAGAAAATTAAGCTAAAGGCCTTCACACCAATGAGTTAGAACAATTACAGTAATTTTCACAACAATTTTTGTAAAGACATCGTCGCGAAAATCGTTGTCCATTGCCATATATAAAACTGTTGAAAAAAAATCATTGCAATAGTCAAAAAGAGTTTAAGTGTGTACAAACGCTAAGTACTTTTTTGCAGTTTCAGTTGTAGTGGGCAAGGCCTTATATTAAGAAAGGTTTCATCAGCAAAATTGTAATCCCAATGTGGTCCAGCACTTTTTTCCAATTTACCAAACTTGTATTTCAATGGCTGTTGGCTATAAAACAACACATTTCTTTGAAAAAAGTTTATTTGGAACTCTATATAATTACATCAGATAGATTTGAGTTGGATAGCTACCAGGAAAACTTGTTCTTTTTCATAGAAGCAGTTTCCCAGAAAGACACAAAAAAATACTTCAAAATAAAGACAGAACACTAGTTCTCAAAATACGCCACCGCCAAAGTTTTCCAAACTACGAGTCGAGCATGAATTGGTTATTTACCAACAACAGTTATAGCTGATATCATTTTAGTCAAAGAGTAACATGCATGTATCTGTGCCAAAACACGATTTCAATTAATTTTTCTGATGAGGTACACACTATACGCCTATAGATGGATTAGATACATGCTGGCAGGGAGCAGTTTACACTCATGCCGGAGGCCGGTCATTGTCTCCATTAACTATCTTCACTG
>ERZ1740059.1052-NODE-1052-length-14088-cov-6.939500_pt1 | contig 14088 bp, 12 predicted proteins | sample MGYA00581744_ERZ1740059 | MGnify/ENA primary metagenome ERZ1740059 (study PRJEB43018, sample SAMN04849738) | marine metagenome | isolation source: floating plastic debris | place: Pacific Ocean | collected 2008-08-28 | study: EMG produced TPA metagenomics... | reverse complement strand
CACGCTCGCGCCGTGGCCGCGTTGGTCGTAGGCGAGAACGCTGAAACCCGCCTCCACGAGGGCGACGATGACCGGCGACCACTCCGCGCGGTCGGCGCCCAGCTGGTGAAGAAGGAGCGCGGCCGGCGCTCCCGGCGGCCCCTCCCAGTAGCTGCCGTGAAGGACGTAGCCGCCAGCGCCCTCGAAGGTGACGAGCGCCGGGCTGGCGAGTGAGTCGAGGCTGGATGCAACAACGGGAGCGGCCGGCGACGTCGTCTCCGTCGGCGGCGCCGCGCTCGGCTCGGTCGCGGGCGCGTCGGCGTCGTCGCCCTGGCAGCCATCGCAGGCACCGAGGGAGAGGAGCGCCGCCAGCGCGACCGAAGAGGCCGGGGGGCGAGTCATGCCGGGACCATAGCAGCGACCGGGGCTGATACGTTGAGGCGATGACGCGCACGGCCGCCGCCCTCGTCATCGGAAACGAGATCCTCACCGGCAAGATCGAGGAGCAGAACGTCGCCTACCTGGCGCGGCAGCTCTTCGAGCTGGGCATCGCCCTCCACCGGGTCGTCATGTGCGTCGACGACGCAGAGGTCATCGCCCACGACCTGAACGTGATGAGGGCCAACCATGACTGGGTCTTCACCAGCGGCGGCGTGGGGCCGACGCACGACGACGTGACCCTCGCCGGCGTGGCGCGAGCCTTCGGGCGCCGCCTGGTGCGCGACGAGAGCCTCGCCGACCTGATCCGCGGCTGGCACGCCCGCCAGGGACGCGACGTGAACGAGCACCACCTCCGCATGGCTGACGTCGTGGAGGGTGCAGAGCAGTACCGCAGCGAGTCCATGCGCTGGCCCGTGCAGCTCGTGGACAACGTGGTGGTGCTCCCCGGCGTGCCGGAGATCTTTCGCACCAAGCTCGACGCGCTCCGCGAGCGCTTGGACGAAGGCGAACGCTTCGTGGGTAGAACGGTCTACACGCTATGTGACGAGGGCGACATCGCTGAGCTTCTGGCGGAGATCGAAGCGCGCTTCACGGACGTATCGGTCGGGAGCTACCCGCGCTTCGCCCGCGACGCGGACGACTCGGGCTACCGCACCAAGATCACCTTCGACGGAACCGACGACGCCGCCGTCGATGGGGCGGAGGCGATGCTTCGTGAGCGACTCTCGCCCGACCTCGTCGTGAGCGGTGCCTGACGCGCCCGTCGCCACGTCATGCCGCCCGTCCCCCGACGCGGATGGTGGGTGATCGTGGGCAGTTAGCCCACACCCGCATGTCCTTATGTATCATCCATGGTACCAACGATGGAGACCCTTCGTGTGAACGGGTTTCTCCTTCCAATCCGGCGCCGTTGCATCTTCTAGTGTGAGGGAAAGCCGCTGTTTTAGTGATATTGAATATTTGTTTGTATTCTGTAATTGATTCTCGAAACCTCAATCATTTCTTGCCGCTAGTTAGGCATCAAAATCGCGGTAGAGAAGACGACGCCTGGCGAGGTTGCTGAACCCCTCCACACCCCTTGATCATCGATGGATTCTCGAACACCACCCCCGACGGGCAACCTACCAGGAGAGTCCCACAATGACCTACATCCGCCGAATAATCGCGGCCGCACGAGCAGTCCGTCTTCCCCTAGTCACCCTTCTAGGGACCCTCGCCACGGTCACCGTTGCGCACGCTCAGGCCGCGAACGCCGTTCAGTCCTACTCCCATCAGATCCATGAAGTCGTCGTGACGACGCCCAGCTTTTCGGCGACGTATCACGTGCTCGTGACGCCGCCAGAGGCCGTCGACCCGTCCCTACCGGGCTTCGACGTCATTGCGGATGGCTATGATGAGATCTTCCGGAACGAGCCGGAAATCATCTCTGACGAGTTCCCACTCATCGCCGCAAACGAGCCCGAAATCATCAGCGACAACGAGCCGGAGATCATCAGCGACCAGTCCCCGGAGCTGGTGACGACGGAGTTCGTTCACGGGCGAGAGTACTGGTTCCTCGCCTCGACCGGCGATGGGGACGCTACCCCGACCGCCTCCTGGGAGCTCCTCCTCGACCGCGTCGGCAACGAGCCCGAGATCATCTCCTATGTACGGGATCTCGTTGCGAACGAGGCCTATCTTGGCTCTCTCCCGACCGGTGGTCGTTGGGCGCCCGCGGCCCCGGCGCTGCTCGCCACGTCCGGCTGGTCCTTTCTGACCCTGGACGCCGTCTCGGGCGACGGTCATCCCGCGGTGGCCATCAACAACATGACGTTCGCCGTCTCGGTGCATCCAGACGGAACGCCGCAGATTCCCTTCGTCTTCACGTCCGGCGACATGACGCTTCGCGGTACCGGAGCATCGAGCTCCAGCTCGGATTATGTCGGATTGACTGCGCCTGCCATGATGCTCTTCGGCCTGTTGAATCCGGTCGACGCGAGCTACTCCTACGTCCCGCCTTCCATGTCAGAAGGACAAACGCTCGAGTTCGTCGAGACGACGCCCGCGGGACCGGGTGAGCCCGACATGAGTTGGTTCAACGGAAACTAGAGATTTCAACAGCTTAGGGAGATCGGGGGGCGCACCGCCCGTTGCGCCGACGGGACCGCTCCGTCCGGACACGGTAGGCTCGCGGCGTGACCGCTGCGCTTGCGACGGCTCCCGGCCCGCCCATCGCCGCCCCCTTCCCTCGACGGGTCGGTGAACGCCACGACGCTTACTGCGCTCGCCTGCTCACGGCGGCCGAGCGCGCCGAGCCTCCGCGAAATTATGTGCTCTCGTGGGCTGCCTGCGTCGCGTACCTGGACGCGGGGCAGGTAGACCGTTCGCGCGAGCTTGCCAGCGACGCCAAGCACGGCGCCCAGAGCATCGAGGCCCGCGCCTGGGCGATCCGCATGCAGGCCGAGGTCACGATGCGGAGCCGCTCGACCGGGCTGGCCGCGCCACTCTACGAGGCGGCGCGAGAGGCCTTCGAAGAGGCGGGGGACCTGCGGAATGCCCTCGCGATGCGCGTCATGCTGGGCTTGACCCGTTCGGCCTACGACGGGTCGGAAGAAGCCGCGGCCCGGCGCCGTGTCGAGCGCAACGAGCTGACCGCCCTGCTTCGGGAGAACGACCCTCTCTTCGTCGGCTACGACCGGACGCGGATCCTCAACGCCATCGGGATCCTCCACCTCTCGCTCGGCGACCTCTTCCACGCCCTCGCCTTCTTCCAGGCCGTCGACGCCATCGAGGGCCCTCCGGCCCCCGTCACGATCCGCCGCGGGCAGCTCAACCGAGCGCTGGTGCTGATTCGCGTCGGGGACACCAAGGCCGCCGAACGGCTGCTGCGGAAGGCGCTCGAGGCCGCTCCCCGCTCGAGCCAGGCGCTCGTCTGGCGGACGTACAACCTGCTCGCGCTCTGCAAGCTCGGCGAAGGGGATTTGCAGGGGGCGCGGGAGGCTCTCGACGGCGCCCGGCGCTCTCGGCCGGGCACGCTGCACAACGACGCCATCCTGAACGAGGCGAAGCTGCTGAACCGCGCGGGAGACCACGAAGCCGCCCTCAGCCTGCTCGGACCGCTCGAGGAGGTCCCCGCCCCCATGGGGGGCTATGAGTGGATGCTCGAGATCGCCCGCGCGAACGTAGCGCGTGGCGCTCTCGGGGCCGCGCACGAGGCCGTCGACGCCCTCAGCTCGGGGCACCCCGGGCGCTACTTCCTCGCGCAAGCCACGGTGCTGCGGGCGCGCCTCGCCTACGCGGAGGGGCGCGTCGAGGACGCGCGCCGGCAACTCGAAGTGGCCGACGAGCTGGCCGAGGCCGCAGGCAGCCTGGCCGTCGTGGAAGAAGTCGCCGAGGTGCGGCGAACGCTCGGCATCGGAGAGGGCCCTCGCCACGAAGCCCGCTATCGCTGGCTCGACGCCTTTCACGCCCGCGTCCGGGGAACCGTCACCACGCTCTCGCCAGGTCAGAAGGCCGAGCGCGGCGCGGCCGCGAAGGAGCGCGTCGACCATCTCCGAATGGTGGCCGAGCGTTTCGCTCACGACGTGGCCTCGCCGCTCACGGTGGCGACCACGGCCCTCGACCAGCTGGCGACCCACATCCAAGCGGACGCGCCGGTGGGGCTCGTCGCCGACCTCCGAAGCGCCCTCGAACGGCTCAATCATCGCCGGCAGCACGCGCTGGTCTCTCTGCAGCAGGAGAGTCCCGCTGGCCCCTTTGCCGAGACCGTCGATCTCCGAGCTCTCGCCGCCACGCTCTGGCGCGACGTGCACCGGACGGGCGCCGAGAAGGACATCCTGGTGGAGCTCCGCGTCCTCCCGGTGCCCGACGTTCGCTCCGACCCGGAGGCCATCCGCGAGGTGATGGAGAACCTCCTCTCCAACGCGCTCAAGTACAGCCCGCGCGGGACGACGGTCACGCTCCGCCTCGAACCTGCGCCGGGCGGCGTCGCCTTCCGCGTCACGGACGAGGGTCCCGGGCTCTCACCCGAGGACGCGGCGCAGGTCTTCCACCGCTTCGTGCGCCTCCCGCCGAAGCCGACCGGGGGCGAGTCCTCCCACGGTCTCGGCCTCCATGTGGCGCGGCGTCTCGCCACCATGCTCGGCGGCGCGCTGACGGTGGACAGCACACTGGGTCGCGGCTCCACCTTCACGCTACAGCTTCCGCTGACGAGCCCCGGGCGCCCCTCGCGGGACCCGAACCCCCTCATCGGCCTGCCCTTCCTTCCGGGCACGCAGCGCTTCGAGTCGTGAGCCGCGTCAGGGCGGGATGGCGCGGAGCGCGATGCGAAGCGTCGTGACGCCGGGCGTCAGCTCCACCTCGACGTCGTGGGGGAAAAACCCCGGCGCCTCGAGGGTCACCCGGTGCATCCCGGGACGGAACGCCCGCGGCCGCGCCTCGATGGCCTGCGCCGTCGCGACGTAGCGCTCGTCCACGTACACGCTCGCCGTCGGCGGCTCGGCCGCCACCGAGAGCTTCGCCGGGGTCCCGCGCACCTGCTGGAAGCCACACGCGCCGATGAGCGAGAGGAGGCCGAGCGCCGGCCACGCGAGCCCCCGCCTCACGGCTGCACCCCGGCTTCGCGGAAGAGCGCACGGAGCGGCACCAGCGGCAGCGCGACCCGCACGACGACGGACCCGTCGACGAGGCTCCGCGTCGCTTCCACACGCGTCCCCGCGGAGAGCGCGGCGTGTACGCGGCTGGTCAGCGCTGGCGTCGCCAGAGCCTCGGCGAGCTTCCGGTCGACGTAGGCATGGAGGGCGCTCGAGGCCCGCGCGCGTCCGCGCCGTCGGGCACTGGCCCGCATCGCAGGAAGCCCCTCGGCGCGCGCGTCGGGGCTGCCGAGGCGCGACACGACGAGCACGTCGCCGCGCAGGCGGACGGGCGCATCGCCGAAGGGCACGGGCTGCGCCTCCGCGGCGCTCGCCAGGAGCGCGAGGGCCACGACGGCGGCCCTCATTCCCACTCGATGGTGCCCGGAGGCTTGCTGGTGATGTCGTAGACGACGCGGTTGCAGCCGCGCACCTCGTTGATGATGCGGCTCGAGACCGTGGCGAGCAGCTCGTTGGGGAGGCGCGCCCAATCGGCGGTCATCCCGTCCCGGCTCTCGACGGCGCGGATGGCGATGACCCATTCGTAAGTCCGGTTGTCGCCCATCACGCCCACGGTCTTCACCGGCACCAGCCCGCAGAAGCTCTGCCAAAGGCGCTCGTAGAAGCCGGCCGCCATGATCTCTTCCTCGAGGACGGCGTCCGCTTCGCGGAGCACGTCGAGCTTCTCCTTGTCGATGGCCCCGGGGCAGCGCACCGCGAGCCCCGGCCCCGGGAAGGGCTGACGCCAGAGCACGTCGCGCGGGATGCCCATGGCTTGCCCCACCTCGCGCACCTCGTCCTTGAAGAGCAGGCGCAGCGGCTCGACGAGCGAGAGATCCATGCGCTCCGGCAGGCCGCCCACGTTGTGGTGGCTCTTGATGACCGCGCTCGGGCCCTTGTAGCTGACGCTCTCGATCACGTCCGGGTAGAGCGTCCCCTGCACGAGGTGCTTCACGCCCGCGATCTTCTTCGCCTCGCGCTCGAAGACGTCGATGAAGACCTTGCCGATGATCTTCCGCTTCTTCTCCGGGTCGTCGACGCCGGCGAGAGCGTCGAGGAACTCGGCCTGGGCGTCGATGCGACGGATGTCGAGGTGGAAGCGCCCCTCGAACATCTCCATCACCCGCTGGCCCTCGTCCTTCCGGAGCAAGCCGTTGTCGACGAAGAGGCAGGTCAGCCGGTCGCCCATGGCGCGCGAGACGAGCAGCGCCGCGACGCTGCTGTCGACGCCGCCGCTCAGGCCGCACACGGCCCGGTCGTCACCGACCTGTCGGCGAATCTCGTCCACGCTTCGCTCCACGAAGGAGCCGGCGGTCCAATCGGCCTCGAGGCCCGCCACGTCGAAGAGAAAGGCCCGGAGCACCTCGGCGCCGCGCGGCGTATGGGCCACCTCGGGATGGAACTGGAGCCCGAAGATCTTGCGTCGAAGATCCCCCACCGCGGCGTAGGGCGAGCTCGTCGTGTGGCCGAGCACCTCGAAGCCCTCGGGGAGCGCCTCGACGCGATCGCCGTGGCTCATCCACACATCCATGGCCTGGTCCCGGGCGAAAGACGCCAGGATGGCCGCGGGCTGATCCACGTTCATCTTCGCCGGGCCGTACTCACGCTCGCTCGCCGCCTCGACTCGGCCGCCGAGCAGGTGGGTGAAGAGCTGCATGCCGTAGCAAATGCCGAGCACGGGCTTGCCGAGGCCGAAGACCCCGGCGTCCATGGTCGGGGCCCCGTCCTCGAAGACGCTCGAGGGCCCGCCGCTGAGCACGATCGCCTCCGCCCCGAGGGCCTCGATCTCCGCGAGCGGCAGGGTGCAGGGGTGAATCTCGCAGTAGACGTGCTGCTCCCGGATGCGCCGGGCGATGAGCTGCGTGTACTGCGAGCCGAAGTCGAGAATGAGAACCGGCACGCGCGCCATGCCCGCGGGCATATCATGCGCCTCGCCGGGGCGCTGCCGCCGAGCTGAGCCGTCGGGTCGCGCCGAGCGCGGCGTGTGTGCCACCGTTGCGCGGCTCGTCCACTGCCACGGATCCGAGCCGGGAGCTCACGTCATGAACACGCTCACCTGGGGCATGATCGTCTGCACCTACAACCGCGTGGATTTCCTCGTGGAGTGCCTGAAGCACGTCCTCGGGCAGACACGTCCACCGAGCGAGGTCTGCGTCGTGGACGCCTCGGACGATTGGGAGGCCAACCGGGACCGGGTGAAGGAGACCTACGCCGACCATTGGGAGCGCGTGCGCCTCGTCTACGAGCCCGCGAAGGTCCGCTCGATCACCTACCAGCGCACGCAAGCGCTCCAGGCCGCCGAAGCCGACGTCATCATCTCCCTCGACGACGACATCTACCTCTACCCGGACGCCGCCGAGAAGGTGATGGACGTCTACGAGAGCGACCCGGACGAGCGCATCGCCATGGTCGCCGCGCTCTTCGCGCACATGCCACCCGGCGAGGACACGGGGCAGCGTGACGAGGCCGCCGCCCCCAAGGCGCCGGGGCTCGCCAGCCAGCTACGCCAGCTGCTCGAGAACCAGCTCTCGCTGGACGCGCACTTCGTGCCCTACGACGCACCGCACGAGCCCGGCGAGCTCCCGCCGGGCGTCGAGACCACGGGCGCGCGCGTGGGCGGGCTCGTCAACGGCGGGCGGACGACCTTCCGGCGCAAGTTCGGCCTCCAGGAGGGCTGGTCGCCACTCCTGCTCCGCTACGCCACGCACGAGGACAGCGACTTCTCCTACCGCATGTCCAAGCACGGTCTCCTCGTGCTGCAGCCGGAAGCGCTCTTCTTTCACGCGGACGGCAACGACGGCCGCTACGACCGCTTCCGGTCGGGGACCATTCGGGTGCTGAACCTCATGGCGCTGCACCGCGAGTCGAGCAGCAGCCGGCTGCGCTCCTCGCTCCGGCTCACGGCGACCTTCGCCCGCTTCGCCGGGCTCTACGCGCTCATCGACCCCGCCCGGAAGCGCTTCTCGCTCCCGAACGTGCGCGCCTATGCGCTGGGCGCCGGCCTCGTGCCCTTCTTCATGTTCTACCCCTTCGAGGACTTCCGCGGCTGGTACCACGAGCAGCAGAAGCGCCTCTACAACCGGGGCTAACCCGGCGCCGAAGCGCGCCGGGCCCCGTGCCCTTGCGCTTGCCCACGCGCCGACCGCGGCCGCCCGCCCCGCGGCTCAGACCCGGTAGTTCGGCGCTTCCTCGGTGACGACCACGTCGTGCACGTGGCTCTCACGGAGACCCTGCGAGCTCATCTTCAGGAACTTGGCCTGGGTCTGAAGCGCCTCGATGTTCGCGCAGCCGGTGTAGCCCATGCCCGCCCGGAGGCCGCCCACGAGCTGGTAGACGACCTCGCCGAGGGCGCCGCGGTAGGGGACGCGCCCCTCGATGCCCTCGGGCACGAGCTTGTCCGCGTCGGAGACGTCCGCCTGCGCGTAGCGGTCCTTCGAGCCCTTCCGCATGGCGCCGATGGAGCCCATGCCGCGGTAGCTCTTGTAGGTACGCCCCTGGAAGAGCACGAGCTGGCCGGGGCTCTCGTCGGTCCCCGCGAGGAGCGAGCCGAGCATCACCGTGCTCGCGCCGCAAGCGATGGCCTTCACGATGTCGCCGCTGAACTTGATGCCGCCGTCGGCGATGACGGGCACGCCGTGCTGGCGCCCGACCCGCGCGCAATCGCTCACGGCCGTGATCTGCGGAACGCCGATGCCCGCCACGACGCGCGTCGTGCAGATGGACCCCGGCCCGATGCCGACCTTGAGGCCATCGGCGCCGGCCTCGATGAGCGCCTCCGCGGCCTCGGCCGTCGCGATGTTGCCGGCGACGAGCTCGACGTCCGGGTGCTCGGCCTTCGTCGCGCGGACGGCGTCGATGACGCCCTTCGAGTGCCCGTGCGCGGTATCGATGACCAGCACGTCGACGCCCGCGCTGACGAGCGCCTGCACGCGCTCGGTGCGGTCCGCGCCGACGCCCACGGCGGCGCCGACGCGCAGGCGACCGAGGCTGTCCTTCACGGCGTTCGGGAACTTCTCGGCCTGCATCAGGTCGCGGATCGTGATCAGCCCTGCCAGCGCGCCGTCCTCGCTCACGACGAGCAGCTTCTCGATACGGTGCTGGTGAAGGAGCTCCCGCGCCCGCTCCTGGCTCACCCCCGGAGGGACGGTGACCAGCTCCCGCGTCATCAGACGCTCGACGGGCTGGTCCAGGTTCGTCTCGAAGCGGACGTCGCGGCTCGTGAGGATGCCGACGGGCTTGCCCGCGGTGACCACGGGGAGGCCACTGATGTTGTTCCGCCGCATCAGCTCGAGCGCGTTCTCCAGGCGGAGGTCCGGGGTGACCGTGATCGGGTCGACGATCATGCCGCTCTCGGCGCGCTTCACCTTCACCACCTCGCGGGCCTGATCGGCCGGCGTGAGGTTCTTGTGGATGACGCCGAGGCCACCGACGCGGGCCATCGTGACCGCGGTGCGCCACTCGGTGACCGTGTCCATGGCCGCGCTGAGGAGCGGGGTGTTCAGCTCGAGGCCCCGCGTCAGCTTCGAGCGCACGTCTGCGTCCTTCGGCAGAAAATCCGCGTAGCCGGGGACGAGAAGGAGATCGTCGAAGGTGAGGGCTTCGCGCAGACGCTCTTCGATCACGGGGACTCCTGGGGTAGCAGCGGCGACGCGGGGCCGCCGAGAGTTAAGGAGTCACTATAGCGCCAGAGCGCGCGGGCCCCACCCCAGGGGCCCGGGCGAGGCCGGTTGTCACCGCGGTTGCACGTAAAAGGGCGGGCTCAGCGCCTCTCCGCGGCGCCGGACGGTGATCTGGAAGCGCCCGTTGCCGGCCTGGTCCGGCAGCGTGATGACGAGCGCCGTCGGGCTCGCCGTGCGTACGCGCACGGCCTGCCCGTTGAAGCGAACGCGGTTGCTCGCGGGGTTGCTCGCGAAGCCGTAGCCGCGGAGCGTCACCGCGCAGCCGCTGAACGCACACTCGGGCTCGATGGCCGTGACCCCCACGCCGGCGGGTGTCGGCACGACCTGGAAGGTCCCGGCGCTGAGCACCCGGCCGTCGGGCAGCATCACCTGCACCGGTCCCGTCGTGGCGCCACGCGGCACACGCACGCGGAGCTCGAGGGGCCCGCGGCGGTCAGCCTGCACCGGTCGCGCGCCGGGGAACTGCACCATGAGGCGACCCCGCGGGTAGCCCTGGCCGCGAAGCGTGAGCTCCGTGCCCTCGTAGCCCGAGGCCGGCGTCAGGGCCGCCACGCCCGCGTCCCCGAGCACCTCGAAGCGACGCGGCGAGGTCGCGCCCCCGCGGGCCCCGACGGTCACCTGCACGCGACCCGAGCGCGCGCCCGGCGGCACGACGACCACGATGCGGTCGTCCCGGACGCTCTGCACGGCAAGCGAGCGACCGGCGAGCCGCACGTCGACGAGGCCGCGCCGGTTGCCGAAGTTGGCCCCGCGAATCTCGAGGGTGGTTCCGGCGGTGCCGGCCTCGGGCATGAGCGCCGCGATGGTCGGCTGCGCGGCCGCGTTGAAGACGCCGGCCAGCCGCGCGGTCTGGCCATAGGCCTGGACCTCGAGGGGACCGCTCGGCGCCCGCGGGACGATCACCACCAGGTGGTCCGGCGTCGCGCTCACGACCTGCCCGGTCACGCCGGAGAGGCGCACGATGTCGCCGGCCGGGTCCGGGTCGAAGCCCTGGCCATAGATGTGCACCTCGGCGCCGGGGCCCGCGGCCGGCGGGTCCACCCGGTCGACGCGGAGCATGGCCGTCGCGCCGTAGGGCTCGGGCCAGACGGCACGCAAGCCGTTCACCGTGACCTCCCACTGACCGCCCGCCACACCGGCCGGGACCTCCACCACGATGCGCCGCGGCCCGAGGTCGCGGACGCGCGCCGGTACGCCGCCCAGCGTGACCCGCAGGGCGCGGAGGTTTTGGCCAAAGTGGTTCCCCTCCAGCGTGACCAAGGTGCCCGGGGGCCCGAAGTGCGGCGCGTAGCGCCGGGCGACGGGCGGCTCTTGCACCACGAAGGCCGTACGTGAGGTGGCCTGGCCGCGTGCGCGGACATCCACCGTGAAGGGCCCGGTGGTGCCGCCGCGCGGCACGCTCACGAGCAGCCGCGTCGGCGAGGCCTCCAGCACGCGCGCGCGCCGGTCGTTGAGATAGACCCGGTTCTGGCCCGGCGCGGGCGCGAAGCCGCTGCCGAGGATCTCGACGCGGCTCCCGATGCCCCCGGCCGCCGGCACGAAGGACGTGACGCTCGTGCTGGCGCCGACGCCGAAGGGGGGGCTCTCCCCCGCGGGGCCGCCGCGCACGGAGACACGGAAGGGCCCGCTCGGAACCCCCGGCGGCACCAGGACACGGAGCGTGGTCGGCGTGGCGCCCTGCACCACGACGGTCCGGCCGCCAAGGGTCACGCGGTTATCCGTCGCCCGCGGCGAAAAGCCGCTCCCCTCGAGCACCACCATGCTCCCGGCCGGCGCACTCGGAGGACGCAGCGCCGTGATGGTCGGCGCGGCTGCGCCCTGCGTGACCCGGAAGCGCGGCCCCGCGAAGACGCCGCTCGGCGTCTCCAACACGAGCGTCCCGCTCTGCGCGCCAGCAGGAACCACCAATCGCCACCGGTTCGGGCTCTGACGCACGATGGGACAGGACTGGCCGCCGAGCATGAAGCGAGTGCCGCTCGGAATGCGCCGGCCGACGACGTCGAACTCGCTGCCCGGCGGACCCGACGTGGGCTCGAGACGCTCGATCACGGGCCGCGCCTGTGCGTGGAGCGGCGTCGGTGCGAGCGCGGCGAGGAGCGTCGCGCAAAGGAGGAAAGCTCGCGTCATCTCACCCTCATGTCCGCCATGTCGGCCGCCGAGCCTCCCCCGTCCCCACCCGGGACGTCAACGCGGGACCTCGGTTCGCGGAGCGACGAGTCCACGGGCCAGCGCATTCAATGGGACGGTGCGCGAAGCGGGCGGTCTCGGGCGGGCGCAGGGTGGCCCACCGAGGCCCCGGCCTTTGCTAAAGTCACGGCGGGAGGGCATGGATCTCGACGTCGACGCGGCTTTCGCGAGCTACCTGCGGCGCTTCTCTCGCCAATTCGGCGCGAAGCTCCCGGGCACCTTCGTGCGCTTCGGCCACCACATGGTGCAGAAGCTCGACCGCGACGGCTTCGAGACGCGGCTCGACGAGTACCTCGGCTGGCACCGCGAATGCAGCCGCGTGCTCGACAGCGGGTCGACGATCTCCGACGCGGCCGTGCTCGAGTTCGAAGAGGCCGCCGCGTGGCTGGTGCTGCGGGTCCCGAACCTCGTCGACCTCTTCGAGGGCGAGCTCGGGGATCCCGAGGACGAGCTCGGCAGCGTGAGCCAGGGCAAGCGCTGAGGAGACGCGCGCTCAATAGGCCTTCGGGAGCCCCTCGAGATCGACGTGGTCGAGGGCGTAGCGGATGAGGGCGCTCCGGCTCATCTTCCGGTGGCCGCTCTCCTTGAGCGTGGCCACCTTCGCGTCGAGCCGCGCGAGGTCTTCCTTGTAGAGGGAGATGCAGATGACCTCGTAGTGCGTCGGCCGCGCCGCGCGCCGCTTGCGGCGGCGCCGCGGCTTGGGAGCGGGCGCGGGCTCGCGCCCGGTGCCCTCGGCAACACCGACCTCGGGATCGGGCTCCGGCTCGAGGCGGGCCTCTGCTCGCCGGACCCGCGGCGCTCCGTAGAAGCCGTCCCGGAGCACCTCGCGAACCTCGTCGCCGTCGAAGAGTGCCTCGAGGGAGGCGCCGCCCGTCTCCGGGGCGCTCACGCCACCGCCTCCAGCCGCGGGCCGGCGCTCGGGGCGAGGAGCCGCGCGACGAGGCGCCGGTAGTCCTCGGCGCCGTGACTCTCCGGCGCGAGCTCGAAGATGGTCTTTTTGTGCTGGGGAGCTTCGCGGAGCCTCGTATTGATGCGCACCGGGGTGAAGCAGCGGTCACCGAAGTGTCCCTCGAGCGCAGCGAGGGCCTCCCGCGCGATGTTGACGCGCGCGTCGTAGAAGGTCGGCAGCACGCCCAGGAGTTGCACCTCGTGACGCAGCAGGCGCCGAACCTCGCCGATGGTACGGAGCACCTGCTTGACGCCGACCAGCGAGAGGTAGTCGCAGCCGACGGGCACGAGCACGCCGTCCGCGAAGACGAGCGCGTTCTGGTTCATGAGGGAGAGCGCCGGCGCGCAGTCGAGGATGACGACGTCGTAGCGCCGCACACTTTCCCCGAGGCGCTGCCGGAGGATGCGGCCTCGATTCGGCTGGCCCGCCAGGTAGAGCTCCGCCGCGGCAAGCGACGCATCACTCGTGATCACGTCGAGGTTCGGGCGGACCGGCACGGCGCACTCGCTGGCGGCGCGGCCGTTGACCAGCACGTGGTAGAGGGTCCGCTCGCCCCGGATGCCGAGGCTCGCGCCGACGTTGCCCTGGCCGTCGGCGTCGACGAGGAGCACGCGCTTCCCCGATTCGGCGAGACCCGCGGCGAGGTTGACGCTCGTCGTCGTCTTCCCGGTGCCGCCCTTGTGGTTGAAGACGGCGATGCGCCGCGCCAGGCGCGGGGGCGGCGGCGGAGCCGAGCGCGCCAGCACCTCCGCGCGGTGCTCGAGGGAGCAGAAGTAGCGCGTGCCGCCCTCGCTCGCGATGACCTGCCAGGCGTGCTCGACCTCGACGGGCTTGCCGCAGGCTGCGCAGCGAGCCTCGGCGGCGCCGAGCACGTGCTTCCGCTGGCATTGCGTCGAGCACACGTAGAAGAGGCGGCCTCCTTCGTCGCGCACCTGGTAGCGGAAGCGCGGCCTGAAGTCGCTGCCGCACACGTCGCAGCGCGACGTCGTCGCGTGCGTCCCCTGGGTGGTCATGGTCGCCCCTTTCTCGAAGCCCCGGTCGCCCCCGGGCCTTCATGAAGGGCTTCTGCATGAGCTTATGGAAGCAGGTCAAAAAACCCGCAGCCCACGGGCTTCGAGCCGACGCCCGCACCAGCGCTGGATGCCGAGCACCCGGTCCAACCGACAATCAACACCGTGGGTTGGGGAGCCCACGGTAGACCGCCCTCCCCTGCGAAATCGCTCCGAGCTCAGCTAAGCCGGTC